>Ga0315905_10007275_pt1 | contig 11229 bp, 10 predicted proteins | sample LakEriMetagenome_5_FD_203522 | JGI IMG/M metagenome (GOLD analysis project Ga0315905, IMG submission 203522) | Freshwater fungal communities from buoy surface, Lake Erie, Ohio, United States - Buoy 4 MA121 | ecosystem: Environmental > Aquatic > Freshwater > Lake | place: USA: Lake Erie, Ohio...
TTTGGGTCAGGTGTGATATTAAACTTAATTGTTCATCTGGTGTAAGTGTATCCGCTAGTGTCATTAACTCAATCAATCGTTTAGACATTTAATTTTATCCTCTGGACAATTTCTGGTAAAATCTACGCAAGTTACATATTGGCAGGGTGCATCACCTAAGTATAATCTGTATTTATCTATTTGATAGCATAGCGCAAAAGTTTGAAATGACGGGATACCAATTTAGCCGGGATTTATGATACACTAGGTTGAAAAGTTCGGTAAACCCTCAACAATCCCCAAATTAAGGCATTTAACTCATGCTTTCCCAGATTTTCCAACAAAGATTGACAGATTTACTAGATAATATCACCCAAGACCAAAAATTACTGAAAGAATTTGAGGAAGCCTTAACTGTTGAAGACAACCCTCGAACATTAAAAAAATATAAAAAAGAAATTAAACGACAACAAGAATCTATTGATAATTATAAACAAGAATATACAGAACTAGAACAACAGTTAACTGGTATATCTACACCGCAAATCCAGGTAGTAGGAAATCAACTGCAAATAATAGAAAACCAATTACAGCAACTAGACGCAAAATTAAATATTGTTCTTATTAAGCAAGACTCACTTTTAAGTCGTTATCAAGCTTCTGAACAAGCAATTTTGAGGGTTATTATTGAACAGCTAAATCAGACTCAATTAGCTTTGACAGAAAATATGTTAAATGCAGTAGCAGCTAATCAAGTATCTGAGTCAGAAATGCTGGAAATGTTGGCGGTTCTAGAATCACGTATACCTTCTTTACCTGCCAGTAGTCAAGCAGAAATTTCCGAAATTATCAAATCTCCTGAATTAGATACTAGACATAAAATTACAATGACTTTACCAATTGTTCCTTTTTTAATTAATTATGAAGGTGAATTAGAATTGGGAACTGGTTTTAATATCAAGTCTGCTTGGGAGTTCATGATCAAAAAATTAGGGAGAAAGTAAATTGTGGATTTGCGTCAGCACCTTGAAGAAGAATTAAAAAAAGATTTTCAACTTCTTAAAGACTATGAAAATCAGAAACGTAATGAAAATGATCCAGGACTTCGTAATAAGTGGGAGACTAACATTCAGTTAATCAAACTAGAAATTAAAAAGCGTCAAGAAGAATTGAATAAATTACCTGAACCTTATCCAAATTCATCTTTAAATCAATCTTTTAGCCAAGATTTGGGTTTTGGTGTAAAATTGGAGATGGTTTATATTCCTGGTGGGACATTTTTCATGGGCGCACCAAAAACAGAAGAAAAGAGTTTAGATAGAGAACGTCCCCAACACTATGTAGAGGTGAAGCCCTTCTACATGGGCAAATACACTATTACTCAAGAACAATGGGAAAAAGTCGTTTATTCCTGTCCTCCAGTTGCCAGAGAATTAAATTCTCGTCCTGCTTACTTCCAAGGTGATAAACTACCTGTAGAACAAGTATCTTGGAATGATGCGGTTGAGTTTTGTGCTAGACTATCTCAGAAGACAGGACAAAAATACCGTTTACCTAGTGAAGCTGAATGGGAATATGCCTGTCGTGCAGGTTCTGCAAAACCTTTTGCTTTTGGTGACACAATCACCACAGATATGGTAAACTATGATGGTAACTACACCTATGGTAATGCCCCCAAGGGAGAATATCGAGGAAGAACAACTCCAGTAGGAACTTTTCAGCCCAACGCCTTTGGTTTATATGATATGCACGGCAATGTATGGGAATGGTGCGCTGATACTTGGCATGGTAACTATGATGGTGCGCCTAATGATGGAAGTGCATGGATAAGCGAAACTAATCAAAACGCTAGGCTGCTGCGCGGTGGTTCGTGGTACGGCAATCCCGGAGGTTGCCGTTCTGCTTGTCGCGACTACCTCAACCTCGTCTGCCGCAACAGCAATATTGGTTTTCGGGTTGTATGTAGTGGTGCGGCGAGGACTTAGTAGCCCTTTACACTCTTGCTCTTTTGCCCTCTGCTCTTTTCTTCTTTACCCTTGCCAAGCGTAACGGAGTGGAGCGATCTTTTTTTATTTTGCGACTTTTGAGAAATTCGAGCTATTTAATTTGACAGAAACTTTCAGGTCTTTGGTTTAATTCACGATAACACACAAATCTGAAGCTGTCAACTAGTTCCCAGATGGAGTCTGGGAACGAGAGTTACACTTGACGATTTACTAAAGTAGCGCTGGCTTGGTCAACGGGCATCAGTAAGACTTCACTAATATTAACATAACTTGGCCTAGTGGCACAGAAAAAGATCACATCAGCCACATCATCAGGAGTTAGGGGTTTAAGGCCTTGATACACCTTTTTAGCCCGTTCTGTGTCACCATGAAAACGCACTTGACTAAATTCTGTTTCTACCATTCCAGGGTCTACAGAAGTTACTCGCACAGAAGTTCCTAAAAGGTCTTGTTTTAAGCCTTCAGAAATGGCTTTAACGGCTGCTTTTGTCCCACAATAGACATTACCACCAGGATAGGTTTGATGTCCGGCTATAGAACCGATATTGATAACATGACCAAAATTCCGTTCCACCATTCCTGGGACTATGTAGCGGGTGAGGTAAAGTAAACCTTTGATATTAGTATCAATCATTTCTTCCCAGTCTTGAAAGTCACCTTGATGTAATTTGTCTAAACCGCGACTTAAACCGGCATTATTAATCAAAATATCAATATTTGACCAGGAAGGGGGTAAATTATTAATAACTGATTCTACCGCCAAGCGATCGCACACATCAAGTGCTAATAAATGGATTTTATCAGATGGGATATCCAAAGAATCAGCTACTTGCTGTAACCGTTCCCACCGTCGTGCAGCTAAAATCAGTTTTGCACCAGCATGAGCAAAAATTTTGGCACAAGCAGCACCTATACCGCTACTTGCACCAGTAATCAAAACAATTTGGTTTTCCATACAAGTCCGTTGTCCGTTGTCCTTTGTTAGTATAGTCTTGACCACTGACCACTGACCACTGACCACTGACCACTGACCACTGACCACTGACCACTGACCACTGACCACTGACCACTGACCACTGACCACTGACCACTGACCACTGACCACTGACCACTAACCACTGACCACTGACCACTAACCACTGACCACTGACCACTGACCACTGACCACTAACCACTGACCACTGACTACTTTTTAACTACTTGTAACCGTTGAGTAATAATAGTCATATTTTCACCCCTGCGAATAACTGCGGAAATCCACTGAGTACCAGGAGTAGAGGGTGCGCGTCCGATTTTGAAAAGTCCTCCAACATTGAGAAATTGTAAATTTGCAATTGTGGGTTTGAGAAATTTATTGGCTTGAATAGGTTCTTTTATAGCTGCTCCCAGCAGAAAATCCTCACCTAATGGTTCTTGAACAATGGCATCAAAACTATATTTTTCACCAACTTTTACCCGTTGTGGTAATTTAATTTCTACTTGGGGTGGTTTACTCCCAGCGGTTATTTGAGTCCGTTCTGACAAAATATCTTGATGAACAATTTTTAAACCTGTGACTTTTTGACGTGATTTAATTGTAGACTGGAGGGTTAAATTATTATTACCAGATGTAGGTAAACCGCTAATGTTGGTAACAGTTTCCGCAATAATTGTATTACCTTCAGATTTCCAAGATTCTAGCTTTGTAGTATAACGTAATTGAGGATATCGCTTCCACAGTCCTGTTAAGGCTTGTTCCATGCCTTTACGGTTTAAACCGTCACTATGAGTAAATTTGGGGCTGTAAAATTGCATCACAGCTTTAACATTACCTTGATTAGCAGCAGTATCTATCTGTGTTAAGAGCTTAGTGAGTGTAGAAGGTGCATTCTCCGGTTCTCTGGCTTGCGCGAATTGCCCAGGAATAGATAAACCAATTGCTAGTAAACTGGAAAGGAGACCAAAACCTAAAGGTAATGTTTTGTTACGTTTCACTAATAAGGGGATAATTTTAGTCATAGGTAAGATTTTACTGATTTGATGATCAAAGATAAGGAATTTGTTTTATCTTAATGAAGCTGGGCGATAAATGGTATAGTCGGGAATGATAAATGCACCAATTAAATTACTTATAGCAGCTAGTGGGACAGGTGGACACTTGTTTCCAGCGATCGCATTGGCAGAAAAACTGCCAGAATACAATATTGAATGGTTAGGTGTACCCAACCGTCTAGAAACTAACTTAGTTCCAGAGACCTATCCTTTAAATACCATCTCTGTTGAGGGTTTTCAGCAGGGTTTGAGTCTTGGTTCTCTCCGCACTTTTGTTAAACTCATTGGTGCAATTTTGAAGGTCAGACGCATTCTTAAACAGGGAAAATTCCACGGAGTTTTCACTACAGGTGGTTATATTGCAGGTCCTGCGGTAATTGCAGCCCGTTCTCTGGGTTTACCTGTGGTTTTTCATGAGTCTAACGCTTTACCGGGAAAAGTTACCCGCTTTTTTGGTCCTTGGTGTAATGCAGTAGCCATAGGTTTTGATGTTACGACTCAATACTTACCTCGAACTAAAACTTTTTCTGTGGGTACTCCGGTTCGTTCTCAATTTTTGCACGAGGGGGGCAATAATAGGTTAGATTTATCTGTTCCTGATGGTGTTCCCTTAATTGTAGTATTTGGTGGTAGTCAGGGGGCTGTAGCTGTAAATAAATTGGTACGTCAGTGTGCGGAGGCTTGGTTTCAAGCCGGTGCTTATATAGTGCATTTAACAGGGGATAATGATCCTGATATTAACAGTCTACAACATCCTCAGTATATCGCTTTGCCTTTTTATAACAATATGGCAGCTTTGTTGCGAAGGGCTAATTTAGCTATTAGTCGTTCTGGTGCGGGTAGCTTGACAGAATTGGCAGTTTGTGGTACACCAGCAATATTAATTCCCTATCCCTTTGCAGCAGAAGATCATCAATCTTATAATGCAGAAGTGTTTACTAAAGCTGGCGCTGCGTTGTCCTTTAAACAGTCAAATTTGACACAAGAAATATTCACAAATCAGGTTTTAAACTTATTGCAATATCCAAAAAAATTGGCGAAAATGGGGGAAAATGCCAAAGCAATCTCTGTTCCTGATAGTGCGGATAAATTAGCAACTTTGGTGCGAAAAGTAATGGAAACAGGATCTATGTAACTTACCGCTGCTTTTTTAGCCTAATCTGATAATTTCATCTACCCAATTTACCATTAATGAGTATATCTGGTAATTAGTATATCTGGGTATTGATTTAATTTAATAAATATTTACAACACCTTTCACCCTTATTTTGAAATACCTTCCGATACAGAGGAAATTCTCACTGAGTGCGGTTACTTATTTATTAGAAAAGCTATTACTCTACCTAAAACTTCCAATTCTTTAAAAAACATTGCAGAACTCAAAGATAAAATCACCTTTTTCTTACCATTAGTGAGTTTGAATAATGAAACTGCTAGACGAGAAACTCTAGTTTCACCCCTTTTATTAGAGGTTATCACTTGTTGTCAATGTCAGCTAAAAATTGAGTATACAGTTAACGTGAATAATTGGTTAAAAGGAAATCTAGATTATTTGTTGTGTTCTCAGCAAAGCTTGTTAGTTAAAGTTTGAGATTTAAAATCTTCTCACTCTTGACTCTTCCCTGTAACCTGTAACCTGTAACCTGTTCCCCTGTCTCCTGTTCCCTGTTATAATATTTCTCAGATTTGCAACAATCATTTACAATTATTGCAAAGATAAGTAACACTCTCAGCAATCCACAATCTGCCATGATGTTGTACTGATGTCTATATTTACATCTAACCCGAAATGGCATAATTTTGTAGTGATAGTGTAACTTTTTACAATTAGAGAGGGATGCAAAAAGTGTTTTCTAGGAATTAAAAATTACCTATTGTAACACACTGAGACCGCTCTAATCAGTTTCTGATATTCCCAATGTGACTAAGCTGATATGGAAAATAATCACAACAGTTTGACAAAACCAAACAAGGAGAACCAAGGTTTGGTAATGGAACATTTGAAACAAGACCTGAAAAATGACCTAATTGCCGGTTTGTTGGTGTTAATTCCCCTAGCAACTACCATCTGGTTAACAATTACCATAGCGACCTGGGTGATTAACTTTCTTACCCAAATTCCCAAACAACTTAATCCTTTTGATGGTTTAAACCCTATCCTAGTAAATATACTTAATTTATTGGTTGGATTAGCTGTACCATTATTAAGTATTCTCGTCATTGGCTTAATGGCTAGAAACATTGCTGGAAAGTGGTTATTAGATGTAGGTGAACAGTTATTACACGCAATTCCTTTAGCTGGTCAGGTATATAAAACCCTGAAACAACTATTAGAAACACTTCTTAAGGATTCTCCTGGTAAATTTCGCCGTGTAGTATTAGTAGAATATCCTCGTCAGGGAATTTGGGCAATTGGTTTTGTGACAGGAATAATTAGCCATGAAATCCAAAATCATATCTCTCGTCCCGTAATCAGTATATTTGTTCCCACTACCCCCAACCCAACAACAGGTTGGTATGCAATAGTCCCAGAAGAAGAGGTAATTAATCTTTCTATATCCGTTGAAGATGCTTTCAAAATAATTGTATCTGGTGGTATTGTCGCTCCTAATACGGAAATATCTAATCTGACAATGCTGACAACAGTATTACCTGTAGAAATAAGACAATAATGGAAATACCAGCGGCAAAAATTGAACTTGATGCAAATCTGGCAAAGTGATCCGAAAATAGATAAGCTAATTGTTTGTCTGCGCGAAAATTCACATATTTTTATCATCCTAACTCTATGCAACGTCGTAAACCCCAGCAAATAGCGCGTGAATTGGCGCTGCTAAGTCTCAGTCAGTTACCAATAAACCCCAAAAAACTAGAAACTCTATCAGACGAACAATTAGTCTCTAAGCTAGTTTTAGGGGCAGTACGCACCCTCACATTAGAGGTACAGGATACATTGAATAATGCCGCAGGAGAACTGCAACGGAGTAATGAGCGTCTATTGACTAGTGAAACTAGAGCCGCTGACTTAAATACGGCTAGAACTATGCTGAAGGAGGCAATTTCCTATACCCAAACCGCTATTAATCAATTAGGTACGTCCGTTGATTTTCCTGAATTGATTCAATTAGCTAATCAAGATAAGGAAGTTCGTAATTACGCCAAAGCAATTATTATTACCGTAAATGAAAATCGTCAAGCTATTGAAGAACTTATTTCTCATGCTTTAGTAGATTGGCAAGTGACCCGTTTAGCCCAAATTGACAGAGATATTCTACAAATAGCTACCGCAGAAATACAATTTATGAAAGTACCTGATAGTATCGCTATTAATGAAGCTGTAGAATTAGCTAAACGTTATAGTGGAGAAGATGGTCACCGTTTTATTAATGGCGTTCTTCGTCGAGTCAGTGAACGGAAAAAAACTGCTTAAATTTGTCCTTAGTCAGTGATCACTTCTCCCTGACTTCTAACTCCTTCCATGCTTCCTAATTAAATTCTTATCTAAATCAACTACAATGGCTTTTAATTGGTTTAATCGTCCCCAGACTGAATCCGCTGATACTCCCCAAACAGAAACACCCGCTTCTTCAGCAACTCCACCAGAAACAATAGTACCAGATACAGAGGATTTGTTAGCTTTCGCTAAAGCTGCGTATAAAAATATTCAAGAAAAACAACAAATAGAAACAGTAGCACCTGTAACTGTTGCAGAAGATACTATTCCTGAAAAAACAGTAGCCACAGAGGAAGTAATTACACTGACTGAAAATGCAGTAGAAATTACTGAAGATATTGTTAACGAATTACAACCAGAAGTAGCTAATTTATCTTTTTTAGAACGGGCTGCGGCGGAAAGACAAGCTAAACAAGAGAAATTGATTGCTAGTTCCATAGAAACCGAAATTCCAGAAATACTGACAACAACCACGGAAACAGAGGTAACAACTCCCGAATTAGTATTTGATGATGGTTTTAGATGGTCAGCAGAGGTTTTAGCCGCCCAAGGGAGAAAAGCGGAAGATATTTCCCTAGAAGAGATTACTTGGTTGAAAAAACTGCGTCAAGGTTTAGATAAAACCCGACGAAATATTCTTAATCGCCTAAAATCAATTGTTGGTCAAGGTCCACTCAATCAAGATGCTGTAAATGAAATTGAATCACTACTTTTACAGGCTGATGTAGGTGTAGAAGCAACAGAACATATTATTAACGCGCTACAGAAAAAACTACTCGCAGAAGTAACTCCACCAGAACAAGCAATAGCCTATCTTAAAGAAATTCTTAGGGATATGCTAGATGCACCCTTACAAAATCATGTAAAATCTAAGTTCGCCCCAGAAAAAGATACTCTGACAATTTGGTTAATTACTGGAGTTAATGGGGCAGGAAAAACTACAACCATCGGTAAAATTTCTCACCTAGCGCAAAAATCTGGTTATAAATGTTTAATTGGTGCGGCTGATACATTCCGGGCGGCGGCGGTGGAACAGGTTAAAGTTTGGGGTAATAGAAGCGGTGTAGAAGTTATCGCCAATCCAGGTAAAAACACTGATCCGGCAGCGGTGGTATTTGATGCGATCACCGCTGCTCAGGCTAGGGAAACTGAACTATTATTAATAGATACCGCTGGAAGACTGCAAAATAAGAAAAATCTGATGGAGGAACTCAGTAAAATCCGCAAAATTATCACCAAAAAAGCTCCTAATACCCATGTTGAATCTCTTTTAGTTCTTGATGCTACTCTAGGACAAAATGGACTGCGACAAGCGGAAGTATTTTCCCAAGCAGCCCAACTCAGCGGCGTTGTTTTAACCAAATTAGACGGAACAGCTAGAGGAGGTGTCGCCCTGGCTGTTGTTCAGCAGTTAGGCTTACCTATTCGTTTTATTGGCGCTGGTGAAGGAATTGAAGATCTACGTCCCTTTTCTAGTTATGAATTTGTAGAAGCATTATTGAGCGGTTGATATTGCTTTTGGTTGAGATGTAACGCAAAAGTAAGATTTATAACTTAAATAAATTTTCTGATGTTACTTATGGTAATTTCGGGAACGTACCAGATATTTTAGTGTGATCTGGACTAATGGGGTTGGTGTTAGCTTCGAGGTTCTTAAATTGCGTAAATTAGGTTTACTTGTGTTACATAAAACTTACGTATTTATGGAAAAAAAGAGAATTTTTCCATAAAAGAAATCTATCTAAGGAAATATTGCCAAAATTTGTGGTATATAGGTTAAAAGCATGATCACAACTCTGTTTTTCACAAAAACCCAACTACCCAAAAATCATCAATTAACTGACTATAAATCTATGTCGTTTTTGGTTTGATGATTACTAATATCTAGCCTGAAAGGAATAGAGGTAATTTTATTGATGATAAACTTTATCTTTCTCAAGATATATAAGCGGCTAATTCAATTATGGAAAAATTGGAGGCCGCTGATTAATACTGATTAGCAAAGACATATTTTTGACAAAATCAGAAGATTAATCATCAACCACAAAAAATTCCGTTCTACCCTGCTTTTACTCTTGCTAAAATAACGAATCTCAGCCAATATAATTAATTTAACAATTAACCAAAAAAGAGTATTTAGAAATAACCACAAATTTGCTATTATCAATTGCAATATTAACCTGTGTCACAATTTCCTCCTCATCCTACTGATAGTAATAACAGCGCCACAACAGATGTCACTCCTGTGGTGGCGCTTAAGGAACTCGTGTCCAGGCTACATCGAGAACAAAATAAAATTCAAGACTTGTTGGGTTCTTTAGGATTTGCTCTCAGAAGCTTTCATAATTTAAATCAGTTTTTAGAATTGATTCCTCTTATGGCCACAAAAGTGACAGATGGAGAAGGAAGCGCACTTTTTCTTTATAAACCCAATGGACAAATTAGATTAGAACAATTACATTGGCAAGACAGTCAACAAAGGAAAAATATTAGAAAAGCCCTAGAAACTGCTAGTAGTCAAATTACCCTTTTAAATCATTCCGTTCCTCCAACTATATCTACAGGTATTTTAGATGAACAAATGCACCGTTATTTGGGTGCAGATGTGCAAATATTTGGTACAGCCATTTTAGTTAAGCATACAGAACGAGGTTGGCTTTATGTTCTCAGTCGTGATCCTGAATATAGTTGGACAGAAACTAGACAAAAATTAGTCCGGTTAGTAGCAGATCAAACAGCAGTTGCCATTGAAAATGATGAACTAGCTGTAGAATTAAGAAAAAAAGAACGTTTAGATCAAGAATTAGAAATTGGTGCGGAAATTCAACGCCGACTTTTACCGCGTCAATGTCCTAATATTCCAGGTTTGTCTATAGCAGCACGTTGTAAACCAGCTAATCGCGTCGGTGGTGATTATTATGATTTCATTCCTACCAAACCCCACCCACAACAATCTCCGGCTACGCCCCGCATGATATCAGAAAATGCTAGTTGGGGTTTGGTAATTGGGGACGTTATGGGTAAGGGTGTCCCCGCAGGTTTAATTATGACCATGTTGCGAGGAATGTTAAGAGGTGAAGTATTACATGGTAACACTCCAGCGGGAATTTTGCAAAATTTGAATCGTGTTATGTATGCGGATTTAGAAAATTCCCACCGCTTTGTAACTATGTTTTATTCAGAATATGACCCGAAAACGCGGATTTTATCTTATAGTAATGCAGCCCATAATCCCCCTTTGTGGTGGCACGCAGCGACAAAAACCGTCACCCGTTTGGATACCTTGGGAATGTTAATTGGGTTAGATGCTAATAGTGAATATGAAGATGCTCAAGCCCAGTTAGAAGTTGGGGATATAGTTATTTATTATACTGATGGTTTGACTGATGCGGCGGCCGCTGGAGGCGATCGCTTTGATGAAGATAATTTTATTACATCCTTTAGAACAGCTTGTAAGTATTGTAATAGTCCTCAAGAAATTGTTGAATATCTATTTGATCGAGTTGAGAAATTTATCGGCACTGATAGACAAAATACAGATGATATGACATTGGTTGTTTTGCAAATTGTCTAGTCACTCAAATTGTTTTCATGGGTAATTCAATTAAATTGTCGTTATGACAAGGGAAGAGGGAAGAGGGAACAGGGAACAGGGAACAGGGAACAGGGAACAGGGAACAGGGAACAGGGAACAGGGAACAGGGAACAGGGAACAGGGAACAGGGAACAGGGAACAGGGAACAGGGAACAGGGAACAGG
>Ga0315905_10007276_pt1 | contig 11228 bp, 10 predicted proteins | sample LakEriMetagenome_5_FD_203522 | JGI IMG/M metagenome (GOLD analysis project Ga0315905, IMG submission 203522) | Freshwater fungal communities from buoy surface, Lake Erie, Ohio, United States - Buoy 4 MA121 | ecosystem: Environmental > Aquatic > Freshwater > Lake | place: USA: Lake Erie, Ohio...
ACAATCGCGTTCGGCGATCCAGACACAGTTGCCGTGGGTGTCGGCGATGATCTGCATTTCAATGTGGCGAGGCCATGTGAGGTAGCGCTCGACGTAGCACTCGTCGCGGCCAAAGCCCTTGAGCGCCTCGCTCTGAGCTGAATCAAATGCCTCGGCGGCTTCGTCTTCGCTGCGAACAACGCGCATGCCGCGTCCGCCGCCGCCGTAAGCGGCCTTGATTGCGACTGGCCAGCCATGAGCCTTGCCGAAGGCAACTACCTCAGAAGAATCTTTGAGGAACTCGGTGGTTCCCGGAACGCCTTGCACTCCGGCGGCTTGTGCAGCAATTCGACTTGAGACTTTGTCGCCCATGATTTCGATCGCACCAGGAGGCGGGCCGATAAACGTGACACCGCGTTCGGTGATGGCGCGAGCAAAGTCGGTGTTCTCGGAGAAGAAGCCATAACCAGGATGCACACCGTCGGCGCCGCTGCGCTCGATGACATCGAGAATCAATTCGGTGTTCAGGTAACTCTCTGCCGCCGTTGTGCCGCCAAGCGAGTAGGCCTCATCGGCGAGGCGCACATGGAGGGCGTCACGGTCGAGATCGGAGTACACCGCCACAGTGGCGATACCCATTTCCTGACAGGCGCGGATGACTCGGACTGCGATTTCGCCGCGGTTGGCGATGAGGATCTTTTTAAGCACGCCCTATGGTGGCACGCGTGAACAGGTCCTTCGCCACATCTGAGGTCCCGGGCACCCGATTCGCCGATGTGCGATGGGTGGCCGAGACCGGTTCGACCAATCGAGACCTCCTTGCGGCTGCCGCTGAAGGGGTGTCCGAGGGCCTCGTTTTGGTCGCTGACCACCAAACCGCAGGCCGGGGAAGACTCGACCGGGCCTGGATAGCCCCTGCGGGCGCCTCATTGCTTGTCTCGGCGCTTCTCCGCCCGAATGTGGGACCAGAGGACCTGTTCTTGCTGACGCTGGCCTGCGGTCTTGCCGCCGCTGATGCGGTGGAAGAGGTTGCTGGGGTTCGCCCGGGACTGAAGTGGCCCAATGATCTCGTTGTGGCCGATGGGCCGCTCGCCGACAGAAAACTTGCGGGCATCCTGGCCGAGTCGCACGTGGTCAAGGGGAATGTCGATGCGGTGGTGGTGGGGATGGGGCTCAACCTTGACTGGCCAGCAGAGCTTCCAGAGGAAATCGCTGCAACTGCAGCGTCGGTGAACCACCTGACTGGAGGGTCGGTCGACCGTGAAGACGTTCTTGTCGCATGGCTTCGCCACTACGACCGTCATCTCACCGCAATCACCACCCAGCTCGAGCGGGCCGAATTCCTCGACGAAGTTCGAGCAGCATCAGCAACCCTTGGCCGCGACGTGCGTGTCGAACGTTCCGACGGATTCTTCGAGGGTCAGGCAATCGCCATTGCTGACGACGGACGGCTCCTCGTTGACTGCGGTGGAGACGGAGGCGTCGTTGCGGTAACTGTTGGTGACATCGTGCACGCTCGGCTCTTGGGCTGAGCCTCGCCTACGGGCTAGACAGTCGCTCGATTATTTCCATTGCCCTAGCGGTGAGATGTCCAGCAGTTGCGTAGGAGCGTTCGTCGACACAATGCGCGGGCACAATGCCAGTCGTTGATGAGGTGATGAACACCTCGGTCGCGAGTGCAAGGTCTGACGGGACGAGATCCTGCTCGCTCACGAACTGTTCGTCGATGAGGACCTCTCGGATGATGCCGGGAAGACACCCACTGTTGAGCGATGGCGTCACGACCTGTTCGTCGATCACCAAATACAAATTCGACGTCGTGCATTCGCTCAGGCGACCGGTGCTGTCACAAAGAATTGCGTTGTCGAAACCGTTTGCAGCGGCGGAACGAAGGATGGTTGCGTTTTCGCCCCAACTCGTGGATTTAATTCCGGCGAGCGGAGAGCGCTCGTTGCGTGTCCACTGAACGGTGCATAACGAAACCGACGAAGGCGCTTGGTGGAGCGGCGATGTCGAGATGACCGTAAGTGGTTGTGCGCCGCGGTCGCGTGGAGATGAACCTGGCCCGGGCGTGATGGTGATCCGCGCTCGAGCGGCACCGATGCCATTCGCTTCGATGAGCTGAAAAAGCGCCATACTCAGTTCTTCATCGGTGGGTGTGTTTGCAATCAGAAGTCGGTCGACGCCCTTGCGAAGTCGATGGAGATGTCGATCAAGAAAGACTGGCGTGCCGTTGCGAATGACCAACGTGTCAAAGACCCCGTCGCCGAGCAGAAAACCGTGGTCGTTTGCAAAGAGCGCTGGTGATGCGTCATCGACGAGTCCGCCGTTGAGCCACATCGACTGTGCGGTCATGTCGGCACACCAGAGGCAAGCGCAATGAGGCGCTCAGCTTTGAGCTCAGTTTCGGCCCATTCATCGTCGGCGGTGGAATCCCACGTGACTGCGCCGCCTGTTCCGAAACACAGTTGATCCTGCTCAACCCAAAAGGTTCGGATCGCGACGTTGAGTTCGCCGATGGAGCGGCCTGCATCGACCCAACCGATAGCGCCGCAGTAAATACCGCGGTCGACGGGTTCGAGTTCGCGAATGTGTTTCATCGCGGCGATCTTGGGTGCGCCTGTGACCGAACCTGGAGCAAACGTCGCATCGATGAGATCGGACCAAGTGACTCCGTCGCGCAATTCACCTTCGACGGTGCTGACAAGGTGGTCGAGTCCTGGGTGATGTTGTCGTTCGAGAAGGTTTGGCACGACGACAGTTCCGGCCTTACAGACGCGACCAAGGTCGTTGCGAACTAAGTCGACGATCATGATGTTCTCGGCGCAGTCCTTTTCGCTGAAGTCGCCGCCAGTTGAGGTTGTCCCTTTGATCGGGGAAGACCTCACTCGTGATTGATCGCGGGTGAGAAACAGTTCGGGCGAGGCAGACGCGATGCGAATGCCAACTTCGGGAAGCTCGATCACTGCCTGAAATGGTGCGGGGTTGCCGTTGGCGAGTTGTTCGCCCAACGCCAGCATCGACGCGTTATCGGGAAGAGGCGCTGAAAGCCGACGCGTGAGGTTCACTTGGTAGACATCGCCAGCTGCAATCGACTTGCGAATGAGCGCAACGCGTTCAGAGAACTCGGGTTGAGAAAGTGATGACGACCACGAATCAGAAGAAGGTCCGATCCAAGGTTGTGAAGGGCGAGGTAGTGACGCGGTCGGACGGCGACGCTCGAATCGGGCGCACGTGGGGGCACCTTCAAAGGGAAGAACGACCGCCCACCACCCGTTTGAATCCAAGGCGGAGAGATCGGAAGTGACATCTACGAGTCCGGACGCGACCATTCCGCCGACAACTGCGAGCGGTTCGATCCGCTGGGCTGAAAGGGTCGAAAGGTTCACGATCGTGTGAGCCTACGGCGAGAGATGAACCTCGAATGGGGCTGACGTCTTCTGTTGGGGGGCCTCCGGTAGTCTTCGGACTGTGCGTCGCCCATCCCGCACGTGGCCACAACGGCTGCTGCTCTCACTCAATATCTTCGTTGTCTTCACCTGCCTGATAGCGGCAGGTGGTTTGGCGTGGGCCTACAACCAGGCCAGTGCGCTTCCTCGGGTCGACGTTGGTACCTCGCTTGAGGCCCCAAGTGCCCCGGGCGAAGCAATGAATATTCTGCTGGTTGGCATCGACGACGGCATGGGCTTGGCTGAAGGTGACCCAGTACTTCGGGGGCGGAGCAAGTCGCTGAATACCGACACGATCATGATCCTGCGGGTCGAACCTAAAACTCAGCAGGCGTCGCTTCTTTCGCTTCCTCGAGATCTCTGGGTCGATATCGCGGGTGGCGGTCAAGGCCGCATCAACTCCGCACTTGCGCTTGGTGGACCTGAACGACTCATCCAGACCATTAACCAGGACTTTGGTATTCCGATCAACCACTACGTGATGATCGATTTCCAAGGGTTTGAAGCGTTGGTCAAGGCGATCGATGGTGTCCCTATCTATTTCAACTTTCCCTCTCGCGATCAGGCCACCGGCTTGTTCCAGTATCAGACCGGGTGTCAGGTGCTCAGTGGCGAGCAGGCGCTTGCCTTCGCCCGATCACGGCATTTTGAAATCTCTCGCGACAACATGAAGACGTGGCAAGAAGACCCCACGAGCGATTTCGGTCGTGTCACGCGACAGCAGCAGTTCATTCGCGCTGCGCTGAAGAAGGCTGTTGCTCAAGGCGTGCGTAATCCGTTCGTTCTCAAGGAGTTTCTTGAGATCGCTCAGAAGAACGTCACTCTTGATACGGAATTCAAAATTCAGGATCTTGTCGACCTCGGTTCACAGTTCCGCACATTCGATCCCGATTCGCTCGTGAGTTTCACACCAGTAGCAACGGGGACGTTTAAGGGAGCGGCAAGCGTTCTTGAACTCAACGTTGCTGCTTCTCAGCCGATGTTCGATGTGTTTCGCGGATTGCGTCCGATTCCGTCGCCAAACGAAGCTCCCGATCTGAGTTTCCTTACGACGACAACCACCGTTGCTTCGACTTCCTCAACAGTTCGATCGGGTGCGACTTCGTCGACAATGGCAACCACGTCCACGACGCAGCCAATTACGACGACCACATTGAGCGAGTTCATTCCGCAGGTGCCCGAGGGCAAAACCTGCGGCTGAATCGTTAAATGGGGCGGGCTTCGGCTTCCATGCGATTAGCGAGAAACCAGTCGAGGGTCTGTCGCAGCCCTTCATCGAATGTTGTGCCGGCGTTGAAGCCGAATTGGTCGCGAGCCCGGGAGCCATCGACGCCTCGTCGGGGCTGGCCATCAGGCTTAGTGGTGTCCCATCGTACTTCGCCTTCGAATCCGACGAGTTTCACAATGATTTCGACGAGTTCTCGAATGGGGAGTTCTCGATCGGCGCCGAGATTGGCCGGTTGGTCACTGTTGTAAAACTCCGAGGCGAGCACGATCCCTTCGGCAGCGTCATCGACAAAGAGGAATTCACGACTCGCTGAACCAGTTCCCCAAACCTCGAGGTAATCGGCACCTGCTTCTTTGGCGTCGACTGCCTTCTTGATGAGCGCAGGAATGACATGCGAGACAGCGGGATGAAACTTGTCACGCGGCCCGTAAAGGTTTGTTGGCATGAGGTAGATCGCATCTTGTCCGTACTGAGCTCGGTTGGCTTGCACTTGAACGAGTTGAGCGAGTTTCGCGATGCCATACGGGGCGTTCGTTTCCTCGGGGTACCCCTGCCACAGCGAGTCTTCCGAAAACGGGACAGGTGTGAATTTTGGATACGAGCAAATCGTTCCAACCATCACGGTCTTTGGCGTGTTCTGCAGGTGCGCTTCGTCGAGCACGTAGGTGCCCATGAGGAGGTTGTCGAGGTACAACTCTGCAGGGCGTTCCATGTTGGCGCCGATGCCGCCCACTCGGGCAGCGAGGTGAATCACGAGATCTGGTTTGGTGTCGGCGAAGAGTTGACGAACGGCAGCGCGGTCACGCAGGTCGTACTCGGCACTTGATGGGGTGAAGAGTTCTCGGGTGCCCCGGTTACGTACCTGATCGACCACTGCTTGGCCGAGGAAGCCGCGGCCTCCGGTGATGAGGACCTTGCGGTCGTTCCAGAAGGCGGTGTCAGGCACAAACTCCATGCGCTCACACTACTGACCGGCACGGCACCTCTCGGGTTGGCCTGGCGGTGATGACGGGAGAACCGTCATCACCGTGGGAGACTGACACGCCCATGGAGCGATGTCGTCGGGTTGCGATCACCCTCGAGCAGTGTTGGCACGCCGTCCCCGGCGGCACGGCCCGAGCCGCCCTTGGGAGCGTTAGCGCTCTTCAGCAATTCACCTCTCTCGAACTCGTCGGGGTGAGCGCGCGTCATCGGCAGCCTCCAGCATCGGCATGGAGACCCTCGATAGAGGTGAAGCAGCTCCCTCTCCCGAGGTTGGCGCTCTATGAGTCGTGGCATCGACTCCGTTGGCCAGACGTGGAACACGCCACCGGGCGAGTCGACGTGATCCACGCGACCGGGATGGCAATGCCACCGGCGGCGGCCCCGATTGTTGTGACCGTCCATGATCTCGCCTTTCTTCGGGATCCTTCGCAATTCACACGCCGCGGTGTTTCGTTCTTTCGGCGCGCGATTGATCTCGCTCGACGTGATGCAAGCATCATCGTGTGTCCGTCACAAGCAACGATCGACGAATGCATCGACAACGGTTTCGATCCCAAGAAGATCCGACTGGTTCCTTGGGGCGTTGACCCGCAAGAGGTTGCATCCTCAGCGATTATGGCAATGCGTTCTCGACTCGGGATCACTGGCCGTTTTGTGTTGTGGGCCGGAACAATCGAACCGCGAAAGAATTTGCCGGTGTTGCTTTCTGCATTTGAAGGCATCGAGGATCGTGACGTGACGCTCGTCTTGGCTGGCCCCGAGGGGTGGAACGAGCAGATCGACGATCAACTCGGGCGACTTGGCTCTCGCGTTGTTCGGGTCGGGTTCGTTGAACCGGAGACGCTCTCGGAATTGCAGGCGGCGGCAGAACTCTTCATCTTCCCAAGTCGCCAGGAAGGCTTCGGATTGCCTGTGCTCGAGGCCATGGCACAAGGCACAGCGGTAATTACTTCGTCCGGGACATCGACTGAAGAAGTAGTTGGCGATTGCGGAGTGCTTGTTGATCCAACCGATGTCGATGCTCTCCGAGCGGCAATTGATCGGCTCCTTGCCGACGATGCAGAGCGCGATCGCCTAGGGCGCGCCGGACTGAATCGAGCGACGTCACTCTTTACTTGGGAGAAGACTGCAAAGGCGCTGCACTCCGCGTACGAAGAGGCGATGGTATGACTGGCCCCTCGCGTCGACGCGTCGGAGTCAATCTGCTCTGGCTGGTTCCCGGCGAGGTCGGTGGCAGCGAGGAATACACCGTTCGACTTCTGTCGGCGCTCGCAGACTTAGGTTCCGGCGACGTCGATGTGAACCTGTATGTGAATAAACGGTTCAGCTCCGCGCATCCCGAAATTGTTTCCAGATTCACAACAGTTGTCGCTCCAGTTTCAGGTTCATCGCGAGTGCTGAGAGTCATCGCCGAGTCCACCTGGCTCGCGATTCGATCACGAGTCGACCGATGTGCGCTTGTGCACCATGCCGGCGGAACAATGCCAGCAGTTCGGACCGTTCCCGGAGTTCTGACGCTGCATGATCTGCAGCCGTTAGCGAACCCTGAACGGTTCGGACTCGTCAAAGGTTCCTACATTCGATTCATCGCTCCTCGGTCACTGAGGCGAGCCGAATTCGTGGTGTGTCTTTCGCGCTATGTGGCGAATGACGCAATCGATCGTGTTGGCCTGCCTGCGGAGCAGATTCGGATTGTTCCGTGTGGCATCGCCGACCCGGGTGCAGCGTTTGATGCGCAGCGATTACGTGAACTGCTTGGCCGCCTTGATCTGGTGGATCGTCCGTTCATCATCTATCCGGCGATCACCTACCCGCATAAAAACCACACGACGTTGGTCGCCGCGTTTGCGCGGATTGCCGAGAAGCACGACGAGGTGCGATTGGTCTTCACCGGTGGGGCGGGGTCCAACGATTCGGTAGTTCAATCAACCATCGAGGCCTACGGGCTCGATTCCAAAGTGATTCGCACGGGCCGAGTGTCTGAGTCTGATCTTGACCTTCTTTACCGAGCGGCAATGATGATGGCGTTCCCGTCGCTCTATGAAGGATTTGGCTTGCCACTGCTTGAGGCGATGAGTCGGGGGTGCCCGATTGTGGCCAGCGATGCAGCGTCATTGCCGGAAGTTGCAGGCGATGCCGCCGAGTTCGTCGACCCGATTGATGTGGCAGGTTGGGCGAACGTGCTAGGTGCCCTCATCGAAGACCCCGCGCGACGTACCGTTCTCGCGCGACGCGGATTCGATCGTGTGACGCAATTTGCATGGTCGGTTTCTGCGCAGTCTCTCCTTTCCGTCTACCGGGAGAACCGGTGAATCTTCTCGTTATCTGTCCCCATTTCGATCCCGATGTCGCGCCGACAGGTGTTGTCATGTCGCGTATCGCTCATGAACTGATTGCTCGTGGGCACCGCTTGCACGTAGTGACGTCATTGCCTTGGTATCAGCGCCACGCAATTGATCCCGGATGGGAGGGTCAACTCGTTCGCACTGAGCGCACCGAGTGGGGTCGCATCAGCCGCGTGCATCCCTTTCCCACCGATAAGCGCAATATCCCAGCCAGAGCGCTGGCGTTCGGCGGCTTCACGGCGCTCGCGACAATCGTCGGAACGTTCAGTCGCGTGCGGCCCGACGCCGTGTTGGCGATGTCGCCGCCCCTCACGCTGGGCATGGCTGGGCGGATGGTGGCAACAGCAAGGCGTGTGCCCCTGGTTTTCAACATCCAGGATGTTTTCCCTGATGTCGCGATCGAACTCGGACTTCTCACGGGTGAACGCGTGATTCGAGGAGCCCGAGCGCTTGAACGAGCGAGCTACCGGATGTCTGATGCAGTAACGGTTCTTTCCGATGATCTGGCTGCAAACGTACGAGCCAAGATCACAATTGGTCTTGAAGGCAACCGGGCGGAGCTTCAAGCAGCAAAAGTTCGTGTCATCCCGAATTTCGTCGATACCAACGCGATCCGGCCAGCAGCGCGGGAGAATTCCTATCGCGAGGACTACGGGCTTATCGGTAAGACCGTTGTGATGTATGCAGGGAACGTCGGGTTCTCACAGTCGCTTGATCTTGTACTTGACGCTGCCCGATCCTTTGAGGCATCTCGGCCTGATGTTGTGTTCGTGATTAATGGAGGCGGATCGGCGCGACCCGACCTAGAGCGCGAGGCAGCGGATCTCTCCAACCTGCGATTCATTGACATGCAGCCAATTGAACGACTGCCGGAAGTCTTGGCTGCAGGAGACCTTCATGTTGTGCCACTTCGAGCAGGCTTGGCCTGGTCGAGTGTTCCGTCAAAGTTGTATTCCATCCTTGCGGCAGGGCGACCAATTGTGGCCAGTGTCGATGCGGGCACCGAAGTAGAGCGAACCATTGAACGTGCCGGGGCTGGCCTCGCTGTTCCACCCGACAGTCCCACTGAATTCCGCGCAGCGCTGGCCGAACTTCTTGATGATCGCGAGCGTTCCGAGAGGATGGGGGCGTCGGGGCGACTCTTTGTCGAGCGATGGGCGTCACCGGCCGCAGTTGCTGAGTCCTACGAGAATCTGTTTGCCGAATTGATCGACCAGCGTCGCTCGCGACGCTGAACAGACTCTGACCAGGCACAAGGGCACCGACCGCTAACATTGCGGCCTATGGGTAAAGCATCTCAGGCCAAGAAGACCGCCCGACTGACCCGAGACAGCGGTCAGGTCGAGCCACGAGCCAAGCGCAAGCTGGCGTTTCCTCTTGCCGTTGCTGCTGCGGTGGTTATCGGCATCGTGCTCGTGGTCATCGCTCGGATGCCCGCAGACACGCCGAACCTGAACATCGATCCGACAACCATCACCCTCGACCCAACGGTCTCAACGATCGACCCAGCCGCGTCCGCAAACGGTTCCTCAACGACTATCGCTGCAGGTGGGATTGACACAGCTCCGACCACAGCCACAACGGTTGCGGCGGGCCAGTGAGAGCTGTTGTTCTCGTCGGAGGTTTCGGCACTCGTCTGCGCCCCCTCACAAATGATCTCCCGAAGCAGATGCTCCCGGTTGTTCGCGTTCCGATGATCGAACGGGTGGTAGCGGCGCTTGGGTCATACGGCGTGACTGAAGCAGTCCTTTCGCTGGGCTATCGCCCCGATGCCTTTATCGACGCCTATCCAGACGGTGTCTGCGCTGGGGTCGTCCTCCATTACGCCGTTGAACCGGAGCCGCTCGATACCGCAGGTGCTGTTCGCTTTGCGGCGTTGTCTGCCGGGATTGACGACACGTTCATTGTCGTGAACGGCGATGTGCTGACTGATCTCAACGTTGCTGAGTTGTGGGAGTTTCACAAGAGCCACGGGGCCGAGGGAACGATCGCATTAACGCCAGTCGAAGATCCGTCGCGATACGGCGTGGTTCCGATCAATGACGATGGTCGGGTGATCGAATTTGTTGAAAAGCCCGCTCCCGGAACTGCTCCGACGAATTGGATCAATGCGGGCACCTATGTACTTGAGCCCTCAGTTCTTGAGCGCATTGCGTCTGATCGTAAGGTTTCGATTGAACGCGAGACTTTTCCGGCGATGGTTGCCGACGAGAGCCTTTTTGCATTGCATAGCGATGCGTATTGGATCGACGCAGGTACGCCCGATACCTATCTGCGCGCGCAACTTGATCTCATCGACGGGATTCGGGCAAATGAAATCGCAGTTCTTCCCTCCGATGAAATCGATTCTTCTGCACTTGTTGAAAACTCTGTGCTCGGAGCCGACGTGGTTATCGGTAACGGAACGATTGTTCGCAACTCAATTCTGATGGATGGAGTCACAATCGGCCCCGGAGTTCGAATTCACGACTCCATCATTGCAAGCGGTGCACGGGTTGGTCCCGACTCCCACATCAGCGATCTGACCGTTGTCGGCGCAGGTGTTGAAGTTCCCGCCCAGTCCGAACTGGCTGGCGCCCGACTACCCGAAAGCGACTAACGATGCGCGCAGTTGTTACCGGCGGAGCCGGATTTATCGGTTCCACGCTGACTGATCGACTCCTTGGTGAAGGTCATTCCGTTACGGTCATCGACAACTTGGCAACAGGACGTCTCTCAAATTTGGAGAGCGCCCAAACAGCGGGGGATCGCTTCTCGTTTGTCGAGTTGGATGTTCGGTCCTCGGAGATTCCCGCAGCGTTGGCCTCGGCTGCACCCGATGTCGTATTCCACTTGGCAGCACAAGCCGATGTCCGAGTCTCGGTGGAACGACCACTGTTTGACGCCGAGGTAAATGTCCTTGGCGGACTCAATGTGATTGAAGGCGCGCGGTTGGCGGGAGCCCGAAAGGTCGTTGTGGCCTCAAGTGGCGGAACGATCTACGGCGATCCTTTGCCGGAAGATCTTCCTGTCGATGAGCAGCATTCGCAGCATCCGATTTCGCCCTACGGCGTGGCCAAGAAAGTTATCGACGACTACCTCTACGCCTTTCGGTTCCTTCACGGTCTCAACTACGTGGCACTGGCTCTCGCGAACGTCTACGGGCCTCGTCAGGATCCACACGGCGAAGCCGGAGTCGTCGCAATCTTTGCTGGGCGTTTGCTTCGCGGCGAGGGTTGTCGAATTTTTGGCGACGGTGAACAA
>Ga0315905_10007277_pt1 | contig 11228 bp, 8 predicted proteins | sample LakEriMetagenome_5_FD_203522 | JGI IMG/M metagenome (GOLD analysis project Ga0315905, IMG submission 203522) | Freshwater fungal communities from buoy surface, Lake Erie, Ohio, United States - Buoy 4 MA121 | ecosystem: Environmental > Aquatic > Freshwater > Lake | place: USA: Lake Erie, Ohio...
TCAAGATGCGGGTGTGGAGCGACTTCCGATGTTTCCCGTGCAGTCCGAACGAATGGACTCCACAGCAAAACAATCCGAGCCGTGTTCTGTATCGGAATCGCACCAGCGTGAAGTTCAGCAAATCCGGAATAATCCTCACAGATTACGTAACCGGAAAAGCTTCTCACACCGTTGGGCTCCGTGAGCTACCCGTAAAGACCGTGTGTATCAGACGATCCTGATGGGAGTTACGGCAACTCCCCGACTGGTTGAAGCGGGGCTTCGAAGCTGTAAAAATATCGGCTTCCCCCTTCGGCGGGGCGGCGCTGATCGTCCGTCCGCAGGCACCCAGGGGTTCCGCAGCTTCTTTGGCAGTCTCAACTCCATGGCTACTCACGACATCGGTTTGATTGGCCTGGCCGTCATGGGCCAGAATCTCGTCCTCAACATGGCCAATCACGGTTTCTCCGTGGCGGTCTACAACCGCACGACGGCCACCACCGATGAATTCGTCGGCGGTCTCAAGAGCGAGCCCAAGGATAAGGTCTGGGATGGAACTCCCGATCGGATCAAGGGATACCACACCCTCGAAGACTTCGTGAAGAGCCTGAAGCGGCCCCGCCGCATGATGATCATGGTCAAGGCGGGAGCCCCCGTCGACGCGGTCATCGAGCAGCTTAAGCCACTGCTGGAGCCGGGCGACATCATCATCGACGGCGGCAACAGCTACTTCCCCGATACCAATCGCCGCGATGCCGACCTGCGGAAGGCCGGTCTGCGGTTCATCGGGACGGGAGTGTCTGGCGGTGAAGAAGGAGCCCTCAAGGGGCCGAGCATCATGCCCGGCGGGCACCACGATGCGTGGCCGTTCGTCAAGGACATCTTCCAGGCGATCTCGGCCAAGGTCGGTCCGAACAATGACATCCCCTGCTGCGACTGGGTCGGCGACGCCGGAGCCGGTCAGTACGTCAAGATGGTCCACAACGGGATCGAATACGGCGATATGCAGCTGATCTGCGAAGCCTACCTGATCCTGAAGGAGACGCTGGGCCTGACGAATCAAGAGCTGCACCAGGTCTTCAAGGAGTGGAACGAAGGGGAGCTGGAGAGCTACCTGATCGAGATCACTCGCGACATTTTCACCGTCAAGGACTCGCTGGGCTCCGGCGACCTGATCGACAAGATCCTCGACACCGCAGGTCAGAAGGGGACCGGCAAGTGGATGAGCCAGCACGCTCTCGACCTGGGCGTGCCGACGACTCTGATCACTGAGGCTGTGTATGCTCGCTGCCTGTCAGCTCAGAAGGATGAACGCGTCCGCGCTGAGAAGGTCCTGGCCGGGCCGACCGATGCCAAGTTCACCGGCGACAAGAAGCAGTTCATCGAAGACGTCAAGCAGGCCCTCTACGCGTCGAAGCTCTGCAGCTATGCCCAGGGGTATGTCCAGCTGAACGCAGCTGCGAAGGAGTTCGGCTGGAAGCTGAACAACGGGAACATCGCCCTGCTGTGGCGCGGCGGCTGCATCATCCGCAGCCGGTTCCTGGGCGACATCAAGGCGGCGTTCGACAAGAACCCGAACCTGGAGAACCTGCTGCTCGACGACTTCTTCAAGAAGGCGATCGAGAAGGCCCAGCCGAGCTGGCGCCGCGTGATCCAGACGGCGGTTCAGCTCGGACTGCCCACGCCGGTCTTCAGCGCCGCATTGAGCTACTTCGATGGCTACCGCCGAGGCCGCCTGCCCGCCAACCTGTTGCAGGCCCAGCGCGACTACTTCGGGGCGCACACCTACGAGCGGCTGGATAAGGCCCGTGGCGAAATGTTCCATACCGACTGGATTCGCGAACGGACGCTGTAGGCGGTCTGCCAAAATGATACGGAGGAATTGGCAAACTCTGGGGGAGAGGTATGAAACGGAAATCCAAATCTCTTCCCCGAGTTTCCACCTCAAAAAGACATCTCGTTTTCGTCAGTCACGTATGATAAGTGGATCGCGGCGGTCATCTGCGAGAAGCTGGAGTCCACGCCAATTGGGGCTACAGCGTTTCGCGATGATCGAGACATTGACGGAGGAGATTCTATTCCCGAGTCGATCATGGCAGCAATTCGGGATTGAGCAGAGTTGGTCGTGCTGCTGACTCCTCAGTCTGTAGCTCGCCAATGGGTGATCGCAGAGATCGCGATGGCTGCCATTCTGGGGAAGCGGATCGTTCCGATCCTTTATCACGTCAAGCCGGACGAGATGTTCTCTCTGATTCGGGATGCGAAGGCATACGTATTTGGATTCCGTCAGAAAGTGTGTCGCTGGATCATGACCAGTTCCGATTCACCAAGAGTCTTTTTGTCACACAATCACAAGGACGCAGGCCTCGCCTCCTTCGTGACCTCAGCTTTGGAGACCCAAGGGGGCGGCGTGTTTACTGTCCTGGACCTGAGTCCAGGAACGCAGATCGAGAAGGCGATTCGAGAGGACTTGGTCGCGAGTACGGCAGTCGTGATTCTGGCAACGCCGAATTCCGTCAGCTCCCAGAATTTGGCGTTTGAAGCTGATATGGCGATGGCAGTCCAGAAGCCAATCTTCGTCCTCTATGACGGAGTCGCTTTGTCACAACTTCCCAGTTTCATCGCCCAATACAAAGTTTTCCCAGTGAGCCAAACTGGGAAGGTGTCTCAGCAAATTTTGTCTGCCCAAAAGAAATTCACCGATGACGAAGTTGCCATGATGATCGAGGCCTATCAGGACTTGGGTGTACCGCTCGATCAATTGGTGATGAATTCCGAACTGCTCACGACTCTGACAGCCTCGATTTCTTCTCGAGTGAACAATTCCATCTCAGGCGAAAAGGTTGCCAGGTTGTTGATGACTCGCCGCAAACAGGGCAAGCTGCCCCGCACCAGGACTGTCGCTCTTCCGGCGTAAATGCGTTTTTCGGGCTCAGGGGATTGCTCGACGGCCCTGTACCGGACAATTCTGGCGGTATGTCGTTCAGGCGGAGATGCAGAATCCGCTTCTCGCGTGACTTCCGTTTCGTGAGGATTCCAAACTTGCATCACTCGACATGATGAGTGACGATGTGATCTCATCTCGGTTCGGCGACTGAACTGTCAGATGCAGGATGGATGGCCCTTGGGCTGGGCGACGGAGAAGTGAGATGAGATTCGCAGTGATTTGCGGCGTTTTGCTGGTTGCGGGCTGCTCGGCCGAGACTCCGCCGCCCGCAAAACCGGTGGAGCAAGTGGCTCCCGAGGAGAAGCCGGTCGTGCTCCCCGAGCAGTCCGAGCCGGTCGTGGAAGAGCCGACCACGGAGGCCGCACCGGGAGAGCCAGCCGTAGCTGCCCCCACCGGAAGCGAACTCAAGATCGACACGCTCGACTGGGATCAGACGCTGGCAATCGCGTCGGCTCATCCCGGCAAGGTCGTCGTCCTGGACCTGTGGGCCACGTACTGCCCGCCGTGCCTCAAGGAACTGCCGGGGCTGGTGGCTCTGCAAGCGAAGTACCCGGACAAAGTCCATTGCGTGTCGGTCTGCCTCGACTTTGATGGAGACCCAGCCATTCCTCCCGCCAAGCTGGAGCCGGAGATTCGCGCGGTCCTGGAGAGCAAGAAGGCTCACCATGTGCAGAATGTGCTGCTGAGTACCGGTTCGGACGAACTTCTCAAGCGGGTGAAGCGGGGCTCGATGCCGATCATTTTCGTCTATGATCAGACTGGAAAGCAGGTCCACGTCTTTCCGGATCTCGACAAGATGGACGAGGCGACTTACGACGAACACATTACGCCAGCAGTCGAAACTCTGCTGAAGTCGGGTTCGCCGTCAAACTGAATTTCTGCGACACGCCGGATGGGATGAAGGCATGCAATCGAACAATGCGTCAGGCAGCCCCTGGGGCTGGGTGGTGGCTCTGGCACTCGGTGGAGTGGCAATCGCCGGACTGTCGATGTTCCGCGAGGGACAACGGGCTCCTATGGTCCCGGCCATCGCGGCCGAGGTCGATGAATCGGCCATCGTGGCGAAGGCCATTGACGCTCAGTCCGGGCAACTGCCAGACGATGCCTTCGGGCTTGGTCATCTGGAACGCTCACTGCTGCTCAAGGTTAATGGCCAGCCGCAGCGGACGTTTGAGATTGCGGGTGGACTGCTGGCGATTGCCCAGAAGCATCTGGCACTGAGCAATGCGACCGAAGCTCAGCGGGTCGCACAGGTCTGTGCGGACCTCGTCCCCAACACGCTGACATCGGCTCGCAGCTGGATTCTGTGCGGGGATGCAGCTGCGTTCTCGCAGCCCGATTTGCCGCTGTCGCTCCGGTTCCTGGAGCGGGCTGATCAGGTTCTGTCGTCTCAGCTGGCGAAACAGCCAAGCGATGAAGCGGCCCTCAAGCTGCGGGCGGAACTGCTGCTCAAGCTGGCGCAGTCGGAAGCCAAATTCCATCGCTCGGGGACTGCCATGGCGCACCTTCGCGAGCTGACGAGTGCTGGCCCGCTCGCCAAGTTCGTGTCCCCAGACATCCAACTGCAGGCGATGTTGTCGTTGTCGCAGCTGCTGAGTCAGCCAGTCCCCACGGAAGAGTCAGAAAAGCTGCGGGTCGACGCCTGGAAGCTGGGCACCGAAGGCAACGTGTCGCCTGCGGTGGCCTTGCGACTGTTGAGGGAATCGATCCCCGCCTCCGTGCCTGCCAGTGCAGGGTTGTTTGCACCACCTGTCCCGCAGGAGGCAATCTCCCCCGCACGGACTGACAGCCTGCTCGTACTGTGGAACACCAAGCGATTTGTGGGTCTGCCCGAATGGTTCCAGATCGGCGACGAGCTGGCATCGGACTATTTCTTTCACGAACCGCGGCAGTCCGCCGACTTCGAGATGGTCAGCCGTAAGCTGCTGGTGAGCATGCCGAAAACGCTGACAGCCTCAAAAGCCCGTTCCGAGGAGCAGAGCCAGCTGGAGTCGATCTATGCCGCCAATCTGCTGCTGGCTGTCAGCTCCGCGCAAGATCGCGGCGACCAGAGTGAAGTGACTCGGCTGAAAGATCTGTTCGAGGAAACGTTTCGCGACCGTGATGTCACCTTCACAGCTCCGCTTGATCGCCCCGCACAGCGGATGCACCGGATTGGTGAAATCTATCGGGCGACGATGACGGGGCATGTCGAGCAGCTGAAGCAGCTGCAAGCCAGCCCGGTCGTCCCGGAACCGCGCTGAGGTCTCTGTCTGGTCAAGAGTCGCTTGTGAGCGTGCGGCCCTGAAGCCCGTCGAGTTCCTCACGATGCGCTGGCCAGGACAGAGTAAAAGTGGCTCCCGAGTTCGGACGACTGCGGACCGTAATTTCGCCACCGTGCTCTCGCAGAATCTTCTGGCTGGCGGCAAGGCCGATCCCGGTTCCTGCTGAGCCTTTGGATGACTCGAACAGGTTGAACAATTTGGCCTGTTCCGCCGGGTCGATTCCGGGACCGTTGTCGGCGATCTCGATGCTGACTCGATCGGTGGCAGCTTCGTAACGAGTCGAGATCTCGATGACACCGTTCTCCGCCCCATGCAGTGCGTCGAGCGCATTGATCACGATGTTTAAGGTCGCCCGGTGAATCCCCTCGCGATCAAATAGCGAAGGAGGAATCTCGCTGGAGAAGTGCGGGCGAATCTCGATCTGCAGTTCATCGGCCCGCCGCTGCATCAGCTCAATGACTTCCTGAACGATCTCATTGACCTGGCCCTGTTCAAGCTTCGGACGCCGCTCCTTGCCAAACGCCAGCATGTCCATGCACAGGTTGAAAATGCGGTCCTGATTGCGCTCCAGAATTCCCCAGCCCTTGTGGATCAAGTCGTCGTTTTCGCTGTCGATTCCCATCTTCACCAGATGGCTGCCGCCCTTCATCCCCTGCAGGATGTTCTTGATGTGGTGGCTGAGCAGAGCGACCGCCTGGCCGACGGCGGCGAGCCTTTCGGCCTCGACAAGGGCTTGCTGAAACCGGTTCGTCTCAACAGCCAGGGCCGACTGGCGACCGATCGCCATCAACAGCTTGAGCGTCTCTTCGTTGAATCGGGAACCACCCGGAAACCGCAAAGCATCGGTCGAGGGAGTCGTCGTATCGACGTAGATCACCCCCATCAGCTCATAACGACCCTGCATCGGGACGCACATCGCCTCGCGAATTCCCGACTGCACGATACTGGGGGCTTCCTCGAAGCGGCGGTCATGTCGGGCATCGGAAGTCCGCACTGCCACGCCGCCGCGGATCACGTGCTCGACAATACTGGTCGAAAGTGGGATTCGCTCGCTGGAATCGGTTCCGTGGCGAAACGACACCACGCGGGGTTCGATCCGGTCGGTCTTGCCGTCGGCTGTCAGCATACAGCCCCGGTCGGCTCCGACGGCTCCGAGCGCCAGATCGAGGATGTGTTGCAGCACCTCATCGAGCGAGGCTGAGGGACGCACTGCCTCTTCCGAGATGCGGTACAACAGCTGGAGATTGGCCCCTGCGTGTGTGGATGCCGCCAGCCGGGCTGTCTCCTCCACGAGCGTGCGTCCGTCCCCTGACGACTGCGAGACGATTCGCGACTGATCGCCATGTTGCTCCGGGCTGACCAGCTGAATCCGATCTGCTGCCTGGCGTGTTCGGCGGCTGAAGTGGCAGACGAGAATCGTGCGACCGATCTGGATCTGATCGCCGTCCTTCAGAATCCGCTTGCGAGTCAGCGACCCGTTGACGAACGTCCCATTGGAGCTTCCCTCGTCGACGATCCGCCAGCCTTCTTCTTCACTCCAGCGGAGGAACGCATGCCGCCGCGAACTCTCGGTGTCGTGCAGCTGGACGTCGTTGACAGCTCCCCGCCCGAGCGTGATCTCTTCGTGCGAAAACTCAAACCTCTGCCCCTGGTCGGCACCTTGAATCACGAGGAGGGTCAGCTGCGGCACGAGACGAGGACCTGAAGGGCAGGGGGGACTGCGAGTTAGGATACCAGTTGGGAGGCAGGTGTAACATCAGAGTTGGTCAAAGGCTTGGTATGTGTCGACTTCCGAACTCCCTTCCCGCTTGGCACCCCTCTCCCCTCGGAAGAGGGGAGAGGGGTGAGGGTTCTCGCCAAGCAAGTGTTGTCGCAGCGTAAGCCCTCTACGTGCGTGTTGTACTCTGCCTTGCCCTCGATTTCTCAGAGACGGTATTGCGATGCTGTTACTCGACCGTTCGCAAACGTCTTCTATGGTTTAAGCGTCTCGCCTCCGTGCGGGACGGGCAGATGTGCCCGTCCTACGGGAGCGGTTACTGCGCGCTCTTTCGCCCCGGACGGTAGCCCTTGCCGGGTTTGTGGCGGGATTGCTTTTTGGTGCCCTTGCCCAAGCCTTGTCCAGCGGGCGGGCCGGACTGCGAGCCGGAGCTGCCCTCGCCGGGAACCTTGTGGACGTACTCGCCGCGAAGTGACTTGTTCGCCTCGGAACGCCGCTTGTCGAGGGCCTCGCGCGGCGGAGTCGCGGGGATCAGAGCATCGCACCCGCTACCGATCAGGTCCTGCCGGCCGGCCTGCTCGAGAGCCTTGCGCACATCGAAGTAGTTTTCCGGCTTGAAGAACTGCATCAGGGCCCGCTGCAGCTTGCGATCCCGCAAGTGCTGGGCGACGTAGACCGGTTCCTTCGTGAACGGGTTGATGCCGGTGTAGTACATCGCCGTGGCGACATCAAATGGGGCGGGGATGAAGTCCTGGACTTGGTCGGGTTTGTATCCGTTGCGCTTCAGGAACAGAGCCAGGTCGATCATCGCGTTCAGGTCGCTGCCGGGGTGGCTGGCGATGTAGTACGGGATGATGAACTGCTTCTTGCCGGCCTTTTCGGATTCGCGATCGAAGACCTCTGCGAACTTTTCGAAGTCATCTGACGCGGGCTTCCGCATCAGGTCGAGTACGCCGGGATCGCTGTGTTCCGGGGCGACCTTCAAGTGGCCGCCGACATGATGGCGGACCAGATCTCGCATGTACTCAGGCGACCGTCGGGCCAGGTCCATGCGGATGCCGCTGGCGACGAACACCTTCTTGATTCCCGGCGTCTCGCGGGCGTCCTTCATCAGCTGAACCAGCGGGGCGTGGTCGGTCCCCAGCAGCTTGCAGATCGTCGGATGAACACACGACTGGCGACGGCACTTGGCCTCGACCTCGGGACGTGTGCAACGCATCTCGTACATGTTGGCGGTCGGACCGCCGATGTCGCTGATAACCCCCTTGAACTGCGGGTCTTTGGTCATTGTCTGGATTTCACCGATCACGGAGTCGTGGCTGCGCGACTGGATGATGCGGCCCTGGTGCGTCGTGATCGAGCAGAACGTACATCCGCCGAAGCAGCCGCGCATGATCGTGACCGAGTCCTTGATCATCTCAAAGGCCGGGATCTTCTCCTTGTAGATCGGATGCGGCCGGCGCGTGTACGGCAGCCCGTAAATGGCGTCCATCGCCTGCTGGGTGATCGGAAACCGTGGCGGGTTACAGACCACAGCCTGCCGATCATGAAACTGCACCAGCCCCTTCGCGTTGTAGGGGTTGGTCTCGTTGTGGATGATCTTGGTCGCTTCGGCGAAGAGCGGCTTATCGGTCGAGACCTGCTCAAAGGTCGGCAGCCGCAGGAAGGTCGGCTCCTTGGCCGGATCGCCGAAACGTTCTTCGGACTCTTTGGCTCCAAGGACGTAGGCCATCCCGCGCATGTCGCGCAGGTCCTTGACCGTCTGCCCTGCAGCCATCCGGCGTGCGATCTCGAGAATCGTGTCCTCGCCCATGCCATAGGCCACGAGGTCGGCCTTGGCATCGAGCAGGATCGAGCGGCGAACCTTGTCGCTCCAGTAGTCGTAATGAGCCAGCCGCCGCAGCGAAGCCTCGACCCCGCCCGCGATCACCGGCACGCCTGGGTAGGCCTCACGCGCCCGCTGGCAGTACCCGAGCGTCGCCCGGTCAGGACGCTGTCCGATCCGCCCGCCGGGAGAGTACGCATCGTCGTTGCGGACCTTCCGATTGGCGGTGTAGTGATTGATCATCGAGTCCATATTGCCGGCGCTGATCGCGAAGAACAGCTTCGGCTTGCCGAACGTTCTCCAGGCATCGGCCGACCGCCAGTCGGGCTGCGAGACGATTCCGACCCGGAACCCTGCCGACTCCAGCACCCGGCCCAGAATGGCCATCGCGAAGCTCGGGTGATCGATGTAGGCATCGCCCGTGACGAACACAACATCGATTTCGTCCCAGCCGCGAGCGCGGGCCTCCTCCATCGTCATGGGGAGCGGTTTGCGGTCGCGCAGCGGGCGATCCCGCGAGGGCAAAGCGGCCAGCGGATCGGAGTCGATCGTGGCGAGATCGACAATGGGGAGTGAAAACGACGCGGAACTGGACATAGCGGGCATCATATCGGCCCGCGGGGGAGGGTGCCTCATGAAAGTCACCCGACCGGTCGTAAAATCCCGATGAATCCCGGTTCGGCCGGACGCGAATCAGGCGGAGTAGACTCGTTTGACGACGATCAGCTGATCGTCCTTGATCCAATAGAAATCTTTCCAGGACAGGTGCCACAGATTGTGGCCGAACTCGACGATGATGGGGCGGATTTCCGTCTCGTAGTCGTATCCGTCCTTGGCGACATCGTCCCGATTCGCCGCGAAATGCAGACAATCCCAGTGGCGTTGATAACCCTTCCCGAGGAATCGGCGGACGACATACTGCAACGTTTTTTCGTCGAATTGCGGGGCCAGCAGGGCCATCTTGCGAAAGTAATCTGGACGTTCGAACTCCGGGTGCTCTTTGATCCCAAACAGGTGGTCGACCCAGCGATTTTTCGCGTAGACCATCCAGTGTTCGGCGAAGTATTTGCGGAATTCGATCTCGCCGACATCGCGCTTTTGGCGCATCGACTCGAACAGCCGCTGGTTGTGCGCTTCGACAGCGCCTCCATCCACGAGCGTCAAGCTCATCGGCAACCTCGATCGTGAAAGCCCCAGCTCTCGTCACGAAGTCGGCATCCTACCGACCTTTTGGCACACCGTCGCCAATCGTTCAACCGTAGTGTAGATCGGATGAGAAATCAATGAATTCTGATCGGATTTTGAATGACCTTGCCGATTTCGCAGAATTGTCAGGAGGCTTGGATCGCTGAACGCGGCCTATTCGGGGGCTTCCTGCTCTTCAACAGGGCGAGACCAGACTTCCGTATACACCGACCATGACTCGCCTTCCGCCAGACCGCAGACACTGATCCACTGCCCATCCTTGAAGGTAAACACCGCGGTCCCGTCTGGAATGTTTGCTCCGAGTCCCCCTCCAGCTGTGACCTTGGCATTCGACCATTTCAGGACATGCAGGTTTCCATGAATTTCAATCTTCAGGTCAGCAGTCTGCTCTCGCAAGATCTTTCTCGCGGCGTCATAGGCCCGCAGGACCTCACTGTGATCCCGAATCTCCTTCACCATCCGCAGCTGCTGGCCGTTGACGGAGCGGCGGTACTCCCAGGTTCCCTGCAGCTTGTCCCAGTCGTCGGCGATCTTCTGCTTGATCGGATCAAACGGCTCGGGCCGGTTGGCTGTGGGCGGGACCTGTTCCTGGCACCAGCCGAAACCGGGGCCAGCCGTCAGAGCGATGACCAGACTAAGGAATGTCAGTGACGCGAACCGCAATTGAGACATGATGCAACTTCGTCTGCAGAAATGGAATGTCCGGCAGAGGAAACTACGTTCGCGAGTCCGACTGACGCAAGGGAGAACGGGCGACTAGAAGTGGAACTCGCGATTCGATATGCGGTTCGCCACAATGGCCAGTGGCATCTTCAACGGAGGTCAGAATGAATACTCGATTGTCTCGCCGCGGCTTACTCACTTCGACGGCAGCGCTGCTGGCCTGTGGCTGGCTTCCGGCCCAGGATGGTCGCCCTCCAGTCGCTACGCCCAGGGCGACCGATGGCGATGAGCGTTTCGAACCGAACTGGGATGAGCGGTTCACCTTTACCGTGACGCCCGAGATGGCGAAAGCGGCGGGCTCTGGAGATCGCGCAATTCAGGCGGCCTGCGACTATGTGTCGCGGCTGGGAGGCGGCACGGTTCGGCTGACCGAGGGGACGTACACGCTGCGTAATGCGGTCTGGTTGCCGTCCCGCATTCGCCTGCAGGGGAGTGGGCCCGAGACGGTCATCACCAAGATCGCCTCGCAGACGATCAAGCTCTCGGAGGATTCCGACTGGTACGATCAGGAGATCACGCTCGCCGAGGCCGGGCAGTTTCAGGTCGGCGACGGAGTCACCTTCGTCA
>Ga0315905_10007279_pt1 | contig 11226 bp, 8 predicted proteins | sample LakEriMetagenome_5_FD_203522 | JGI IMG/M metagenome (GOLD analysis project Ga0315905, IMG submission 203522) | Freshwater fungal communities from buoy surface, Lake Erie, Ohio, United States - Buoy 4 MA121 | ecosystem: Environmental > Aquatic > Freshwater > Lake | place: USA: Lake Erie, Ohio...
TCATGCGGCGGCGACTGCAACGATAATAATGGCGCTATTCGCCCTAATGCTACTGAGACATGCAACACGACAGATGATGATTGCGATGGATCTGTAGACGAAGGTTTTGACGCCGACAACGACGGATTCACCTCATGTGGTGGAGACTGTAATGACAATAATGCTGCGATTCGTCCGAATGCAACAGAAACATGCAACGGTGCGGATGATAACTGCAATGGATCTATTGATGAAGGGTTCGATGCAGATGGTGATGGATTTACCACATGCGAAGGCGATTGCAATGACAATAACATCAACATCAACCCGGAAGCTTCGGAAGTTTGTTCAAACTTCACCGATGACAACTGTTCAGGGGTTGTTAACGAAGGTTGTTGCAATGTTACTTTGAACGCGACCTCTTCAAGCACAACTTGTGCTGCGATTGCTAATGGTTCAATCAATTTGACCGTAACAAATGGGGCGTCTCCTTACACCTACTTATGGAGCAATGGAGCTGCGACAGAGGATATCTCAAACCTTGCAGCAGGAACATACAGCGTTTCTGTGACGGATTTTTATGGTTGTTCAGCAACCACGTCGGTGTCGGTGAGCAATGGAACTACGGGCGCTCCCGCTACTCCTACAGCTATTGATGGACCTTATGGTGTTTGTCGTAGCTCAAGCGGAAACGTATTTACAACTCCTGCTGTTCCAGGTGCAACTTCATATCAATGGACCTTGCCAACCGGCGCAACCGGTAGTTCAACCACGAACTCAATTACACTGAGTTTCAACTCTACCTATAATACTGGTAACCTGGCAGTCCGCGCAGTGGGGCCTTGCGGCACAAGTGCATCATTCAGTCGTGGCGTGTATGCGCATACAACTGTTCCGGTTTCTCCATCAGCGTTGACTGGCCCAACATCGGAGGTTTGCGCAGGAACTACACGCACCTACACATGTACCTCTGTCATGGCTGCTTCGAGCTATCAGTGGACCGCACCAACCAATGCGACGATTGCATCCGGACAAGGAACACAAACAGTTACCATTGCCTTCGCGTCTAATTTTGGCGCGAGTGGAACCGTAAGCGTTCGTGCTCAAAACTGTTTTGGAGTTAGCGCAGCGCGCACGTTGACTGTTTACAATATACCTGGTACACCGGGAACCATAAGCGGTTCAGCAAACAATGTTTGTCCGGGCAATGTGCTAACGTATAGTGTAGCGGCAGTGCCAGGTGCAACTAGCTATGCATGGACCGCGGCAACCAATACTACAATTCTATCAGGTCAAGGAACGAATTCTATCACCTTGAGCGCGGCTTCGAATTTTAGCACTGGAACTCTGTCGGTGCGTGCAGTGAGCAGCTGCGGACAAAGCGCGGCGAGAACTCTAGGTTTGAGTAAGAATCCTGCAACACCATCCGCTATGACGGGTCAAACATCTAACTTATGTGGTGGAGGTCAGTTTACGTATTCTGTTACTGCCGTGAACGGTGCAACAAGCTATTTGTGGACGGTTCCAAACGGCTGCACCATTGCAACCAATAATGGCAACTCTATCGTGCTGAATATTCCAAGCACCTTCACAACAGGTACTTTGAGTGTACGTGCATACAACAGTTGCGGAGGTAGTTCGCTGCGAAGCGCCTCACTTACTCGTTTGCCTTCAACTCCAGCAAGTATTGTCGGTACCTCTTCTCTATGTGCTAATCTAGTGGGGGCAACCTTCTCAACAACGGCAGTAGCCGGAGTTACTCAATCGTGGTCGGTGCCTGCAGGGGTTACAATTACAGGAGGACAAGGAACAAACAGTATAACCTGTAACTGGGGATCACAGACAGGATCTGTATCGGTGCGCAATGTAAACGCCTGTGGACAATCAAGCGCGACCAGCAAGTCTGTGACTGTAATAAATTGTGTTGAAAATGGAGGTTCAGATTTGGCACGTGCGGCAGAATTGGAAGCCTACCCGAATCCAAGCAACGGGTCTTTCGTGATTCGAGCCAATGAAGCGGGTGATTACTATTTAATGAATAGTCTTGGTCAAGTTATAGAATTGGTGAAATTGAATGCAGCGAACAATTTCCGATATGAAATCGGTGGGTTGAGTGCAGGTATCTATTTCATCAACGGAAATGTCAACGGAACTGCTATTACAGAGCGAGTGGTGGTAACCGGAAATTGAAAATGAAATGAATGAAATTGAAAAGGGCCGCTCAGCGGCCCTTTTCTTTTTTTTACAACGTTCCTAGTAAATAGAGGATTTCAATTTCTTGAATTTTGAGTTGTGTGGAAATTTCAGCTTCTTGTACACGCAAATCGAATAGTTGTTGTTCGCGTGTGTTGATTAGAAACACACTACTTTCACCCGAGTTGAATTTTTCTCGCTCCGCATCGAGTAAGCGTTGCATATTGCTTACGTTGCTTGATACGTTTGTGAGCTGAAGTCGCAGAAGTTCAAGTTGACGAATAGCGGCGAGAGCTTTATTTCGAATTACCGTTGTTTTTTGCAAGGCTTCCAATTCGAGTTCTTCGATTTTGATGCGTGTTATTCCCAGCTCCCCTTTTGCTTTGCGCATCAGAATGGGCCAAGAAATTTGTGCGCCCCACTTGTAGTTATTCAGCATTAATATGTCGCTAGCGGGTTCTGTAGCTTCACTTAGTGCGTTGTATTGAAGATTCACAACAGGCTTCATCAACTCTTTCTTCCAACGCTCTTCTGCACGGAGTTGCTCTAGCATTGGGGTAAATTTCAGAAGCTGCGGATTGGTTGAAGCCAAGCTGTTGGTTCTGTCGGTGAGAACGTTTGTATTAATCAGTGCCTCATCGAATAAGATTTCCTTTTGAGGTACTGTGTTTTTGATTGATTCAAAGGGAATGAAATTCTGTTCATTTTCCTCCCATAAGTGTGATGTCAAGTCGAAAGATTCTTTGGCCCACTTGGCCTCAGCTGATTGATACTTTTGTTTTCTGTTCTGAACCTGTATGGCTGTTTCCAGTGTATCAACTGAAGCGATGTCGCCCGCCAGAAAGCGGTTTTTGGTATCTGTCAATCGTTGCTCGGCAATGGCAACCCACTCTCGGTGAATGTCGAGTACTCTTCTGGTCATCCACCATTCCCAGTATTGTTTGTAGGCATCGTAGCGCAATTCCTGTGTCAAGCGATTTTGCTCAATAACGGAATAGCGCTGATACGCTTGAGCTTGGCGCATTTCCGTTCGGCTCTTATCCGTTATCAACCCCTGACCTAAAGGCACTGCAATACCGGCATTAAGCAGCCCTCCGTTGGGTGTTGTTTCATCCGGGCTGACGTATGTGCCGTTGGCATTTTCGAAGCTCGATTTTAGAATAAGTGGTGCACGAAGAGGCACATCCACACCAACATACGTTTGGTTGTAGTATTCAGTGGACTTGAAGAATTTGTTTTGGTGTGTGGCGGAAATCTTCGGGTCGAAGGCACCTTTTGCCTTGGTTAGTTCTTGTTGTCCTTTTTCTACGCTCAAGTCGGCCATGCGCAATGCGGGATGGTTGTTGAGCATCACCTTGAATGCATCATAGGTGAGTACCTCTTCGCTTTGAGCGTGAATTTTCCAGCTGCAGGAAGCCGAAACGAGGATCGCAATCAGTTTTATGTGAGCTGAGTGATTATTTCTTCTCCTTGTCGTCATCGGCTTTATAGTAGCTGGGTGGGAATCCGTTGAACTGTCGCCATAGTTCGTACCCAAGTGGCACGTCCTTCAGCAAAGCCATACCATGGGCACCCGCGCCCACACGAATGCCGGATGGCCATGGCACATCGCCGGGGTCGGGCGCAACAAGAATGCGATACTCTCCTTGGTTGTTTGTGAAGTTATCGATGGCGACCACAACACCACCGTATGTGCCGGCAGAGGCACCTGGCCATCCGCTGAAAACGAAAGCAGGCCAGCCATCAAAAATGAATCGTATTTTTTGGCCTTTGGAGAGCAGGGGATAATCAATGGGTTTTACCATCAGCTCTACTGCGAGTTCATAATTGGCGGGCATAAGGCTTACTATTTCCTCGCCTTCTTTGATAGTTTCTCCAATACCTGTTTTGATAGCTCGTGTTACATATCCATCCGCCGGTGATGTGATGAAATAGAACCCGCTTCGCTGGGTGTAACCGGCGAATTGACTTTGAAGTTTGGTAACCTGGGCCTCCGTATCGTACAGTACACTCATAGTTGAGAATTTGTCGCTTTCCGCCTTCGATACCTTATCACGGAAATCTTGCGAAATCGTATTCAGCTCTGTGCGAGCGTTGGTGAGTTCTTGTCGAGCAATGAGTAGTTTGTTTTCCGTCTCCATTTGTTTCGCTCGGGCGTTTTGATAAGCCACCTCGCGCTGCTCAAGTTCCGTTTCCGATTTCAGTCCTTTTTCGAAAAGTGATTTAAATCGCTCATACTGATCGCGCGCTATTACCGCATTTCCTTTAACCACATTAAAGTCCATGCTGTCGCTCTGAACTTTTAGAATCGACTGCTTTATTTTGAGCTCTTGCTGACTGCGTTTCAGCTTTGCACTTTCATTGAGAGCATCTATTTGTCTGTCGAGTGCAGCAACTTTTTGCATGTAACCGGATACGCTTGATTCCTTACTCTTGATTTGGTCTTCGACATTTACAAGAAGGTTCGGATCGAAGTAATCGTCTTTGATTTCGGAGATGCGCATAATGGTATCCCCGGCTTTGACAAAATCACCTTCGCTCACGTACCACTGTTCTATCTTACCCGGTATGATGGTTTGAATAGCCTGCGGGCGCTGGTCTGGACGGAGTGAGGTAAGTCGGCCGTTTCCGCTAATGTTTTGAGTCCATGGTAAGCAGAGGAGCACAATGAGAACGCCGAGCAGGACAAAGAGCGAACGCTTCAGCACTCGGTGGTTTTTACCGGCCGAAAGTTTACGAAACGATTCGAATTCGTCTTGCTTAATTCTTCCTTTGATGGATGAGTCCGAGAGTTCAAGCATGTCCAATAGATTAAGCTTTTTGCATGGTTACCACTCTACCGGTCAATTGATGAACAGCCGGGTTGTTACTGATGATTAAAATCGTCGCCTGCGGGAATTCGCGCAGGATGTTCTGAAGAATTTCCATGCGTTCATCGGGTAAGATTGCCTGCAAGTTATCCTCCATTAAAATCAGGTGAGGGTTGCCTATTAGACAACGCGCGAGAACCAGCTTCCGCAAGATTCCTCCCGATAATATTTTTCCTTCGGGGTCAATCATGGTGTGGTAACCTTCCGGCATGTGTGTAATGCTATCGTGCAATTTCACGAGTCGTGCCGCCTCCATCACCTGGTTTATATCGATGTGTTTTCTTCCACAGGTAATGTTCTCCACGACGGTACCTTTGAACACGCTTTGATCGGTGAAGTTCTCCCCGGTTATTTCACGCAGCGTAACGAGGTCGATGTTTTCCAGAGGCAGTCCATTCACGGTGATACTGCCCTGAAATCCGGCAAAATATCCCGTGAGCAATTTCATCAAGAGTGTTTTACCGCTTCCGTTTCCACCTGCTACACAAACGCGTTCACCCGGCATTATTTCCAGATTGAAATTGTGTATTACAGGTGTGTTTGCATCCGAAAATGTGTAGGACAGGTTGTCAATTTTCACATGAACACCTTCTTTTTTCAATGTTTCTCGAAGATCTATTCCGCCTTCACGTTCCAGTTGAATATCAGTGATGCTGCCGATTTTATCGAGCGCCGTGAGAACATCATACACCGTGCTCATGTTGAGAATGACTTTTTCAACGCTGCCGATAATCATGAGGATTACGATTTCGGCAGCAACGAATTGCCCGATGTTGATTTGTCCGTTGATGACCAGAATACTTCCTGCGATGATGAGGCTTGCAGCAAGAATAATTTTGAATAGAACAAGCACTTTGTATTGAGTAACAAGTATTGCAAAGTGGCGCTTTCGAGCATCGAGGTACTTCGAGGTGTGATAATCGGTTTGCTCGAGGGGCATCGACGTGATGCCGCTTAGTTTAAAGGTGGTGAATGTGCGTGAGAGTTCTTCGAGCCAATGGGCCACAGCAAATTTGTGCTTGCTTTCTTCCAGGCTGCTATCAAGACCTTCTTTACCGGTGAGTTTGAAGATAGCCGCAATGAGCAGTATGAGAATGAGACCGAGTAGAATGAAGAGCGGGTGGTAGAATGAGAGAAGGATTAGTCCGAAAATAATCTGAATTGCCGCTGTGGAGAAATCGAGAAGAAGCTTGGATATTCCTTTCTGTACAGTCATGATTTCGAAAAAGCGATTCATGACCTCCGGAAAGTACTTAGATTTTACCGAATCGAAGGACGCTCGAGGAAGGCGATAAGCAAAGTCAAACGATGAACGAACAAACAATCGTTGTTCGATGGCTTCTGTGATGGCCATTTGGCGCAGTTGAAGAAGTCCGTTGAAGAACACACCCAGTATCACGAAAACAACGAGCACTATCCAGGAGGCGCGCAATTCACCCGCCTGAAGCAGGTTGATGATGGCTTGAATGCCAAGGGGTAAAGTAAGGTTGACCATCCCCTGAAACAGGGCGAAGATGTAGACATTCCGTATCTCGGATTGTTCAGATTTTACCAAACGCCACAGGCGTTGCAAAGGACTAATTTGACTCATATACAGGTATAGTGTCAGAATTTCAGCCCGATGTGCTCATTCAGCAAGCAAATGCGTTGGCTTTTCGGGCGCAATGATAGTTAAAGCATCCGAATGGGGGCAAAGTTCACCTATTTCGGGTGACCTTACTTAGGAAAATTTAATGATTACGCTGTCAATAACATGCGCGGCATCTTCGCATTTATCGGTCGCGTTTTCCAGAAACGTAATTACTTCTTTGGTTTTTAGGATCACCATGGCATCTTTTTCATTTTTGAAAAGATCGGCAATGGTGGTATTCATAATCTTGTCCGCTTCGTTTTCCAGGGTATTGATTGTGTGGAGATGCGCCTTTACTTTTCGAACATTGCGCAAGCTCCGCATTTCGCGCAAGGCACTTTGAAGTTCGATGGCTGATAGTGTAATGATTTCAGCCAGGCGAATCATGGCGGGGCTTATCTGATGAACCTTGTAGATGTCGAGGCGCTTGGATGTGCCGTAGATATAGTCAACGACGTCATCAATTGCAATGGCAAGAGCATGAATATCTTCTCTATCAAAGGGAACAATAAACGTATTTCCTGTTTCACGCATGATGGCGTGCGTAATCTCATCGCCTTGTTTCTCGAGGAGATTGATGGTTTCGAAAGATTGGATTCGTGTAACTGAGTCGGATTTCAGCGCATTTTCCAACACTTTTGCAATCTCCACCAGGTTGCTACAAGCCTGGTCGAATAGCGGATAAAACAACTTGTCCTTGGGCAAAAGCGCCTGAAAAATAAAGTCGATTGAGCGTTTCACAATAGGTTCTTCTTCTTGCGAATTAAGTTGTTCTGTTTCGTCGGTATTCAAAGGCTTCACGATTTAGGGTAAAAATGAGAATCTCTTAACACAAAGCTAACAAACGAGATTGGCTTGATGTGGTTAAGCAGAGAAATGTCACTGATGTTTCGAAAGGCTATTGCAAGCCCAAAAAAATAACAACCTGCTAATCAATTGATTGTTGCGAAAAGATGAACAGCGACACCGCTTTGCATAACAATATGGTAACATAAAGTAAAGGCTCTGTTCTCATACCACGGGTTCTTTTGCCGAAATCGTTTGTACGTATGAATTTGTTCAAAATGTTCGCGCCCAAGTCGGGCGATTTTTTCGACTCCTTTGCTCAGTCAACCCGCAATTTGGTTGCTATGTCTCAGAAATTCAAGGAGTTGTTGGACGCGAAGGAAGGAGAGAGAGATGGGATTGTGAGCGAGATTCACGATTTGGAACATGTTGGTGATCAAATTACCCACGATCTCTTCATTCAATTAAGTGAGAATTTTATTACGCCCTTCGATAGGGAGGATATCCACTATTTGGCTACTTCACTAGATGATGTTGCGGATTTCATTAATGGAACGGCATCTCGAATTTCATTGTATCAATTGAAAGAGATTGATCAGGTTATGCATGGCTTAGCCAGTGTTTTGTCGAGGCAGGTAGTGGAAATAGATAGTGCTATTCAAAACTTGCGAAACATGAAGAATGCTCAGCGGGTAAGAGAAGCAATTGTGCGCATTAATGATCTGGAAAATGAAGCAGACAGCATTTTTGATCTAGCTATTGCCCGTCTTTTTTCGGAAGAAACGAATGCTATCGAGATGATTAAAAAGAAGGAGATTCTTTCTGTTTTGGAGACCGCCACCGACAAGTGTGAGGATGTTGCCAATGCGATTGAATCGATTTTGGTAAAGAACTCTTAAGGCTGCTCTATGGAATACTCAATTTTGCTTATTTCTGTCATAGCGCTGGCTTTGATATTTGATTTCATCAATGGATTCCACGATGCTGCGAACTCTATTGCAACCGTTGTTTCTACTAAAGTTCTTACTCCTTTTCAAGCGGTGGTGTGGGCGGCATTTTTCAATTTCGTTGCCTTTTTCATTTTCAAAGACCATAGTGTTGCAACGACCATCGCAAAGTCGGTGAAGGAAACCTATATCACGGCAGCCAATAATCCGTTGGCCATGATATTTTCCGGTTTGCTTGCCGCTATTACTTGGAACCTGATAACCTGGTGGTACGGAATTCCTTCCTCTTCTTCGCACACTCTTATTGGTGGTTTTGCCGGTGCGTTTTTGGCGGCCTTCGGTTGGCAAGCCATCAATGGTGGAATCGTTATGGCAACTGCCATTTTCATTTTCGTTGCGCCAATTGCGGGTATGATAATGTCTTACCTGATATCGGTGTGGTTTCTCAATTCGTTTCGAAAGGGACCTTTCATGAAGATTGTTTCGCTGACGATTATAACACTCGTCGTTTTCGCTGTTTACAATACGCTTGAGTTCAAGAGAGATTTTAATGGAGGTAGCTCCTACACGCTGATGTTCGAAGAAAAACTGTCTAAGGATGATGTGAAAAAGTTGCTCACCATCAAGACTGATGAGATGAAGGAGTATACACCCTCGGTAAGCTTAGCGAGCAATACCGATGAAGTCGCAGACATGCGTTATACGGTTCGATTTGATTATCTCAAAAAGAACGGAGAGACTGCGGAGAATGGCGCGCTCACTGCAGCTATTATTCAACGATTGGAGTCAGAAAAAAAGGAGTATACGATTGAAGAGTCGCACCGAATTACGGAAGCTTCTGCGGATCGATATGATGCATCCAACTTGAAGAGCAGCTTTGAATCGTATTGGTTGAAAGTGATATTTCATGGCTCTAATTTCAAGTGGATATTGTTGGGCTTCATTGTTTTGGTGATGGGAGTGTTCACCCTTTTCCTAAGTTCGATGCACAACTCGAGGGCAAACTCATCTTTTAAGAAGTTGCAATTGTTTTCGTCTGCAGCATTCAGCGTGGGCCATGGAGGCAATGACGCGCAGAAGGTGATGGGTATTATTACCGTGGCACTCATGGCGGGAGGACAGATTACGAGTTTAAAGGATATGCCCAATTGGGTGCCTCTCTCGTGTTATGCAGCCATTGCACTGGGCACGATGAGCGGCGGCTGGAAGATTGTGAAAACCATGGGCGCCAAAATCACCAAGGTCACACCGTTTGAGGGCGTAGCAGCTGAAACGGCCGGAGCGATTACCCTCTTCTTCACAGAGGGATTGAAGTTCCCGTGGAAAATGGGAGGCGAGGTTATCAAAGGTATTCCGGTGAGCACCACGCATACTATTACCGGCTCTATTATCGGTGTAGGAATTACCAAGCGTGTATCGGCGGTGAAATGGGGTGTAACAGGTAAATTATTAGTGGCGTGGATTATCACCATTCCAATCTCTGCCGCGATGGGCGCCGTCACCTATTGGATCATGCGCTTGCTCGGGTTTTAAGGGTGCTTGCACGCGAATAAAAATTCCGGAAGGAGAAACAGTAGCAGAATGAGAGTGAGTGCCTAGCGCTCCCTACAATTCTATAATACTACAATGCTATAATCCTACAATCCTTCTTAGCCCCGTGTTCTCTTCGCGCCTTTGCGGTTCAAAAACAAAAAACCGCAGAACCAAGTTTGAAAAAAGTTGTTTTGTAGAACAGTAGGACGCTTTTCTTGCGTTCGGTAAATCATGATGAACCTAGCTAAAACGTGCTCGATGTTGCTGATGTGCCTGACTCTGGCCGCCTGTAGTCAAACACCCACACAACAATCGACCGCGCCCACACCTGCAATGAACAATCCGCATTATTCAAGAATTGACACTACACACCTGGAAGTAAGTAACGATGAATGGTCACGCATTTTGCCGCGTGAGCTATATCTCGTGGCCCGTGAGGCCCATACTGAGCGAGCATTCACAGGGAAGTACTACGAAAACGAGGTCATTGGAACTTACTACTGCGCTGTATGTGGAAATACACTTTTCCGCTCCGACTCTAAATTTCATAGCGGTTGCGGATGGCCAAGTTTCTTTCAGAGTATTCGCAAGGATGCAACGAAATATACCCTCGATAAAACCCACGGCATGATACGCACCGAGGTAACGTGCGGCCGCTGCGATTCCCACTTGGGACACATTTTCGATGATGGTCCGCCGCCCACCTACAAGCGCTATTGCATGAATTCGGTCTCGCTGGATTTTGAACCCGACGTGAACCCGTCAGATAAATAATTGTTTTGCGGCCATGGCAGTAGGTAAGAAAATAGAAGGAGAAGATTACTACTACACCGAAGAGGGATATATCGTTTTCACCGAAAAGTATCACCTCAAACGCGGCTATTGTTGTCAAAGCGGTTGTCGCCATTGTCCGTTTGGTTTCGACATACGCACCGGAAAATTCAAGGACTGATTCCCTACATTTGGCTCATGCAAACAATCTTCGCATGGGCATGCTCGCTAACGTTGCTGATTTCAGCTTTTCATGTGCGAGCGCAAGATTCTACTTCATTTGAACTTTCGGGTTACGCCGAATTCTATTGGGGCGCTCAACAAGGCGGTTCCGACGAGCGTCCGGCGTTTTTGTATAACCATACGGATAACGGTCCGGCGCTCAATTTAGCGTGGGTAAAGTACACCATTCGCCACAACCGCTGGCAGTTGGTTGCAGCACCTATGGCGGGCACGTATGCACGGAGAAACATGGCTTCTGAACCCAACGCTGTGCAACATATTTACGAAGCATCGC
>Ga0315905_10007280_pt1 | contig 11226 bp, 9 predicted proteins | sample LakEriMetagenome_5_FD_203522 | JGI IMG/M metagenome (GOLD analysis project Ga0315905, IMG submission 203522) | Freshwater fungal communities from buoy surface, Lake Erie, Ohio, United States - Buoy 4 MA121 | ecosystem: Environmental > Aquatic > Freshwater > Lake | place: USA: Lake Erie, Ohio...
CCCATTTCCATTTACAACTTCAAACTCAAACACAGTTGACTGATTCTCATTCGAATTGAGAAATACACGGGCGTAGGCTCGAAGGCAAGGAGCTCGTCGCTGGCGGTGGACGCCATGGCTGTGGATCCGGGCGGCGGGAGTCCCGCCTACGGGGGAGGTGGGGGAGCTGGAGATGCGGGCGTGAAGGCGGAGGCGGTTTCCGTACATCAGTCCGGGGACGACGACGCCTCGATTTGCACATATACCGAGGAGTTGTCAATGGGCTGTGGAAGTCCGGCATCTGACACGTCGCTCCCGGAGATTCTGTGCCCCGGTGCCGGCGTGGATTGGGAGGAGGGCCATGCTGGAAGAGACAAAGTTTTCTCCAGAGGTCTGTCGGCGTGGACCTTCCGCGAGGGCTTTGCTCATTACGACTTCCCGATGGACGGGGGCAGGGCGAGCAAACACATGAATGGGAGCGGGGGGTTGCCTGCTCTCAGCGACACAAGCTCGATGCCAGGAAGCGAGGACTTAACAGAGGACCTGTCGCAGGAGGGGACCCCCATCGACATGTCGCCGTGGCCTCCAGGAAGGACGGTCTTTTTGTCAGCGCTGAACGGGAACGCGCGCCGTGTAGCAAGTGGCCACCGGGAAAAGGGTGTGCATCGCACTGAGCCCATGCCGATTGTGGCGTCTGGGGCCATGTCGAGCGTGTACGTCGAGCAACACCACGAAATTTCAGCGCCCGAATCCTGCGCAGCTGAGATTCAACCCCAAAACGGAGAAGGACAACAGGGAGCGGGCAGCGACCCTGCGACCGCAGGCGACAACACGTGGATGCAAATGTCGTCACCTCGAATGCACTCAGAGTCACCTCAAGAAAAGCTGGAGCAGGATTCTGAGGGGGCATCTGAGGCCGAGGGACCCAGACATTCCAGGACGATAAGTTTGAGATCTGTCCAAGCTGCGCATCGAAACGACGATGCCAAGGGTAAAGTACGATTGAGCCACCATCGGCATCCTTCCTTGGACATGAACGACGTGAGAATGTGGTCCGACTGGAGGATTCATACTTTTCAACCAGAGTGGAAAAGTAGTTTTCAACCAGAGTGGAGAATTGACAGCATGCCTTTTTCTTGGAAGCGATGCTTTTCACGCAGGCAAGAACAGACGCAATCTGGACATGTCCAAGCACAGACTACGACAACAGATATGCCGACGCCTTTCAAGAGCCAAATGCAAAAGTCTTTTTTGCAGAAGTCTTTCAAGGACAGTGAAAAGTACAAACGTATTAAAAACACTGGAGCCGATACTTTTGGTTCCAATTGCATGAAATGGGAACGGAAGCCTTTCGAGTCGGGCTTCACCGAGTCGAAGTCTGGTAAATTTTGCTTAGCCCAAGATTAGATGTATAGACGTGAAATTTTCGATCCTCTGTAATGTGATTTTTGGCCACTATGCAGCATCATTTGTGTATGTGTCCGTCCTGTCTGTCTCAGTCTATCTCTGAGCTCACGGGTAATGTAGCGTAGGAATGAAAGTTCTAATGAGTTTTTGGAAATGGCAGCCTGGATTGCACAGACATCTGATATGACGATGGCAGACCTTCTTTGTAAAGACCAACCATGCCACTCCAACAACTCACCCAGAGCTGTAGATCGAAAAGGCTCTCGAAAATCCCCGTCAATCGCTAACACGAAGTTGCACGAGATTTGTCGAAACGGGTCTCTGGAAGATCTTGTTCAGCGTCTTGAGACCCCTCCTACACACGAAATTCAATGGACATCAGATCGCGAAAAAAAACTAGTTTATGTTGCGCCAAGAGAGGAGGTGATGACTCTCAACCCGGAAGGTCAGCTTCCACTGCATCTCGCTGTGATGAACAACCGCATTATTCAAGAGACTGATGGCAAACAGAGAGGACTCGAGGATGTGAAGCAACCAGCACCGGTGATGCTTGCATGTTGCTTTTAATGCAGAGAGAAAGGGGGGGTGGAGACAGAAAGAGAGATCTATACACAAGCGCATGTCTCCTTTATTACTACTTGCATTGACACTTAAGTGTCGGCATAATCTATTGAATTGGACTAGTGGTGAGAGGCGTTCTGCGTGTGCATTGGATCGTTCGGGTAGTGAAATGCAGGAGGACCAAAAACATGAAGGTGTGCGCCATGTCCGATTGTCCTAGCAAAGATGAGACAGCCTCTTGGCCAAAGTGAATGTTCACTGTTGTACTATTCCATCAACTTATTCAGATACAAATACGCATACACGTAGGGGCTGGTCACAGCGCTTGTCACGGGAAGAAACCCTCAGACCGGCAAGCTGCTCTTTGAGGTTCGAAGGGACGAGATGAATTACTGTGAGATGTGTATGCAGCAAGACGCGATTGGAATGACGCCGCTCCATGCTGCAGTCATGAGTGCTTCTCCAGCTGCGCTTGACGTGGTGTGCGTGCTGCTTGAAGCAAATCCGCACGCTGCAGGAGTGTATGATATGGATGGGCTTTTGCCACTGGATCTCGCTTGCCGCAACCCCGCAAGAGGAAGCTCAAGCCTCGTGAAGGTAGGGGTTGTCTTGCCTTTCTCTTGTCTGAGTGCATGTTGAAGAGCACCCGTTGTCTTGTTGACCAGAAGGACGTGCGCCAATATCCAAACCTGTTTTTTCAGGCCCTTCTACGTGCGCACCCACGGGCGGCAATCGTGGACAAGTCCTTCAGCGCGGACTTGAATAAGGACTGGTGGCAAACCATGCACACGCTAGATCCGTTTGTCCCGTATGGTGATGGCACAGAAAAACTAGAATCAAAGAATTTATTGGAAAGCGAGCTGTCAAAGTTCGCCGATGGCATCGATTTCAATCGATATCAAGTTCAGAACGTTCATCCCACTGTTCGCAAGGACTTCCGGTACCTGATGCCACAAAGAATAGTAGTTCAGAGACTCATTCTCGAATTATCGTGCTTCCACCGGCCAGGATCCACAATCGATTTGCCTGTCTTCATTATGCCGCTCGAACTAGAACAACTGCGGCAGAAGTTGGCCCACGATAAGCGAGGCCCCGCCCGAATGCGCCGGTCTCTGCTCCCTTTCGAGGACCACTCTTTTCCATTCGAAGCGTAGCCACTAAGCCTGATGTATTCGGACGAGAGCATGAATTGCGCGTTCGCACGACATGTTGCAAACCCGAAATGATATGTGACTAACTTGTAGCGAGAAAAATGGCAGCACTGCTTCTGGGTTGAAGCGTGAGCAACCGGTTCTGGCCAAGCAATATGGAGGTTCAATCTCTTGTAATTCTCTAAATTCCTAATTTGCAATGAAAAATATGCCGGCAATAGACAATACCGAAGTGATCTTGTGAAAATGTACTTGGCCAGGGCTGATTCATGTAGAGTTGGTGTTGCAGGAGTCATGAGAGCCCTGAAGACTGCCTGCTATAAAAGAAACATGGAGAAGCGGATGAAAAAGATGGCGTTCAAAGGAACTTGGCAGAATCTAGCATGCTTTATACTCGAACAGGTGAGTTTCTTTTCAGAAAAGGACAGACGACTTTAAAGATATGTTGTTGCCGTCTGAGGTGTAAAGTAATCGCGAAGGTAGTGTACTATTGGTGCATCCCCACTCATTTTGCCTAATTCCCCCACAGGGATTGAATCCTCTGAGTCCATCTCCTGTAAGAAGTACAATGACATCGTCACCGAATACACCAGCAATCATAGCGCGCAAATCTTCACTCAAGAAACCGCAGGCAAATACGGGAGGGGAAAGTGTTACGTTTCCTATCTCACCCGAAACCAGTATAGTGGACGGTGGCAAGCACAAACACCGCAAGTTTGTCGGTGCCCCCCCTTCCGATGAACATACTTCAGAGGCGATTGTCAAGAATTTCTTGGCGCGGTTGGCCTTAGCGGACAATGCAGAAATTTATCCCTCGGTACGTTTCCCAGTATCTGAGCAAAATTGAGAAGAAAATACTTTTCATTTCAATTTTCGACGGAGCTTTTCAGATTGCATTGATACTCGCCATCCATGCTTTGCCCTAGATGATTCTTTTTAGATCTTTTCAAATCAGCTAGGTCCTGCTGTGTCCGCCGCTGACATTGGATCCATGCAAAATTTCAGACGCTGATGATTGTGCTATCACTCGTGGGCATCGAGTTGCTCGAATTCAAGGCGGTTGAAATGGTGAAGGAAGCCGATGTGTTGAACAAGGGTTACCTCACGCCAAAGGAGATTGAAATGGCAATTTTGGCAGCTGCTCGCCAAGAGCATATGCTCAAGGCGATTGTGCATCACTGGAAGCAAGACACTGAGAACTATGAGATGGTGCCTCCGCAAGTTGAGGGTAAATTTAGAAACATTCAGACTGAGACTGAAGTCAGCAAATTTGCGTTTGTGAACAATGTTGATCGTCTCAAATTCGAGAACTCAGACACGAGACGAAGGAAGCCTAAGACTATCCCACACACCTGGACTGGAAATCCTATTTACGCTGATGACGACCTACAAAGAGTTCGACCGAAAACAATCAGGGCCCGGCAGCTACTGGACAACATGTTCAGACAGCCGCACGCCGACTCGTGTATTCAACGGCTTTCCCTTCACTTTTGCTGTAGCAGTACTCATCCTGAAGCTGCAGTGATGGTGCGTGATTTGCTCGCCACATACGAGCGCGGATCGCATATCAAAGATCACAACGGCAGAATGCCTCTGCACGTGGCCTGCATGAATGAATCTTACATGAGCGCGACAATGGTTCGCTTGCTTATCCAGAAGTGCCCGTCAGCTGCCAGGATTCGGGATCTTGATGGAAATCTTCCGCTGCACCTGTGTCTCATTCATAATCATGGCGACGCCGCCTTGGAGATAGTTCGTACATTGCTGGAGGTGTATCCGAAGGCTGCCGCAGTTAGATACGGCGAACGCTATTCAACTGGGCTTGGCGGTGATAAGAACCCCGCAATATACTTGGCCCTCAAGCAGACCTCAATACATGCAGCGGACATCATTTCGTGCTTGGTTCATGCCTATCCTGAGGCTCTGGTGCGGAGAAGTCATGGCGGTGTGACGCTTCTGCATAGTTTCTGCTGGATTGAGCATCCATGCCCCATTGAAGTGCGGAAGGCTCTTGAAACGGAGCGCGGCATCGACAAGTTGTTGCGAGCGCCTGTTGTGCAGCAGAGCACATGGCAACAGAGTTTCCAAGGGCACCATACTCCCGGACTCTACAGCGCTGTGGCGAAGCTCAAAGCAATCATAAGCTTAGCAACAAGATACTTTCCGCATTCAGTGAATCAACTCGACTCGAACGGCGCGCTTCCAATCCATTACCTCTGCCAAGTTGGTGGTCCATGTGCAAGCGAATTGTTGAAGACCCTGATTGAACTTCATCCGCACTCAATGCTTGTGCAGGACGGCCGCGGAAATAGCCCGTTGCACCTTACTATAGGCTGCAATCACCCAGAGCTCTCTGAAATTCTTGCACATGAAGCTTCTGCGCGACATTGGAGTACAAAGCTGGCGTTGCCGAATGCCAGAGACCAGCTACCGTCGCAGGTTGCAGGATCATGGAGAGTCAGATCGAGTTTTAAGATGAGCTCTCGTTTGGACCAATTCACCAATATTTTGCAGGCACTTTTAAGTCCTACAATAGCTGCTCTGGCATGCTACCTCATTTGGGACTATGCCCGAGAGCAAATCTATTGGGCCTGCTCTTTGTTGGCAATTCCTTTCGCGCTTCTCAGTATAATGTGTCTGGCTACTGATCTGAACGAATCTGGTTTCACTGGAGACGTGAAAAAAATCCAGGGGATACTTTCCTGGACATTGCTGCAGATATGCCAAGTGCGTCTTCCAATGATGTACTTCTCGCTCTGGAGTCAGGGTCGACCACCGTCGCGGATCCTATTGCAAATCAAGTCAATCGAGATGGTTGTGGTAGCGTTGCCGCTGTCGATTTTGAATGTTTACTGGCTAATTGATGACTATGCAGGAGCAGGCCACGTCTTTGCTGGGGCCCGGCGGTCGACACAAACTGCACTGGCTTGCCTTTCGTGGCTTATGCTCGCCCTCACGGCCATGGAACACGACAGCTACAGATTCTGGGAAATCTCAACTGCGCCCACGTTGAGATACTGGGAGCTTGGGGGCGCTTTTCTGCTCCGCGCAGCTGAGTCGCATCTGCGCATTTTGAATTTTGCTGTCTTCGTTTGCATTTTTGGTGGGGGCTTCTTGTGTTTGGTGTTGAGTTTCGAAATCTTTGTGATGGTCGTAATCTCTGGCAAAATCAGTGATATGGTCACAGACCCGATCGGGAACAAAGCTTTGAAAATTCTGTTCGAGGAAACATTTGATCTTTGCGGGACGTTCCATCCCTTCCACAAATCACCGGAAGCACCGGAAGTTGAGGTCGTGCTTGGTCAGTGTGGACTGTACGATGCTATCATGAAGACTGTTGTCAAGCTCGCGATTCAACTAGTCGTATTTCTCTCTACAATCGACAAAGTTTTTGTTTCCAACCAAGGCAGCAAGTTCTGGCCAACCACGTATGTTTCAGTGGCGTTCTGCGTGGGGTGCGGACAGCTGATATTTTTTGCATTTCACTACTGGCTCATGCAACTGCGCAAAAAGCACTTGGGCATCCTGCGACAGATTTCACGACTCGAGGCCTGGAAATTCCCACTTTTCGACAGAATGTCCCAAGACATGCTGAATAGTGCTGAAGAGCATCTCGTTACTTGCTCGTATGAGCCTGGAGATCATATAGTGCGACAAGGTGAATTCAGCGAGGTGATGCATTTGGTGATAACGGGATCGGTCTCGATGCAGGACGCCTATGAGTTGCCGAGAAGATCGTCATTGATGAGAAGCTTATCCAAAGCCACATCAAAACTTGGCCGAAGAATGTCCTTCACGTCTGCATCTAACAGTGGATTGCAGTCAGGGGATGCAGGTGGTGTAAGAACTGATTGTGAAGGCACTCCCAAGAATATCTTCTCGTTCCGCAAATCAATGTCTTTTCGTTCCGCAAATCGTGCAGACGATGGCGTTCAAACTCCAAGCGTCCAAAGTCCATATGCAGACAGATCTTCACACTCATTCGGGACATGGAGAAGAGACTCAGTCAAATCAAATTTTTCTGTGGGGTCTGGGATGTCGGAAGGCATATCAAATTTGGACAGCCTTCAAAAGGAAGAATCGAAGGTCCTTGCTTTCCAAGGTATTTGCTTTGGCGCCGACGGTCTCTTCCTGGGATCTTGCTGTAGCAAAGACATAGTGGCACGTACCAAGTGTCAAACCCGTGCCTTGACACGAGAGTCATGTCGACAACTCCTCAGGAAGCACCCTCGAATCAAAAGCCAGTTCGTTGCAAACTTGCGAAGTCTCGGGCACAAGATCTCCAGCGAGCACCTTGATGCCCTCGTAGAAGGCAATTCTAGTGACCTTCTCTCACGCGCCTGCTCGGAGGGCATGCGATCCATTTTGCGAGGAACCCTTGGATCATTCTCTGGCTTAATAGGCCACTTTGAAGAGAGAGGCTCTTCTTCCACAGACGACATCGCCAAGGCTGCCAAAGTCGAAATGGACAATAGGTCTGTCTATCTGTCACTAGCCGTCAGTTGCAATGTTGTCGAACACGTCCAAAAAAAAACGCTGGAACCTGGATTATTACAGTAACACGTTGGCTCTGTTATTGTCCCTCACTTTCACATGTCTTGTTTGTGTCACTGTTTGATTGTTTCTGTCTTTCACGTGTGTATAGTTGGAGAGATCTCATTTCACAGCTGGTGGTTGCTGATCAAGCACAAGACGGATATACCATCGCAGACATTATCGATTGTATTAAGTGGGAACTCTCTCACCTGATCCGAGTTCCGGGTAGCAGATTGCAGATCGCACTCGACCTGCGAACACTAAAGGTGAATGCTCATCCGCCGCAAATGAGTCTGGCCTGTGTTAAGTTCGTAAACGTAAAGAGTCCGTCGCTCACGCCCCTCTGTGTCTGTCTCCTTGTCCTTCTGTACTCTCGGTCTGCCTTCTGCAAATGGGCAGCATTACAAGTTAACAATCAATCCGCCTGCAAGCGTGGAGGTGGACTGCCTGATGCTCAGCCCGGTCAATCTACTCGCACTGCTCAGGGATCTAGTGCAACTTCGGGGAGTAGATGTGACCAGCCAAAATTTTGCATCAAAAATTGTTGACGTAGTCATTCTCGACGAGCGGTAAGGCTCTGCAGCCACTTGGCTCATTTCCTCATGATAGTGGCTTGCTGTTGTCCTCGTGACAGTATTGTTTGTACTGATGGCAGGGAGGAGCCGCCTGGAGCACCCCAGAATGGAATCTTTGACAATCTCCGACAGGCGATTTCTCCAGAAAATGATAAGTGAAAGGTCAGCTTGTGGTCACGGCAAAGGCGTGACTTACAGCTGGAGTTACTACGGCACGGGAACGGCCAACTACACCGAATGGTCTCCGCGTGGCTGGCCGGGAGGGACCCCACGTCCCCGATTGCACTCGCTTTCGGGCACTCTCACGCCCCCTGAGTGGCTTGGCTGTGTCCGAGTAGTCCGCCATTTTGGCGCTATCCACCTTGAGACACAGCGCCAGGCGTTTGCGTTCTAGCCGAGACCGGATCGTTTGACGTTTGAAGCCGCTCTGCGCTGCATGGTTATGCTAAATTTTGCGAGGGCCTGCTCCCACTGTTCCCACTCGCGAAACCTGCTCCCGTTCGTGCAACCAAAATCTGAGGACATTGCACAAGCGCCATTTGCGGAGCGATAAAGGAGACTTCATGAGTCGGTCACGGGCCCTTTATTGCCATTCGGATACGGGACCAACGGGGCCTTTATGGGCCGAATATGGGGCTATCCGGATATGGGGCTGGGAGAGCCGTTTATCTCAGTTTTTCTAGTTATTACCACTCGATGATATTATCACTCGAAGGGGTTGTTGACACCCAGGACTCGGTTGAAATAATGAGATTACTTGGTAGACATACAAGGCCTGAGATTGAGATTACCACTCAGAGGAATTGTTGAAAGTCGTAATCAACCGACGCCAGCTGTCACTGGGGGGCAGTGACAGCTGCGGGCAACGGTACTTTCCTTCAGTGCCGTTGATGGTCTTGAGTGTGCTTAAGTAGCAGCGCCCGGTGGTGGGTGGCGCGTGCGCTCTTCGATTCAGTAAAGAATGTTCATGTCTTGGGTTGCTAATGACTCTCCCTGATACAGGGAACCGCTGGTGATGAGCACCTGTTCACGCGTGAACAAAAGTACACTGATCCGACTACCATCCAAGACTCAGCTGCTGCGAGCCGGACACTGAATGCCGCGCTCAAGAAAGAAGAGCTGTGTATCGCCATCAACCGCAAGGCGGAGGACCTGCCTAGGCTCACCCAACAAGACTTTCGAGCACTTGCCGAACACGCTGCAGACGTCCTGAGAGAGGAGAGGTAGGGACTCCTCGACGGGAGCGACGACGTGAACCCGGACGTGAGTCCTGGGACACTTGACGACAACGTTGTGAACCCTCGTCCAAAGTGACTGCGTGTGTGGCACCTACGGGAACCGGCCACAGTAGATAATTACCCCTGCGACGGCCACAAGCTTCTGAAACTCCATGCCTCCTCCGAAAAGGGCTGCTGCGGCAAATGAGCGCAGTATCACACTACTTAAAGATGTTGATCCAACCGAGCTGCGTATGGGAATCTTTGGGAGCTTTAACGCTTGGCCATCTGGCGACCAGGAACTGATCCGACTGCTTTTCAGAGTCGCAGCTCGCATGCATGAATTGACTAGTAGATCATCAAGTTTCTTACCCCACCGGCTTGAACCTTGCTCCCAATACACTACCTCCACCATACGTGCCGCCCACCTCAGCGGAAAAGGATGACATGTACTCCGGTGCTGACCCTGCAATGACTGCTTGCAGAGAAAGAATATCAACTATCATGACCGCGAGGTACACTAAAGACAAGTGTACAACGGCCCAAAAGCCGTCAGCTCAATACTCGGAGCTCCAACGGGCAGCGTCCATGCTCCTAGCCGCTTTGCTCGAGGCCTGCCAAGAGGATGCACGTTTCAGTCACCTCAAGGATATGCCCTACGTCAAGGAAGATAGACTCGCATACAACGTCATTACCCTTGACATGTGCACCAACGTGTGGCAAATACCGGGAGTTCGACTACTCTTTGACATTATCGATACAGTCACAAGGCAAAAGCTTAAGGTTACTACAAACGCGGCGGCACTCTTCGACGCACCCGACCTCTGGTCTTCACTTTCAGATCATCGCACTAAAATCTCGCCAGCATTACGCGCCCTGGGCGAAGCAAAGCTTCTGACGACTATGGAGCTCATCGCCCACCTGGCAGCATTGAGCATTGCCAACTTCGTCAACACCTGCGCTAACAACAAAGACATCCCTGCCTCTTACCGCGAGGCATATCAACTCGGGGCAAACGACCTGAGCGACCTGCTGGCCGACGACCCTACACCTTTGACGATGGAGAAAATGAACAAGGTTACCGAGAAGATTAGGCGAGTGCTAGACGATAGAAAACTGGCGCCTGCACTCAAGCCTCCGGCATCAACTATGACCAAGCTGGCGCGTTTTGACACCAAGAATGCTGCCTCCGCCTCCAAGGCTACGTTTGCTCCTAGATCCGGACGTGATTCTCGTAGGGGAAACGGACCCCTCCGGGGAGGGTTTAGGGGAGGGGGAGACATTAGAGGAGCGCGAGATCCGAGCACAATGCAATGCAACACTTGCGCTCAGTTGGGACATGGTTGGCTGACTTGTCCCAAAGGAAATAAGGAGATGCAGAAGAAGGAGATTGCGCGCAGGGAGGAGAGGGATACTGTAAAGGGCGCACGGAACGCCTCGCGCGCTCTTAGGAGAACCTAGAGGGAGGAGGAAGTGAATGAGGATGAGGAGTACGAAGTTGAAAGCGAGGCGGGGGGCTCAGCGAACTGTGACACCTATACTGTGGGCAGTGTCTCCTTCTTTGTTCCTTCACCCACATGCACGCGCCCTCAACGTGTCCGCACACCGTCCTCACACGCACTTAATACCGCCCGCTCACTCTGCACAAGGAAGTCCACAAAAATCTACCCACATTCACTTCATGATCCAAAAACCACGCTCACATCTGAAAGTGACTGGTCAGTGAATAAGATCATACCTTTAACATGTACCCCACCACTGCATGCGTCTGATCACATCACAATACTTTCCCAGTCACGT
>Ga0315905_10007281_pt1 | contig 11225 bp, 16 predicted proteins | sample LakEriMetagenome_5_FD_203522 | JGI IMG/M metagenome (GOLD analysis project Ga0315905, IMG submission 203522) | Freshwater fungal communities from buoy surface, Lake Erie, Ohio, United States - Buoy 4 MA121 | ecosystem: Environmental > Aquatic > Freshwater > Lake | place: USA: Lake Erie, Ohio...
TCGTTAAAGGCCGCGTCCAACGGCACGTATTTGCGTGCCTGCTCTTTCCATCTGTTAAGCGAGTGCTCTCATGAAAATCAACGCGGTTGAAATCAAGCCGGGTAATATTCTGGAATATGAAAACGGTCTGTGGCGCGTGGTGAAAACCGCGCATACCCAGCCGGGTAAGGGCGGCGCTTATATGCAGGTTGAACTTAAAAACCTGCGCGATGGTCGTAAGAACAACATTCGTTTCCGTTCGGCCGAAAGCGTCGAAAAGGTCCGTCTTGACCAGAAAGACTTCCAGTTTTTGTATGCCGAAGGCGACAATCTGGTGTTCATGGACAAAGAAACTTATGATCAGGTAACGCTACCAACGGATTTGTTGGGTGATGCTGCGGCATTCCTTCAGGACGGCATGGACGTTGTCATGGAAATGTATGACGACGAAGCATTGTCGGTTGCATTGCCAGACCAGATTGAAGCAACCATTGTTGAGGCCGACGCGGTTGTTAAAGGACAGACGGCGTCGTCAAGCTACAAGCCAGCGATCTTGGATAACGGCGTGCGCGTTATGGTGCCGCCATTTATCAGTGCGGGTACACGCATTGTCGTCGACGTTTACGAACGGGAATATGTCCGGAAGGCCGACTAATGCCAGCGCTTACCGGTCTGTTGACCATTATGGAAAAAGCTGCCCGTAAAGCGGGTGGCAAATTGCGCCGTGACTTCGGCGAAATCGAACATTTGCAGGTTTCGCAAAAGGGACCGGCAGACTTCGTGTCGAAGGCTGACGAACGCGCAGAAGATACGATTTTCCGCGAACTGGAAATTGCGCGTCCCGACTGGGGCTTCTTGATGGAAGAAGGCGGCGAAATCGCAGGGGCAGAGGGCAAACCGCGCTTCATCGTCGACCCGCTTGATGGCACCAGCAACTTTCTGCACGGTATTCCGCATTTTGCGATTTCGATCGCGGTGCAGGATCCAAAGCCCGATGGTTCGGGTTGGGGCGATATATTTGCTGGCCTGGTCTATAATCCGATCACCGACGAAAGCTTTTGGGCGGAGCGCGGTAAGGGCGCCTGGCTTGGCAACCGCCGCCTGCGCGTGTCGGCGCGTCGTCAACTGAACGAAGCGCTTATCGCCACGGGCACACCGTATAAGGGGCATGGCGACTTTGACGAATGGGGCAAGATTTTTGCTGCCATCGGTCCATCGGTCTCCGGAATTCGGCGCTTTGGGGCGGCCAGCCTCGATCTCGCATGGCTTGCCGCAGGGCGCTATGATGGCTTTTGGGAAAGCGGTTTGTCGCCTTGGGACACGGCTGCGGGATGCCTGCTGGTACGTGAAGCAGGGGGCTTTGTGACCGACTATCGCGGACGTAGCCCGCATATCGCGGACGTGGAGGTTTTGGCGGCAAATGACATCTTGCATAGTAAGCTGCACAAGCTGCTTGTTGGGGCGATAAAATAAAGCACTAGAATGGCTGAAAAAATGCCGAGTCTTGGCCTTGCGGGGCGAGATTCTTATGCCTAAAAGCGCCGCAACTTACGGGGTCCTGAAGCGAGTCTGATATGACTGATTTGTCGCAATATTTGCCCATTCTGCTGTTTCTGGTGGTCGCGCTCGCGCTGTCATCAGCGTTTGTGTTTTTGCCGATGGGCGTATCGCGCCTGACGGGCACACATAAACCGACCGAGGCAAAGCTTACCGAATATGAGTGTGGTTTCCCCGCATTTGAAGATTCGCGCAGCCAGTTTGATGTCCGCTTTTACCTTGTCGCGATCTTGTTCATTATTTTCGACCTTGAAGCCGCATTTTTGTTTCCTTGGGCTGTTAGCTTGGGTGAAACGGGATGGATTGGTTGGGGCACCATGATGCTGTTCCTGTTCGAACTGGTCATTGGCTTCATTTATGCATGGAAAGTGGGAGCACTCGAATGGGAGTAATCACGCCCGCACTGACGGACGCGCAGGCGCCCGATGCAGCGTTCTTCAAGGATATTGAGAGCGAAGTGAACGACAAAGGCTTTGTCGTTTCCTCGACCGAAGACCTATTCAACTGGGCGCGCACCGGTTCTTTGTGGCCAATGACTTTTGGTCTGGCCTGCTGCGCGGTCGAGATGATCCACGGCTATATGCCGCGTTATGACTTTGAACGTTTCGGTATCGCGCCGCGCGCGTCACCGCGCCAATCGGACGTTATGATTGTGGCGGGCACCTTGTGCAACAAAATGGCCCCGGCCTTGCGCAAGGTATACGACCAGATGTCGGAACCTAAATATGTCATTTCCATGGGCAGCTGCGCCAATGGCGGTGGCTATTATCATTATAGCTATAGCGTTGTGCGTGGGTGCGACCGTGTGGTTCCTGTGGACATTTATGTACCAGGCTGCCCGCCAACAGCGGAGGCATTGTTGTACGGAATTATGCAGCTTCAACGCAAAATCAGACGCGTAGGGACAATCGAACGGTGAGCCATTCCGCGCCCCTTATTCACACGCCTGATGGCACGATTGCAGCCATCACCAAAGCGCTCGGCGCCAATTTGGTATCCATTGAGGAAGCCAATGGCGAAGTCGCGGTGCATATCCACCGGGGCTCGCTCGTCGAATGCATGATCCAGTTGCGCGACGAATGCGCGTATCAGCAATTGATGGAGATTGCCGGCGTTGACTGGCCTGATCGTGATCCACGGTTTGAAGTTGTCTATTGCTTGCTCAGCCTGACCAAGAACCATCGTATTCGCGTGCATTTGGCGACAAATGAAGATCATGCTGTGCCTTCGGTGACGGGTATTTGGCCTGTTGCTGGATGGTTGGAACGCGAAGTGTTCGACATGTATGGCGTGCTGTTTTCGGGCAATTCCGATCTGCGCCGTATTTTGACCGATTATGGTTTTTCAGGGCATCCACAGCGTAAGGATTTTCCGCTGTCCGGCTATGTTGAGCTGCGTTATTCTGAAGAAGAAAAGCGCGTGAAATATGAGCCGGTCCAACTGGCACAAGATTTCCGTAACTTCGACTTCCTCTCGCCATGGGAAGGTGCAGATTATGTTCTGCCCGGCGACGAGAAAACCGGCGAGGCCCCCGCCGCGCCAACGGGCGCAGACAAAATAGCGAGCAAGGAAGCGGTTAAGCGGACAGCGCGTAAGCCAAAGGCGACGGGAGACAAAGCATGAGCATGCAGCAAGATCTCGCCCCGACAACTGGCGATGAAGTCATCCAAAATTATACGATCAACTTTGGTCCGCAGCATCCTGCAGCGCACGGCGTTCTCCGTCTGGTCATGGAACTTGATGGTGAAATCGTCGAGCGCCTAGATCCGCATATCGGTCTTTTGCACCGCGGCACTGAAAAGCTGATTGAATATAAAACCTATCTGCAGGCTTTACCTTATTTTGATCGGTTGGATTATGCGTCGCCGATGGCGATGGAGCATAGTTATGTTCTGGCTGTCGAAAAGTTGCTTGATCTCGAAGTGCCCATCCGCGCGAAATATCTGCGTGTATTGTTTGCCGAATTGACGCGTATCAAAAACCATACGCTGAACATCGCGCACCACATCATAGATGTTGGTGCGATGACGCCGCCCTTGTGGCTGTATGAAATCCGCGAAGATTGCATGGCGTTTTATGAGCGGGCGAGCGGCGCGCGTATGCATGCGGCTTGGTTCCGCCCCGGTGGTGTGCATCAGGATGTGCCGTTAAAGCTTTTGACCGATATCGCCGAATGGCTTGATGATCGTATGCCGCGTCTGTTTGAAGACGCGATGTCCTTGGTGGTCGACAACCGTATTTTCAAACAGCGTAACGTGGATATTGCGATTGTATCCAAAGAAGACGCGATCAAATGGGGCTTTTCCGGCCCAATGATCCGTGGCGCGGGCATCCCGTGGGATATCCGCAAGAGCCAGCCATATGACGTGTATGCCAAAATGGATTTTGACATTCCTGTCGGCACGCGCGGTGATTGCTACGACCGGTTCATGGTCCGTGTTGAAGAAGTGCGTCAGTCCGTTCGCATTATGAAGCAATGCCTTCAGCAGATGCCTGAAGGCCCTGTCTGCAGCGACGACCGCAAGGTTTCGCCGCCAAAGCGCGCGGAAATGAAGCAGTCGATGGAAGCGTTGATCCATCACTTCAAACTCTACACCGAAGGCTTCAAGGTTCCTGCCGGCAGCGTCTATGTCGCGACAGAGAGCCCCAAGGGCGAGTTCGGCGTCTATTTGGTCTCCGACGGCACAAACAAGCCATATCGTTGCAAAATCCGCCCGACGGCATTCTCGCATTTGCAGGCAATGGATTTCATGAGCCGTGGGCATATGCTTGCGGACACGACCGCGATCTTGGGCGCGCTCGACATCGTGTTTGGGGAGTGTGACCGGTAATGACGCGGGAAGTGCTTTTTCTAGCGAGCGCTGCATTAGGTTCCATCGCGATGGTTGCGGCGTATCTGTGGCTGTTCCATGGCGAAGTCTCGATCAAGGAAGTTGGTTCGACCGCTGCTGCCATGATGTTTGGCGCATATTTGGGACGTATTTGGGGACGGAACGAAGCACATGGCTGATGCAGCACACACTCCAAACGAAGCCGAAACCCGCGCCAAATTTGGCGCTTTTGCGTTTTCGGCTGAAAACAAGAAGACCGCGGACATGTATGTCGGGCGCTATCCTGCCGGACGTCAACAGTCTGCTGTAATGGCGCTGCTTGATTTGGCGCAACGTCAGGTGGGCGAAGAAACACAGACGCAGGGCTGGTTGCCGGTTCCTGTGATTGAATATGTCGCAAGCTATCTCGGCATGCCATATATGCGCGCATATGAAGTCGCGACCTTCTACACCATGTACAATCTCGCGCCCGTTGGCCGTTTCCATGTGCAAATATGCGGCACAACGCCTTGCATGCTGCGCGGGTCGGACGATATCATGGCGGCCTGCAAGAACCGGGGCCTCGTCAAAGGCGCAACAACGCCCGATGGCATGTTCACGCTGAACGAAGTTGAGTGCATGGGCAATTGCGCGTCTGCACCGATGGTTCAGATCAATGACGATAATTACGAAGATCTCGATTACGACAGCATGACCGCCATTTTGCAGGACCTGTCGGATGGCAAGCAGCCAAAGGTCGGCACACAGCTGCCCGGACGCCACACCGTTGAACCTTATGGCGGCGCTACGACATTGCAGGCGATGGTCGATAAGAACCATGATTATCGGGGGGAATATTGATGTTCGCCTCTGAACCTCTCGTCATGCTGAACTTGTTTCAGCACAACGCACTGCAGCTCGTCATCCTGAAACAAGTTCAGGATGACGACGCGGTATTTGGAGGAATGAACTGATGGAATTTCTCCCCCTCATCGGCGTTCTTGTGGCTGCGTTCGTGGCGTGGAAACTGCTCAAGGGCATCATTAAACTTGCCGTCATTGGGCTATTGATTGCTGGCGGCGCATGGTTTCTTCTTGGAGGTTTGGGCTGATGCTCGCTGACAAAGACCGCATTTTTACCAACCTTTACGGCTATCAAGATTTCGGCCTGAAAGCTGCGCAGGCGCGCGGCGATTGGGACAAAACTGCCGATTTGATGAAGGCCGGACAAGACGCCATTATCGAAGAAGTGAAAGCATCTGGACTGCGTGGTCGCGGTGGTGCTGGCTTCCCGACGGGTATGAAGTGGAGCTTCATGCCCAAGGCACCGACGCCCGAACGTCCAAACTTCCTGGTCATCAATGCCGATGAATCTGAACCCGGTTCGTGCAAAGACCGCGAAATCATTCGCCATGATCCGCACAAGCTGATCGAAGGCGCGTTGATCGCCGGTTTTGCGATGCGCGCGCGTGCGGCGTACATCTACATTCGCGGCGAATATATTTTCGAAGCAAAGGTCCTCGAAAAAGCTGTTGCAGAGGCATATTCCGCCGGGCTGTTGGGCAAGAATGCGGCGAAGTCAGGTTATGACTTTGACGTGTTCGTCCATCGCGGCGCAGGAGCCTATATTTGCGGCGAAGAAACCGCGATGATCGAAAGCCTTGAAGGCAAAAAGGGCCAACCCCGCCTGAAACCGCCATTCCCTGCAGGCGCAGGTCTGTATGGCTGCCCGACGACGGTGAACAATGTTGAGAGCATTGCCGTTGTTCCAACCATCCTGCGTCGCGGCGCGACTTGGTTCAAAAGCTTTGGCCGTGAGAACAACCATGGCACCAAGCTGTTCCAGATTTCGGGCCATGTTGAAAAGCCCTGCGTCGTCGAAGAAGAAATGGGCATTCCGTTCCGTGAGCTGATCGAAAAGCATTGCGGCGGTATTCGCGGTGGTTGGGATAATCTGCTCGCCGTCATCCCGGGCGGTTCGTCGGTACCATTGGTGCCTGCCGCCATGATGATGGACGTACCCATGGATTTTGACGGCTGTAAGGCCGTCGGTTCAGGCCTTGGGACCGCAGCGGTCATCGTTATGGACAAGTCGACAGACATCGTCCGCGCAATTTCGCGCCTATCCTATTTCTATAAGCATGAAAGCTGCGGCCAATGCACGCCATGCCGCGAAGGCACTGGCTGGATGTGGCGCGTCATGGAAAAGATGCGCACCGGGAATGCCGAGATTGGCGACATTGATACGCTGTATGATGTTACGAAGCAGGTTGAAGGCCATACAATTTGTGCTCTCGGCGATGCCGCTGCGTGGCCAATTCAGGGCCTCATCAAGCATTTCCGTCCGGAGATGGAACGCCGCATCCATGAAGCCAAAGGCGATGATATGTTGGAGGCAGCAGAATAATAATGCCTAAAGTCACCGTAGACGGTTTAGAAATCGAAGTTCCTGCAGGCGCGACTGTGCTTCAGGCGTGTGAGATGGCGGGGAAGGAAATTCCGCGGTTTTGCTATCATGAGCGGCTGTCCATTGCGGGCAATTGTCGCATGTGCTTGGTCGAGGTTGCCCCTGGGCCGCCAAAGCCACAAGCAAGCTGTGCGCTGCCCGCCACCGAAGGGCAGATCATCAAGACCGACAGCCCGATGGTCAAAAAGGCACGCGAAGGGGTGATGGAGTTCCTTCTTATCAATCACCCGTTGGATTGCCCGATTTGCGACCAAGGCGGTGAATGCGATTTGCAGGACCAAAGCGTGGCTTATGGTCGCGGTGCATCGCGTTTCGAAGAAAACAAGCGTGCGGTTACCGAAAAATATATGGGCCCAATCGTCAAAACGGCGATGACACGTTGCATCCAGTGCACACGGTGCGTTCGGTTCACGGAAGAAGTCGCTGGCATCGAAGAAGTCGGCGCGATTGGCCGCGGCGAAAATATGCAGATCACGACCTATCTGGAGCACGCCATGCAGAGCGAGCTTTCGGGTAATGTCGTTGACCTATGTCCGGTGGGTGCGCTGACGTCGAAGCCTTATGCTTTCGAAGCACGCCCATGGGAGTTGAAAAAGACACCAAGCATCGACGTGATGGACGCGGTCGGCACCAACATCCGCCTCGATAGCCGGGGCAGGGCCGTATTGCGGGCGCTTCCGCGCATCAACGACGATGTGAACGAAGAATGGGCTTCGGATAAGACACGTCACGCAGTGGATGGCCTCACGCATCGTCGTTTGGACAAGCCGTATATCCGCAAGGATGGGAAGCTTGTAGCCGCAGGCTGGGCAGATGCGTTTGACGCAATCAAGGCCAATTGGTCCGGCGATGCTGCGGTAATCGCGGGCGATCAGGTCGATTGCGAAACAATGTTTGCCGCGCGCGCGCTTGCAGGCGCGTCCATGCTTGAGGGCCGTCAAACGGGGCTTGCGTACGATACGTCGTCGCTGTCGGCCGTAAACTTCAACACCACCATCGCGGGTATCGAAAATGCGGACGTGATTTTGTTGGTTGGTAGCGACCTGCGCCGCGAAGCACCTTTGGTGAACACGCGTATCCAAAAAGCCATTCGCAAGCGTGGTGCAAAGGTGTTTGCTATCGGGCCAGTAACGGATTTGACGTACAAGGTTGAATGGCTCGGTGATGATTTGAGCGTACTGGCGAAAGCACCGAAGGCTCTTGCTGATGCGTTAAAGACCGCAGAACGCCCAGCGATTATCGTCGGTGGCGGCGCGCTGCGTTATGAAGGCGTCCATGGCGCGGCATTGGCTTTTGCGGCGAGGTATAAGCTCGTCCGTGATGGCTGGAATGGTTTTAACGTGTTGCACTTTGCTGCGGCGCGCATGGGCGGACTGATGCTTGGATATGCGCATGATGGCGGTATCAAGGCGTTGGCGGCCAAGGCGCCCAAGCTGGCGTTTTTCCTCGCGGCTGATGAAGCTGACTACAGCCTGTTTGCCGGCAGCTTCAAAGTTTATGTCGGCCACCATGGCGACAATGGCGCGCATCATGCCGACGTCATTTTGCCTGGAGCCGCATATAGCGAAAAATCGGGCACGTACGTAAACCTCGAAGGCCGCGTGCAGCGCGGGGAACGCGCCGTGTTCCCACCCGGCGATGCGCGGGAAGATTGGGCGATATTCCGGGCTTTGTCCGATGTTTTGGGCAAACGCCTGCCGTTTGACAGCCTTGAGGCGCTCCGCGTTGAAATGTTCAACGCCGTGCCCGCTTTGGGCGTCGAAGGCCTTGCCAATTATGGCTGGTCTGAACCAAAATTGCCTTCAGCCGTGAATGGCAAGATTGCCGATTATCCGATTAAGGATTTCTACCTGACCAACGCAATCTGTCGCGCGTCGGAAACGATGCAGCGGTGCTCGGCGGAGCTGGTGCACGGCACGCAATATCTGGAGGCAGCGGAATGACATCTTTCTTCCAAACCCTTGGGATGAGCTACGAAGCAGCATGGTTCACCGCAACCATCGCGGGCATATTGCTCATTGCATTGCCGTTGATGCTGGCCGTCGCGCTGATCATTTACGCTGAACGCAAATTGTGGGCAGCTTTTGCACTTCGCAGAGGTCCCAACGTTGTTGGTCCCTTCGGCGTCCTTCAGTCGTTCGCTGACGGACTTAAGGTGTTTTTGCAGGAAACAATCATTCCGAGCGCGTCGAACCGCGGACTGTTTCTGATTGCGCCGATTATTACCTTCACCGTCGCTTTGATGGCATGGGCGGTTATTCCGTTTGCAGACGGCGTTGTGCTGTCCAATATCAACGTGGGCTTGCTCTACATTCTCGCGATTAGCAGCCTTGGCGTATATGGCGTGGTCATTGCGGGTTGGGCTTCCAACTCAAAATATCCGTTTTATTCCGCCATGCGTGCGGCGGCGCAGATGATTTCGTACGAAGTGTCGATTGGTTTCATTCTGATCTGCATTGTGCTTTGGGCCGGTACATTCAATGTTGGTGGCATTGTCGAGGGCCAGCGGGGCCATATCTTTGGCTTTATCAATGCCTATGGCTTCAACCCGTTGCTGTTCCCGATCGCTATCATGTTCCTCATCAGTTCAATGGCGGAAACCGCGCGCGCGCCTTTCGATTTGACCGAGGCCGAGAGCGAGCTGGTTGCCGGTTACCAGACTGAATATTCGTCGATGGCGTTCGCTTTGTTCTGGCTGGGCGAATATGCCAACGTGCTGTTGATGTGCGCGCTTAACGCCATCCTGTTTTGGGGTGGATATTTGCCGCCAGTGGATTGGGCACCATTATATGCCGTTCCCGGCATCATCTGGTTCTTCGTCAAAATCCTTTTGATGTTCTTTGTCTTCGCATGGGTGAAGGCGACTGTACCGCGTTACCGTTATGACCAATTGATGCGTCTGGGTTGGAAAGTGTTTCTGCCAATCTCGCTGTTCTGGGTCTTTTTGGTGAGCGGCTATCTTATGTTCACAGGACATTTCGCATGACCACCATCGCGCATCTCATCAAAACCTTTACCCTTTGGGAATTCGTCAAGGCGCACTGGCTGACCTTGCAATATTTCTTCAAGCCAAAGGCGACGATCAACTATCCGTTCGAAAAGAACCCGTTGAGCCCGCGTTTTCGCGGAGAGCATGCTTTGCGGCGTTATCCCAATGGCGAAGAGCGGTGCATTGCGTGCAAGCTGTGCGAAGCAGTGTGCCCCGCCTTGGCAATCACCATCGAGTCAGAACCGCGCGAAGACGGCAGCCGTCGCACCACGCGCTATGACATCGACATGACGAAGTGCATCTATTGCGGTTTCTGCCAAGAAGCTTGCCCAGTGGATGCGATTGTCGAGGGGCCAAACCTCGAATTTGCAACCGAAACACGCGAGGAATTGTTTTATGACAAGGCCAAGCTTCTCGACAACGGCGCGAAATGGGAACGGGCAATTGCCGCGAACCTTGCTGCCGATGCACCCTATCGTTAAGGGCGGCCCATCGTGATCCAACTCGTCTCCTTCTATATTTTCGCAAGCATCGTCATCGCGTCTGCCGCGATGGTCATCTTTGCCCGCAACCCTGTGCACAGCGTGCTGTGGTTGATCGTCGCGTTCTTTAACGCCGCTGGCCTGATGGTCCTGATCGGCGCCGAATTTATCGCGATGCTGCTCGTCATTGTGTATGTCGGTGCAGTCGCCGTGCTGTTCCTGTTTGTGGTGATGATGCTCGACATCGACTTCGCCGAACTGCGCGCGGGTTTTGTGAAAAACGTTCCGCTTGGTTTGCTGCTTGCCGTTGTTCTCGCCGCAGAGCTCGTGCTTGGCATTGGCGCGTATCAGGCTGGTGCAGTCGCGTTGGGCACACCAGAGGCTGGCGCAGCTACGGTATCGGCGGCTGTTCCCAATATCGAAGCTATTGGCGGCCTTTTGTACAGCAAATATGTTTTCATGTTTGAAACCGCGGGCCTCATTCTTTTGGTAGCAATGGTGGGCGCGATTGTTCTTACCCATCGCAAGAGCCATGGCACGCGAGGCCAAAGCATCAGCAGCCAGGTACAGCGCCGTCCCGAAGACGCGACGCGCAATGTCAATCAACCGGTAGGGCAGGGGATCGAGTTGTGATTGGTATCGAACATTATCTCGTGGTGAGCAGCATCCTGTTTGTCATGGGTATGCTGGGCATTTTCCTGAACCGCAAAAATGTGATCATCATCTTGATGGCGATTGAGCTCATTCTGCTCGCGGTAAATATCAACCTCGTTGCATTCAGCGTCTTTCTTGGCGACCTTACGGGTCAGATTTTCGCGATGTTCGTACTGACGGTGGCTGCTGGCGAAGCGGCCATTGGCCTTGCCATATTGGTCATCTACTTCCGTGGCCGGGGCACCATTGCCGTTGACGATGTCAACCGGATGAAGGGATAACATCCAG
>Ga0315905_10007282_pt1 | contig 11225 bp, 8 predicted proteins | sample LakEriMetagenome_5_FD_203522 | JGI IMG/M metagenome (GOLD analysis project Ga0315905, IMG submission 203522) | Freshwater fungal communities from buoy surface, Lake Erie, Ohio, United States - Buoy 4 MA121 | ecosystem: Environmental > Aquatic > Freshwater > Lake | place: USA: Lake Erie, Ohio...
AGCGCTTCATCGAGATTTGGGGCGCCATGCCCGAGTTGTATTTGCTGATCATTTTTTCTGCGGTCTTCGAGCCCAGTATCAGCTTGTTATTGATCTTGCTGAGCATGTTCGGATGGATGGGTTTGTCAGACTATGTGCGAGCCGAGTTTTTGCGCAACCGTCAACTGGACTATGTGCGGGCCGCTCGTGCCTTGGGTTTGTCCAACAGGGCCATCATTTGGCGGCATATCCTGCCCAACAGCATGACGCCCGTTGTTACTTTTTTGCCGTTTCGCATGAGTGCGGCGATTTTGGCGCTCACCAGCTTAGATTTTTTAGGCTTGGGCGTACCGCCTGGAACACCGAGCTTGGGCGAGTTGCTTTCGCAAGGCAAAACCAATATTGATGCGTGGTGGATATCGTTGTCTACCTTTGCGGTGCTGGTTATCACCTTGTTGCTGCTCACCTTCATGGGAGATGCTTTGCGCGACGCATTAGACCCACGCAAACTTCATCAGGAGACTCAGCCATGAGCACGCTGCTGAAGGTGGAAGATTTGCACCTGTCGTTTCAAGGGCGCGAGGTGGTGCATGGCGTGTCTTTTGAAATAAAGGCTGGCGAAAAACTCGCGCTGGTGGGCGAATCAGGGTCTGGCAAAACTGTCACCGCTTTAAGCCTGTTGGGACTGGCCAGAGGCGCTTGGGTGCGTGGCAAAGCAGTCTTTGAAGACGCGGATTTGCTGAGCATGACCGAGGCACAACTGCGCGCGGTGCGCGGCGGCGATATCGCCATGATCTTTCAAGAGCCCATGACCGCGCTCAACCCGCTGTTTTCTATTGGCGACCAAATTACCGAGGTCTTGCAACTCAAGCGCGGCATGTCTGCCGCGGATGCGTGGCAACACACCATCGAACTTCTGTCCGATACCGGCATCCCTGAGCCTGAGCGGCGGGCGAGCAGCTTTCCACACCAACTGTCAGGTGGACAGCGCCAACGCGCCATGATCGCCATGGCTTTGGCCGGAAAGCCCAAGTTGCTGCTGGCCGATGAGCCCACCACTGCGCTGGATGTTTCGCTGCGTCAGCAAATTTTGGATTTGCTCGACAGCCTGCAAGAAAAGCACGGCATGGCGATTTTGCTCATCACCCACGACCTGAACATGGTGCGCCGCTTTGCCAACAAAGTGGTGGTGCTAGAGGGGGGTTATGTGGTGGAGCAAGGCGACGTGTCGCAAGTGCTGGCCAAGCCTTTCCACCCTTATACAAAAAAGCTGGTTAACAGCCAACCCACCCGCAACGTCCTCGCCGCCAATCCGATGGCGCCCGTGGTGATCCAAGCCAAAGGCATACGCGTGATTTACCCCGTGCCGCGAAGCGGTTGGCGCGGTTGGTTTGGCAGCGCTGAATTCGTGGCCTTGCATGGCATGGACTTTGAGTTGCGCGAGGGGCAAACGCTGGGCATCATTGGTGAGTCTGGTTCTGGCAAATCGTCTTTGGCTTTGGCGGTTTTGAACTTGATTTCCTTTCGGGGCAATCTGACCGTAGATGGCAGGGCCTGGTCATCCAACGCCGCCACTGACTTACCCATGCGCCAAACGGTTCAGGTGGTGTTTCAAGACCCGTTTTCATCCTTGTCGCCGCGAATGACGGTGGAACAGGTGGTTGGCGAAGGTTTGCAGTTGCATCAGCCAAACACCGATCCCCTGGACTTGCAAATGCAGGTCATGTCAGCTTTGGCCGAAGTGGGCTTGGACGAGGTGCAATTCCCTGGCCTCTTGGCTCGCTATCCGCATGAGTTTTCGGGTGGGCAACGCCAGCGTATCGCCATTGCCCGTGCGCTCATTGTGAAACCTCGGGTGCTTGTGTTGGATGAACCCACCAGCGCCTTGGATGTCACGATCCAAAAGCAAGTCCTCGATTTATTGCAGCGCTTGCAACGCGAACGCGGCTTAAGTTATGTTCTTATCAGCCACGATATGGACGTGGTGCAAGCCATGGCGCACCAAGTGCTTACTCTCAAGGATGGCCACATCGTCGAAACCCAATAATTGGGGTCAGATCCCAATTAAGTTACAATTAGTCAAAGAAAGACAACGGGCGGAACTCCCAACCGCCCGTTTTTTTTGGTCGGACGAAAAGCGGTGGCATTGCAAAACATCATTGAACAAACGGTTGTCGGTCTGGGTTACCAGCTGGTAGACATTGAGCGCACAGCCGGTGGTTTGTTGCGCATCACCATCGACAAAATCTGGGAAGCGGCAGAAGTTGAGCAATTTATCCAAGTGGAAGATTGCGAAAAAGTTACCCGCCAGTTGCAATTTGTTTTAGAAGTTGAGCAAACGGCTTACAGCCGCTTGGAAGTGTCCTCGCCGGGCATTGACAGGCCGCTGAAAACCGAGGCTGACTTGGCCCGTTTCTGCGGCGAGGTGATTGATATCACGCTCAAAGCACCCATGGGTGCAGCTGCAGCTGGTTTGGTGTCGGCCAACCGAAAGAAATTTCGGGGTGTATTGGAAGTGACCGACACGCCCCAGACCTGGCAAATCACATGGCGTGATGAGCTTGTCAGCAAACCCGGAATGCGAGTTGCCAAGGTCAAAAAAGATTTGCCAGTTCAGGCTTTGCAGTTCACCTTGAGTGAATTGCGTGAAGCCCGGCTGGCACCGATTGTGGATTTCAAAGGCCGTAGGCCTGCAGAGAAGAGGAGTAACTGATCATGAATCGCGAAATGCTCATGTTGGTAGACGCCATCTCGCGCGAGAAAAATGTCGAGCGCGATCTGGTGTTTGGTGCAGTGGAATCTGCGCTGGCCCAAGCAACCAAAAAACTGTACTCTGGTGATGTCGATATCCGTGTTTCCATGGACCGCGACAGTGGCGTGTACGAAACCTTCCGTCGTTGGTTGGTGGTGCCCGATGAAGCCGGTTTGCAAAACCCTGACGCTGAAGAAATGCTGATGGACGCCAAGGAGCGTTTGTCGGATATTGAAGAAGGCGAGTACATCGAAGAAAGCATCGAATCGGTCCCGATTGGTCGCATTGGTGCGATGGCTGCCAAGCAAGTGATTTTGCAAAAAATCCGCGATGCTGAACGCGAAATGTTGCTTGCTGACTTTCTGTCCCGTGGCGACAAGATTTTTGTTGGCAGCGTCAAGCGCATGGACAAAGGCGATCTGATTGTTGAGAGCGGTCGCATCGAAGGCCGCTTGCGCCGTACCGAAATGATTCCCAAAGAGAATTTGCGAAGCGCTGACCGTGTTCGCGCCATGATCATGGAAGTTGACAACACCTTGCGCGGCGCTCCCATCATCTTGTCGCGCTCGGCCCCTGAGTTCATGATCGAGTTGTTCCGTCAAGAGGTTCCCGAGATTGAACAAGGTCTTCTAGAGATCAAATCCTGTGCCCGTGACCCTGGTTCACGCGCCAAGATTGCGGTCATCTCCCACGATAAGCGTGTTGACCCTATTGGCACCTGCGTTGGTGTACGTGGTACCCGAGTGAACGCCGTCACCAATGAGTTGGCAGGTGAGCGCGTCGATATTGTTTTATGGAGTGAAGACCCCGCACAGTTTGTGATTGGTGCTTTGGCGCCTGCCAATGTGTCCTCTATCGTGGTGGACGAAGAAAAACACGCCATGGATGTGGTGGTTGACGAAGAAAATTTGGCCATGGCGATTGGTCGAGGCGGACAAAACGTTCGCTTGGCGTCCGACCTGACGGGTTGGAAAATCAACATCATGGATGCAGCTGAATCTGCCCAAAAAGCCGCGACCGAAACCCAAGGCCTGCGCGAATTGTTCGTTGAAAAACTCGACGTCGACCAAGAAGTCGCTGACATCTTGATCGAAGAGGGTTTCACCAGTTTGGAAGAAGTGGCTTATGTGCCCTTGCAAGAAATGCTGGAAATTGAGAGCTTTGATGAAGACACGGTCAATGAATTGCGCGCCCGTGCCAAAGACGCTTTGCTGACAATGGAAATTGCCCGCGAAGAAAGTGTGGACGAGGTTTCGCAAGATTTGCGCGACTTAGAAGGACTGGACGCTGAACTCATTCTCAAACTGGCCGATGGCGGCATACATACACGAGATGAGCTTGCCGACCTGGCGGTGGACGAGTTGGTGGATATCACCGGCCAGTCTGAAGACGATGCAAAAACTTTGATCCTGAAGGCGCGCGAACATTGGTTCGCGGGTCAAGCGTAACGGTCATGAACAGGAATACTACAGATGACCAACACAACGGTTGCCGAGTTTGCCAAGGAACTCAAAAAATCTCCCGATACGCTGCTTGAGCAGTTGAAATCTGCCGGTGTGCCCAAAGGCTCCACCTCAGATGAACTGACCGATGCAGACAAACAAAAATTGCTTGGCTTTTTAAAAGCCAGTCACGGAACAGACACGCCTGAGCGCAAAAAAATCACCTTGGTGAAAAAGTCCACCAGCGAGATCAAACAAGCTGACGCCACCGGTAAAGCCCGCACCATTCAAGTTGAAGTTCGCAAGAAACGCACCTTCGTCAAACGTGATGAAAGCGAGTCGGCTGATCTTGAGGAACCTGCTGAGCCAGTTGTTGTTGCACCTATTCTTGACCAAGCTGAACTTGCGCGTCGCGAAGAAGAAGCCCGTCGCCAAGCTGAATTTATCCGCCGACAAGAAGAAGAGCTGGCAGAAAAGCGTCGCTTGCGCCAAGTCCAAGAAGACAAAGAGCGCGAAGCACTGCAACAAACGCCTGCCATTGCTTCTGCTGATGCAGATTCTGAAGCTGCCTCTGTAGCTGCGGCTGAAGCCATCGCTAAGCGCGAAGCCAATTCCAAAGCGCAAGCCGAAGAAGATGCGGCCAAGGCCAAAGACCTCGATACCCGCAGGCGTACCGCTTTGGCTGAAGCAGAAGCGATTCGCACCATGATGAGTACGCCCAAAAAGGTGCTTGTCGCGAAAAAACCGCCTGAGCCCGTCAAGGCACCTGCTGCTGACAGTAAAGCCATTAAAGGCACTTTGCACAAGCCTGCCACCAGTACAACAACTACGCCCAAGCCCGCAGGCACAGCTGCTGCCAAAGACGGCAAGGAAGTTAAAAGCGCCAAGTTGTCCTCTAGTTGGGCGGACGAGCAGGCCAAAAAGAAAGAAATCAAAACCCGCGGTGACGCCAGTGGTGGCGTGGGCCGCAACAGTTGGCGTGGCGGCCCTCGTGGTCGCCGTGACCGCGGGCGTGATGACACCCCTGTGCAAGCCGCACCAGTTGAGGCTCGCATCATCGAGGTGCATGTACCCGAGACCATCACTGTGGCCGAATTGGCCCACAAAATGGCGGTAAAGGCTTCAGAGGTTATCAAGCAGTTGATGAAACTGGGCCAGATGGTCACCATCAACCAACCCTTGGACCAAGACACGGCGATGATCGTGGTGGAAGAAATGGGCCATGTGGCTGTCATTGCATCTTTGGATGACCCTGAAGCCTTCACCGAAGAGGAAGCTTCTGGTCACGTGGGTGAGTCACTCACCCGTGCGCCTGTAGTTACTGTCATGGGTCACGTTGACCACGGCAAGACCTCTTTGCTCGATTACATTCGTCGCGCCAAAGTGGCCTCGGGTGAAGCCGGCGGTATTACCCAGCACATTGGTGCTTACCACGTCGAAACTCCGCGTGGCATGGTGTCGTTTTTAGACACCCCAGGCCATGAGGCGTTTACCGCCATGCGTGCCCGTGGCGCACAAGCCACCGACATTGTGATTTTGGTGGTTGCCGCCGACGACGGTGTGATGCCGCAAACCAAGGAAGCCATCAAGCACGCCAAAGCCGCGGGTGTGCCGATTGTGGTTGCCATCAACAAGATCGATAAACCTGATGCAAATCCTGATCGTGTGAAAAACGAATTGGTTGCCGAGGAAGTGGTGCCCGAAGAGTTTGGCGGAGAGTCACCCTTTGTATCGGTATCAGCCAAAACAGGTCAAGGTGTTGACGAACTGCTAGAGCAAGTTTTGCTTCAAGCCGAGGTGTTGGAATTGAAAGCGCCTGTGGACGCCATGGCCAAAGGCTTGGTGATCGAAGCCAGTTTGGACAAGGGGCGTGGTCCAGTGGCCACCATCTTGGTGCAATCGGGTACCTTGAAAACCGGGGATGTGGTGTTGGCGGGCCAAACCTATGGCCGAGTTCGTGCCATGTTGGATGAAAACGGCAAATCAACCAAGTCTGCAGGCCCCTCTATTCCCGTGGAAATTCAAGGCTTGACCGAAGTTCCGCAAGCTGGTGACGAGTTCATGGTGCTGTCGGATGAACGACGCGCCCGTGAAATTGCCACTTACCGCGCCGGCAAATTCCGCAATACCAAACTGGCCAAACAGCAAGCCGCCAAGTTGGAGAACATGTTCTCCGACATGGCCTCTGGCGAAGTGAAAAATCTGCCCATCATCATCAAAGCCGATGTGCAAGGTTCGCAAGAAGCCTTGGCTGCCTCTTTGCTCAAACTCACCAACGAAGAGGTGCGAGTGCAGTTGGTGTACGGCGCGGTCGGTGGTATCAGCGAGTCTGATGTGAACTTGGCAATTGCTTCCAAGGCAGTCATTATTGGCTTTAACACCCGTGCTGACGCCGGTGCGCGAAAACTTGCTGAGAACAACGGCGTTGAGATCCGCTACTACAACATCATTTACGACGCAGTGGACGAACTTAAAGCCGCTATGTCAGGCATGTTGACGCCAGACAAAAAGGAAGAAATCATCGGCATGGCCGAGATTCGCCAAGTCTTCCGCATCAGCAAGATCGGTGCGATTGCCGGTTGTATGGTCACCAATGGCTTTATTCGCCGCAATGCCCGTTTACGTTTGTTGCGCGACAACGTGGTCGTCTTTACCGGCGAACTCGAGAGCTTGAAACGATTCAAAGACGATGTGCGCGAGGTCAAAGAAGGCTTTGAATGCGGCTTGAACCTCAAAGGCTATAACGATATCAACGAGGGCGATCAACTTGAGTTCTTTGAAATCAAGGAAGTTGCAAGAACGATCTAAGTTTGCATGGCTGCCAAGAAGTCCTCTACACCCCACCGTGGCTTTCGAGTTGCCGACCAAATCCAACGCGATCTGGCCGAACTCATTCGCGAGTTGAAAGACCCGCGACTGGGCATGGTGACGATTCAATCGGTAGAGGTCACACCCGATTACGCTCACGCCAAAGTCTTTGTCAGCGTATTGGTCGGCGACCCTGAAGCCTGCCTAGAAGGTCTGAACCAAGCCGCGGGTTTTTTGCGTAATGGTTTGTTCAAACGTTTGCATATTCACACAGTACCTACTTTGCATTTTTTATACGACCGCACCCCAGAGCGAGCAGCTGACATGAACGCCTTGATCGCCCGTGCTGTTGCCTCACGTGCCAAGGAAACTGACACGCCATGAACTCGCCGCGCACCAGGGTGCAACGGCGCCCTGTGCATGGGGTGTTGTTGCTCGATAAACCGTTAGGACTGTCTAGTAACCAGGCTTTGCAAAAAGCCAAGTGGTTGCTTCGTGCTGAAAAAGCTGGACACACAGGCACCTTAGACCCGATGGCTACAGGCGTTTTGCCCCTGTGCTTTGGTGCGGCCACCAAATTCAGCCAACTGCATTTGGATGCAGACAAAACCTACGAAGCTGTTTTGCGCTTGGGTCAACGCACAAGTACGGCGGATGCAGAAGGCGAAGTCATCGCCCAAGCCGAAGTGAATTTCACGCCTGAGAAACTTCAACAAGTGCAAGCCTTGTTCACCGGACCTTTGCAACAAGTGCCCCCTATGCACAGCGCTTTGAAAAAGGATGGTAAGGCTTTGTATGAATATGCACGAGAGGGCATTGAAGTCGAACGTGCGCCACGCAGTGTGTTTATCCACTCTCTTGAACTCAAAGAATTACCCACTGACAACGGGGTACGCAGCGTTTGGCTAAAAGCACATTGCTCTAAGGGAACGTACATACGTACCTTGGGCGAAGACATTGGTAACGCCTTGGGTTGCGGCGCTTTTCTCAGTGCTTTGCGAAGAGTCCAAAGCGGATGTTTTGGCATCGACGAGTGCTTCACCCTCGAAGCCTTGGAAGCCTTGCCTGAAACCCAACGGTACAGCCCATTGCGACCAGTGGATGTTTTGCTAGACAGTCATCACCCGATCACATTACAGCCTGAAGATGCTGGACGTTTCCTCAGTGGCCTGCGCCGTCGTGGCGGTTGGCCCGATCACGATCAAGTGGCCGTGTATGGTGCCGAGCCGCACGCCTTGCTTGGCACAGCCCATGTTCGCGCGGGGGAACTGATTCCCGAGCGCTTATTGAATCCCCAAGAAATCCAATCCTTACTTGAGAGTGCAGCATGACATTAGAAATTCGAAACATCGCCATCATTGCCCACGTTGACCATGGCAAAACCACCATGGTCGATCAGTTGTTGCGTCAGTCTGGCACCTTTGCCGAGCACGAAAAAGTGGTCGACACTGTGATGGACAACAACGCGATTGAACGCGAACGCGGCATCACCATCTTGGCCAAAAACTGCGCTGTCAGCTGGCAAGGAACCCACATCAACATCGTCGACACCCCTGGACACGCGGACTTTGGCGGCGAAGTAGAGCGTGCTTTGTCTATGGTTGACGGTGTGGTGTTGTTGATTGATGCACAAGAAGGCCCCATGCCGCAAACCCGATTTGTTACCAAGAAAGCCTTGGCCTTAGGTTTGAAGCCGATTGTGGTGGTCAACAAAGTGGACAAGCCTGGCTCACGCCCCGACGCAGTGATCAACGCGGCTTTTGAGTTGTTTGACAAGCTGGGTGCGAACGACGAGCAATTGGATTTTCCCGTGGTCTATGCCTCTGGTATCAACGGTTGGTCATCGTTGGTGGAAGGCGAGGCAGGTGCGCAATGGGGCCCTGATATGTCGGCCTTGTTTGACACTGTCTTGAAACATGTGCGGCCTCAGCAAGGTGACCCCTCAGCTCCTTTGCAATTGCAAATCTCTGCTTTGGATTTTTCTACCTTTGTGGGTCGCATTGGTGTAGGTCGTATCAGTGCTGGCACATTGAGGCCTGGCATGGACGTGGTAGTGATGGAGGGCGAGGAGGGCACACCTGTCAAAGGCCGCGTGAACCAAGTGTTGAAGTTCCAAGGCTTGGAGCGCATTCAAGCCACCGAAGCGGGTCCTGGCGACATCGTATTGATCAACGGTCTTACTGAAATCGGCATTGGCGTGACCATCACTGACCCGTTGAACCCCAGTCCCTTGCCCATGCTCAAAATTGACGAGCCTACCTTGACCATGAATTTTTGCGTTAACACTTCACCCTTGGCGGGCCGTGAAGGAAAGTACGTGACCAGCCGTCAAATTTGGGACCGGTTGCAAAAAGAGTTGCAGCACAACGTGGCATTGCGCGTTAAAGAAACCGATGAAGACGGTATTTTTGAAGTGGCTGGTCGCGGCGAATTGCACTTGACGATTTTGTTGGAAAACATGCGTCGTGAAGGCTATGAACTGGCTGTGTCAAAACCCCGCGTGGTCTACCGCGATGTGGACGGCGTTCGTCATGAACCTATCGAGATGGTCACAGCTGACATTGAAGAAGGTCACCAAGGTGGCGTCATGCAGGCCTTGGGAGAGCGCAAAGGCGAATTGGTGAACATGGACCCTGATGGCCGTGGTCGTGTGCGTTTGGAATACCGTATTCCTGCTCGCGGCTTGATTGGTTTTACCAACGAATTTTTGAATTTAACCCGAGGCTCTGGCCTGATTTCCAATATCTTTGATGGTTACGAGCCGCACAAAGGCGACATTGGGGGCCGTAAAAACGGCGTGCTGATCTCCATGGACGACGGTGAAATTTTCACCTACGCCTTGGGTAAGCTTGACGACCGCGGTCGCATGTTCGTCAAGCCCAATGACCCTGTGTACGAAGGCATGATTGTGGGCATCCACAGCCGTGACAACGATTTGGTGGTGAACGCTACCCGTACCAAGCAACTGACCAATTTCCGTGTCAGCGGCAAAGAAGATGCCATCAAAATCACGCCACCCATTCAGCTAACTTTGGAATATGGCGTCGAGTTCATTGATGACGACGAGTTGGTTGAAATCACGCCCAAGAGTGTTCGCTTGCGCAAGCGTTTCTTGAAAGAGCATGAACGCAAACGTGCCAGCCGAGATTCCTGATTCAGCTTCCATGACCTTCAAGCTGAGCCACACACAAGCCCTTGGGGTGATGGTGTTGGCCACCTTGCTGTGGTCTACGGCAGGCGTGGTGTCTCGTCAAATGACACACGCGCAAGGCTTTGAAGTTACTTTTTGGCGAAGCTTTTTCACCTTGGCCTCGCTCAGCATTTTGCTGCCTTTGCTGAAAGGGCGGCAGCTGATGAACCTGCCTTGGCGCGACAAAACATTTTGGCTTTCTGGTGTGTGTTGGTCGGTGATGTTCACCGCTTTCATGTTGGCCTTGACCATGACCACTGTCGCCAATGTGCTCATCACCATGGCCATGGGGCCTGTCTTCACCGCATTGTTGTCTCGCTTTGTGGGTGGCAGGCGTTTGGCGCTGCATGCATGGCTGGCCATCGTGGTAGCTGCTCTTGGTATGGCTTTCATGTTTGTCTCGCAAGTTCAGGTCGATGCAGGACAGCATCTCCAAGGCATATGGGTGGCTTTGGCTGTGCCCTTTGCGGGTGCAGTTCAGTGGAATGTGACGCACCATCTACAAGCTGCAGAGCAACCCACTGACTTCATGCCAGCAGTTTGGATGGGCGCTATGTTGTCTTGCATCTACACCGCACCTTTGGCGCTGCCAGGCGTGGCCAGCCCAAGCGATTTGGCTTGGCTGGCAGGCTTGGGCTTGTTCCAATTGGCCTTGCCCTGTTTACTGGCCGTATGGGCGGCACAAGTGTTGAAATCGCATGAAGTCGCCCTGCTGGCTTTGCTGGAGGTCCTGTTTGGTATTGCATGGGCATGGTTAGGTGCTGACGAAGCGCCGTCCTTTGCTGTCATCACAGGGGGTTCTTTGGTCTTGGGTGCGTTGGCCTTGAATGAAGTCGCTTCTTGGAGAGTTTCAAATGAATGAGTTGGTGGTTTTGACGCACGGCGATGTATTGGCCGAGGTGCAAGGACAGTTGGGTTTGATCACCTTGAACCGTGCCAAGTCTTTGAATGCCTTGTCCTTGGACATGGTGCGCAGCATTACACGTGTTTTGTCTGCATGGCAACACGACCTGCGTGTACAGGCTGTGGCCATGCGTGGCATGGGTAAAGAGGG
>Ga0315905_10007284_pt1 | contig 11224 bp, 11 predicted proteins | sample LakEriMetagenome_5_FD_203522 | JGI IMG/M metagenome (GOLD analysis project Ga0315905, IMG submission 203522) | Freshwater fungal communities from buoy surface, Lake Erie, Ohio, United States - Buoy 4 MA121 | ecosystem: Environmental > Aquatic > Freshwater > Lake | place: USA: Lake Erie, Ohio...
GCACAAGGATCTCGATCACGACAAATGTCTCGAAGATCAGCGATTGGCCGACTTGCGAAATTTCATGCACGGAAATCACCGACAACAGCGATGACGCCTTTATCAGATTGGCAAATTCGTTGGTTAGGGGCGGCAGAATGCGGCGCAGTGCTTGCGGTAAAAGGATCTCCAGTATCGCCCGCCAACGGGCGAACCCAAGGGCAAGCGCGGCCTCTAGCTGACCCTTGCCGAGGCTTTCGATGGCCGAACGGATGATTTCAGCAGCATACACCGCCCCCACCACGCCCAATGCCAAAACCCCGCACCAAAAGCCAGACAGCACCACCCCAAGCTTTGGAAGCGCAAAATAGCAAAAGGCTATAACGACCAGCGGTGGCATGCCTCGGATCACCTCGATAGAGGCCTGAGCTGCAGTTCGCAGTGGGGCCGGGCCAAGCAACCGAGACAAGGCCAAAACGGGGGCAAGCAGGCAGGCAAGAACCAAGGACAACAGGCTAACCTGCAGTGTCACTCCCGCCGCCCAGATCAAGCGAGGTAAATATTCGAAAAAGGCGACCCAGTCGAAACTCATCGCGCGAAACTGCCCGCATCAGCTAAGCCGCCCGCCGAAGACAGACGCCGCTCAAACACCTTGGCAATCAGGCCGATGCCGGAGATGAATACGAAGTAGAGAACGCCTTCCACCACAATCACCTCGGAAAAGCGCAAATTGGCCGAACTGATGGACTCGGCAGCTTTGTGCAGTTCAAAGAGGGTGATTACGGAGAGAACGGACGAAGCTTTAATCAATTGTGACAACTCGTTCATCACGGGGCCTACCATGCGCCTCGCTGCTTGCGGCAAGATGAACTGAACGAGGCTTGCCCTTCGGTCAAAACCTAGTGCCAGCGCCGCTTCCCACTGGCCTTTGGCTACTGATTGAAAGGCAGCGCGACCGATCTCGATCTGATAGCCGGCAGAGTTCAGAACCAGCGCCCCTACCCCCATCACAATAAGTGGTATCTCCAGCCCGAGTTTCGGCAAGATGAAATAGAAAGCAAAGATCTGGATCAGAATTGGTGTGCCACGGACGAAAAACACCCAAGCGTCGATAATCCCCGCTGCGGGCTGCTGGTCGGACAGTTCAGAACGCCACGCCCCAAGGGCAAGACCAAGGGGCGTGGCGATCACAAGAGCGGTCACAGACAAAAGCATGGTCAGGCCGAGGGGCGGCAAAAGCCGCACCAAAACGTGCGCCATGAACAAGGGATCCATGAACACAAACTCTTCTTACCAGGTCGGCGCAGTGGTAGGCAGTGCCTTTACGAAGGATCGGCCGAACCACTTCACCTGCATGGCCTCCAACTCACCCGAGGCGGCTTTCGCTGCGATAAAGGCGTCAAAGGCGGCACGCAGGCTATCGTCTGACTTGCGAAAGGCAGCAGCAGTCCACGAACCACCAAACGCACCATCGCAGTTCCAAGGCGTCGCCACCAGATTAGGATTGGCCTTTGAAGCCTCTATCAGTGACACGATGGAAGAAGAATAACCCGCAATTCTGCCTGTTGCCAGGGCCTCATAGGCCAGCGCGTCATTGTCGAAGGTCTGGATGACGTCGGCGAAGGCAACAGACGCTTTGCCCGCGCAGGTTTTCAGCATGTCGATCTGCGGCGTACCCGCCCCAGCACCGACGGCCTTTCCGGCAAGACCTGCAAAGTTAGCAATACCGCTTGCCTTGGTTACCAAAAGTCCCGATGCTGCATCCATATAGGGCACCGAGAAGTTGACTTTTTTGTAACGCTTTTCGGTCGCCGTCATGCCACCGAGTATCATATTGAACTGCCCGCTGTAGAGCGATTCAAGCACGGTGGACCAGTTGGTATCGACCGGTACAGCCTTGACACCAAGGCTCGCGGCAAATGCCGTGCCAAGGTCGATATCGTAGCCGACGATTTTGTCGTTTTCATCGCGGAATTCGAAGGGGCGGTACTGCGCTTCCAGGCCGAATTTCAATTCTCCCGATGTCTTGATGTCAGCAAGAGCGTCGGCTTGGGCGCCGGTTCCTGCCAAAACAGCCAATGCCGCTCCAAACGCAAGGGAATGCCAAAACTTCATGTCGTCTTCCTTTCCTGTAGAGGTTTTTTCTTTAAAATATCTGCCGCCCGCATCAGGGCAGGCAGGTCGATCATCGGGCGGCAAAGATCTGCGTCGCGCGCAAACAATGCCTCCAGCGTAACCGCGACGTCGGCGAGCCAAGCATCGCGGTGTAGGGGGCCTACGATTTGCAAACCGAACGGCAGCCCATCCGGCCCCTTGCCGCAAGGGATGACCACCGCCGGATTGCCCATCAGTGTCACGCCGTAAGCGATCGCTTCCCATCGCAGGTAGTTGGCCATAGGTTCGCCATTGATCTGGCGCGGCCATTCCTCTTCATGGCGGAACGGCGGGACTGAGGCTGCTGGGGTGAACAGTAGGTCGTAGCAGCCAAAAAACGCCTGAGAGGCGCGGTGGATGCGCGCATGTTCACCTAAGGCCCAAGCCGCATCGGGGATACCCAACGTCAAGGCACGCTCCACTTCATAGATCACATTCGGTGCGAGGGATGCCTTGTTGCGATCATATATAGCCTTGAAATCGTGAAGGAACTCTAACGATCGCATGACCTGCAGCACCCGTTCCACCGTGGAAAGGTCGGGGCTCGCTTCCTCTGCTGCGTGGAAGAACCCCGCGACACGCGACATCTTGGCACGAAAGGTGGCCCGAACGCCGTTGTCGATGGGGCAAAATCCAAGGTCCTCGGACAAGGCGATGCGCAGACCCGACAAATCCGGTGTGCCTGGCGCATCAAAGCCGGGATCGCGCCGCTGCGAGAGCGGGTCAAAGCTTTGTGGCCCGGCCATGGCCGCCAGCAGCAACCGCGCATCTTGCGCGTCGCGCCCCATAGGGCCTTCCACATTAAAAGGCGAAAACCCGTAGGCGCGCCGTTCGTTTGCCACGGTTCCTGCCGAGGGCCTTATGCCCGTGATGCCGTTGAAAGCTGCAGGGGTGCGCAACGATCCTGCAAAATCTGATCCCATGGCCAGAGGTACCATGCCCGAGGCCAAGGCCACCGCCGTGCCGCCCGATGATCCAGCCGCCGTGTAGCGCGTATCGTGCGGATTGCATGTTGTGCCCCAAAGCTGGTTTGACGATGTTGCGCCAAACCCTAGTTCAGGAATGTTTGTCTTGCCCACAATAATGGCACCCTGACGGCGCAAATGGGCTACGATGAACTCATCCTCAGAGGGGATATTGTCCTTATATAGGAACGAGCCATAGGTGGTGCTCAGCCCCGCCACATCATTCATGTCCTTGATACCAATAGGTAACCCGTGCAAAGGCGGCAGTGCATCGCCCCCCATCACCGCCGCTTCGGCAGCCTTCGCCTCGTCCATCGCTGCCTCGGGCCGCATGTCGCAGAAAGCAACCAAAAGGGGGTTGAGAGCCTCGATCCGGTCCAGCGAACTGCGCATAACTTCTACCGGGGAGACAGATTTGGCGCCGATCAAGCGGCGGAGTTCCATGGCAGAAAGATCAGCGAGCATGTTAGGACTGCTTCCAAAAAACTTATTTGATAAATATGTCTACAATTGACAAAAGGTCAAGCGTAGAGATGCACAGTTTAGGGGGGGGGCGTGTCTAGCCCCATTGTTATTTTCAGGCGATTTGGGTTTTTCTAAGATTGTTTCGGGGCCACCCTTGCCGTTACATGCGCCACCATGAGCCTCTCCGGTACCCCCGGGGGGGTATTTGGACATTTGAGGTCCGCAATCATGGTCTCGAAAATAGCCACTCAATATGATTAATCATATGATCAGCCGGGATCGAACCCGAAAAAATCTCATGATTTGAGATGGTTAGTCCGATATTTCGGCGGATACTATATCCCCATCGCGTTAATCGGACACGCATTCTATGTTGGCCGGTATCGGTGTTACATCGATGATAACCGGTCCGCTATTCCGCGCACGATCTGACAAGCGCCTAAGTGCTTCAACATGCATTTTAGCCGTGTCCATTGCTACGATTGTAGCGTCAACCGTAATGGATGCTCTCCCCCATCCCCGATTGAGCAGCTCACTAGCAGCAGCAACTCTTGCGCTTGGAGGTGAAGCTTTGCTCTCCATTACGCTCAGCAGTGTGGTGATAGCATCCGCAGTATGATCCCGACAGGCTGCCCTCAGGTCGGAAATGATCCTAGGCCTACCCTTCGGGTTTCCCGATTGCCCGGGCTTCCAAAGCCGCGATTGAAACGCCTCATCCTTTTTTGTATTGGCATTGGCGCGATGATTGGACATTCCGGACTCCGTGATTTTGCGGTGTTATAATACCACATTTCGCATGAGAAATATAGAACCCCCGAGGTTTTTCCTCTTCGGGATGTCACTCCCGTTACTGGAAAAAACTCGGGGGTTACGGTTACCTGCAGGGATAGCACCCATAAGCACCCCAATTTCATCTCTTTAGGTTAAGAATATTTTTTGAGAATGATATAGTGTGAGGGGCAGGCGGCTGGATTTGGGGTGCTTATCCCTGCTATCCCTGCACACTGGCGCTTTGGACTGACCACTCAGCCTTTCGCTTATCGTGTTTCGTCACGATATGATTTCCAAACACGCGTCCCTTTATTGAGCGTAGAAACTTGCTGAGTGCGTCCTTGTCGATGTTTCCGCTAATAGTGGCGACTTCAGCGACAGCCTCCCTGAAGCGTTCGTGCACGTATCTGCGTTCATTTGAAATAAAGGAGTACTTATTGTCAGGGTCCGTGGAGACAGTTTCCTCTACTGCCCTAATAATTTCGTCAACGGTTAGCGGCTCAAGCTTTGACTCAGCCCAAGCAGCACAAAACTCATGCCGGATCTGGTGTTCCGGATCATCGTCAATAATAGTGCGCATGCTGTTGACAGGGTCGACGTACCCGATCCAAACCAAAGCCGAGCGCACCATGTCGGACCACCCTTCGAATGATGCGAGCCTCGGCAATAGGTCCGGCGATCCGGCTTGCTTGTAGGCAGCGACAATGACCAAGGCAGCGACTAGGTAGGTTCCACGGTCCATGAGGATCATCTCGATAGGACTGTGTTTGAATTGGCGGTGCTCAGGCCTTTCCATCTTTGGATCAAGGTTAGCCAGCAGGGAACGCCGGGTTATGTCGCCTTTGAGCGTAATGTTGTTGCCATTTGCAAGTATCGCCGAGCGGTTTATGACTTCGATCGGGTCTGACGAACCTAACCGGCGGACCGAGAGTAATGGACGCTCTATCGCTTGACATATCTTGTCACCGCCAAATTCGGTTGAGACATTGTCGATGGCGATTATCGCCGAACCCTCGAGCAGTGCGCCATCGATACGTTTTTCGTTTTCGTCCATGTTTGGAGACCACGAAAAGACAGGAGCCTGGCTTCCGATTGCGAGCGTCGAGATTACATCAACGAGGTAGGATTTTCCTGATCCGGGTGTGGGTGCTGTTATTGCGTGAAGTGGAGCAACCGTGAACCCACCACGGCAGATCGTGCTGATCATTCCTGAAAGCGCCACTGACCTCGATGTTTCGTCCGCAAATGGAAATTCGGTCAGGAGTGTCTCGAGCGTCTTTCCAGCCGCAACAGCGTCGTCGCGAGTCAGTAATTTTGGAATCTCGGGGAGTTTTGGGAGAGCAGAAATATAAAGTTTCGTCGCCACATCGTATCCCTCCTCTAACAACAATGTCCCGTCAGGTCGGATGGTCGGCGTTGCCAGCACGCCCGAGATAGTTCGAAACGGCCAATTGTCTTGTCTCACAAGAATACTCTTTGCGACGGCTTCTGGAGGATTGATGGACTTCAATCCATTCTTGTTCTGGCAGACGAAATCAATTTCTCGCGACATAGTTTCCACGAGCATGGGCACTGTCAGTGGGCGGAGTGATACATGCATCTTCGAAATCAGATTGAAGCCGCAAATCTCCACGGCTTCTGGACGGACAAGGACTGAACCACGCCGAAATATCGCTGCGTCTCTCTTCATGAGTGCCAGTTCTGCAGCCTTGGCAACGTCGCTGAGGTGACCCTGTTGGTTCTCGATTATTATCCGGTCCGGCTTTAGTCCGCTGTCATTGATCCAAACTGGCTCGCTCTGCCATGCTTGAACTAGAAGATTTGCACGTTCGCTAACGCCCAAAGGCTCTGCATCAGCAACATCCCATTTAGCAGGCACACCGTCGGGTATTTGCACTCTTCGGATCGAGACCGCACCAGCAGCTTTGCAGACAGTCTCCATTTCGGACATGCATTTCATGCCGGCCTCGTCATTGTCCGGCCAAAGAATGACATTGCGGCCCATGAGGCAGCCCCAATCGGCCTTTGCAAGGCTTGCTGCTCCGCCTGCTGCAGTGACACCTATAATCGGGGGTAAATAATCGTTTGCAGCAATTTGGGTGGCTCGATACGTGTCGCCCACATCTCCGTCGTTGAGGGTATCCGCCTTTGGCTCTCCCTCAACGATGACAAGGACCGCATCTGGATTGTCGTCCAGTCGTTCAAGGCCGTAAACGCCATAACCAGCAGTAGGCGCTTTGAAGGCTATCCCAGAGTCCTCTGTAATGGTCGTTTGAAGAATTTTCTTGCCTTCCGCGGTGTTAACTCGAAGAACATTTCCGAGAAGTTCACCCGAACGACCGCGATAGGTGTATGAAATTGCCGATCGAACGTTTGTTGGCAACTCTCGAGTTAATCCTTTGATTAAATTGCCTCCCTCCGATTTCTCGAAATCGAACCAGAGGCCACGCTTGTCGCCCTCTAGTTCAACCGAGATTGATCCCTTATTCCCAATCCTTAAGGAATGTTTCGTTTGGGTGATTTTCCGATTTGGCCATTTCGCATGTGCCAGCACTCGAATTTCAGATGGCGTCATTTTGCCTCTCCTGTAAAATTTGGAATGATCTTGCTCAACGGGCGGGCTTGGTCCGGAAATGGGCACAAGCGTCGCATCCAAGCGGGATGATGGAAAACTGCATGATGTAAGGGCTTGTTGGGGTCGCAAAACGCAGAGCAAGCTGACGAGCTGACATCAGACGCGGGTAAGTGAATTGGAAGCGTCATCGCGGATAGGCTCCTAAAAAAGAGCCGCGCTGTTCAAAGGCCAGACCTAAATATCGGACAAAGCTACGCCTTAGCCTCGTCTGCTATTATCTACACCTCCGGACAAGCACGGAGGGTGTTAGTCTTGAGGTGTGTTTTGGGAAATCGAACGCTTTAGAGTGGGCGTCACAAGCTCATTCCGGGCCGCTTCGTCTAAAAAGCGCATAATTTCCAACCGCTTGAAATATGTATCGCGTCGGCTCATTTTTATGCCTTTAAGCCTGCCCCGATTTATCAAATCGTAGAGCGTTGTTCTTCCTATCCCGAGAACCTTGCACACGTCCTTGACCCGAAGTAACTCACCATAAGCATTTAAAAAAGTATACCGGGAAGGGTCAAATAACATCTCGTATGAAGAAATAGGTAACATGCTGTCGAACTCCTATAAGGATTTCGGTGTGCTCGGTGCAAAACAAAACACCCCGCACACCGAAGTGTGTTAGAGGCGTTCTGCTTCGCGTTGGGCGGGTTCGGCCGAAGTGAGGTTGCCGCCCCTAAACGACGGTCCAATTGACCTGCCTGCGCTCCAAATGCGAGCAAACGTCAAGACCAGTGAGTGTGTCTAGGCCACTCAATGCATAAACTATAGTTGTTTAGGGTGGTTCACGCTAATCCTCTGGCATCCAATTTATCGTTTATACACAGGGTTATTTACGCTCTGCTATGTGCTGATGAATTAGTAAACAGTCGGAAAGCAATGGTTTGCCCATGCCGCCATGATTGCAATACGACGGTCGAGTAAATCACCGCGCCGGTATGCGGCTTCCACACGGTTACCCACCGCATGCGCAAGTGCCATTTCTCTGACCTCTGACGGGAACGCTGTCTGCTCGGCTGCCCAATCACTAAACGAACTTCGAAATCCGTGGACAGTCGCCTTACTGTCCAATTCGAGCCGTCTCAATGTCATTGCCAATGCCATCGATGACAAAGGTTTATCTCTCTTTTGCCCTGCGAAAACCCAGTCGTTCATGCGGAGTTCTGCCATTTTATGGAGTAGTAGCATGGCACGTTCGCTCAAGGGAACGCGATGCTCCCGTTTCATTTTCATCCGCATTGCAGGGATTACCCAGAGCTCTTTCTCCAGATCGACTTCACCCCATTGCATTCCGAGAACCTCATTGGTCCGCGTTACCGTCAATATTGTTAATTCTAGTGCCCTGGCAGCAACTCCTTCAGTCTGGCGAAGTTGCTCCATGAGGAACGGCATATCTTGATAGGGAAGAGCTGAAAAATGCCCCTGCGATTTTCGTTGGGTTCCAAGCAGTGGTTGAAGATTGTTTTTCCATTCGGCGGGATTTGGCCGCGGTCGAAAATTTTTAGCTATCGCCGCTGCTAGAATAGTCTCAATTCTACCTCGAACCCGCGACGCAGTTTCGCTCTTTGTGTGCCAAATTGGGGTCAGACACCTCAAAACATCGTCTGTAGTGATTTCATCCAGCCTTTTACTCCCTAGAACAGGAAAGGCATAATCCCGCATAGTATTTCGCCATTGCTGCTTATGCTTGGAATTGGATAGCCCTGACTCCCGAGCCTGAATGATCTCTTCTGCAAATAATTTGAAATTAGGAACCTCAGACGCCTTCTTCGGGTTCAACAGTAACTTTGGATCTGCACCTTGCTGAAAAGCACTCCGCGCAATCTCAGCTGCGTTTCTTGCTCCTGCGAGAGAAATACTGGGATAGGGCCCAAGCCCGATCTCTTGCCTTTTGCCGCCGCGTTGACTGACAAAGACCCACGAGCGTGAATTGCCTTTAACATTGAGGTAAAGCCCTCCACCATCGCCATACCTGCCATCGGCTTTTATTGAGGCAATGCTGCGATCAGACAGTTTGGATTTTGCCATCACCAAAAATCTTTCATATTATATTTCATATTATTGATGTCGGGCCGTGGCGAACAATCAAGAACAACTCGGGATGAGTTTGCGCGATTAAGCCTGAAATATCAAGGAAAACTTCGATAAAATGAACAATGATGAACAGAGACGATAGATAATTATGGGGACACCCTCTCCGCCAATAATTCATTTAAGTAATTGATTTTTATTGCTTAATTTCTTTAATGTCCGATTAGCCCCACACAAGGCCCCACATTTTTATTGTACAGGCTCGTTAGTGCGCACGAATTGGTTCAGAACAGAAACTGGTTGGCATTAAACATCGAAGTGCCACCCCCACCCACATGGATTGCTGATTCGCTGCCCCCCTCCTTGATGACATGCTTCTTGAAACGAGGGACGAAATTAGGACGTGTAAAGTTTGCTAGGTTTGTGCCCAACATTCTCTCGGCGTACATGCGTTGTCCTCGAAACAATCTTAGCATGCCCGCAAATCGCTGGTTCATAAGATTGGGGCTAGACACCAGCGAAGTTCATTACGGATAACAAAAAACGATCACGGAGGTCACCCTGCGATCATCGAGATACGGAGCGTTGTCCGACATAAGAAAATAAGGTTGAATTCAACGCATCTACGCGGCTGAACGCCAAATCAAATCACCCATCTCGATGCCCTCCTAGATACGGAAGTGAATCAGATAATCGCCTGTTTGTGAATCCCGATAGATCCTAAGCCTAGGAAAATCAGACGAGAACCGCTATCATAAGTAATAAATCAACGAACAGAGAAGGAAGAAATGATTAAGAAATTAAAATTTTCCCTCCTATCTTTTCTGCTGTTACTTTCAACTGATGTATTTGCTGACTCAATTGAAAAAATAAAGAAAGCATATGAAAGCGCGGACTATAAATTAGCCTTTCAATTATCATTGCCCTTGGCTGAAGCGGGTGATGCCACAGCACAAAATTACATCGGAGTGATGTTTTCTAAAGGCGAAGGTGTGACCAAGGACTTTTCTAGGGCATTTGAATGGTTTTCGAAGTCTGCTCACCAGGGCAATCCAAAGGCTCAGTACAATCTGGCTGTTTCATATGAACAGGGCGAAGGAACGCCGCAAGATCGTGCCAAAGCGCTAACGCTTTATAAAATTGCTGCTGAAAATGGAAATCCTGATGCTCAAGTGGATTATGGTTGGGCACTTTTTGATGGCGTAGATATTACAAAAGATGAACAGCTTGCTAAAAAAATGGTTATGGCATCTGCCGATCAGTTGTGCGGTCGCGGCGAATTAGCTCTCGGACAATTCCATTATTTTGGATATGCTGGACTTCCCAGAAATCGTGAAAAAGCCATTGAATATTCCTTGCGTGCAGCCGAGCATGGATCTCCGCTAGGTCACCTCTTTGTGGCAAGCATTTACTTAGAAAAAAATGAGCTACCAAGAAATCCCGGCAAAGCACTAGAACTTTTAAAATCAATGGCAAGAAATGCTTCTAGATTAGATCCAGAAGACACTATCATGGTTCAAAGAATGATTGCCAAGATATACCAAGATGGTGACGGTGTTGAAAAAAACATCGTTAAGTCATATGCTTGGTGGAGGCTCATCCATGACAATCCATTGGTTCGTTCGTATGCTTGGTCGATGTTCAGCCAGGACCTTCCAATTGATCTTTCGTCCTTAGAGGAAAAATATGGACTTCAAGAGGTAACTTCAAACGTTTCTTTCTTAGAATCCTTGATGACACCTTCGCAGCTTAAGGAAGCTGAGAACATAATCAAAAAGTGTAAGGCGACTGGCAACGCCGACTGCTGATACCTAACGCCCTTGATGTGTGCAGTTGATTTTGAAGGTTTATTGGATTAATATGAACGATGTGGCGCTTGCTTAGGGTTAGAAGCCCCCATTAATTGGGCTGTTTCAGCCAAAAATATATTACAGAGCAAGCTGATACATGTAATACAAAATAGTTATATTATGTAATGTTTTATATCCGAAAATGTCCCATTATTCTAGGCTCAAGACCCATTAAAGGGATTCACAAACAGGCGATTATCTGATTCACTTCCGTATCTGGGAGGGCATCGGGATGGGTGATTTGATTTGGCTTTCGGACGCACAGATGCGTCGAATTGAACCTTATTTTCCTTTATCGCATGGGGTTCCACGTGTTGATGATCGGAAGGTTATCTCCGGGATCATTTTTGTGATCCGTAATGGACTTCGCTGGCGGGATGCGCCTAAAG
>Ga0315905_10007287_pt1 | contig 11220 bp, 17 predicted proteins | sample LakEriMetagenome_5_FD_203522 | JGI IMG/M metagenome (GOLD analysis project Ga0315905, IMG submission 203522) | Freshwater fungal communities from buoy surface, Lake Erie, Ohio, United States - Buoy 4 MA121 | ecosystem: Environmental > Aquatic > Freshwater > Lake | place: USA: Lake Erie, Ohio...
ATCTTAGATTAAGAGGGGGGGGAACTGGTGACAAAGCAGAAGCTGTTCGCCATGCATTTTTGTTTATTGAGGGGGGTGGGGGGTCTAAAGGCCAAGGGAGATTCCAAACGAGTGTTTCAGCAAGTGCTCAGCCGCTCGGAATGCATTCTACTACTTGCGTCAACTCAGCTGGCTGTTTTCCTCTTGGCGCCCGCGCCTCATCTGTGCAAACCCGGCTTCGAGTTCTCGTGGCTATGTGCCGGGCGCAGCGCTTGGGCCTCCTCCTCCTCATCCTCCTCCTCCTCCTCCTCTACCGCTGGACCCGTTTCTTCATGTGAGCGTATGCAGAGCGCACCCACCGGCTGAAAGACGAGCGACTTTACTCTTTCGGGACTGTCCACTTATTTTCCAGGTACACATAGGCCACCTTGTAGTCTGGGCGCTTGTAGTAGCCTGCGTGGGATGCCAAACATAGAGGAGACGTGAGATCCCAACTATTATCTGGTTAAATAAAACAAATATTCGTGATTTTGAAATCCCTATTCCAAAATTTCAGTCTAAAATCAATGAAATGGGTTGATAACAAGGCTGTCGCCTGTGATTCCTCACGCATACATGTATCTAGAGGATGGCTGTGCGTGTGATTCCTCATCAAGTCCGTTTCCCTCAAACGCGTGATGCTCATCGGGCTGACCCGTGGCCCCCGCTTTCTCCATTTTCGAGGGCACGGAATTGCGGAGAGCACAAAAAGGTCTGTGCATCGCACGCACGCACGCACGCACACACACACACACACACACACACACACACACACACACACACACACACACACACACACGGAATCGCACACACACACACACACACACACACTTCTGCTGTTTCATATGCGGTGCAACACACAGCATTTTGTACCTTTGCCTCCCGAGCGGCGCACAATCTTGCCCTCGTAGTTCGCTGTGTTGACTTTTTTGACCGGGGTGTCGTACGCAGTCTCAATCCACTCCTTCATTTCGAGCTTGTTCATTTTCGGGCTCACCCGAAACTTGACCACATCGAGCTCCTCCTGCGCGCAACGCACCCGGTGAGCATCAGGACCAGCGCAGCAAGAAAGCCTCTGCGGTGCAGGTAGCATGCGCAGGCTTGGAATGAAGGATGTGCGGCAGCGCGGCAGCACACGGTACCCTCTTGGGTAAGTCTGCGCGTCCCTAGCTCTATCGCGGCTCCTCACACCCGGGACGCCTGGGAGCGTCACCTTCTTCTCCTGGGTGTTCATAAACTGGATGATCCTGTTGGGAAAGTACACCCGCTGCGGCGTGGCCTTGCGCGCCGCTGACACGGCTGCCTTGGCCAGCTTTGCAGCCTTGTCCGCCATCTGCGCTCCCACGCGCCTCCAGCTGCGCGGCTCCAGCTGTGCGCTCCAGCTGCACTACCTCCTCGTTGTGATCCCCAAAAAAAATCTGAAATATTTTTAGTCTTCTTAAAACGAAGACTAAAAATACTCTGGACATGAAGTCTCCATTGTCCGGGCACTCCGGACAGTGCCAGGACAATGAAGCTGAGATTTCATGCACTGTGCGCGGGAGTCGTCGTCGCCCTCGTGGCGGTGGTGAGGGTGCGTCCCGCGTGGTCGGGCGCGGCGCTGCTGAGCTCCCTGCTGCGGGAGGACGTCACATCTCCGCGGGTGCGCAGCCAGTTCCTCTCAAAGTTTCAGGCCGCAGAGAGCCATCACGGTCGAACTGGAGAGGGCAGCAGCAGCAGCCTGCTCTTCGACCCGCTGTCCGGGCTCAAGGGCAAAAGCAAGAAGGCCGGGGGTGGTAAGAAGCAGCTGACGGCCGCGCAGAAAGCTGCCATCGCAGCCAAGATGAAGGCGCTGCGCGAGAAGATCTTGGGCGACTTCTCGTCCAACACCAAGTTCGGCAAGCGCGTCGACTGCAGCTACCCCTATCCGGCAGCTTCGTGCAAGGGACACGCGGTGGCGCCGCCCAGAGCCGGCGCCGACTCGGCGGGAATGGGAATTCCCATGGCGTTCGGCAAGGCGCGGTGAGCAAAGCAGAAGAAGAATATTATTTTGGTAATCAATAACATCAAAGCTGCGTGAAGAAGTATCACTTCTTCACGCAGTGCACTCAATCTATCACTGCCAGTGCAGCACGCTGTTTGGCCCAACCAACAGCGCCCGCGCACGCTCCTTCCTTCTCCCACGTTTGGTTGCGAAACCTGCCCTTGAAGAACAAAAAAAATCTCGCACTCCTCCGCCCCCACGCACTAGCGGCTTGCCCCCGGGCGCGACGAGCCAAAAAAGCAATGGGGAAATCCTTCCGACTTAAGGCCAAGCGCTCTTTGTCAGCAAGCTCAATCGGTCAATCTTCCCCTGAGTTCTGTTGCTGCGCATAAAGGCGCGTGTACATTCTGGCCATCGAGTTATATCCGCGCATATCATTCGCCCGAATCAAATTTCCTGTCATTGCGGGTGCACACACGCACAGACCAGCAGCGCGCAGCAGCACACGACGATGAGACCGCTACGAGCGCACAGACAGCATCGTCACTGCAACACAAACTTGGTCAATGCAACACACAGACACTTCGTCAATGCAACACTTCGTCAATGCCACACACAGACACAGCATCATCACTGCTTCACGCTACAGGCAGTGTCCGTGTGTGACGCGCAAAACTCGTCCCGACCCGCCCACTCGCACACCCGCACTCACGTCCCAACTTACCCGCGTCACAGTTGAGAGGGCTGTCTGCTTGCGCTGTGGAGAGTAGCGCCAGAATAGCCCGACAGACTGATTCTGTGGGTTGAGAGCACGGCGAGGGAGGAGGATACAATGAGCCGTCTGCCTAAACCCTAAACCCCAAACCCTGAAGCCGTGATCTAGAAGGAGCATTGAGAGTGTGGTGGGTTCCGCGGATTCTAAAATAATGTATATAATATATATTATATTTCTATATATATTATTACCTAATAATATATACATATACATTATTTCTATGTATATGTATTATTATATACGAGCAAGCGGTACCACGGATCTGGGATCCTCTGGTTTGGGGTTAGGGTGCGGGATTTCGGGTTTAGGGTTTAGGGCTTAGGTTTTAGGGTTTAGGACTCACCTAATGTCCACGCTGGGGTCCACGCTGTCTTTAAAATGTCGAGACACACCTGTTTAGGGTTTGAGGTTGAGTTTAGAGTTTAGGGTTTAGGTTTCCATGCGCATTCGCAAACACGACCATGCTCATCGATTTGAGATGCGCATTCGCAAACACGACCATGCTGATCGATTTGAGGCTGGCGTTAGTGCCCACAATGCCTACCCCCTCCCTATACAACACCCCCCAGCGTCCTATCTAGCCCAGTGTCTTGTAGCCCCAGATCAAAGGGAACGACCCTGGAGAGCGGACGCACCACCCACGCTCTGACCGACAGGGGCCATGGGCTGCGGGTACCTCGCCGGTCTTGAAGTGGATGTTCGGGTGAAAGATTCTGGTGATGAACCGTGCCTTAGGCGCCTGCAACGGATACGTCTCCTACAGCGCCAGTGGGTACAAGGGCCCCGCCGCGGCGGGGCGGGGGTCATCATTCAGAGAAGCGGACCTGGCGTCTTTGCCTGGGCGCTGCAGCCAGTCACACGGCAGGCGCGTTGGCGGGCATACAAAAATGCACCTGGACGTCGAGAAGAACCTGAAAGCAGCCGCCCTCAAAGGGGGTGCCCTCGGGGCCTCGAAGGTACGCAGTCCACTTGTACAGGTTGTCGTGCACAGTGAGCTTAATGTCCTTGTCCTGCCGCGGGCACATGCACGACTGAGGGCGTCAGACGATCGTCGCCGCGCCGATGAGGGCCCTGTCGATGCACTGCACGCAGCATACCTTGCTCTGCGATGCCTCCCGAAACTCCTTCATCAGTCGCTGCGACATCACGGCCAATGCTGAAACAGTTTCTGTACACCTCCAAACTTTTTTTTCCCCGCCAAAATTCTATCATTATGATAGACAGCGAGGTGGGCGCGGAAGCCGCGCAGGCACCGGCACCCGCAGCGCAGGAGGCGCGCGAGATCATGGCTTATCTCGGCGCCATCAGCGTGCCGCCTGGCGCGAATGCGCAGCTCAACGTGAGCGCTGGTGAGTGAATAGGCGGGGACGCTCAACGAGCCTGCTCTGAAACTGACGCTTACACCGGCTCGCACACACGCACACACGCACACACGCACACGCGCGCATATGTGCAGCACCGGGCCAGGAAATGCCGTTGAAACTGCAGTGCTTCCACTCCCTCGACGCAGCCAAGTGTCTCTTATCGCTCGACGTCTCGTGCCCACGCTGCCCGCATGCCATCAAAGTCCACATTCCTGAGGACTGGATCGCGGGCATGTACTCGCTCGTCCTGACCACTGCAGCCGCAGGGGGCGCAATAGGCCCAGGAAGCACTCCTGGTGTGAGGTGGAAAGACTGGCGAGGGATTCTCGTTGTCAAGCCGCGGGAGGTGGAAGCCAAAACAATCTGCGGTGCCCAGGCACTGCCTGCGTCGGCGCGGCCGCTCGAGCCCCCGCCCCCGCCCCGTGCCGATGCTGCGCGCAGCTCTTCGTATTCGTTGTGCGTCCTGGTAGAGCCTGTTTCGCACCCGACTGTGGTGCGCTACCGGCTGATGCAGCGCCTAAAATCCGACGAGACAGCAGTGGTGGGAGGCGGAGACCGGATGGGCAGCTGCCTGCCGCCCGGGGCATTCAAGGAGGTGGCTGAGTTCCCCGTGTCGGCCAAAAAGGGCTCGCGCAAGGAGTACCACAAGCAGGTGCACGATCTGGTGCCCGGCGAGCGGTATGGATTTGTAGTCCTAGCAGAGACGGAGGACAAAAGCGTGTGCAGCGAGGAGGCCGAACTCCGCTGCCACTCGACGCCTCCGCACAGGCCTAGTCCCCCTACTCTGGCCAAACGCGACAAGAAAGAGCTCAAGCTGAAATGGCTTGCGCCTGACGACTGCGGCGCGGCGATTACGAAGTACCAAGTTGCCATGGCGCTCGAGGCAGAACGCGCAAGTGACGTCGACATTGACGAGCTCGTGGCCGAGGCGTGCTACGCGATGCCAGGTGGGCAGCAGCCGATGACAGTGTGCTATGAAGGCGCCGATACGGGAACCATCCTCAAATCGCTGCTCCCTGGGGCTCGATATGTTTTCCGCGTGCGAGCGACCAACGCAGAGGGGTGGAGCGAGTGGAGCAGCCTCGCGCACCTGTCCACAACACCTGCGGTGCCGGATCCTCCGCCGCCCCCCACGGCGAATATCGAGCGGGAGCAAAAAGAGGGGGGGGCAGCCACGGTGAGCATCAAGGTCACGTGGTCGGCGCCTGTCAAAGACAACGGCGCAGCAATCTGCGAGTACATGCTCGAACACGACCAAGGAGATGGCTTCATTTCGGCATTCCGCGGCCTCGCCCTCGCACACCTGGTCAACAACGTGGCTCCAGCATCCAATCACCGCTTTCGGCTGAAGGCACGCAACGCTGCCGGCGCGTCCGAGACGTCGGGCACTGTGACAGTGTGCGCCCCGTCCGAGCCGCCTCTGCCTCCTCAGCGCCTCACTGCGCAGGAAAAGGTCATGACAGTTATCCAGTGCGCGTGAGCTCGTAAGCCCCGCTGTGAGGGGTCGGTCAGCCTCTGTGTGTCGCATGCACGCGAGAGTTCAGACCTGCATGCTGCGGTCCCCCCATGCTGCTGAGACTAGATGTGGGTGGTTGCGCAGGGCAAGAGCAAGGATGTCATCTTGAAGTGGCTGGCGCCCTTGGATGACAACGGCAGCGCCGTCACCTCCTATAAGATCTACCGGCAGCCTCTTCTGCAGCTGCGGCGCGCCAGCGCTAGTGGTGAGAGGAGGGGTGGTGAGGGCTGGGAAGGGGGCGAGGTGGGAGAGGGGGAGAGGAGGGCCGAAGAGGGCACGCACGTGGAAGACAAGGTGGCGTGGGAATGTATACAGCAAGTGCAAGTGCATCTAGTGGCGGCGGTGGGACCGCAGGCGACAATCTCGCAGCTCGTGCCTGGCTCTCAGTTCCTGCTCCGCGTAACCGCAGTGTCAGAGGTAGGCGAGTCTCCAGCGTCCGACTCTGTCATCGTAACGACCTCTCCCGCCCCGCCCCCCGCCCCCGCCCCGCCCACCATCTTTGACGCTCCCGACGCGGACGCAACGCCGGCTTCCAACTGTAACGGCCACGGGGCGGGAAAGAGGGGGATGGCAGTGCGGGTGATGTGGGAGGAAGTAAGTCCCCATCAACTGCAGGGCGAGGTCAACTATGTGCTGGAGATGACAGACGGCACGGTCGTCCCGCCGCCCCATGACACGGAGTGGACACGTGTTTTTTCGGGTGAGTGCGCAGCGGTTTGTTGCGTGCTGGCCTCGCCTCGCGTGCTTGCTGCATTTCTGTGGGGTGTGCCTGGTCGCCAGAGCTAGACACGTGCTGGCTTGACACGTGCTGGCTTATCCATGCTACCTCTTTCAGTGAGTGTGTCCACCATCGCGCGCACACCCTCTTTTTTGGCCCTCATATGCCACTGTGTGTATGTCGATTTCTCTCTCATCTCATCACATCGGGCGCAGGAACGCAACAGGCAACTGTGGTAGAGAATCTGGAATCCAAAAAAACGTACGCCTTCCGGGTTTGGGCCAGTAACAGCCAAGGCCCAGGGCCCCCATCGCATCCTGTCAGTTACACCATACCTGCCCAGCCTCGCCGCCCCAAGGCGTGCAGATTCGGAGCAGGCTGCCGGACGCGAGGAGCTGGCTGTCCGTTTGCGCATCCCGCTGCTGATGCCCCTGCTGCGGCGGCGGCGCGAAATGTGTGTGTGGTACGTGCTCCTCCGCTTCCGCAAGCCTCGCATGATGTTGCAGGGGGTGATGGGTCGCGCATAATTGTCGCGGCGGGCAGCTTGAAGGTATGCAAATTTGGAGCCGCGTGCCGCGCTCTTGGGTGCAAGTACGCACACCCGACGCAGAACGTAATAGCAGCACAGGCAGAAGCGAAGAATGGATTTCCCGCAGAACGAGCAGCAACGACAGCAGCAGTAGGAGGAGGAGGAGGAGGAGGAGGAGGAGGAGCAGCAGCAGCAGCAGCAGCAGCAGCAGCAGGGGACAGCAAGGGCAGCATCAAGCTCTGCAAGTTCGGCGCTGCGTGTAGGACGGTGGCTTGCAGGTTTGCCCATCCTGCAGCGCAACTCTGCGCGTCCTCGGGGGCAGATGTGCCTCCGTCGAATCTTGACAATTGCCAGCCCTCTGTGCGAGTCGGCGCTGGAAAAAGCCGACGCTCTAACATCGCCTCCTCCGCCCCCGCCTCGACCGCACCGCCCGCACCAGCAGGAGCAGCTGCTACAGTGGAAGGTGTCTCTCTCTCTTACGCTCAGTTCTTGCATATCGCTTGCGCTCAGCCCTTGAATATCACTTGCACTTGGCCCTTAAATATCCCTTGCGCTCTCAGCCTTTGGATATCCATTGCGCTCATTGTTTGCTGATTGTCTCACGCCAAGGCATTCCATGATGACGCAAACGTGTGCATGGCCGAGTGGCACTGCAAGCACAATTACATGCTCGCACCCTCATTTAACTTTCGTGCTTCTAACACGAGCAAATGATGGCTACAGGGACAACCGCACAAGCACCTGTGGCCTCTGTCTGCATCACGCAGGCTGCACCAGCCATGCCAGCAGCAGCCACGCACACCGCACCTTTGATGACCGGCAAGCCGGCATCGACTGTCAAGACGTGCAAGTTTGGAGCCTCGTGTCGTGCTGCGTCCTGTCGATTTGCGCATCCTCCTCCACTCCAGCCCGCCGCGGTAACGGTAGGAGGAGGGGTTATTATTGAAAGCGGAGAAGCAGGAGCAGGGTCAGTGGGGGCAGCAGCAGCAGCAGCGGCAGGGGACGGCAGCAAGGGCAGCATCAAGCTCTGCAAGTTCGGCGCTGCGTGTAGGACGGTGGCTTGCAGGTTTGCCCATCCTGCAGCGCAACTCTGCGCGTCCTCGGGAGCAGATGAAGCTGTGCATCCGTCCCTTGTGCGTGGTAGAGCAGGAGCAGGGGCAGGAGAAGGAGGTCGGGGTGGTGGTGCGGGGTACGCACGGGGCGATTGTGGGCGCGGCGCGCCAGCCAACGGTCGTGCAGCTCCACGCGTGCAGCCACACTTCGAAGACTTGCCTGTGTTAATGCCCGCGTTTCGGACGCTGGAAGAAATCGAACGTGTACTGTTGATTGGGGCCGGAGTGGGAGGGGGGCAGGGGGGGGAGTGACGGAACAATTGAAGCGGGTTCTGCAGGTACGGCGCGATGGACTCGAGGCGGCCGTAGTAACCCTCACCTCCCCCTCTTACTCACTGCATATTCTCGCGTCCCACCTCTACGTGCGATATCCCTTTCCATCCGAGGAGCGGCGGCACATCATGGAAAGGTGCCAGGGGGTCAAGAGATCGGCACTGTAGTAGGTCTCTTTTGACACTGTAGTAGGTCTCTTTTGACACTGTAGTAGGTCTCTTTTGACACTGTAGTAGGTCACATAATGGAAAGGTGCCAGGGGGTCAAGAGATCGAGGTGCCAGGGGGTCAAGAGATCGGCTTGGGATCCAGAACCTTCCGCCTAAGGGCGTAGGTGGCACTCAGGACCGCCGTTCTACGATGTGAGGAGGAAGGTTTATTCGAAGCAGAAGGGAGGAGGAACGTGGATCCCACCACCTCCAAACCACCGTGCCTCACAACCGAAACCCTAAACCCTAAACCCTAAACCCCGTGCCTCACAACCTCAAGGCTACAGGCTAAAAACAAACCTCTTCCAAAAAAAAAACATCTCCAAACCCCGTGCCTCGCTACGAGCTAAATGGCTAAACCCTGTGTACTGTACAACCCCGCCCCAAACCTCGCCACGTGCGTACATTACACATTTACATCCCCACCTGGACCCCTTCACCCCTCCTCCTCGTTCCGGACCTCCTCCTCCTCCTGGATACCCCCTCTGGTGTGCTAGGGACACTAGTCCCGTGCACCGCTCTTGGAACAGCGAAAAGTGCCTTTTTGATCAACGTACTCTTTGGCTCGCTAGGGACACTAGTCTCATAGTCCCATGCACCGCTCAGTCTGCCCCCTCGTGGAGCGGTTTAACTCTCTCTTTCTCTCTGATGGCCCGATCCTCATGATCCTCTGCCCCCTCGAGGAGCGCCTTGATCAATTGATCTTCTTGCGGACTCCTGTGCGACATAGTAACCATGAGGATGAGGATACATGCATGTCATATGAAGAGGAGGAGGATACATGCATGTCATATGAGGAGGAGGATACCTGTGCGACATAGTAAGCACGACCGTTCTGGCGCACGTCGAGGGCCCGTCCTCGCGCAGCAAACGTCCGTTGATATCACTACTCGCCATGGAGCAAATCCATTCAGCCTCCACCTCACACGTCGAGCTGCATCCGTCCCCGTCCGCCGAGTTCCCATCGTCGCAGCTCTCTGACCCCACTCGCAGACCATCCCCGCACACCGTCTCGCATATGTCCCCGCTCACCCCGCACGTGTAGCCTTCTAGCGCGGGAGGACCTGGCGTTGAATGTGTCAAGGTGAAAGCGTTGGGGGCCGACCTCAACACCCCCGTGGCCTCCTGGATCGCCCGATCCTCTTGCGGACTCCTCTGCGACATGGCTTCTAGCGTATCCGTCGCCCTCTGCCTCCCCAGCTCCTGCTTCTGCTCCCGCTCCTGCTCCATCTTGTCTCTCTCCTCCTCGTCCTCCATCCCTTCCTTGTCCGCCAACACATCACTCATTGGAGAACAGAGGGCATGTGTGTCCTCCACATTTTTCTCAATGTGTGCCAATGTCACTTCCCACGCGCGCCGCCAGTCCTCGGGGACGAGGTGCTCAATCAAATCTTTCACTCTCACTCTCTCTGCCTCCTCCTCTATGATCTCCGCTAAGCTCTCCCCTTCCCTCTCGTCTTGCGACAACCTCTGCACGCCGTCAGCCTCAACGACAATGCCCGAACTATGATAATTCTTGGCACACCTACGCAAGCATGAAGCATATCCAGCAGCTCCAGCTTCACCAGCCCGCGTTCTCACACTCACACACTCCTCCTGGCACCCGAGCAGCGAGGGGGGTGGAGAGAAGCAACGTTGCTTCTTGCTTGCGCGCTGGGAATGCGCCTCGAGCGCAGCTTTAGCCACGGAAATGAGGTGCGGCTTCGTGTACATGTCCTCGCACATTTCCATGAGATGCGGTTCCGTGTAAATGTACTCGCACATTTCTTTGATGGCTTCGGGCGTCACCAGCGCGTCAGTCGTGGGAGCGGTGTACATGTTCTCACACATTTCAATGAGGTGCGGTTCCGTGTAAATGTACTCGCATATTTCCTTGATGGTTTCGGGCGTTCCCAGCGCGTCAGTCTTGGGAGCGGTGTGTTTCACACCGTACTCTCTCTTGGCGTGCAACGTTTTGTGCTTCCTGTTGGCAAAATCATCAGGACGTGAGGAAACGTTTGGTGCTGAGAACTGCCCACTGCACCAGTGCGCGCCCGCAGCAAAGCTCTGCACCGCTTCGTGCGCATTCGTCCGCGCGCTCACCACCAGCCTCACGAATCCGAAACGCTGTCTGTGCCTTGAAGCTTCTCTGAGAAGTGCGAATCCTCTCAAAGGCTGCTATCCCTTGCGTGTTCTAGAGCGGGAATACACATGCATATACACATCCACGAAATCACGCAGCATCTCACTCACCACCAGCCTCGCATGGCGCTGAGCACAGCGCTGGAGTAGGGCGGGCTGCGTTGCGCGTCTGGGAGGCGCCGAGCCGCCTGCGCCCGCGCGGCCTGGAAGTCGCAGTCCACGCACTCGTGGTGCAGCGACTGCGGGGACGAGGGCACGAGCTGCATCGCAAGCACGGCGCACAGTAGCGCCCGCGCGGGCAGGCGGCGCGAGTGCGGCATCGCCGATTTAACGCTAGTCAACGCCCCGACCGCCGAACACCAAGCTAGTCAAGTTTTTTTTGGAAGACGAGTTTCTTAGGGATCTGCCTCGGTTTCGTGACCGAATCGAATAAACCGTTTATTCGATTCGGTGTTACTGGACCGTGACTAAACCCTAAACCTGCCTGCACTGTAGGAGGATGAGCAGGGGTGATTGCGATCCCGTTGCTTGTCATCCGTGACTGATAATGGACTGAAATACAACATAAACCCTTGTATTCCAGTTTGTTTGGCAAATGACGCGGGACACTAGCATTACACCTC
>Ga0315905_10007289_pt1 | contig 11218 bp, 4 predicted proteins | sample LakEriMetagenome_5_FD_203522 | JGI IMG/M metagenome (GOLD analysis project Ga0315905, IMG submission 203522) | Freshwater fungal communities from buoy surface, Lake Erie, Ohio, United States - Buoy 4 MA121 | ecosystem: Environmental > Aquatic > Freshwater > Lake | place: USA: Lake Erie, Ohio...
GGACCAGTTGGACCAGTTGGACCAGTTGGACCAGTTGCACCGGTTGAACCAGTTGCACCAGCGGCGCCACTAGTTCCCGAGGATCCAGAAGTTCCGGTAGGTCCGCTAGGACCAGTTGGACCAGTTGGACCAGTTGCACCGGTTGCACCAGCGGCGCCACTAGTTCCCGAGGATCCAGAAGTTCCGGTAGGTCCGCTAGGACCAGTTGGACCAGTTGGACCAGTTGGACCAGTTGGACCAGTTGGACCAGTTGGACCAGTTGCTCCTCCAGAAGTGCCAGCTCCTCCGTCAGCTCCAAGAAGTATCCAAGAAATTGTGAATGTTTCAAAAGTTGAAGGTGTTCCTGACCAGCTGATGGGTGTAAGATACAGCAAGTATCCCGCAATTGGGTTGGTTGTAATGTCTGCGCTTTCCCCTACGTAATCTACGTAGTACGTTGCAAAAACTTCTGGATCTTGTGTGCTCTTAATTTGTAAAACCGCTTTTCCATTATTAGGCTCTGTATTGGTAGAGCCAACCCATGTTTGAAGAGCAGTCCACCAAGCGTCAGCACTAGGTATAAGGCCTCCTGCATAGGATGCCAATAGTTGCTCATACCAGGTTCCCCAGCCTTCGATAGCCCAACGGCTAGCCTTGATCTTCACTACTTGACCAAAATCATTGGTAAAATTATCTGAGGAATCATAAGTATTGAAAGTAGGTAGAGGTTCACTTTGATTGGTATAACTTATCCCAAAGGAGCCTCCAGCATATGTTGTAATTGGATCCCAGTCTGATGAAGAGCCGCCATCTGCCACAATGTTTTGCCAAGCAAAGCGAAAACTGTTTGAACCGTCAATTCCACCCGGACCCATTGGGCCAAAAGCAATATCTTCTATACATGCAGTTGGCGGGGAATACGAGTCAATCGCGTTCGGAATAATTTTTGCCAAAGCTCGAAGTGACTTATTCATCTTTACTCCGGCTGCGGTGGTTGTGCCTATTGCAAAATCCAGGTCGTTAACTCCACTGGCGCCTCCAATGTTTGCACCGTTAACTCGCAGAAACATGTAATTGCCTAGCCCGATTTGCTCTCCCGTAAATCGATCCTGGTAACCACTACCTCCATTGTTGATTGTGTAAGAAGTCAAAACTCCAGCATTTATCGTGATATCAATAGTAGCTCCGCCGTATGCACTTTCAATATTAAGTCCAGAGTTGCCAGCAATTGTTGGAACCGCTGTAAACGTTCCAGTAATGTTAGGCACTGTACCAGCTACATAATCTATATCAATAACTTCACCTCCCATTGCAGTTAGGCCTCTTCCGTGTACCCCTGTAGAACCGACAGGCGATACTGAACCCGGCGCCCACTGTGAAGTGGCAACGCGTTCACCATTGTGATAGTAATTGGCAAGCTGTCCGTCCCAAGTAATAGCAAAACGATCTCCTGCCTCATATGTTCCGGTATAGCGTACGCCACCTGCACCAGTGAGATCGTATCCAATTTCTCCTAGATCATAACACTTAAACTCTCCATTATTGCGTATTTCTATGTGGTAATCAAAGTCTATAACGTTGACAGTGGTTTGCTCCGAACTAGTGGAACCATCCCAGGCAACAGGTTCCACGCTAACCAATCCAATTCTTCTGGTGCCTTCCAGCGTTGGTATCGTCCATTCCAGCCAGGCGTAATCATAAGCCTCTTCGGAATATACCATGCTACGGTATGCGCCTCCAGCCCAATTTGTAATTCCAAAAGAATTTTGACAATTGGCACAGCAGCTTTCAATTACGCTGGCACCTGTGTTGTAAATCACGGGTGTCCAAGAAATGCCAGTTAGACCAGAAGTTCCACTAGTTCCACTGGTACCAGGAGAGCCATCGCATCCAAACAAGGTATAGCAGAAAACCGTGTTAGTTCCACTACTAAATAAAAGTGAGCCTCCAATATGCGAAACCTCTATTTCATAGTACTCCCCTATTTTAAAAGCCGTAGCAATGGAATATGTTGATCCAACCGTGGTTCCTGTTGCAGGAACCGAGATAGTCACGGTAAACAAAATTGGATCAACTGCTGTAACCTGCGCATTTGTTGGTATTCCTGGTCCTTTAATGTAGTTTCCAATGCCAGCTACCTGGACGGTTACGTTAGTGAGTACATTTGATCCTATATTGGAATTTCCTGTAAATGTTGTTTGCGCATTAGTAGCAGACGCCGATGTGGTTACAGTTCCCGCAAATAAATCTGTTGAAAGAACTGTGGTATACTGTGGAAAGTAAGCAGGCGTTGCAATAGCGTCTCCAGCGTTAACAATGTTTGGAAATACTACGTCAGTAATAACCGAAGATCCAATAGTGGCATACCCATAAAATGATGGTGTTGAAAGGGTTACGCCAGTGACCTCGTATAGTCCAAAGATTGACGTATTGTTTGCTTGAGTCAAAGTTACCTGGGCGGGGCAGCCATCTCCTGCAACATGACTGTAGAGGGCGGCTAGCCACTCTTCACCAACATTTGCACCAGTAGAATCAAACCAGTTAAGTCGAATGTTAGTTACTAGTGAAGGGCTAAGAGTCGTGGTTCCATTAGACCGCCTAATAGCAGAAAACCCCGAGCTAACTGGAGCGGTCTCAGTATTTAATGATTTGTAAGGACGACATCCCGCACCTACATTTCGGTTGACTGGATCCAGGTATTTTGAATAGTGTGCCATAATAAATTTTTTGGTTCAAGCGTCGGGTAGAATCTCGGACGGATTCCTCACCATAGTGTAGAATCTCGGACGGATTCCTCGCCATAGCGTAGAATCTCGGACAGATTCCACCCGACCCTTGAACCTTGTGTATTTATTTTCGTTAGCTAGGTAGTTTAGTCGCAAACCAGCAATGCATTTCATTTTTTTTACCTGACCATGAGGTGTTAATGTCGGCGCATGGGACTCCATAGAGTCCACTGGCGCCCCAATTATTGTCAAACGGAAAGTGCCTGGTAGAGACTACAAGCGTTTTTGAAACAGGCCCTGCAAAAATTTGGCCATCACCTCCATTTGCTGCTGAGTCCCACAATATGTATCTAAAAGCAACATACAGAGGTCTAACCCAGTTAGAATAAGCAAAACGATCCGATGGTTTGCGGCCTTTAGTGTGTTTTAGAGTATTGGGTACAATTACGCCGGTAGCAGTTGCTATAGTACCTGATGCATCTCTATATTTCACGTCTCTTCTGGTAAATCTGCCATGCAGATACTGCCAAACAGGAATGGTCTGATTCACCGTGGTCACTTCATAGTGATTTGGGCGATCTACTGCAAATAGAACAGGCGGATTACCAGCTTGGCCATCTTGCGCATAGTGATCACCAGAACGAGTCCAAAAGTTTGAGCCCCATGGAAAGTATGGAGAGCTATTTGGTGGTATAATTGTGGGAAACCATGGACTTGGCACTACGTAGCCACTTTTCCGGTCACCTCTTCTACGATATACCAGCATCTCTACAAATACTCGATAATTGGCTAGCAGTTCTTCAGTAATGTCGGTAGCGGTCACGTAAGGGAATGTGAGTAGCGTTGCATTAACAGGGTCTAGAGTATTAAACGTCGCAGGTGAAGCGGGGTTGCCTCTCCACAAGTTAAGATTATTAGGCGTTACTGAAGGAAGGCTAATTCGTAAATTTGGAACTGGCAACGAATACGAAGCAACTGTAGAGCCTCCTCCAGAAGTTCCAGAGGTTCCGCTACTTCCGCTTGAACCAGAGGTGCCACTAGCGCCATCGCATCCAAACAGCGTATAGCAGAAAATAACGTTGCTGGGCGCAGTAAATAAAACAGTGCCTGCTAAGTGCGACACAGTTATTTGATAATAGTCAACTCCGGATTGTACAACTGCTGTAACATTATAGATTCCGAATGCTGATGGATTATCTGCTTGTGTGACAGTTATTTGAGCTGGACACCCACTTATGCTTACGTGATTCAACAGTGCAAGCAGCCACTCATCTCCAACATTTGCTCCGGTTGAATCAAACCAATTCACACGGATATTTGTGACCAACGAAGGATTCGTGGTTGTCGCTCCAGAGCTCCTTCTAAAAGTGATGTAACCTGAGGTAAATGGAGCTAAATCGTCATTCAGATTAGTAAACTCGCGGCATCCCGCGCCAATTCCGCCGGCGCCAGACGTTCCACTAGATCCGCTAGATCCGCTTGTGCCTCCACCTCCACCTCCGCATCCTGCGGTTACCCACAGGTCATATGTGGTGTCTATGTCATCGTAAGTATAGTCCGGCTTGAGTGTCAAATACGGAACTACCACCCAGAATCCGCCAGTCACTTTTGCATCAGTCACTGCCGACAGCATTACGGGAACGCTATTTCTCACAAAGCAAACTGTATTGTCTACTCCGTAGGTAGGTCCGTTCGTAGCATATGTTGATGGTACTGCCGGGTTACGTATTATTTGCAGAGAGCTGTTGGTTGCAACACCTGCGGTAGTAAGGTTAATGTTAGTAGTGAGTGCGGTAGCGGTGGCCCCTGTATTATCTACCTCAGAGAGCCCTACTGATAAGAATGTACCAGTACCTCCAAGATTGCCTTGCGGTACAATAAATGCGTCTCTGATAAAAATTGTAGATCCAATCGGTATAATGGTAGCGCTTCCGGAATTTGAATTCACTTCATCAAAGAACCATACTGCATTTTTGATTTTGCTGGTGAAATTATGTCCAATAGCATTAGGATCGGTATATTTGTCACCCATGAAGTTCTCCAGCTCGTACTTCACTATGCGATACTTTCCAATTTTGCAACCAAGAACTGCTGCAATAGATGAAGTCACATTTTGGAAATCTTCAAATGTAGCAACATCAAAAAATGTACCAGTCCATGGAGAGGTTCCTGAAACTATGGCTTGTAGTTCCGGTACTATTTGTGGTGCATCTACACTGTTGATAGCAATACCTATGAGCTCGACTGGAACAGATTCATCATGGTTTCCTGCATAAGTTCCACTTTTTATGCCATTTGCAATTGTTGTGTAACTGGATAACCCTGCGCAATCGGCATTATGTGAGCCATCGGTAAGAAAGACGAGAATTTTTTCCGTGTCGGGATCAAAGTACAGAGGGTCCGTCAACATATTGTATCCGTAATCCAAGCCAATCTCCCAAGAAGTATTGCCCTGGCCAGGGCGCGTGGCAATAGCAGCATTTATAGCGGAAACTATATTTGCGTAGTTTCCAGAAAGGTTGATGATCAAATCAGCGCTGGGACAATCATTGTTCCAAGCATTTAGTCCAACACGTACCAAGCCATTGTTTATCTCTGTTTGAAGATTGTCAACAATGTCCATAATTCCGTTCATCATCAATAGCCATTCGCTTCCACTAATGCTTTGTGAGTTATCAATACTAAATACAACGTCAGTTGGTAGACATATTGGCGCAAGCGCAGGGTCCCAATAAAGCTCAAGAACATGTGGAGTGACTATACCTGCCTGGTATTGTACCAGAGGTGCTGTCGTTACGCCAACACCAGCCTGTTCAATAGTCCAAGTTTTGCCCACTTCAACCCGCTGATATTCCGGGAAGATGATCTTCCAGTTACGCTTTCCTGTACAATCGGCAGTTGCCAAGAGATTAGGATCCAGCGTAAGAACAATATTGGCATCGGCGCCAGTTCCTGGGCTATCATATGCGTTTACAAAGTCGTAGAAATGAATGATTGGTGCATCCACACCTGCCACTCGGGTATAGTCAACCAGTTGGTCTTCTTCCCATTTTAAGAGTTCCGCTCTTGGCATCACTCCGCATGGAGTAGTACCACTAGTTCCACTGGTGCCGGCTTCTCCAGAAGTGCCTGAGCTTCCGCTGGTTCCAGAACCAGAAGTGCCTGAAGATCCTGATGTTCCTGAGGAGCCATTAGTTCCTATTCCAGAAGTTCCGCTAGAACCGCTAGTTCCGTTTACGCCACTGGTTCCGCTGCTTCCACTGGTTCCTGCAACGCCGGATGTTCCGCTGCTTCCGCTCGATCCGCTGGATCCGCTAACGCCTGAAGATCCTGATGTTCCTGAGGAGCCGTTAGTTCCTATGCCTGAAGTTCCATCTGTTCCTGAGGTTCCGCTAGATCCACTTGAACCGCTAGAACCGCTAACTCCAGAAGATCCGGAAGTTCCAGATGTGCCCTCTCCCGATGTTCCACTGCTTCCGCTAGTTCCGTGAGTGCCGATGCCGCTAGTTCCGCTTGATCCAGAAGACCCGCTAACACCGCTGGTTCCGCTACTTCCGCTAGTTCCTGCAACTCCGGATGTTCCGCTACTTCCGCTAGTTCCTGCAACTCCGGATGTTCCGCTACTTCCGGAAGATCCGCTAATTCCGCTGCTTCCACTAGTTCCGCTGCTTCCATTAGTGCCTATGCCTGAAGTTCCATCTGTTCCTGAGGTTCCGCTAGATCCACTTGAACCGCTAGAACCGCTAACTCCAGAAGATCCTGATGTTCCTGAAGATCCGCTTGTGCCTACGCCAGAAGTACCGCTGGATCCGCTAGTTCCACCGATTCCGCTGGTTCCGCTGCTGCCGGAAGATCCGCTGACGCCGCTGCTTCCGCTGGTGCCATTTAAGCCGCTGGTTCCACTGCTTCCACTGGTTCCTGCAACTCCGGAGGTTCCCGAAGAGCCACTCGATCCGCTAATACCCGAGGAGCCTGATGTTCCTGAGGAACCATTAGTTCCGATACCTGAAGTGCCCGAGCTTCCACTTGTTCCGGCTGGTCCGCTAGGTCCCATAAGGCCGGTAGCTCCCGGAGGCCCAGTTGCTCCTTGTATTCCTGATGTTCCACTGGAACCGCTAGAACCAGAAGAACCTGATGTGCCTACTCCCGAGGTTCCGCTCGAACCACTAGTTCCGTTAGTGCCAGAGGTGCCGTCGGTTCCACTAGAACCGCTAGTTCCGTTTACGCCGCTGGTTCCGCTGCTTCCGCTAGTTCCGTTTACGCCGCTGGTTCCGCTGCTTCCGCTAGTTCCTACGCCAGAAGTACCACTAGAACCAGATGTACCAGTAGTTCCACTGGTTCCGCTAGTGCTAGAGGTTCCGCTGGTTCCGCTAGTGCCTCGTGTACCAGAAGTACCAGAAGTCCCGTCAATGCCCGATGTGCCGCTGGTGCCGTCTCCGCCAAAGAGTACCCAACAGACTGTGAGTGTGGCGCCTGCATCAAAATTTGCAGAGCTACCAGACACAAAGTCTACCGAGTAGGTCCAGTAGTCATTAGGTCCTATGTTGGCAACCGTGTTTACCTGGTAGATGCCAAAGTGTGTGGAGTCGTTGGACTGTGTGATCTCTAGATATGCTCTTCCAGGATTCGTGGTTACCCATGCCAGAATTGCCGCGTGCCATCCCAGCATATCCACTCCTTCGGAGTCCAGCCTATCCAGTCGAACGCTTGTCACCAATGAGGGTTCAGTGGTGGCAGCTGCTCCCGAAAGGAGGGTCACTCCTTCGGCGGCAGGTGGATTGGCTCCATTGAGGTTGTCCCAGCGTCGACAGTTGGCGCCGTCTATTCCGCCTGGACCCGTAGGACCAGTTGCGCCTTCCGGACCCGAAGGACCCGTAGGCCCACCCGGATCACCCTCAGGACCTTGTGGACCCGTTGCGCCAGTCTCTCCAGAAGTTCCTGATGTTCCGTTAATACCGCTAGTTCCAGAGGTGCCTGATGGCCCGGAAGGACCAGTGGCTCCGCCTGGTGTACCAGTGGCTATCCAGGAGATGGTGTAGAGGCTGTCGCAGTTGAGCTCGCCGTTGGATGCCAGGAGGTTAGTGTTCACCGTCCACCAGTCAGTGTTGTCCACTACCGAGGTGACGTTCCAGAGACCCAGCGCCGAAGAGTTGCCCACTTCATAGATTTGAAAGTAGACTCCGCTACCGTTGGCGTATAGGGTAGCAAGCTCATTGAACCAGTTATAGTAGTTTGCCTCCGTGGAGGAGGTAATGTTGATATCAAAAGACGTGATGGTGGAGATGTCGTAAGGCGCGGTCGCATTGGTAGAGAATTGACCAGTTCCCGGATCCACTCCTGGCAGATCATTGCAGTCAAAAATCCACCGACCGCTGTTGGAGGAGTCCATTCCATCGATACCGCTGGTACCGGAGGTTCCGTTATCTCCAGCAGGTCCCATCGGCCCTTCAGGTCCTGGAGGTCCTGGAGGACCAGGTGTGCCGCCGCCTCCGCTACCACCGCCAGAGCCTTCCTCCCAGCCGTAGACTTCCAGGATGAGGAAGAACGGAACTTCATAGGCGGGACGCCAGTTGACGCCCACTACCGCGCCGTCCTCCACTACCGCTACGCCAGCCGCACCGGTGCCATCACCTACAAAGGTTACCGATGGAGGTGTGGTATAGCCGCTGCCGCCTGCCGTGACGTTTACCTCTTCCAGTGAACCGTCAAATATCACAGTGGCAGCTACCGCTCCGCTGCCGTCTCCACCAAAAGTGACAGTGGGAGCACCGGTATAGCCGCTTCCGCCAGAGGTGAGTTGTCCCACCCAGGCACCGCCTACAAACAGGGCAGGCCGCGCCACTGTAGTATCAATCGTAATAAACGGAGGCTCACCGTCCAGGGTAGGAGAGATCCAGTCCACACTGATGTCGATTCGTCCCGGACGGCTCCGCTGCTCGAGGAGAGCCCAATCACCGAGCAACCCGTCCACACCAAATGTGCCGATCCGGGCCTTCACTGTCACGTGATCCCGCTCATAGGCGTATCCCCGTACCGCAGTAGGAGTGAGGAGGGCACCTTCTTCCACTACTCGAGAGACCGCAAACTGGGGGATGAAACTTGCCACGCTAGAGCTCGGCGCCCAGACTCCTGGAGACGTCTCTGCTGCGGGTAGCACTAAATAGGCAGTTACTGTGGAGAAAGGTGGCTCATTCACATCTGGTGAGCGCCAGTCCAATGTCTGATCCACTCTCACCGGCACTTCTCCGCGACCTACCACGTACCAGTACGCACTCTCATCGAGAGGAGCCAATCCGCTCTCTACTCTATATACCTGACCTTGTATGACTCGTAAACTCACTCTGGGAAGGACTTCTTCTTTTTCTAATCTATTTATCTCCAACTAGAGGAGTACTCAGGAGAGCCCAAGTGACGCCTAACTCCCCTAATAGACTTTTCCTCCTCCAACCGATAGTATCTATTTTATACACCTCCTGCCCCGAGTTTTCGCACCACTCATCCGTGTTAATAACTCCTTAGGCCTCTGCATTATAGAAACATAGAGAGTCTATATAGGCAATATAGAGTAGATACGCTATATAAGCGATATAGAACTGCATAGGAGACTCTTCTACATATAGGCTCTCTCCCACTCCCAGTACTCTCTCCCGAGGTGTCTCTGGGACCTCCTCTGGCCTCCTGGTACACTTCACTCTTCTGCCGATTAGAGGTCACTAGAGAGCCCCTAGATGCACCTTTTTGCAAAAGTGTACTCCTCTCATCAAGCCGCACTCTGCAACACCCGCCAGGCCACTTTATATACTGGTATGCACCTCTAAGGGCCCAAATCTAGGCTTTTCTTTATGTGATCACTCGTGGCGCAGAAAAAGTTTACTCTGGATACACCGAGGCCGCAAAGTGTACCTCTAGGCCTCCAAGTGCCTCCAAAACACCTCCAGGCCTCTGCCGTATATCGCTGTTAGGCCTCAGAGGCGCTTCTCCCTCTATATAGCTCTACAACAGCCTCCAACGGGACACAGTTCCCCAGCCCCTGAGAGTGCTCCCAGAGGAGAGTCTCTATATAGCTATATAGAGAGCAATCCCACTCCTGAGCTCCTCTTAGCGAGCGAGCTCAGCCTTTAAGGCCGCGATACGGCGGTCCACTGCAGATGCCTTACGAGAGAGACCCGGAGCAGTCTTCCATTGGTCTACCGGAGCGTTACGGAGCAAACCGCTAGTAGGAGAGAATCCACGAGCAGCAGCCTCTCCTGAGCGTTCCCCCTGTCGTAGGTCTCTATCAAAGCCGTTAAGTACTCGCATTTGCATGTCAGTTACCGTTATGTTTCTACCTTTTGCCATAGTCCTATATAGATTAAATTGTTATATGTAAATATAATACACCAGTGTTAACTCATTATTACCAAACCGTTATCTGTAGGTTAAACCTTTATATGCCTAGAGGCTCATCGTCGTCAGTAGAGGGCTCGGAGAAGAAGGTATAGGCTCTATATAGCAGTAGAGCGGAGAAGAAGAGGAGAGCTATAAAGGTACCAGCCTCGTTCAGCGGATCAGTGAAGAGTTCTGATAGACCGCCTCGGCCTATAGCGATAGCGAGAGCGGTGAGAGAGAATGCAGAAGCGGTACAGAAGAGACCGTTGAGTGTTGAGCTTTTCATATGGAGTTGTTTTTGTATAGTATAAAGGTAATACACGGAGAGCGCCTCTGGTAGTGGAGGTGTGAGAACTTATAGACAAAGTTATGAACAAGAGATGAGGAGCATTTACGGTGAGGTTTTTATACCCCCTTAGAGAGGCGGTTGCGTAAAAGAAGATGGAGATTTGTTCCCGGCTGGGGAGAATGCTTTAATATATGGATCTGTCATGGAGTGCTGGGTGGCATGGCCGCTACAAAATCACAGGTGTTCCTGGCACATTTCTCAGAGCACTCAGAGCAACCCGGAGCACATTTTACCGTGAGGTCTACAGGAATGCGCTCTAGCCTCTATATAGAGATTTACAGCACTCTCAGCGCTTGGCCTAGAAAAAAATTCCGGAGAGAATTTTTTTGGGAAACTTTTGCACATTGAAGAGAACCCGGTATTCTCTATGGAGACTCTTCCTACTCTTAGTATTCTATGGAGCTCTTAGTATTCCTATATAGCCACCGGTATTCTCCCTTACTGGTATTCTCTGAGAGTGGAGAGAGCCCTCCCAGCAAAGAGGGGAGCCCCTCTGGAACTCCCCTGCAGTGTCTACCCCAGCGGCGGATTAACCGATCCTACGCCATGACCTGGGTACGCGTTTAATCTTCTGTACTCGAACGCCGCCCTTTCCGCGATGAGTAAGCTTACGGTGTTCCCAGTGGTCGAACCGAAACTTTTTCTCCTTCACGTGTTTGTGACGGTGGTCGTGCTTGAAGCCAAACCGTAGCGCCTCCTCCCGGCTAGGTACTGGACCTAGCACCTCGCTTTGCATTACACAAGACGAGAGGTTGATGAGGATAAGCGCAGAGATGAGTGTGATAAATGTTCTCAT
>Ga0315905_10007290_pt1 | contig 11217 bp, 15 predicted proteins | sample LakEriMetagenome_5_FD_203522 | JGI IMG/M metagenome (GOLD analysis project Ga0315905, IMG submission 203522) | Freshwater fungal communities from buoy surface, Lake Erie, Ohio, United States - Buoy 4 MA121 | ecosystem: Environmental > Aquatic > Freshwater > Lake | place: USA: Lake Erie, Ohio...
GAACGCCTGTGTGCATACTTACACGAAACCACAGACATCAAGCACGCGGAGTCGCGGCCTAGGCTGGCGAATACATGAAAGTGTAGAGGATACTAAATTGAGTACCAATAAACAACACTCTCTCTCACGTGTGTCTCTTCAATAAACTTCATCTGATCTCAACATATGCTCCATGCAAACCCCCCTCGTCCCCACTAGCCTCTGGCCACTAGATGCCCCAGGGGTACGCGTCTCAGCTCTGTTCTCTCCAATCTAGGGGGTAACTATTGAGTCATGGGCCAATTAGTTATGTCACGGTCACGGCGGTGAAATACCGAGTGGGAATGACCGAGGGGTCTTGGTCACGGTTGTTGACAGTCAGGATTACCTTCGTTTTAGGAATGAACATGAGGAAGTGAGACCCGAGTGAGCGGCGCTCATGCATGCGACGCGCTTGCTCGGTTCAGCACACCGTTAAAACACGCGATTCCAGGCGCATGTTTTATCACAAGGGGTTGCCATCTTTCGTCCTCATACAGGGCCAAAGTTGAGTCTGAAAACAAAGCAGGATAGCGCTGACCACCTCTCTGACATACTCGCTGCACCACGTCGATGCGCCTTTGTCAATCCTTGACAAAAAAAAATTTATTACAACCGCCGTGACACCCGGGCCGGACCTGGGTCTGGGCCGATTGAAACTGACTTTCAGGGCCGGCTGAGATTCAGCTATGATCACAGGGCTGCATCTAAGCCTCTCTGAAGACCTGAAGGGATATATTAAAACCTGAAGGGATATAGAGAGCCGAAGTGATTTATGGGAATTTGGCTGTGGAGGAGGAAATATTACATGGAGAGCCCATGACGTCCACGGTTTGATCAATATTTCTAGGAATTCCAGAATAAATTGGCCTGGAAATTCGGTATATCTGTATCAATTGCATTTCACCGATGTACTCTTGTAGTTGAGGGATAGACGTGGGTACTAAACAAATGTATATGTCGAAGCTTCATACATTCCTAGTATGTGCGCGGCGCTGTTTCGCGTAAATTCGGCGTCACGGCAGACTACAGTGCAAAGAAACGTATGTTCAGAAGTCGTGGAACAACTCATAGCCACCGAAGTTAAGCCCTTTGCTACGCGCATGCACCTCCTCGGCAGTCTTAACAGCTGCCGGATTACACACTCACATACGCACACATCGGACGTTTAGCGATCCTGTATATCTCCACACGTACGCTTATTTGTATTGAAAGGAAGAAGACGAAGGATGTTTGATATTTCCGGAATCCGGGTCTAAAAAGACCTTTCGGGTTAACGGTTTCACTAAAACCGTCACCCTACACCTACGCTCAATCGGTCCTAACGTCCAACGGCACATGGCCTACTTCGCTAATTGCACCACAGACCATATTTGCCTTACAGCTGAATGGTACCAGCTACGCAAAGCGGGGCTTTCCCGCTGACAAGCGGGCGGCCATTCATCTTCTGAGGTTTTCTGACGTTTTCGGAGCCCCCAGGGAGCAAGCTCTTGATCATTTGAAGGTGCGTCGACTTGAGGCTATTTTACGAGCAAGGCACATGCACAGCCAAAGCAGATCGGGTGATTGGGGCAGGGGGGTGCACGGACAGAACATGTCAATTCAGCGATGGAAAAGCAACCTCACTTGACACATTGGACCCCTGACCACAATGTTCCGACTCCTCCTACCTCTGAGAGGTAGGAGGTGGTGGACAACAGGTGGTGGAAAAGGTGGTGGACAACAGGTGGTGGAAATCCACCACCTTCCATCCTCTGTAGCTGTCGATACCTGAAGACGGTCTTGACAACGAGCCACGTTACCTTGGTAGTGCACGGCGGCGTCGTGAGCGAGCCATCGTAGAAGAAATATGTCGAGAGGAGCGCGTGAATGTTGACTGAAATATCAATGAACTTCATATCCGGGATCAGCGCTTCGGGTGAACTGCTTGCCGACGACGCAGCCTCCGCCAGCCGCGCTGTTCGCACCACGCAGAACGCAGCACACCAATCTCAAACCGGATCAGCGATGCACCACTTTGTCGATGCACCACTTTGTTTATCGCACGCGCAATAGCATTGTTTTCGGATGGGTGGCGATGCAGGTTACGAGTTGTTCCCGCAACGATCGATCGACAGAATCCCCGTAAACATCCATCCAACTAAAACGTAAATCAAGGCCACATACGTACCTACGAACTCGGGCGTCGTCTTGCCCTGCTCAAAGAGGATAGCCAGATGCAGCTTGGTGTTGTCGTTGTTGTTGGGCTCGACGCAATATCCGTTCCCTTGCGTAACGCACCCGGTCTTATCCATCTTGAACTGCACCTCCATCACGCCTTTCACACCATTAAACGAGTGCTCCGACGGTGTGTGGAATTCAATTTCCCTGGAGTGCCAGCAAACAAATAAAAAGAAATTAGTCAACAGAAAATTAAAAAAGAAAGCAATGGCGGGAAATCGACGGGTTACCGGTGCCATACGGCACTTACTGCGTGGGCGACAATGAAAACATCTGCAAGGGCAACGCCATCGCGAGAAAACAGGGCAGGTGTGGAGGGGGCTCGAACCTGAGAGTGTAGATGGTGTTATAATACGTCATGCGCACGTTGCCCAGCACCTTGACGGTGTATGTGTAGGCGTTGAACTCGTTCGTCAGGGGCTGGCACTCTGCGTCCTTGATGTAGATGAGCAGATTCTCCTTGCTGCTGGTGCCCAAGTCGAATTCGATGGGCCGCAGTCCGATGGGCTCAACGCACGGCAGGCCGCCGTAGTCCACATTGGGCATACTGAAAACATGCAAACGGGGTCAGACGAGCGATAGAACATATGAAAACAGAGGAGCACAACTCAGGCCGAACCCTGGGCGATAACAACTCCCTTAAAAAAAGCGCACCACAGGCAGGGGAGCAAGCTCAAAGATCAAGCACCAGCGGACGAGCTCAAAAATAGGGCATATCTCATAGCAAATCCTGTCTTTGCGCAGGGCGGAGCACATCATCGGCGGTGAACATGTTCAGAAGCAAAGGCAGCGGGACAAGGAAACACGCTCACCACTCGCGGGTGTAGATGTCGATTGGACTCTGCACCTTGGAATCCGCAATGCATGCGTCTCGCTTCGCCTGGTCTGGCAGTATCTCGCAGTCCTCAGCCCCAGTACCGCAGCTGGCATAGTCAACATACTTGGGCCACCACTTTTGGCCGCGCGGGCCATCATAGGTCCAGTGGTTGTCGGACTCCTTGGACATGAGCTTGAGCTGCCGGTATCCCAGAGGGAAATCGGGACGTACATTCTCACCTTGACGGGTTTTGAAGCCCCCAATGAGTGACGTCGACGCCTCAAGCATCTTTTCACCTACCATCCACTGCACGCCCTGATAGCACGGCGGGTAGGTCTGAGACCCAATGTAGTTGTAATACTTGGCGAAAAGCGGGTCGATGGCGGCCGAGATTTCCTCCATTTTCATGCCCTTTGCCAGCTCCTCCGGTTTGTCGCCCACTTCGCCCAAGGTGTTATAGAACTTGTTCAACCACTCAGGATTGGACGCGGTTGGGCCGCCGTCCTTGAAGAGAACGGCCAACGCGAGGCTCGGCGTGCAAGGCATATGGTCCTGCGACTCCCCCTTGATGCAATGGTAAAACTGAAGCTCAAGGGCGGCTGCTTCATTGTCTATTTTGTGCTCAGACGGCGTGTGGAACACAATCCTGTCCAAGACCATGGGCTTGTGCTCGGAGGTCCCGGCAATCGCGGGGCCTTCCTTGCACACTGCGGCGCAGATCTTGCACGTCTGCGTGCACTGCTGCACGTTCACGGTGAAGGAGCGACCGACGTACTCGGTCAGCACCTCCGAACCCCCCTCGTACACAGGGCCATTCTTGACCGGGAAGGACGGGCCGTAGCACGCAGGCAGCGCTTGGTCCGTGGGGATGCTGATTGGGGAGCTCATTTTGCCAGTGAGGTCCGGGTCGCACAGTTGGTAGTCCTTTTTCAGCGTAGACCACAGTTCCGGCGACGAGTCGGGCCCGTCGTAGCTCCAGGGCACCTCCGGCTCGTTCGGTACCCGCTTGTAGTTCCGGATCCAGTCATCGTAGCGGCTGTGCAGGACCGAGTCGCCGTCAATGAGCGAGTCCGGCACGCCGCTGATCGTGATCTGCGAGTCGAGGTCCTCGGAGTACGGTTCGAACCCGTCGCCCGTGTCCTCCTGGATCCAGTTCCCCCCCCAGGCCAGCATCTGCGGCTTCGCCGGCGACGCGGCCAGCACCTGGGCGTCGATCGCGTCCCACTGCCCCGCGGGCTGCGCGCCCGTGTCCCCCGTGACGATGTGCAGCATCTCAAAGTCCGAGAGCTCGGGTCGCGGGGCGCAGCGGACGGTGCCGCACACCATCGACACCGCCACCAGCGAACCCAGCCACCCAAGGCGCCCTGCGCGCTCGTTCTCAGCATTTACACGCGCGACAGCAGCATCGTTGTCGCGTTCTATACACTTCTCGTTCTCAGCATATACACGCGCGAAAGCAGCATCTACGCACATTCGCGTGCACACAGCACGAGCGCGCGCACACACACAAACACACACACTTGCCCGCTAGCGGCATTGCTGCCCGACTGGAAATCCAAGAGCCACTTGTTCGTGGCTCTTTTACGCGTAGATCGGCCGTCGTCGGGACTTCACAAAATAGCAACCGCGCCGTTTGGGGTAGCGCAACCCCGCTCGAGCTGCCTTACTTCCCCGTCACCCTCTTCACCCACAAAAACGCAGTGCATGGCATGGTTGCGGTGCTTGCGCGGGTCTGGTGTGGGTCTTTGACTTAGGTGCGACTACACAACGTGTCTCAGCCAACAGGAATTCGGTCGGCCGCATCCGGTTTGCATTTCTGTACCCGCACTCCGTCTGTCGCCCGCGGTCAAGCCTGCAAAGCAGACATTAGCGCCGCGGTACTGCAGGTACCATGTACCGTCCTTTCCTGCTACATGTATATATGTATCTCTATGTCATAGATACACATGTATACTCTCTCTCCTCTCTCTCTCTCTCTCTGTCTGTCTCTCTCTCTCACACACACACGTACACACACATACATATACGTATGTATGCATACATGCACACATACATATATATACGTATACTATCAGAATGCACATCATTACGCACCGAGGCCTGCAGCCCGGCGCCGGGGACTCGGCGTGGGGCGAGAGCACAGTGGAGGCATTTGAAGCGCAGCTGCGACGGGGCTTCGGTAAAAATATAAAAAATAAATTGAAGCGCATGCAGTGGGGCTTCGGTACAATGATCTACTAAGCATTGGAAATTTTTTTTTCCTAACTACTAGATTTAATGTTGGTCTTGTAGGGCTCGAGTTCGACCCCAACCCGTGCGCTGATGGGTGGGTTGTGTGGCACGATGCGACCATGCAAAGGTTGACGCGCGGGGAGGACGAGAGGAGAATAATCGAGGTGCCGCTCGCATAATACACACACACACATGTGTGTGTGTGTGTTTGTGTGTGTGAGTATTCTGGAAGAGAGGAAACTAGATTATTTACATATTACGCTCGAATATGTTATACATATATGTATGTATTATCTGGAGGCGGCCAGCTGTGAGCTCCTTTGATTGTATGTATATTAACGTGTGTGTGTGTGCGTGTGTGTGCGCGTGCGTGTGTGTATGTATGTATGTGTATTTGTGTGTCTGTGTGTCTGTCTGTCTGTCTGTCTCTCTCTCTCTCTCTCTCTGTATTTAGTTACCTCTGGAGGAGGTAGCGGGGAGGCGCTTCGGGCGCGGGCGAATCGGCACCCTTGACGAGGTTCTTCGCCTTATCGCCGAGTACGGGATGGAGTTCGCGCCCAGTGCAATGCATCTCAAGGTATGTACATGTATGTGTGTGTGTGTATGTATCAAGGTGTGTGTTTATGTGTGGAGGTGTGGGGGGGTGTGGGTGTGTGTTTCTATATCAAAGTGTGTGTTTGTGTGTGTGTGTGTGTGTGTGTGTATGTGTGTGTATGTGTGTGCGCGCGCGTGCCTCAAGGGCGAGCGGCAGGGCGCGGGGCAGCACAAACATGACATGCTGGTGGCAGAGCGTAGGTATATATACATACGCATTTATTGATAAAATAAATTTGATCTTTTTTATCAATTTTGTTGCGATCGCAACAAAATTTGATGTGGAAATAATGAAGAAATTAATTTCTTCATCATTTCCACATCAAATTTTTATTTTAAAATTTCGTTCAAGATATATATATATATACATTAGATAATAATTTTTTGAGTCATTTTTTAAAAACTATTTTTTTAAAAATTAATTTTTAAAATCTATATATATAGAAAGCAAATTATATAATATTATTTGTATCTTTAAACTGATAATAAGTTTTATTATATTTTTTACATTTGTCTAAGAATTTCTGATATTTTTCAGGATCTCCTTTTATTTGATTATCATAATATTTTTTACTTCGTTCACTATTTTTAGCTCTTACTGCTTCGACATAGGCTGCGAGTTGTTCTACTGACATTTTTGAAATATCTTGTTTACCAGGCATGTTATATAAATAGCTCAGATTTATATTATATAATATATATACATTAATATTATGTATATTTATTTCTTAAGTATACTTTTTTGAAGCTTAAGGAATTTTTTTTAACATTTATATGATATATTTTTAATTTTTACGAGGTTTGTATTTATAATGATCAACTACTTCAATATTTTAATGATCACCTACTTCAATATTTTCTCTACCAATCATATCGCGCTCATGCTTAGCAGTTTGAGTATGAGTACGATAATACAGTATTAGGTCCTTTTTGACTTTGTAGGTCTCTTTTGACACTCTAATTGAATACCACTCATGCTTAGCAGTTTGAATATGAGTACGATAATAATACTTGCTAACAATAGCACCACATTGGCAAATGACATTATTATCTGGTTTGAGAGTGTAGGGCATGATGTATGATGTGCTAAAATATTAAGTGGTAGTGGTCTTAATATCTATATATTATATATAAGCGTCATTTCTGTAAGCCGTTTTCGAAGTAATTTTTTTTCAAAAATCTTCAAAGTGTTTGCTTCATGAATTAAATTTTTTTCAAGGACGTTACAAGGGGGGGCCTTGGGCGAGCTCTCTCGTGAAGTAAAATTTCAGCAGGACGACATTTATGAAGTGTGTTACAGCAAATTAGGACGCAACATGTATATACATACGTATGTACATACATACATTCATTCATTAATACATAAATACATATGTATACATACATACGTATGTTAGATACATACATACATACATACATACATACGTATGATAAATAATATGTCCTCATTCGTGAAGTAAGTTTTTTAGGACGTAAAAACACGAAGCAAACACAGCGGCGAGGACGCAATAAATGGCATGGGTGGTTTAATTAGGACGTAATACGTATGTATATACATACATACATACAAATATGCATATATAGATGTGCGTGTGTGTATGTGCGTGTATGTGTCTGTGTCTGTGTCTGTGTCTGTGTCTGTGTCTGTGTCTGTGTCTGTGTCTGTGTCTGTGTGTATATATATATGTATATAAAGGGCGAACGGCAGGGCGCAGAACAGCTGGACACGCTGGTGACTGCGCTAAATCGTCACCCGGGGGCGTTGCTGAAGATGTTCGCCTTTGACTTGACGCAGGTATGTGGCATATAGAATGAGTTCTCTTATAACATATAGAATGTGTTCTCTAATATACACAAGGTGTTCGCCTTTGACGTGACGCAGGTATGTTGCATATAGAATGTGTTCTCTAATGTGTTCTCTAATGTGTCCTCTGTATTGGTACACAAGGTGTTCGCCTTTGACGTGACGCAGGCAGAAGGCCTCAGACGCATATATACATACATGTATGTATGTATGTATATATATATATGTATGTGTGTGTGTATGTGTGTGTGTGTTTGTGTGTATGTGTGTGTGTGTGTGTGTGTGTGTTTGATGTAACGCGACACTGACTCTGTATAGAATGTGTTCTCTGTACATAGAGTGTGTTCTCTGTACATAGAATGTGTTCTATGTATATTGAATGTGTTCTCTGTATATGAATGTGTCCTCTGTATATAGAATGTGTTCTCGACACTGACTCTTGAGAATTTCGCATCCGTCTTTGACGTGACGCAGAGCACCGCCGAAAGGCTCAAGGAGGTGAGTAGTATTTGTCTGGAGTATTTTCTTTTTTCCCCCTTGTAATCACTTCATAAATATATAAAATATTTTTCTTTTGCGAAGTTAAAGACAGCGTAATTTTTCTCTCTTTTTTGTACTTCACAAGAGAGCTAAACCTCACAAACAAAGCGGCCCGACGTTTTTTTGGCCACCGTTAAACGGGGAAAATTAGTATTTGAAATTCCCAGGGAAGGGTAGACTAAACCCTTACGGACATCTCCCGAAACGAAAAATAAACGTACGGGGGCGCTATAGAGCACATTTGCTAGCCAAAAAAAAAACACTCTGTATAAGTCGTAAAAAAAAGCACTCTGTATAGAACGTTATAGAGCACAATTCCTAGGGCGCTGACATTTTTTGTTTTTTGTTTTGCTGAATTTTTGCCAGGCCGTGCCCGCCCTGTTGCTTGCGCCGAGCGTGGCACACCCATACGATGTGCTGCGGTACTACTTGCTAAACTAAACTAGTAAGCGCAACTAAACTAAACTAGTAAACAACGCTGAGCGTGGCACGCCCATACGATGTGCTGAGGTACAGGTACAACTCCTGCGTGCACGGCACCCTCTGGACGCTCGACGCGGCGCTCGAGGGAGCTCGCCTGGGCCTCTTTTCATGGGCGTGGGTGGCACACATACTCAAAAGTCTCTTTGAAAAAAAAAAGTCTCTTTTTTAAACAAAAGTCTCTTTCAGGGAGCTCACCGGGTGGCAAATACTCAAAAGTCTCCTATAAAACAAAAGCCTCTTTTTTTTAAAAAAAGTCTCATTCAGGGAGCCTGTCAGGGCCTTACATTTACTCAAGAAGTCTCTTGAAAAAAGTCTCATTTTCTTCAGTCACTGAAGAAAAAAAGCTCTTTCAGGATGGGCGTGGGCGGCACACATACTCAGAAGTCCTCTATATAGTCTCTGTGCATGTTAAATCTACTACTAGGCCGCTGACGTTAGATTTTTTTTTTGGTACAAGGACGAGTGGGACCTTGCTGCCGACGACTTAGGGGCACGCAAAGAGCCGGTACAAATTCTCAAAAAAAACGTAGTGGATATGCTTTACTAGTTTAGAGTAGTTTAGTTTACTACTTTATCGCTTAGGGGCAAGCAAAGAGCACAGTGACTTTTACGTAGTAGATATGCTTTACTAGTTTAGTTCAGTTTAGTTTACTACTTTACTACTTACTAAAAAGTCAGGAGACAAGTGGTTTTTACGTAGTGCTTGGGCACTGACTTTTGAGAATTTCTGCCAAAGGGGCTCACAGCATTTACTACTTTAGTTTACTTTAGTTTACTACTTTACTACTAACGACCTGTCCGTTTTCAGCCCTTTGCCGGGCCTGCCACGTTTGACACCCTACGCAAGGCGGGCCTGCGCGTGGGTGAGCTGTCAAAATTCTCAAAAGTCAATATTTAGTAAGTTTATGTAGTAAGTCTACTAGGGCACTGACTTTCGAGAAATTATTATTATTCAGGCAGGGTTCTTGACACCCGAGCTCGCCTCCTCGCTGCCATTCTCAAAAACAAAAAAATCAGCGCCCAAGTATACTTACCATAAACTTACAATACAGTGACTTTTGAGTTTTTTTTTTTGGCAGGGCTCGTGACACCCGAGCTGCATGCCTCCTCTCCTGGCCTCTTGGGAGCAGAGGCATCACATGCTAAAACGTCAGCGCCCTAGTATCTCAATAGTCAGCGCCCTAGCCGCTTGCGACTGGTAAAGATCCACTTGCGTGTTCCGTTACCCACCTTGGGTAACATGAAACATTCACTTTTCCGAAAAGACCGTACTGGCCACAAGGTGTAGAGTTCAATTTGAGAAATTTCAGTACAATTTTGTTCTGTAGTAAATTACAGAATGGATCCTTACCAGTCGCAGGCGGTATCTCATTAGTCAGCGCCCTAGTATACTTACTACATGAACTTACTAGATAGTAACTTTTGAGAATTTAGCTGTACGCCTCTTCCCGCGGCCTCCTGGGAAGAGAGGAATCACATTGTCAAAAATAAAAAAGTACTCTACATAGCAACTTTATATACTCGATGTAATAGGGCACTGACTTTCGAGAATTTTTTTCTGGCAGGTGCACGAAGATGCAAGTACTAGGGAGCAGCTCTTTGCCCGTATCCGGGCTATAGTTGACTGCGGGCTTGTCGATGCCATCTGCACCGATTGGCCGGTATGGGTGTACGTGCGTGCGTGCGTGCGTGCGTGCGTGCGTGCGTGCGTGCGTGCGTGCGTGCGTGCGTGCGTGCGTGCGTGCGTGCGTGCGTGCGTGCGCACGTGTGTGTGTGTGTGTGTGTGTGTGTGTGTCACGCACACACACACACACACACACTCACACACACACACACACAGGATGAGGTGGAGGAGATGTTAAAGCGATAAAAAAGACTTCATGAGTCGGTCACGGTCCCTTTATTGCCATTCAGATACGGGACCAACGGGGCCAACGGCCCGGGAGATTGCTTCCGAGATTACTTGAATGTGCCAACGGTTAGATTTGTACCAAACGGTACTTTCCGATACTCGGGAGATTAGGAGTTTTAAGCCGTGCCTCGATCGAGGTGAGGTGCGCACACTATCATTCAGTAAAGAATGTTCAAGTCGTGGGTTGCAAACGACTCTCCCTGGAGAACGCTGGTGATGAGCACCTGTTTACGCTTAAACTGCGCTAAGACTGAACGAAAGTACCCTGATCCGACTGTCATTCAAGACTCAGCTGTTGCAAGCCAGACACTGAACCTCGCGCTCAAGAAAAAAGAGCTGTGTATCGCCATCAACCTCGCCATCAACCGCAAGGGGACCTGCCTAGGCTCATCCAACAAGATTTTCGAGCACTCGCCAAACACGCCGCAGACGTTTTGAGGGAGGAGAGACTAGGACTACTCGACGGAAGCAACGTGAATCCTGAGCATCATGCCTCCGAGAAGGACGGCGTCTGCGGCAAATGAGGACAAGTGCACTCTCTGTTTCTCCTGCCACTTTCTCAAGGCTTCGGATTAGCACGTCATGCTGAGCCCTTGC
>Ga0315905_10007292_pt1 | contig 11216 bp, 7 predicted proteins | sample LakEriMetagenome_5_FD_203522 | JGI IMG/M metagenome (GOLD analysis project Ga0315905, IMG submission 203522) | Freshwater fungal communities from buoy surface, Lake Erie, Ohio, United States - Buoy 4 MA121 | ecosystem: Environmental > Aquatic > Freshwater > Lake | place: USA: Lake Erie, Ohio...
TGATTGCGATCTTTGCGGTCATGGCCTACGGCCTCGACATGATCGTGTCGGATCTGGGCGAGGTGAGCCTGGCGCATACGGTGTTTTTTGCGGTGGGCGCCTACACCACGGCCTTGCTCTCGACCCGGGTCGGGGCGGGCAGCTGGATCACCCTGATGGCCTCCATCGGGATGGCACTGTTCTTTGCGGCGCTGATCGGCCTGATCACCTTGCGGCTTCGCGAGTTTGTGTTCTCGCTGGTGACCTATGCCATTGCCGTGGTGGCCGCCACCCTTGCACAGAACTGGGCCTTTCTCGGGGGTTCGGATGGTGTGCGTGGCATTCCGATGCTGGCGCTTGAATTGCCGGGTGTCGTGCTGCAGGCACGTAATGACCGCGAGCTCTGGCCCTTTGCCTTTGCGCTGCTGGTGATCACGCTCTATCTGATCGATCGCTTCCGTCACTCGCGCCTGGGGTCTGCAGCAGTCATGACCCACCTGAATTCGCGGCTGGCCATCATGTCGGGCATTGATCCGCAGCGCGTGCGGCTGCAGGTGTTTCTGGCCTCTGCGCCCATCACCGCAGCTGCGGGATGGCTCTATGCCTATCAGCGCGCCTATGTCAGCGCCGACATTCTCGATTCGTACTTCCTGATCCTGATGCTGACAGCGGTGGTGCTGCCCGGCCGCCGAATCCTGCTCGGCCCCTTGCTGGCCACGGTGCTGGTGCTTTCACAGGAGAAATTCCTGTCGCTGGGCGGCTATGCCGACAAGATCATCCTGGGCAGCGTGCTGATCGTGGTGCTGGCCTTCTTCCCCAAGGGGCTTGCGGGTCTTTGGGGTTGGGTGGTGGCGCGACGGGGCAGCCGCCCGACCGTGTCTCAGTCGGGCGCGATGCGTTCGGATCAGCCCTAGCTCGAACCGACCTCAATAGGGGCGGTCGCCCACAATGGCCGCGCGCTCCATCTTGCGGGGCAGTGGCCAGTAGTCCATCACGGCGTAATGCTGCGTGGCGCGGTTGTCCCAGATCGCCACGCTGTTGGGCTGCCATTTGAACCGTACCTGGTACTCCGGGATGCTGGCCTGGCTGAGCAGGTAGTTCAACAGCTGACTCGCGCCGGGCGTTTTGTCGAGCCCGTAGCGCACATTGTCCGGCGTGTGATAGTTCACGAAGTGCGTCGTGAAGCTGCACACATTCAAGACCTTCTCTGCGGTCTCGGGGTGGGTTCGAACGACCGGGTGTTCTGCCGGTGGATATTGCGCAGCGAGTTTGCGTCGCGCTTCGGGAGCCATGGCAGCACCGAATGAATGCTCGATGCTGCTGCGCGCGCTCAGGGTGTTGATGCGCTGCTTGATCTCCTCGGGCAGGTTTCGGTAGGCCTCGACCATGTTGACCCAGATGGTGTCGCCGCCGACCTCAGGGCATTCAATGCAACGCAGCACGCAACCCATGGCAGGCGTTTCCCGCCACAAGCCGTCGGAGTGGTAGTTGTTCTCGTAGTTTTCCCGCTTGTCGCTGCGGTAGACCTGCACCAGGCCTGGATGATCCGGGTCACTGCCCGCAACCGGGTGATCCTCCAGTTCGCCAAACCGGCGCGCAAAGGCCACATGCTCGGCGCGCGTGATGTCCTGATCCCGCAAAAAGATCACGCGGTGCTTGAGGAGAGCTGCCTTGAGCTGTGCAAACAGGTCGGCGTCGCGCGAGGCATCGCCCAGATTCACGCCTGAGATCTCGGCGCCGATCACGCGTGTGAGGGGTCTGATATTCATGGCACTGTCCTAAATGACGAAGATCGAGGAGCCTGTGGTCTTGCGGCCTTCCAGATCGCGGTGCGCCTGAATCGCATCTTGCAGGGCATAACGCTGGTTGATCTCGATGCGGATACGACCTGACGCCACATGCCCAAAGAGCTCATCAACCAGGGACTGCTTCTCAACCGGGTCGGCGATGTAATCAGCGAGCGCTGGCCGAGTCAGAAACAGCGAACCCTTGCGCGGCAGGATGGCGGGATCAACGAGCGGAATCTTTCCTGAGGATGTGCCCACGCAGACCATCAGACCGCGCCGCCTGAGGGAGTCGAGCGATGCATCGAAGGTGGCCTTGCCCACGCTATCGAAGACCACGCTCACGCCCACGCCATCAGTCAGTTCGCGCACCCTGCGGGCCACGTCTTCACGGCTGTAGTCAATGATGTGGTCACAGCCATGGGCGCGGGCCACATCGGCTTTCGTCTCGGTCGATACCGTGCCGATCACGGTCAGCCCCAGCAGCTTGGCCCACTGTGAAACGATCAGGCCCACACCGCCCGCCGCCGCATGCAGCAGGATCGTCTCCCCCGCCTTGAAGGGATAGATCCGCCGACACAGGTAGGCCGCCGTCAGGCCGCGCATGGTCATGGCAGCCGCCTGCTCACAGCTGATCGTATCGGGCAGCTTGATGAGGACGCTTGCATCGAGCAATCGCTCGGTGCTGTAGGCCCCCAGCGTATTGGTGAAGCCGGTGTAGGTCACCCGGTCGCCCACGGCAAAGCCCGTGACACCAGGGCCAAGCGCCTCGATGCAACCCGAGGCCTCATTGCCAATCCCACTGGGTAGTGGGACCGGGTACATCCCGCTGCGAAAGTAGGTATCGGCAAAGTTCAGACCCACGGCGAGGTGCCGTATGCGGACCTGACCCGGGCCAGGAGCGCCGACATCCCTGCGCTCAATGCGCAGAACCTGCGGCCCGCCGGTTTCATGGAAGGTGACAACCGTACTCAAGATGATCTCCTGCGTGCTTCAGTCCTCAAGATGATCCCCTGCGTGCTTCAGTCGAGCTTGAGGTTCAGATCGGCGGCGATGGACTTCCAGGTCTGGCTGTCGCGCGCAATGATTCGTCTGAACTCGTCGGCCGATTTGTTGGGGGGAGGCTCGAAATTCAGTCCCTCCATCCGCTTTGCCGTTTCGGCAGATTGCAGGATGCGGTTGATTTCGCGATTGAGCTGTTCGGTGATCGATGCGGGCAGGCCTGCAGGGCCGAGCACACCGAACCAGCCCACCGCCTCGAACGGATGGCCCTGCTCGCCCATGGTGGCAATGGCAGGCGTTCGGGGCACGCGCACGGTGCCACTGATGGCAATGCCCTTCACCTGCTTTGACTCCAGCATCGGCACGGGTGTGCTCGGGTCAGCCCAGCCGATCTGCAGGACGCCGGAAGCCAGGTCCTGAAGGATCTGCGGGGTGGTCTTGTAGGGCACATGGTCCATCTGCAGGCCAGCTTGCTTTTTCAACCACTCGGTCGTGAGATGGCCCGAGGAGCCCTCTCCCCAGGTGGCGTAGGTGAAGCGGTTCGGGTTGGCTTTAACCAGGGCCACGAGCTCTTGCAGGGTGTTGGCCGGAACATTTCTGTTGACCATGAGAATGATGCCCCCCACGGCGGTCTGAGCGATCGGCGTGAGGTCCCGGGCCGGGTCGTGGTTCATCTTCGTCAACACGGCGGGTGTGACCGCGATGAACGAGGCGTTGGAATAGAGCAGGGTGTAGCCGTCGGGCTTGGCTCGAGCCACCAGCTGGCCGGCCACCATGCCGCTGGCGCCGGGCTTGTTGTCGACAACGATCGGCTGACCCAGGGCCGAACCCAGCTTGTGGGCCAGGTCGCGAGCCATGATGTCGACGCCCGACCCGGCGCCCGAGGCCACCACAAGCGTGATGGGTCGTGTGGGCCAGGGCTCCCGGGTCTGAGCCAGAGCGGCTGCGGGCAGGCAGGCCAGGCCAGCCAGAATGCTGCGGCGGGCGACGGTGAGTGGCTTGTTCACAGTGCGTGGCTTGTTCATATGGGTCTCCTCGGGGCTGCTTCGTCGGCCATCGCCGCTCGCAATCTCAAAAGGTTGGGTGCGCAAACTCAAACCGCCGGCTACGCAAACTCAAACCGGCAGGCACGCAAACTCAAACCGGCAGGCATGCAAACTCAAACCGGCAGGTGCTCAAGCGGGCTTGCGCAGGAAGCCCTGATGGGCGCCCGGGCGGTTCGGTGCGAAGCCGTTCTCGCGCAGGGTCTCTTCGACGGTCTCGTAAAACACGCCAATCTTCTGGATGTCCCGGGCCTGCTGGGCAGTGGCGATGGGTCGGCCCAGCTCACTCGAGATGCGAACGAGCTGTCGAATCTGTTCGACGGTGCTCATCTTGCCGGAGCGGGTGGGATTCCAGATCACGTCCTCGATACCGCATCGCACATGCAGACCCAGAGCGATGCCGATGGTGTTGATCGGCAGCACATTGCGTACCGAGCTCTCGACCGTGAGCACCGTACCGTCGGGCACTGCGCGCAGCATGTGGGTCATGTTGTAGATATTGGCCTGGTCCATGCCGCCGCTGATGGCCACCCAGTTCATCACCAGCGGGCCCTTGTAGACACCGCGGCGAATGAGGCGCTCGATCGACTCGAAGCTGCTCATGTTGTAGACCTGAAACGCGCTCTGAATGCCAGCCGCCGAAAGGCGTCGGATGTGCTCCTCGTACCAGCTCGGGTTGGAGGGCACCACCATGTCCTTGTAGGTGGAATACAGATGCGGAAAGCCGCGCGAGAGACCCTCGAAGTCGTCCACGCCGGCATGCTCGGTCACGTTCATCTGCGAGGTATTGACCGTCACCGTGACCTGATCCGGCTTGGGGTCGAGTTCGGCCAGCATGTGGCGGGTATCGTCGCTCAGCCACTTGGCAGGCTGGCCTTCTTCAGGCGCAAACGAGATCGAGCCGCCGACCTGGATCACCATGTCGGGAACAGCCTTGCGCACCCCGGCAATCAGCTCGTTGAATCTCGAGAGCCTTTTGCTGCCTTTGCCGTCTTCTTCGCGCACGTGCAGGTGCAGCACGGTGGCGCCCGCTTCGTAGCAGTCCACGGCCTTCTGGATCTGGTCGGCCATGGTGATGGGAATGTCCTCAGGGAAGTCTTCGGGAATCCAGCCTGGTGCGTAGGGCGCTGCCGTGATGATCAGGGGCGGCTGGTTCTCGGGATACAGGTGGCCGTCGAGGAAGTTCATGGGGCGATGTCAATGGGCTGTTTCGGTCGCCGCAGTATCGAGGCCATCGACTCTTGTGGTTTGCCCGATTGGGACATGCACTTGCTATATTGGGCGTCATGGCTGACTCCAGATCGATGACCCCTGCTGCCGCACCCCGTCTGATGCGCAGTGCCAGCTTGAGCAATTACGTGGAGCTGGTTCGTTCGATGGATCGCGATCCCGCCCCTTTTTTGCGGGCCGTGGGTCTGAGGGCCCGCGATCTGGCCGATCCGCAAGCGATGATTCCGCGCGATGCCGCCCGCGAGTTGCTCGAAATGACCGCGCGCGCCACGCGAACCGAAGACCTTGCCTTGCGCCTGGCTGCGCAACGCAAGTTGTCGACACTCGGGCCCATCAGTCTGGTGTTGCGTGAGGAGGCGTCGGCTCGGCAGGCCATCGATACCCTGTGTCGCTATCTCAAGCTGGTGAATCCCTCCCTGATTCTGGTGGTCGAGGAGACCAAGGACTGGGTCATCATTCGCGAAGACCTGTTGCCCAGCCCCGGGCTGTCGATGCGCCAGTCGGTGGAGCTGGCGGTGGGCACCCTGCATCGCATGCTCTGCGATCTGGTCGGCCCCGACTGGAAGCCCCGTGAGGTCTGCTTCACACACCGCCCGCCGGAGCAGTTGCAGGCGCATCGCGCGTTTTTCGGTCGCATGCCCAAGTTCAATCAGGAGTTCAATGGCCTGATCTGCGCGGCCACAGACCTGTCGCGTCCTCGCGTGCTCAATGATCCGGGAGCGGCCGCTCTGGCCAGAAAACTTCTGGAGTCGGCGCTGCGGGCTGAGGCCGATAGCATTCAGGATCTGTGCATGCAGACCATCCGGGCGCTGTTGCCGGGCGGGGATTGCAGTGCCACTCAGGTGGCCCGGCTGCTGCGCCTGGATCGTCGCTCCATTCACCGACAGCTCGCCGCGCAGGGCTTGTCGTACATGCAGCTGCTGGATCAGGTGCGCATCGATCTGGTCAAGCGCCATCTGGGCGAGAGCGACCTCGCCTTGAGTGAAGTCGCAGGACTCCTTGGATTTGCAAGGCTCAGCAGCTTCGGTCACTGGTTTCAGAGTCAGTTTGGATGCAGTGCTTCACAATGGCGCCAGAGCCAGCCCTGATAACCCAGGCAAACCCGAAGCGATTACCTGCCGATCTGCATGCCGATGATCCCGCCAGAAAAATCGACCTTCAGGCGCATCGCGTTATGATCCCGGATGGTGGCGTCGGATCGATCCATATTGGGCGGCTCACCTCGGTAGTACAGAGCATCTCGGTTCCGGTGCTGATTGCTCAGGCTTGGCGTAGCGCTAGCAACGGCGTTGGGCGTTCTGATCGAATCTCCGGTGATGCTGCTGCTGGTGGTGTGGGCAGTCGCAGCAAGGGCTGAAGGGATCAACGATAAATTCAAGGTGATTCGGGCTGGTGACGTATCAAGAGATCCGCGAGACAGGCCTGATCTCTTTGGGAAATATAAAACGCTCGAAGTTCGATTCGTGGTGGAGTTTTTGTATTGTCGCTGAGGGGCAATCAAAAGACTCGCTGTATAAGTCTTTATTTAGTGAGAAAAAGCACCGTGTCCAAGCTTTCGGCTGTATTCAGAATTGCAATCTTGGGTTTCTCGCTTGTGGCAGCCCAACAAGCCACCGCTCAAGCGTCAACCCCCACCACCGGACTAGCTTGTGCAAAACCGGGCGCTCTTGGCAATTCGGTCTACCTCAGCACAGGCGCTGCCCAGGCAATCCCTCGCTTTCAGGTCAATTTGACTGATTCGGAACCCACACACGCGGTGAAAAACGACTTCTCAACCGCTGTCTACATTGGATCGCCGGGGTATTCAGACTATGTGCCGTCTTCGGTTGCAAATTTGGTTGATCCGACCGGGCTGTTTCGGCAAGACTATTTTCCGGCGGGAGATCCGGTTGGAACAATTGGAACAAAGATCTCGATCAACGGTGTAGAAAAGCTCATGGCACGAACCGAGCCTTGGTATCAACCGCTGCTGTTTAATCTATCTGGAAGTAGGTCAAAAACGATATATATTAACTCTGCACTAACGCAAGAGGGGCAGGGTTTCAACGTTGCATACGCCGGTTGGTGTGATGTTGCATTCGCAGCAACGCCCGGGTATGTAACTAGGCAGGATCTGATAATGGCAGTTAATGATCCATTAACAATCGATCTTATTAAATTTGGGCTCTCCAAAGACCAAAATCCAAGCAAGCAGTATTTTACTCTTGCCAATCTTGAGCTTGTGGGGGTGAATCTGTCATTTTTATTCAATGAACTCAAACTGGTCCCGCGGCAGCCGTCAACTCTCAATCATACCAAATCCCTGAAAATGCTGGGCGGGCGTGTTTTGGAGTCGAATGTAGGTGAGACGGTGATATTAAAACTCATCGATAGTTCGATCAACTTCGGTCAAATCGGGTTTTTTGGTGCCGACGCCAGGGGTGCGCAATCAAATCTTATTTCAATTGCGTTTTGGGCGGCGGTTGATCCTTCAGATGCATCGAAGAATACCAGTTCGCTTTCGTTTGAATCTAATAACAGTGCTTTGGGCAATGGTGCGCGGGTTCAGGTTTTCGTTGACCAAAACGCAAGTCTTAATATCAAGCAAAGCGGCATCTTGGACAAGCCTTTAACGGTCACGGGTGTTGCTGGAGATCAATCTTTCTTTGTTGCAACCCCCTGGGAATTTTACCTGGGAAATAATGCAAAATTGCTGTTTTCAGATGCATATATCGATTTTCATTACAACAGGTTTATTCCGCAGACAGCAATCCCTGTTCTGTCGAGCATGACACTGAGCGATCGTGCAGAGCTTCGCTTGGACAAATCAAATATTTTTCTTGGGGGGTTGAATTTACGCAAGGGCGCGTCGAATTTGACGAAGCCCGAGGCGACGGTGAAAGTGAACAATAACAGTCTTCTTGCGCTTGAATTTGTGCAGGTGAATTCTGGTGTCCTTAATTTCGAGAGCGATCAATCTGCAGGTTTTAATATCGGTGGCCTGGTTCTTAGCGACGCAGACGTCAAATTTTCCGGGGAGAGGACCCGGCCGAAGCCCAGGCCTGGTGTTCAAGCTGGGCCTGTTGTTCAAGCTGAGCCTGATGTTCGAGGTGTGGAGTTTAATTCGACGAGTACCCTAACTGTTGACGGCTTTTATTCTACCGGTCTGTCATTCGGAAAAGTTGTCATAGGTGGGGGTGGGTCTGATCGTTTGACGATTAATATCGCTCAGAATGCTCCGCGCCCCGGCTTTGCGCCAATATCGTTTGGCGGTTTTAGTGCTATCAGCGCCGCAAGCCTACCTACAGTGATCAATCTTTCGCCAAATTCATCCCTTCTTATTTCAGGGCGCACGGAGTCCTTGATCCCCGATGGCAGTCGGCCGGAAAGGGAGAAGCAATATCAGGTCGATATAAACCTGGGTGCACGTACGACAGTTGATTTTTTTGGTGGATCAAGGCCACAGCCAGTCTTTACCGTGGCAGGCTATAAGGATTATGTCCCTCTTTCTTTCCAGCCGATCAACCTGGGGCCTTTCAATTACAACCTCAAGGGGAGTGAGGGATCAGCGAACATCTTCTACGAGGCTTTTTTGAATCCTGGTTTTGGTAATGACCTGACAGGCGTTGCTACTCTGAACGCCGACACTGATTCAAGAGTTTTTGTCGGAGACTCCTGTGTAACGAACGATATTTCCACGTGTATCTGGAAGCGAAATATTTCAAGTCTTAAAATTCCACAGTTGTTCGGAAGTTTTGCTTCTTTCTATTATGACATCAGTTTGGATTCCTCCGGGCTTCCGATTAATGACAAGATTTCTACAACCCGTGCAGATCTTAATTTTGCAAATTTTGTGGTTGACCTCGTCCCCACACCCGGGTCAAATAAGTTTCCATCCGCGCAAGAACTGGATGGTCAGACCTTTTATCTACTTGAAACTTCAGATATCCCCAATTCTGTGATAAGGCCCAACCCCGAGTTGATTGCCGGGAATTCCATCCCAGCTGCAACTCGGTTGTTTTTTATTGGGAATCCCGGAATTACCAAGCAAGTGATTATTGGTGCGCAAACCGACTTGGGTCAGTTGCAGAGAAGGGTTGGCTCCCGAAACCAGCGTGGACTCGCTCAATCCCTGTCTCTGACGGGGCCGGTTAGTGGCAATCCGAACACTCCCATTCCATTTACCGCTGCGCATCAGGGCATTGCGCTTTCATCAGGGGTGTCGCTTGCTACTGCGTTGTCGACACTGAATGGTCCTCAGTGGGATCTGCTCAGTAAGCAGCATGGTGAGCCCTTTGCATCTTTCATGACGGTGGGCCTCGAGCAGAGCCTGATGGCGGCAAATATGGTGATGAACCATGCAACGGGGTCCGGCGAGTTCATCAACAAGTCGCTGGCTGGACTTCCTGTTGGAAAGCGCGATGTCGCTGGTGCGGTTAACGAGCGCAAACGTCCGCGACAGCGCTTGTGGGGTGATCTGCAATACTCCAAAGGCTCAGTGAAGTCGCAGGGAGACCTGGCGGGCTACAAATATCAGGTTGGAGCGATGATTTTTGGCTCTGATTTCTTTGAGTCCGAATCGACGACAGCCGGCGCATTCACTGCCCTCGGTTTTTCTGACATGTCCGAACATGATTTTGTCAATTCGAGCTTTCGATCAACCGGTTTGAATTTCGGTGTTTACGGTCGACACAGTCTCCCCAAGGACGTCAACCTCACGGCCACGCTTGGAGTGAATTACAGCTTCATCGATTCGCGACGGAATATTCCCAACGTTGGAAGCTTCCAGGGTGGCAAGCTGACGAGTGATTACAACAGTTGGGGTGGTTTCGCAGGGCTTAGACTCGATCGCTCCTATCCACTGTCGAGCAAGCGCTCCTACATCACACCAGTGGTCGAGTTGAGCTACGCGCGCCAGTCTTTCGAGTCAGCTGCTGAAAGGGGCAGTCGCGATGTGGGTTTCAACCTTGGATCCGGTCGTGCCGACGCCCTGCTAGCCGGTCTTGGTTTTGATGCGTCCCATGCCTGGGAATACCAGGGCAATGTGTTCGCCATCGATGCATTGGTCCGTTACGAGCATGACTTTTTTGCCAACAGCAATCCCCATCATTCGCTCAATAAGCAGTCGCAGCTCACGAACCAATTCTCCACGGTCTATGCAATTGACAGGGGTGCGAACGGTTTGAGTGCCGGTTTGGCTCTGACCATGATTCTGAGTGAGAGTGCGAGTTGGGGGATGGGCTATAAATACTCAAGCTGGTCCCATGGTACTCAGCATCAGTTCGGCGCTAACTTGACCGTCAGATGGTGACTTCGTATCTCGTCAAGTCCTGAAGACGCTTACCTCTTCCACCAGCCGTGCCGACTGATTCTTGAGGCTTTCGGCAGCAGCCGTGCTTTCTTCGACCAAGGCAGCATTCGATTGCGTGACATGATCGAGTTGAGCCACGGCTTCGCCCACCTGCAGGATGCCTGTGGCCTGCTCGCGGCTGGCCAGCGTGATCTGCGAGATGAGGTCGGCCACGCGCTCGACCTGGGTCACGATGTCGCGCACCTGGGCACCGGCTTCATCCACCAGCTGGCTGCCCGACTCCACCTTGCTCACGCTGGTGTTGATCAAAGCCTTGATCTCATGGGCGGCGGCCGCGCTGCGTTGAGCGAGCGTGCGCACCTCGGAAGCGACGACCGCAAAGCCCCGGCCCTGCTCGCCTGCACGCGCCGCTTCTACGGCCGCGTTGAGTGCGAGGATATTGGTCTGAAAGGCGATGCCATCGATCACGCCGATGATGTCGTTGATGCGGTTTGAGCTCGCAGCAATTTCCTGCATGGTCGAGACCACCTGGGCCACCACATCACCGCCTTGCGCGGCGGCTTGCCGTGCGCCGGCCGCCAGCTCGCTCGCCTGCACTGCGGCAGCCGAATTGTTCTGAACCGCCGAGGTGAGTTCTTCCATCGAGGCTGCGGTTTCTTCAAGATTGGCCGCCTGCGATTCGGTGCGCTGGCTGAGATCCGCGGTACCCATGGCAATCTCGATCGACCCGGTCGAAACCGATTCGGCGGTCTTGCGGACCTCACCCACGATGCGCGCGAGGTTGTCATTCATCTGCTGCAGGGCCTGCATGAGGCTCGCCATCTCGTCGCGCCCGGTCTCTGGCATGCGCACGGTGAGGTCGCCCTGGGCGATGGTCCTGGCCCAGTC
>Ga0315905_10007294_pt1 | contig 11216 bp, 6 predicted proteins | sample LakEriMetagenome_5_FD_203522 | JGI IMG/M metagenome (GOLD analysis project Ga0315905, IMG submission 203522) | Freshwater fungal communities from buoy surface, Lake Erie, Ohio, United States - Buoy 4 MA121 | ecosystem: Environmental > Aquatic > Freshwater > Lake | place: USA: Lake Erie, Ohio...
TGCCATCCATGCTGGCCTCCTGCCACCAGCAGGAAGTCTGAATCACAACGACGCAGCGAAGGGAATCCCATTCGATTCAGTTCGTGTGGAAACCGCTCTAATCGTCCTGCGAAACGCCCTTTTACAAGTGCTGCGTAAGCGGTTTGTCAAAGAGCAGTCTAGGCTCATTTATTTTGTAGTCATGCGCCAAATACCAGCCCAATTTTCGGGCGGAGCTAGACGAAAATGCTCGATGCGAGCCAAAAGTGTCAATGAAGGGCCATCGGTGGGATCAATTTTCAGTGCGGCTCGCAAGGCCGATTCTGCCTTATCCCATTTAGATTTTCTATAGTTTTCAAGGCCTTCTGCATAGTATTCAAATATACGGCATTGTTCGGTGGTGATATTTACAGACATTGCAGCCAATTGATATATGCGGAACGGCTCAGGGCGACCCAGAACTGTGACAATATCGATTTCACGAGCCGCGATGGCGTCTCCTGCTAAGCTGAAGGTCTCATGATCAATAAGAAGGCGGGTGTTATATAGCTTGTTTACTGCCTCGAGCCGTGAGGCCTGATTAACGGTATCTCCCATCACCGTGAAGCTTTTTGCTGCATCAGACCCAACACTCCCGACAACGACTTCACCCGTCGCGAGGCCGACTCGGAAATCGATCAAGGGGATGTCTCTGCGCAGGCCGATCAGATCTGGCACACGGGCTCTGAAGGCATCCAGCCGAGCATATTGCTCAAGGGCAGCTTTGCACGCGAGACTTGCCTGCTGTGTGGCATCAACAAAGGGCGGAACCCAAAATGCCATGATGGCATCTCCGATGTATTTGTCGATAATGCCTGAATGCTCGCGGATCGGGTATGACATTTCAGAGAAGTATGCGTTCATCAAGTCCACGAGCGTGCTTGGTGCGAGCCGTTCTGCGACTGAAGAAAATCCAATTATATCCGAGAAAAACAATGTCGCGATCTGCTTCTCACCCCCTGATGACCGATGTGCGCCATTGAGCAAACTCGCCACCACACGTGGATCGACATACTGACCGAAGGTGTCTTTGATATGCTCTTTGTCTCGCAATTCCACGACCATCGCGTTGAAGGCATGTGTGACATCCCCAATCTCGTCCTTTGATGTTACGGGCACATGCGCTTGGTCCAACAGCCCGGCACCCACAGCACGTGCCCCAACAAGCAGCCTTAGAATTGGCCGCGTTAGCCCTCGCGAAACGAGCCACGCTAACATCATTCCAACCATTGCTGCCGCGCAGATCATGACAATGTTTGCCCGCTGCGCTCTTTGCTGTTTTTCGGCAATCAGGCGCGAGTTTGTGGCTACAAAATCGTTTAACTCACCAGCAAGTTCCGTGGATAAACGTTCAAGTTCAGTGGCTTGACCGCGAGCTTCACTCATGCGAGCGGCGTCGGCATCGAGTGGGCACGCCGCCAGTATCATTTTGGAAAGGCGCTTTGCTTGATAATCAAGGTTGCTAATGAGCACTCCGAACCGCGCCATTGCCATCCTGGTTCGCTCAGTGAAGGCTATTTTTGAACCAACGGCTCTGTATTCGTTCGCTTTAATGATGAGATGGTTGATTCGTTTAGACTGAACGTTTGCTTTTTCGACACATTGTGCGACGGCCTTAACGTCGGGGTTTGAGAAAACATAATCTGATCGTGTTTTTTGTAATTGTATAGACAGATCAATTTTAGATACGGTACTTGTCAGCGGAAATATCGACAATTCAACGGTTTGGAGAGATCGGTAAACTTCTCTGTTGGCAATAGCAGACCAAACGGAAGTGCCCACCATCAATACCAGCAAGATAACCGAAAAGCCAAATATCTTAAAGCTGATCGAGCGGAACACATGGGCCATTCTGATCTTATGCCTTTTCCATGAATAAATTAGAGAGAGTGACGTATTTTATCAGTAATATCGATCAGTCCTATGGTCAGTGTAGGGCTATATACTCATGTAGCTTTGAAATAGGTGCCCGGAGCGAAGGTTTTGGTTCGGAAATACACTTAAGTATATGTCAGTATTATTTGCATCGGCTGTCATCACTCTTACATGCAGATTGACGCGGCTATCAAGCCTATCGTGATCGGCAATACCCAGGACGGTCGGTTGGGTGCGGCGGCGCAAGATGGCCGTCAGGCAGGGTGTCTTTCGCCCGCGACAGAGAGCGCGCTGCGGGCGTCCCGTGGGGCCATTGCCACGCTCTGCCGCAATCCGTGCTCCCTAACTAAAGTTTGAGTGTACTCTGCATTTCGGAATGGTCTTCCGGGTCTGCGCAGCCGCAGATCTGGTTGGCCGCTGTACCCGGGAGCTTGGTTGCCCGAAACGCTCAGTCAGGAACATCCAATGGCCCATCAGATCGAGCGCAATCCGGGCGTGGCAGAAAGCTGCGCCTTGTCCGAAGCGGATTTTCACAAGGAGCTGGTTGCATCGATACCGCACTTGCGCGCCTTTGCCCGCAGCCTTTGCGGCCGCCGCGACATGGCCGATGATCTGGCACAGGAAGCCATGCTCAAGGCGTGGGCCGCGCGGGACCGTTTCCGCGCCGGCACAAGCTTCCGCGCCTGGGCGTTCACGATCCTGCGCCACCACTACTTCGGCCAACTGCGGCGCGAACGGTTCACCGCAAGCTATGAGGAGGCAAACGCCGAGCGCGTGCTCAACCGGCAGGGCGGTCAGGAATCGCGTCTGGAGGCCATCGATGTGCTGCGTGCGCTGGAATGCCTGCCCGCAGCGCAGCGCGAGGTGCTGGTCCTCACGGCCATCGGTTCGATGAGCCATGCGGAGATCGCCGAGGTCTGCCATGCGGCGATCGGCACGGTCAAGAGCCGCATCGCGCGTGCGCGCGCCGCGCTGTCCGCCATCCTCGAACACGGGATTCTGCCCGATGCGCGTCATGACTTCGTGCTGGAGGGCGAAGTCTTCGATGCCTTTCTGGCGCGATTTCGCGCCATCGCCCCCGCCTGCCTGAACCGCGCCGCCTGACAGCGCATTTTCGAGGCCTTTACCGTCTGTGACCGGGCCAGCTTACCCCCTGAGCGGGTCGATCACTGGTCCTCCGGCGGCGCTCAACGATAGCGCCGCCGGAGGTTCCCGCTTGCGCAAGTGCCATCAGGTCTGTCGCCGCTCCGCCGCATCGAGCAGCTCGGTGATCGCCGAGATCGGCGGGATCTGCTCCAACGTGCGTTCCGCGTGGCGGATGGCCTCGTAGTACCGCAGGCGGCTGCCGATCCGGATCGCCGTGCTGGCGAGGTTCTTGGCGGTGATCGGATGTCCGCGGTTTGCCATGATGTTGGCCATGACCGAGCGCAGAATGATCTTGCGAAGCTCCATGCCGAAGCGTGTGGCGATCATGATCGCATCGGATACGGCGCTGAGCGCGCCCTCGTGATCGCCCGAAATGAGGCGGGATTCCGCGATGCTGATTCCGGCCTCGACGCGCACCCGGTTGACGTCGGTCTGCAAGGCATAGCGCTGTGCATCTTCAAGCTGGCGGCGGGCAAGCCTTCGGGACACCACGTCGCCATCCGGCAGCGAGAGCGCGATCGTCGCCTCGATGATCCGCAGCCGATAGATGAGATCCATCTGGCGCGAGGCGAGGGCGAGATCCATCGCGGCGGAAAGCGCACGCTGGCTTTCGGTTATGCGTTGCTCGCTGATCAGCAGCATGATCCGCAGTCGGCGGAAATAGACTTCCGCGCGCACTTCCCCCAGCTCGGACAGTTTCGCGATCGCCGCGTCGTAGTCGACATGCGCGGCGACCTTCTCGCCTTGCAGGTCGGCCGCCCAGCCGCGGTAGCCGGTCGCCACCGCGATCGCGAGCTCATCCTCCCGGCTGACCGGAACCCCTTTCGTCGCATCTGACCCGACCTTCGGGTCCCTGCCGATGCGGCTGGTTTCACTGACCGCGATGATCTCCTCGATCTTGCGCAAGGCCAGCGAGATCTCTCCGCTTTCGAGATCCAGCGTGAGCTGGTTCAGCCGGATTCGCCGCCAGTTGTGCGAGCGGTCGCTCCGCTCGACATGCTTCCGGTTGATTTCCAGCGCCCGCAAGAACGAGGCCCGGGCCTCATAGAGATCGCCCATCGCCAGCCGGATCACGCCACGCTCATTGTGCAGCCACACCAGCTCGTCGGCATAGAGCGGCTCGGTGTCTCCGAACTGTTCGGCGAATGCCGCTCCGAAGTGATCGCGCAGCGAATCGCGCGCCATCGCGACCTTGCCGTAGGCATCGATGATCGCATCGAGGCGTTCGGCATGTTCCAGCAGGATGCCGTCACGGTCTTCGAGCACGAGCCGGTCGACAACATCGAGCGTGAGCAGGTCGGTGGTGTTGTAATAGCCTCTGATCAGCGCCAGCGCTGCTCGCAGGCATTGCGCATTGGCGGGCGAGACAAGCGTTTGCAGCTCGCGCACCATGTCGCGCGTGAGTGTCTTGCCGCGGGGATGTTCGCGGGAGGCCGCACGATTCTCATGGGGCATGAGTTTCGTGCTGATGCTCTGCAAGGCCTTGCTGTCGCCCTTGCGCAGTGGCGGCGCTTTCTCGCGTGCCATGTCGCGATAGGCGCCCAGCAGATGATCGACCATCATGCCCAGCTCGTCGTGAATGTCCGGCTCGGGAATGTAGCCGTCGACGGGCTGTGCGACGTAGAGCGACATGTTGAACGCGGTCGACAGCTTCGCTTCGGACAGCGGCACCGAGAACCGGGCGCGCAATTCGGTCAGCAGCATGCGGGGCAGGGTGAAACGGGCTTCCGATTCCGCAAGGTGCCCCCGCGGCCGATAGCCCCGCAGTTCCAGCACGAGACCCAGAGTCTTGAGTTCCTTGAGCAGGTCTGCGAGCATCTCGATCGGATCGGGGAGCTCGCCGCTCGATCTTGCCCGCGATGGCATCGCCGCAACTTCCGCAAGCCTTGCCTGGATGCGCGGGACCCAGCGTAGCACGGCAATCTCGGCAGGCAGGCCGATGAAAGCGAGCGCCCGGAGGATTTCCATGGTGAGCGCAAGCGACTCCTCACCGACCACCTTGGCCAGCACCGCTGGGTCCAGATAGAGATCGAAGAAGGCCCGCCGCAGTTCCGGCATATCGCCGCTGATCCGGGCGGCGGATGCGGCGTCCACCCGTTGCCGCGCCTGCTCGAGAATGCGGTACCGCCCCGCCGCGATCTGCTCGACAGGATGTTCCCCGGCAGTTCTCAAGCTTTTCCCGAATGCGTGCCTGATGGCTTCCAGCCGCTGGACCGGGATGACCTCTTCGGTCCGGCTCGGCTCGAGGCCTAGCTCGTCCGCTTCGATCACGTCGGCATCGAGCGTTTTCACCAGATAGGCGCGGGCGCGCGCCGTGCCGAGCAAGACCAGCTTTAGACAGGGGATTTTCCCGGATGCGACAAGTTGCAGCAGCTCGTGCAGCTCCGCGCTCAGCATTTCGCCCCGCACGCTGAAGAAGCGTTCGGACCCGTTGAGCACGATCAGCAGCGTCTTCTCGTCGTAGTCCTTCAGCTTGCGAAAGAACTCGCTCCGGCTCGTCCGTGGCCGATGGCTCTGCGCACTGTCGGAGTAGGTGCCGATCGTGCGCATACTGACAAAGCGGGTGACGGCGTCGAGCAGGCTGTCCGTATCGAAACTGAAGCTGCCGTTGATCAGCATGGTATCGGCGGGATCGATCTTGAGTGCGCCCGATTCATGCGCGAGTTTCCAGGCGAGCGAGCCCTTGCCGCTGCCCTGCCGCGCGATGATTCCGGTCAGCCTGCTACTGCTCTTCAATCGATCAACAAGGGCAGCAAGCGCAGGTGCGTCCGCCTGCGGCTCGGCCTTGCCGAGCGCGACCTCCCAGACAATCGCCGGCCCGTCGCCGGATTCCGCCTTGCTCATGTGGCGCCAGTATGCGCCGCCGGTATAGGCCTCGCGGGCGCCGACCCGCCGTGCGTGCTCGGGCAAGGCTTCGATCAGGCGAGTGAGCTTTTCTGCCGTCTCCGCCTTGGGGGCAGCGAGCCTGTCGGCCGGCAGGTCGGTATCGAAGATCGTCAGGATGCCGAGCCGATGCAGCCAGTCAAGCCGGCGCATTTCCAGGCGGCTGCGTACCTCTTTCTCCCGCACCTCGTCCTTGCTTTCGAGGTCGAGGCGGTCTTCCTCACTTGCATTCCAGAGCAGGAAGGCCGGCGCGGTGCGTTGGTAGGGGCTGCTGCTGACGAAGTCTTCCAGCGTGCGGTTCAGCTCGCCTTCCGACATGCCCATGCCAACGAACAGGATCGGATTGCCGCCCATCATGATGCGCTGGGCAAACTCGAACGGCATCTTGGAAAGGCCGCTGCGCCGGTAAAGCTTGTCGTAGTCCCGGTAGCTCAGGATCATCGACTCCGCGTTGCAGGCCCGGCCGTGCAGATGCATGATGTGGTGGTCCACATCGTCCGCGCCGATCGCGAATTCGAGCAGCCGGTCGATCCGCTCGCGGTTGAGGATATCGCTTTCGATGGCCTGGCCGGCCGGCATGACCCGGCGTATCCGCCCGCTCGAAAGTTGCCATCCGAACACTTCGTTGGCGCTGTTGGCGCGCAACTGGCACAGCGCGCCAAAGGGATTGGCGGTATCCGCTGCGGGAAAATCCGCCAGCATGAGCCGCCGCTCGAGTTCGAAGTCGTAGTTCAGCGTGGCAAACCGTGAGACGCCGAGGCCCCGCAGGAGCGGCTCGAGCACATTCTCGTCCGGATTGGCGGACTTCTCCTGATGCGGTTTGCGAAAGTACTGGGCAATCGCGATGGACAGCAGATCGAGCGGTCGGCGCGCGGTGTCGAGTTCCCAGTCGCCGCACTGCCGGGTCATGTTCATGCGCTTCGTATCGGGCGCCAGCAGCACTTCTTCGAGCAGGCTAAGGCCCACGCGAACATCATAGCCCCGGTTCTTCCTTGATGTCAGAAAATCACTGAAATCATTTATCTTGTCGTTCCTCGCCCGCTTTGCCAGCTCGGGCTTTGCAATGATTTCCAGTTCCGCCAGCACGGAATTCCACGCCTCGCCTGAATCGACCGCAGCCTGCGCAACGCCCGCGAGGCGGCTGTAGGCGCTGACAAGGTTACCCCACGAGCCATAGCCATATGGCTGCGTAGTGAGCGATCCGGTGAAGGCGATCAGCCGCCCCGAACTCAGCGCCCGGTGAAACTCCAGCAAGGCCCGCTGCGCCAGCTTGGCGTCGTTGAGATAGTTTCGCTTGAGAAAGTTGGCCATCGCGGATCAGCGCACCGCCGCCCAGACGAGCGCGGCAACCTGCGGGTTGGCGACATCCCAGTGCTCCCGGATGATGGCATCGGCGAGGACGTTGTTGACTTTGCCGTCTGCCAGCACCGGCGCTGCTGCGGCCGCCGGGTTTTCCTGCGGTGCCAGCAGCGGCTTGTCGTTCTGCAGCACGGCAATATGCGCCATGTCCTCACCGGGCCTCAGCGACAGCGCGCCATTGGCGCCGATGCCCCCATAGGGATCGTTTGGCCCGCCAAGATAGGCTTGCGCGATCTGCACGAAGTCGGCGGCGACCGTGCCCGAAAGCGCCGAAGCCGCAGGATAGGCGAAGCCGACGGCGGTATCCCGCCGCGTGTGGGTCACCAGCACGGGCCCGGTGATCCGCTGCTGGGCAATGACCTTGCGGAATGCGCCGTCCTGCCGGGCGCCCCCTTGCCGCGTGCTGCTGGCACCAAGGCCGTTGTGCGAGAACGCCCCCTGGAGCAAAGACAGCGAAGCCGGTCGCAGCGTTGTCAGCTCGTTCGCCAGCGACGTCACCAGCCGGGCGCCGAAGCTGTGCCCGATCAGATGGACGCGGATGCCGGAGCCCGCCGCCTGCTCGACGACCGGTGCAAGCGCCTTGCCGATCACACCGGCGCGGGCCTTCATCTCGTAGTAGGTGGCGTAGTTGAGCGTGGTCGCAATGGCAGCCTTGCCGCCGTTGAATAGGCGCTGGACTTGCCGGACGACATCCATGAAACCAGCGGCATTGCCATCACCCTGTGCGGGAACTGCAACATCGAACCGGGTCGGCGCGCTGGCGGCAAACTTCAGGTCTTCAATGAATTCCGAACCGGGCGTTTCCAGCAGGCGTGCGTGCTCGGCAGTCAATGTGTCGTCGCTGGTCAGGCACGTGCGGAGCAGATCGAGAAAGGCGTCGGCAAACATGCCGCCATCTGCACCGGATACGGCTGCCGCAATGAAGGCGTCCTTGTCGCAGTCCAGCACTTCGGCGATCTCGGCGGCGTAGGCCTTGAGTTCGGCGCGCGGGAGATCGTTGTCACTCACGCCTAGCGCGCCCCCACCGGCGCTGGCGGCGCCTCCCCGAGGCTCGGGCCGGAGGCTGAGGTCGGGCTGAAAGCGATAGGCCGGCCAGAACACGCCAGCCACTGCCCACGATCGGCCATCTGCTCCAAGGGCAGTGCCAGCAGCGTTCTGCAGGTTTTCGAGGAGGGTGCGATAGAGCGTGAGGGCCTCGGTCTCATCGTTGCGCCATCCGTGGCTGATGATGACAAGGTCGGTGATCCCCGGCGGGAGTGCCAAACCCCGGGGATCGGCAAGCGCGCCTGCCCGGTTGGTCGCGAGGCGAAGGAACGGCAAACCGGCAAGCGCTTCCATGGATCCTGTCTCCCTCACACCGATTGGACGGCGCGCATCATGTCGATCAGCCCGGCGCCCTGGAATTCGCGTATACGGCCAAGGTCGGTGCAGGTGCTCATGAACACCTTCTTGACCTCCTCCGGGCGGCCGATGAATTCGTTCTGGACCGAGAGAAACGCGGCAACCGCGCCCGCGACGTGGGGGGCGGCCATGCTTGTTCCGCTCTCCTCGCGGTAATAGACCGCATCCGGCTCGATCCTTGTGTCGGTGTTCTCCCGGATCATCGGCTCCACGGCGGAGGCCGGCGAGCACGAGAGGATGCGCTCGCCCGGTGCCAGAAGGTCGGGTTTCATCCGCCCGTCCGCTGTCGGCCCGCGTGAGGAAAAGTACGACACGCCATAGAGATGCGGGGATTCGCCATGAGTCGATCCCACGGTGATCGCGGCTTCGGCATTGCCGGGATCATTGATCGATTGCGCGAGGCCAATCCGCTTTGCCCGGCTTGCGCCCTCGGGCTGCAGCAGGACCGAGCCATCATTTCCAGCGGCCGCCACCACGACCACACCGCTGCGTACCAGCCGCGTCACGGCCACGCACAGCGGGCTCTGGCCAGCCGCGTACCACGCAGCCTCGAACGGATAGCCGAGGCTGAGGTTGAGGCAGTGTACCTTGGTTTTCCGGCCGGAATCGTTGAGATCAAAGACATATTCCAGCGCGGCAATCAGGTTGCTGGCATAGCCGCTGCCCTTGGCGTCGAGCACCTTCAGGCTCACCAGCTTCGCTTCCGGCGCAACCCCGCGAAGCTCCATCGGTGCCTTGTTCCCCGTTGCGGTCGGTTTCGTCGCGCTGTTCGCGCCCGGCTTGTCGGCCGACACGATCTGCTCCTCGCGCACGATTGTTATGTCGCCCTCTTCCGCGGCGGTGAAGCAGCCTGCAACGATGCCCGCGACGTGCGTGCCGTGGCCATACTCGTCGACAAGTGCGGTGCCCTCGAACGATCTGACATCATCGGTGAAGTCGCAGTGCTTGAGGCCGTCCGGCAGATCTTGGAGGTTCCTGAACCGGGCGAAGTGCGCATGTTTGCCATCGATACCGCTGTCCGCCACCGCAACCACGATATCACGGCCATGCGAGCCGAAAGTGGCAAGACACGCATCGGCCTTGATCGTGCGCAAGGCCTTGCCGGCAAACGGCTGAAGTGCCTGATCCGCCCAGATCTTGTAGATGGGAAACGGATCGGGCCGATGCGCGCGTTCAGGGCGGGCACTCTGCTTGCGTTCTGCCTGCTCTGTTCGCGCTTTCTGTTCCTCTCGCTCCTTCCGCTCTTTCAACGCGTTGAGCTCTTCTTGTTTCAGAGACAGGAACAGGTTGTGCTTGGAGGGCGATCTGTTCGCCTTGTTCAGTCGATCCGAATCGACTCCAACCTGCTCCAGCAGATCAAGGGCCGCATTCTTGGCGGCCTCGATCCCGTCCGGAAACATGATGTCGAGTTCCACGATCACCCTGGCGCGATCGCCCTGCGCATGGTCCGCGAAGTGATTGAGCAGATCGGGGAGGATCAGCCAGTGCGCCGACTGCTGCCGCAGCTTGTCGCGCGGATCGCCCGGCTTCGTGTCGCCCTCGTCTGCCATCGCCTTGCCCCTCTCGGTTTTCTTGCGAGCGTGGTCCGCGTTACGTCAGATCGGCGCGTCGACCAGTTCGGTGAGCGGGCCGTCGAACAGTTTGCGCTCAACCGCGGGCGAGGCGAGGCTGAGCGCCACGTCGCCAGCTTTGATCGGGCGGAACACGAGATCGAGTTCACCGTCGTTGTTGCTGTCGCCCGCCGAGAGCTCGATGGCGACGAAGCCGAACGCGAGACTGGTATCGCCCTTGTAGCTGACCGCCGTGTTGCTGCTTCCTTCCGGCGCGACCCCGACCTTTCCGCCTACGATGCCCTTGATCGCCGGGATATCCAGACCCAGCGACGCCTTGTGCTCGTCGAACGCGGTGACGCTGATCTGCGGTGAGCGGACAACTTCGGTCAGCACGTAGAGATTGCCATCGCCGAAGAGATATCGAGACAAGATCGGGTGGTTCCAGCGAACCGTGCCTTCGCTCAGAAAATCACCGATCTGGATAACGTTGGCGCGTTCCCGAGTGACATCGGTGAAGGCGAATTCCAGCCGCTTTGCTTGGCTGTAGGCGGCATCGATGCCAAGGTTGCCGCCCATCGCGGAAATGATCCCGCCGAGAATGTTGATGCCGATCTCGATCGGCAGCTTGCTCGACCGTTCGCCGTTGATATTGGCTGCAACGCTCGACACGATGGCGGGCAGGGGCGCCGAATGCGGCTCGATCAGCTGGTCGAGCGTTCCGATCAGCGCGCGCTGGCCGTTCGCTTCGCCGAGAAGGGCGAGCGGCGCAATGCCATCGCGCGGCTGCAGGATCGTATTTAGCCCGAGATTACGCAAGTAATTGACCGAGCGATCAACACACAAGCCCATTGGCATATCTCCCGTGAAATTGGCAATGGCCCACCCCACATTCCGATCGCGGAAATGGGGTGCGTCACGTTACTTTATTATTTCAATAGAATTTTAATGAAGTAGAAATGCCGAAATCTATTACGTTCTCGG
>Ga0315905_10007296_pt1 | contig 11214 bp, 7 predicted proteins | sample LakEriMetagenome_5_FD_203522 | JGI IMG/M metagenome (GOLD analysis project Ga0315905, IMG submission 203522) | Freshwater fungal communities from buoy surface, Lake Erie, Ohio, United States - Buoy 4 MA121 | ecosystem: Environmental > Aquatic > Freshwater > Lake | place: USA: Lake Erie, Ohio...
TAATGATAATTCAGACATTAATTTACAGACTAGTCAATATTTTAATTTGGGTAGAACTTTCTATTATAATGATTTTTATAATGAAGGGGAACAAATTTATGGTGATGTCTGTGAATGGAATAATATGGAACAAAAAGAATTTGTATTATCTGAGTATTATCACAAGTTTGTATATAATCCACAAATTTTTGACATAGGAACAAGTGTAGAAAATCCAAGTGGTTATTATTACCAACCTCACTATTTAATAAAAATTAGAGAGTACTCTGATTACATAGAACAAGGAAACTCAGATGTTACTGTAGGAATTCCAGATTATGCATTTTATTCACAAAATGATGGAAATTTTTATTGGAGGGATTTATATCCATATGGGTTTATTGATTCTGACGGAAATGGAGTTGACTATCCATTTTTTAACGGTAGACATTATCCGTACAATAATTATGTTTTTAGAATAATTCCTGAAGGAAGTAATACAAATTTTGCAAGAGTAATACCAGTACCAACTATAGATGAATGTGAATAAAATAAAAATAACACTACCTGAAACTTCACAAGAAATTGTGGTTCCTTTTGACATGCAATGGGACCTCCTAAATAGGGAGGACACCGTTGTTAGTCAAGATGCGGAAGTTATAAAGAAAGTAATTGGGACTCCACCAAATTATGAACTAGTTAGGTTTTCAAGAAGACCAATTGCAAATCAAACTGAGCAAAAATATCAATTTTATTTTTATAGTGCAACCACAGATACGTGGATAAATTCCTATTTCACTAGATTTACTCAAGATGATGTAAGATTTTTTTCAAATGCCTATAAGAAATCATTCTTTAAATTAGATTTATATGATACCACAGAACCACAAACTCAAAGAATATACTTAACAGTTATTTTGGGGACCTATCAGTCGGCAATTGATTTTTTCGCAACATTAGGAATAGAACCACCTGTTCTACCGTGTATTAGGTATCGAATAATTTCAAGTTTACCCGCCGACGAAGAACTCTTCACTTACACCGATTGTTGTGGACAAATTGAAGAATGGTCAAGAGAACCTGGACAAACGGAATTAGTTTTTTGTGCTCCATTTGGTTCCGTTGCAAATTTACAGTATTCATTTGAAGGAGATTTACAACCGCCTATAGATTTTGTACTCGATGGAACAAACTATGATGTTTTTAATAATTTGGGAGTCTTTGTAGTATCTGACACATGTGAATGTGATTTACAAGAAGAAATACCTTTAAATTCATATATAATATATAAACCAGAATTTAACTTGGACCATGTGGGTAATAGAGAGGGTTATTATTTATATTGGTATGAAGACCCAACTTTATTGAATATAACTGAATTTTTTATGAAGGTAAAATTTTTCGATGGGGCCACAGGAACATATATAGTTTTTACAACAAATCCACAATCTAATTATGTGAATCGATATGCGGTACCAAATGATGATTTTTATGTTAGAGTTCCTCTAATTTATTCTTCGAGATTTTATGAAATAGTTGATATATTAAATGGTAATATTTTGACAACTTGCCCCTGGTATGAATATGTAAACCCACCTTTAACCTAATGGAAGTAAGAAAAATTAAAATATCGCCTGAAGTTTTAATACTTGATATAAGACCTGAAACATATAGTGGTTTTACTTTTGGGTATTATTCAGGTTTGACCCAAATCTTATCTGGAGGACCTGGAGGTAGTTCATTATTAACAGATGTATCAATACCTGTATTTCTTAAACAAGATTATTCAGACATAGGTTATTACTCTCCATTTGATGGGGACCTGACCCACTGTAATGAAAATGTTAATTTTACTTTTGCTTTGGACCCTCTACAACCAAATGGAATTTGTATTTTAAATACATCCAAAAGAAATGTTACTTATTTAAGTGGGGCGACATATTTTGTTGACTGGGGAGATGGTTCGCCTACAGAAGAAGTATTTGGTTTTATTCCCACAACAACATGTCATAATTATTTAGTAGATGGGACTTATACAATTTCATTTTCAGGAAGTAGTTTGGCTGGTCTTTTTATAGTTGAAAAAAATGTAACAATACCTTTTGTTACCTCCCCGTATATAAATCCCGACGGGATAGTTACCTTTCCATCAGAAAACGGCTCTTGGAGCGGAACACCAGTATCCCAAGACTACATTTATTTTTTTGATTCCAACAATACCGTTGCCCAACAAGTATCTTCCGTATATACAAACATACCTTTTGTTGTGTCTGGTAATACAAGGTCAAGACTTGAGGAATTACAATTATATGGTGCCGTCCCATATGTTGATGGTGTTATGATAACATTAGAAGATGGGTCAACAGGAATGACAGTGTCACAAAGTGTTAATTTTACAGCATATACAATTAATGACCAAGCCTACTTAGATTACCCAAATGGGACATCGGCATTTTATTGTTTTTCAGAGGGACTGACTAGTGATATGTTAACCGCTTCTGGTTTAACTAAATTTGAGTACTTAATGAACATAATAGAACAACCAGAAATACAATCTTATGTATTTATTGAAAGAGGAAAATATTCTGGCATGGAAAACTTTAAAAGAATAGGTGAAATTGGTAATGCCGGTTCTTTAACTAAATACGGGTTGGGATTTTTTGATGTTAGAAATTGGAATGATATATAATAAACTTTTTTAATTTTTTTTAAATTGGCTACAGGTAATTACGGAATTGTTAGGCCCTCAGATGTTAGTCCTGAAGATGTAGAAATTATTTTACACTACACACCATCTAGAGATTTAACCACAAATTTTACATTAACTAGACTTGATTCGATACAGTACTTGAGACCATATTACAGTAATGCAAGTATAGGGGGAACAACCACTGAACTATTAGGTGGTTTATATAATCTTACACTTCCTGCAGAACAGTTTAATGCTTTAGGAATATATACTCTTTATCTTAGACCAGCTCAGATAAGAACACTGATTAATGATTGCGGGGTACTTTCATCTTCACCAAATACTAAAGGTATCATAATTAACATACAAGACGTACCACCCGAGTTTAGAAATAAATTTACAAACCAAGGACTTGTAGGTTTTAGGGTTGAATATCTTAATGATGACGGAACTAAAATTCCTAACTTCTTTAGAATTGTTACATCGAACTTTTATTGTGAACCCGTAACTCAAAATTTGGTTAACACTAGTCAAAAATCAGTAAGGTATAGATATTCTGATGGTTCTACAAATCTTATGTTTTGTACGCTAACTCCATCATCTTCACCTACAACAAGACCAAACGCCACACCGTATATTGGAGCACCGGCTCAAAGAATTGTAATAACAAATACATTCTTTAATCCTTCAGTTGTTGAAGTTGAAATTGTTGAACATGATGCGTCAACTCTTGCAATTGCATTGTACGGAAATCAAACCAAATCTCTTGAAGATGGAATTTATACAATTTATGACCCTGACAATAACATTTATAGACAATATAACTTATATGAAATTAGAGACCAATATAATGAATTGTTGTATGAAGTTAGACAAGATAGAGGTGATAACATAGACTTTAGTAAAAACTTTGCAAATATAATTTCAGTATGAGTAAGTATGCATGTCCTCCACAAACCGGAAGTGGTCAAGGTACTTTTTCGGATAATTTGGTTGGGTTACAGCTTACCCGAGGAGGAGGACTCACGCTTGGAAATTTTGAATTTAGAACTAGCGTTAATGAAAAGGTAGATAGGAGTTTTGATACTGGAAAATACTCAGGACCTTTAAATCTTAATGATTTAAATATATCCACAACAGTACAGGCTCAAAAAATTAATGACGTTAATTTCAAGGTATACCCAAACTTTGACCCTTCTAAGGTAACCAATTATGTTGCATATGGTCCCCTAGGTAAAAGACTTTCGGCATCAATTACAAATGTTATAAACTATTTTCCAGCGGCAATAGAGGTTCCATTTTTTAGACCAAACTTCACAACTGGTACAACTGCTACAAATATATTTTATGATACAACAGAAAATATAACTTATTTTAATATAGATGCGTCATCTGTATGGAATCCGTTTAATGTCGATTTTACAAAAACGGCATTTATAAACATACAAAATTTATCTTATGATGTGTCAAAATACCGAGACTTTACAACTAACTATAGAAAATTTGTTGTAGTCACTACCACAGATACATATAACATTATAGATTTTACTGCAACTACAGTAATATCTGCGGGAACATTATCAATTGCTGTTGAAGGAGAAATATTCAGTGGGGTTACAGAGAGTTATGAAGACTTTTATATAAGACCCGATGATATAACTGTTAATGAAATTTTTAATTTGGAGTTAGATGAAGTAGATGAATTATTACTTAACAGGTATTCTATGCCGTTATATACTTCATCATTTAGAGTACAAACAGAAGGTGATGATGGTAATATATTTTTCACAACACAAACCGCTACTTGGCCTTTAAATGGTCAGTGGAATATAGATATATCAACACCTACGTTCATATCATATGTTAATAAACTAAGTCAGATTGCTGATGCCTTTGACCAAACACAGACGGACCTTTTAACCAGATTTTATACAACAGATTCTTTAAAAGAATTTGATACCGATGATATGAAAGTTGCAAAGACTTTAAAAATCTACGGTAGAAGTTTTGATGAATCTAAAAAGTATATAGATTCCATATCACACATGGTTTCTGTGAATTACAATGTTGGAGATGATGTACCTTCTAAATTACTAACAAATTTTGCGGCAACTCTCGGGTGGGGAACAAATATATCACCAATACAGAGTGATTCATTCTTGAGTACATTATATGGTGAAGTCTCAAGTAATTTTCCTGGAATGTCTAACTCACCTTCATTGGATGAATTAGAATATCAGTATTATAGAAATTTAATTTTAAATTCAGCATATCTATTTAAATCAAAAGGTACAAGAAGGGCTATAGAATTCTTGATGAATTTCATTGGGGCTCCCGAGGCTCTTTTAGAATTTAATGAACACGTTTATTTGGCTGATGATAGAATTAGACCCGACAGATTTGAAGAATTATATTTTACGGTAACAGGTGGAACATATACACCATTAGTTCCTCTTTATGACCCTAATAATATATACAGATTTTTTGGAGCACCCTACACTGCTTACACACCATCTAATGAAGTAGTTGAGGTTGACTTATTAAGAGATGACTTCCCAATCGATGAAAACGGTTACCCAAAAGCGCCAGTTGATAATGACACGTATTTTTTCCAACAAGGAGAAGGTTGGTTTGAATCTACACCCCAACACAGAAGTCCTGAAGAGATAAATGAATCAACAAGTGTGTTTACAGGTGATTCAGTTGATATACAAACTCAGCTACAACCTTTTACTTATGGGGACAAGTATCTTGAAAGATTTAGAAATTTTCCATATTTAGGAATTGGGTTTGAACTTGAAAAAACAATAGATAATAAAAAATCTTGGACTCAAAATACTTCTGATTTAAGAAAAAATGCTGATGGTAATTTTGATGCTTATTATGAAGTAAGTGATGATAGGTTAGTTTTAAATGTTAAAAATGTTGACCTGTTTTTAAATGCTGGACAAGCATTGGCATATGATGTTTGGAGTTTATCTAATGAACAAAATTTCCCAATACCATTTAATGGACTTGGTAATCCATACCCAACAACAGGGGACACAGACTGGACTATTATTGACCCAAAACCCCAACTAAAAGATTTCTTTGAATTTGCTCAAACTTTTTGGAATAATATGGTAAACGTTAGAAATAGACAAGTTGCAACTGATGGTAAGACATCCGGTTACCCAACACTACAATCTATTTTTTGGAGATATTTGACCGCATTACAAGATGAGGGAATAGTAACAAATGATTTCACTTATGCCAAAATGTTAGACTATATTAACGGTATTGGTGACTTTTGGGTGAGATTAGTTGAACAATTTGTACCGGCAACTACTCTTTGGAATACTGGAACAAGGTTTGAAAACTCCATTTTCCACAGACAGAAATTTATATATAGGCCCCAAAGAGGTTGTCTTTTAGAAGACTTAGAAGTTGCAGGGGCTCAAGTAGGTGGAGGAGTCCAACCGAATAATTGTAACACCGTAGATTTCCTTTTAAGTGTTCTATATAATTCGAATGTTTTACAACAAGCAATAAATTCTATTCCACTTGAAATAGTTTGTCAGGTTGGAACCGCATCTATATCGTCTTTACAATATAGATTTATACTTACATTAACTAAGAATGGAGATGGACAAATTTTTAGTTTTGATAATCCTGAAGTCTTTAACTCACCCAATTTGGTTATGACCGAACCTCAATGGATTATATTCATAAATCAAGGACTTGGAAGTATACTTGGTGATTTAACAGCGATAGGTGTCTCGGCAACTTACGCTAATAATACAATAACATTACAGTCAGAAGATTGTGAAGAGATTACTCTTGCTGATTTTGATTTAGAATTTATAAACGTTGAATTTGGTTGTTAAAAATGGCTTCTATTAATTACACATACAGTTTAAACGGTGATTGTACAAATACCTCTGCCGGTACATTTTCGCTTTCATTTACTGCGGCGTCACCACCATTAAGTGTTACTTGGATTGACCCTATTTCGGGTTCATCTTTTTCATCTCAAACAATTACAACTAACCCATATGAAGTAACAGGGCTTACCGCTGGAACCTACTCACTACAAATTTATGACACACCATATTTGAGTGACACGGTTAACACAATTCCAATCATATTCACCATAACTTCTGCATGTACAGTTAATTTAACTACTTCCCAAAATACTACTTGTGGAAGTAGTAATGGAGTTGTTTATGCTTATATGCCCATAAATTTCGGAGGTAATCAAGTTTATCTGTATTCTGACGGAATATTAATTAACAATATTACAACAGATTCCACCTATGTTTATTTTTCAAATTTGCCGGCAGGTGTATATTATGCGGTATCAGTTGACCCAGGAGGGTGTAGCGGAACAAGCAACAGTGTAATAGTCCAAGGTTCAACACCATTAGATTTTGGACTCTATACTGTAAACAATCCGGCTTGTGTGACACAAAATGGGCAAATTTATGTTACAGGAGTCACCGGAACTGGACCATATACTTATACATGGGATGCTAGTATTAGTAGTTCTGTAACAGGAAGTTCTGTAACAGGACTAACCACCGGCCCATATGGAGTTACTGTTTCCGATTCATTAGGATGTTCAACAACTAAATCAACCTCCGTTGAACAATCAAGTGCAATCTCTGTGATTTCATTTACCACTGTATTACCTACTTGTTATGGTACGGATGGCCAAATAACTTTTTATATATCAGGTGGGTCATCACCATACAGTTATAATTTAAGTAATGGTGATTCACAAGTATTAATAACCAACCAAGTCACATTTACGGGTTTGAGTTCTGGTAATTATACTTTAATAGTTAATGATGCAGGTTTATGTCAGGCAACAACCCAAGTAGGACTGTTTGCACAAAATTCTTTTTCAGTTTTATCAACAACTAAACAAGATGTTTACTGTAACCAATTAGGTAGTATAACAACACAAATAGATGGTGGAAACGCACCGTTTTTCTATACATTATCCGCTAGTAGTGGCTCAATAACAAGTAGAACTACTTCATTTTTAACAAATACATTTACAAATTTATACTACGGTGATTATGTTGTATCGGTTAGAGATATTAATAGTGCATGTACGTTCAGTGAATTAGTCACATTACAAAATTACACAAATTTTTCAATATCAATCACGGCAAATACCTCAACTTGTTTGAATAATAACGGGTCAATAAATGTAGAGGTGGACCAAATTTTTCAAACTGGACTAACATTTACTTATTATTTATCTAACGGACAACATTCAGTTGAAACAAGTTCAACAACCTATACGTTTTCAAATCTAACATCTGGTGTTTATATGGTAACAGTTGTAGATAATACAACTTGTTCGATTACTGGACTTACAAATATTGCAACTACACAACCATATCAAGTATACTTATATCCGACTGATTGTTTGACTGGTAGTGGAGGTACAATAACTGCTTTGATACAAGAAAATGAAGGACCATATAATTTAACTTGGAGTAATAATGTAAATGGTCAAAGTGGTATTTTTGTAACGGGGTTAACTGCTGGAACATATACATTAACTGTTAGTGGTGAAAATAACTGTGTAACCAGTAGAAGTATCGATGTTACGTGTCCACCTAGAGGAGTTACAAATTATAGTTTCAAATATAGTACAGGAGTTAAAGAAACTATACCAACAACTAAGTTGACTTTAAAGAATATGATGTACTCTGGTTATACATCATTGGTTGAAAATTCTACAAATTGTACTCTAAGTAGTGCCACATTTAACTTTAAAGTAGATATTGGGGGGACTGAATATGAATTTCCTTTCTATTATACTGAGAGTTTTAATAATATACCTGATTTAACTTATTTTGCACCAATTATTGAATCATCGATTCTAACAATTCCGAACATAGAAAATTGTACAGTTGATGCTGAAAAAAATACCATAAATGTTTTAGCTAAAGCAGATTCTACAACAGAGTATTACAAGGGAGAAACAATAACTTTTACTATTAGAATTTATTTTGTAATAAAATGTATTTCAGTAAATGATATTATTTGCACGTGATAAATGAGTCAAATTACAATAAATACTATAAATGGAACCCCACCATATTCAATATATGTCTGTAGTACGTTTTTACTAAATTGTACTCTTGTTTTATCAGGTGTAACATCATTACCTGTAACATTTGAATCTCCATCGGCTTTTACAAATAGCCCATCAGTAGTTGTAAAGGTAGTTGATTCGCAATCATGTGAATATAACCAAAATTATAGTTGTTTAAGTCAAACACCAACCCCATCATTTACCGTAACTCCAACTTATACACCATCTAATACATCGACACCTCCTGTTACACCATCTAACACTCAAACATCTTATACACCTACTCCTACCCCTACAAATACTGCGACCCAAACTCCTAGCACCACTCCCCCAAGTACACCAAATATTTTAAGTGGATTATCTACAGTTCTTTTAGTAATAGAACCTGTTAGTGCTGCCACCAGTATTGGTAATTATATGCAAAGCCAAGGTGTTAATTTTTTTGGATTCAGTAATGGTGTTGCCCCATCAACAAACCAAGTTGATTTTGAAAATGAAATGAATGTTTATTTGAATTATTCTGGTTGGTCAAGTGGGGAATTACCAAATTTTAGAAGTTTACAATACCCAGCTGTACCGTTTCCAAGCGGTAATGATAATTTTGGAAATCAACTAACTTCATATAATTTTTTAACAACTTTAATATCGGCCTCAACAATTAGTGGGGATGCATGGTATACTTTTTTTATTGGTAGTGCATACACAAATGGAGTATATCAAAAATCAATTGGGGTTAGCACAAATTCACCAAATATATTTAATCAAGTTAACACAAATCCAACTTTTAACCAAATAGATTTTACATATAAAGCTAGTAATTATTACTATACAGGAATTAGGTTATATACATCTTTTCCATCACCTGAATTTTTATTAAGTAATACTCAAAATATATATTTTAAAGGAAGTGTGATTGGTGTATAATTATATAATATGTCAAGTCTTAACTATAAAAATCCATTATCACCACTCAGAGCTTTAGGGCCACAAAGTGTAAGTCCTGAACAATTCATAGGTACTCACTTCAGTACTGAAGGAGTTGGTGGTTACATGGAGGTTTATAATGTTTCAGACCTTTATTATACAGTACCTGGTGGGCAATACGGGACAATAAAATATAGTGGTAATACTATTCCTATAAATTTTTATAAAGGAAGTGGAACCAGTTTTTCTTATGATACTTTAACTTTAAATTCAGATAATCTTTCATCAGGTAGAAAGAAACTTGGTATGCTTGTTTATGTATATGAAACCGATGAAATTTATCAGTTTCATATAAACAATTATGATAGTTTATGGTCAGCGGCAACAGCATCGACTGGAACTGTAGTTATAACGGACTTTGGAACAACAGTTAGAGGTGGTACTCCTGAAGGTATTGCATTTATATCAGGTTGGACTGGAAATACTGTTGAAGGAATAAGTGGTGCAACAAGCTCAACTGCGGTTTGGAAAAAACTAACAACAGGTGGAGGAGGTGGAGGTTCAGGAATTACAGGTGGAACATATTATCCAAATACATTAACATTAGATTTAGAATCTACGGGTAGTACAATATCGATTGGTAATGTTACAGGTCTTTATATATCTGCGGGAACCTACACATCAGGAACATCAACACTTGATTTATTTAACTCAACAGGAGGAACAGTTTCTGTAACTGGTATAACATCAAGTTCGGTATTTAATGGGCTTACTCAAGTGACTGAAGCTACAAGAACAGGATTAACTCCAACTATTGGATATATGGTTTATCAAACTGACGGGAGCGACGGAGTATATGTTTATAAAGCTTCAGGTTGGGTTCAGATGATATGATACTTCTTACTATTTATATGTAAGATAATTTTATTAAAATTTTATAATGTCAGATATTTCAAACCAGTTAATAAAGGATAGTTACAATTATGTTTTACAATCTGACTTATCAACTGGAGTAGTATATAGAATTGGAGGTTCAATTCCTGTTAATCCTATTTTCCAATCAGGACTTACGGTCAATAGTGGTTTTACATATTCAAATGGAACTGAACAAAATGGTTACGCTCTTTTAACTGATGGAACAGGTTATGCGTATTGGGGTGCTATAAGTGCGGCAACTCCTTCTTCAGGCGTTACAAGTATTACAGTTGGGAATGGATTATCTGCAAATTCATCCACTGGAGCAGTTACAATAGTTTTTACAGGTTCAACTGGGACTTCAGGGGACTACCTACCATTAAGCGGGGGAACCGTAACAGGAGGAACAATATTCCAAAGCGGATTAACGGCAAATACATTTTATTCATCAGGTCAAGTTGGTATTGGAACGGCAAGTCCAAATGCTAAGGCAATAATAGAAATTGCATCAACAACCCAAGGTGTTTTATTTCCAAGAATGACAAAAGTAGAAAGGGATGCGATTACTTCTCCACCAATTGGACTTATACTTTTTGTGACTGATGATAATGAA
>Ga0315905_10007297_pt1 | contig 11213 bp, 11 predicted proteins | sample LakEriMetagenome_5_FD_203522 | JGI IMG/M metagenome (GOLD analysis project Ga0315905, IMG submission 203522) | Freshwater fungal communities from buoy surface, Lake Erie, Ohio, United States - Buoy 4 MA121 | ecosystem: Environmental > Aquatic > Freshwater > Lake | place: USA: Lake Erie, Ohio...
TTAGACCAAAGCAATCAATTTTTATATTTGTTTCAATGCGTCTTTATCAACTGTCTTTACTCTGTATCGGATTTATGCTGTTTGCATTTGCTTACTGGCCATCCGAACCTGCTCTTCACGCACCAAACACAATAGCTCAAAACGATACCGCTTTTGTTTTCCCACAAACAGATCCTCAACTCTACACCATCAAACTCAATAATCATTTGGCTCAGTACATGGATCGCTCAGTCAAACAAGGGATACAACCCGTTGCCAATACAAATGGCTTGCGCCGCGCATTCCGAGCCAAAAAACTCGTATTAGTTCAGGCCCATACGGGCTATGTTCTTGATACTTTTCAGTACTCATATGCCCTTCTCACGCCATATGCTGCCCAAATTCTGCAAGAAATTGGCACCGCATTCCGCGATTCATTGGCGCAAAGTCCACTCAAAGATTGTCAATTAATTGTCACTTCCATGACAAGAACCAAACACACGGTTTCCAAATTGAAACGCACCAATAGAACCGCGGTTAGCCGCAGTCCGCATTTGAACGGAAATAGCTTTGATCTCTCATTCTCTCGTTTTAAATCGAATCAAGCACTAAGCTCTATTGAAAAACAATACCTCCAATCTATGATTGCTAAGATTTTATTGCACTTCAAAAACGAGGTGAAAATTTGGGTAACGTTTGAACAGCGTGAAGAATGCCTGCATATTGTTGCAAGAAAAGGGGTTTAAATTGTAAATTTGCCCATGCGTTGGGAATTGATTTTGCTTTTTATTTGTTTTCAGGGTTTTGCACAAAAACAACTCGAGGCAAAATTTACAACTGAAAAAATCACCATAGACGGCCAACTTAAAGAAACATCGTGGTCTGCGCAACAAGATCTCCAGCCTTTTGTCAATATAAAACCAGAACCTGGCCAGCCTTCTAAAAGCAGAACGAGTGTGCAATTAGTCTACGACCAAGACGCCTTGTATTTTGCCTTTTTCTGCGAAGATCATCCCGACTCCATTTCTAAAGTACTTTCTCTCCGCGACGACTACAACCCGAATTGCGATATCATCGGCATCTTTTTAGACACCTACAACGACAATCAAAACGGTTTTTATTTTGGCCTCACTAGCCGCGGCGTGCAGCTCGACGCTAAAATTGTTGGCAACGACTACAACGACAAACTCAATTTAGTCTGGCACAGTGCCGTAACAATAGTTGACAATGGCTGGATTGCAGAAATCCGTATACCATACTCTGCACTGCGCTTCCCTCAAAAAGAGGTGCAAGATTGGGGTGTCAATTTCGGAAGGCAAATTGCAAGGGCACGCGAAGAATCTTCTTGGGTAACGGTAAATCCAGACCTCGAAAATATGCTCCTAGAAAGTGGCGACATCACCAATGTTAAAAATATCACGCCACCGCTGCGCCTAGCCCTGATTCCATATGTTTCTGCATATGCAGATGAAGTACGCCAAGAAGATGGCTCAAAAAGTTTATTGCGCTCTTTTAACGGCGGCATGGACATCAAATATGGCATCAATGAAGCCTTCACTTTAGACCTGACACTCGTTCCAGATTTTGGCCAAGTTGTTTTTGACCAACAGGTGCTCAACCTAACCCCTTTTGAAGTACAATTCAACGAAAACCGACAGTTTTTTACGGAAGGGATGGAACTTTTCAATAAGTCGGGAATTTTTTACAGCCGTCGTATTGGGATTCAAGCGCCAAATAAAGTGACCCAAACAATGCTCCAACCAAATGAGTACCTCGAAAACGTACCTGGGTCGTCGCAACTTTACAACGCATCAAAAATTTCTGGAAGAAATAGCAAAGGGCTCGGAATTGGTGTTTTTAATGCCGTTAATGCCGAGCAGATGGCCACTGCGGTCTCAACACTAGACAACAGCCGCAGAGAAGTCTTGATATCGCCACTGACCAACTACAACGTACTCGTTTTTGATCAAAACCTCAAGAACAATTCTTCTATTACCTTCACCAATACCAACGTATGGCGTGCCGGCTCTTTTTACGATGCCAATGTCTCTGCATTTAATTTCAACCTCAACAGCAAAGACAACAATTACAATATCAATGGAAAAGGGATTCTTTCGGCTCAACTTGCCCAACAAGCAACGCTAGGCCATAATTTGAATTTCAATATCCAAAAACAACGCGGATCGCTCATCGCGGGCCTTGGATATCTCGAAGAATCCGATACCTACGACCCAAACGACCTCGGCTTCAATTACAACAATAATAGAAGAATCTTGGAAGCAAGCGTTGCCTACCGCGATTTCACGCCCAAATGGAAAAAACTCATGAAATGGAGTGTCAATGCGAATGTAACGCAAGCCTACCTCTACGAGCCAAATACATTCTCTTCCAACATGGCTAGTTTAAATTTCTTTACAGTAACTAAAAAATTCAATGCCTGTGGCTTTAATGGTGGGGGGAGTCTTCAAGAAGGGAAAGATTATTTTGAGGCCAGAACGTGGGGCAAAGTATTTACTACTCCGCAATTTATCTTTTTGAATACGTGGTATTCTTCTAATTATCAACGTAAACTCGCCATAGATTTAGGCGGCAGCATTACAGAATACCTTGATCATCCTTGGAAACAATATGCCTATAACTTGAATCCTAGAATTCGGCTTACAGATGCTATATTCTTGATATATTCCTTTGAAAAAGAACTGCAATTCAATAGCATCGGCTATGCCATACCATTTGCTACGGCAGCTCAGACCTATAATGGAATTTTATTCGGGCAGCGCGACCGCAACACAACCGTTCAAGCCATCTCTTTCGACTACATCTTAACCAACCGCATGTCTTTAAGCTTGCGCTTGCGTCATTATCGTTCGACGCTTACCTACCAACATTTTTCGCTATTACAAGAAGACGGAAGCCTCGAACTTTTAGATGGTTTCAATGGCCTTACTACCGAAGGGAAATCAGCGTACGATATCAATTACAACGCATTTACAATAGACTTCGTGTACCGTTGGGTTTTTATGCCAGGCAGCGAATTAAACATTGTCTGGAAAAATTCTGTCTTTGCGAGTAATGAAGCCGTTGATGTTGCCTACTGGCAAGATCTCTCTTATACCCTTCAAACCGGTGCACTCAACAGCTTCTCCATGAAATTGATCTATTGGCTAGACGCCCAACAACTCAAAAAAGATAGGCAAGCCCTACCACGCTGAGTATTCGCCATCGCCGTGCACGTATGCACGATCTGTTGCTTCATCTGGTGTAGCAAGCGAATAGTAAGGGTATACAACTTGATCTTTCCATAACACAACTTTTCCTCTAGGGACAGAAAGTAATAATGCTACTTCTTGGTCCCGAAGGTGATCCTTTACAGGAAAAGAAAATCCGCTCGACAACACTAAGCTAGAATCATCCAGATGGCAAGGAAAATGAATTTTTGAAGCGCGTCTGTTTGCCTTTAAATAAGAGGAGCCATTGGCGCGCTTCACTATTTTTACATGATACAGACTATCACTAGACTCTTCGTATTGGATTTCTACACCGCTGATATAAATATTTCCATTTTGAGTTAAAATCAATCCTTGGTTAGGGTGCTTATTGACCTTATATCCATTTTTGGAAAACCCAAGTTTATAAGCACCGAAAGCCGCTAAATGCAAATCATTTGAGATTTCGAGCTGAAGAGAATCACCTGAATAGGTCCCAATTTCTTTACTCAGTTCTCCTTCAATTGCAAAAGATTGGGCTGTAGAAACCCCTACATAAACAAGAGAAAATATTCCAAAGATTGCGACAGCACCAAAAATGGTAAGGCCAGATTTTAACCACTTTGCATGAAATTCAAATAACATTCTGAAGCCAAGTAACAGACTCGACAAACCCCAAGCAAAACCAATGAAAGAGACGCCGACATATACAAGCAAATGCATCTGCTTCGTTTCAAAAAATAGCATACTCAATTCACCTAAAGATGAATGCTCTCCATTAATTTGTGCAGGAATTAAAGAAGGATCTAAAAAGATGAGTATTCCTAAACTTACAATGAGTGAAAAACCAAAGAGAATAAGAAAAATACCAACTGCCCTTTTAATAAATTCAAGCAAGCGGCTCAAAGAGGTACTCAATCCAGATCCGGTTCGCAACTGACTAGACCATTTTCTGGCATTTCTCTCTACGCGCTCCGTAGCTTCTTTAAACTCCGTTTTGATACTCTCCACATTTACTGCTCTTCCGCGCATCTGAAGTTTTTCACTGGCTGTTTTGGCGCTCGGGGTAATGATCCAAAGTAAAATATAAATGGGAATGCCCGATCCAAATACCATGGTAAACAGCACAAAAGCCACCCGGATAAAAACAACATCTACATTAAAATAAGCCGCTACACCACTTGCCACGCCACCTAATAGTGCGGTGTCAGCATCTCTGAAAAAGCGTTTAGGTGCGGTTAGCGGCTCCGTACTTTCTTCTGCGGTTTGATTCGTAGTTTTGGATTCTTCTTCGCCAAATACTTCAGGACTACCAAGCAACTGGATAATTTCTAAAATCTGAGGCAACTGAACAACTTGTTGAGCCGCCACTTTTTCTTGCAACAGTTCGACAATGCGCAACTCAATATCTTGCAAAATTTCATCTTTCCCCTCTTCGTGTTGCAGCACCCTTGAGAGTTCATTAAGATAATTGCGTAACGCGTCGTAGGCTTGTTCTTCTAAAATAAAAGCAAAACCTTGGATATGAATGGAAACTGTTTTATTCATGATTTGGTAATTTGAGTAAGTAATGAGACCGCTTGCTGTAATTCTTGCCAAGTATGAGCTAGGTCGGTAAAAAATTGTTTTCCCTTAGGTGTGATCGCATAATATTTCCTGGGCGGACCAGCAGTAGATTCTTCCCAGCGGTAAGTCAATAATTCCAAATTTTTGAGCCGTGTCAACAATGGATAAACCGTTCCTTCCACAACCAACATTTGAGCACCTCTTAACTTCTCTAATATTTCTGAAGGATAAGCCTCGCCATTATTGAGGATACCGAGAATGCAATATTCCAAGATGCCTTTGCGCATTTGAGATTGTGTATTTTCTACATTCATCTTTCTAATTTTATACAAAGTTATATGTTTTATTCTGTATTATGCAATACATAGTACTATAAAAATAAAAAAGACGCTCTGACTGCGCCTTTTAAAATCAATTTATCTTATTCTATTTCAAGCATTTGAAGTAATCAAAAGGCTCTTGGCAAGCATTGCACTGATAATGCGCTTTGCAGGCCGTGCTACCAAATAAACTCACCATTCGGGTGTCTTTGCTATTACATTTCGGACAACTCACGCGAGGAGGTTCAGAGAAAAGTGCGCTTTTATCGGGTTCGTTGACTGGTGGTGCTATACCGTAAAGTCGGAGTTTTTGGCGGCCTTCATCGGAAATCCAGTCGGTGGTCCAGGCAGGGCTCAAGATGTGTTTTACTTTGGCGTTGGCTATCCCCTTCTCTCGCAATTTGGCAAGGATGTCTTCCTCGATTTGTTGCATTGCAGGGCAGCCGCTGTAAGTTGGTGTGAGTTCTACAACCCACGTTTGGTCTTGTATATAGATTTGCTGAACTACGCCGAGGTCGGTAATGGTGAGGACAGGGATTTCTGGGTCGCTAACCTCATCTAAAAAACTGCGGATGTCGGCAGCATCTACCATTCCATATTCGGGTATGCGCGTTGCATGTACTGCAAATCTGAGAGCAAATAGCCCATGTGTTCTGAGTGTCGTCCTTCTCGGCCGCCATCGAATTTCCAGTTGTTGGCAGGAATTTGCAGTGTGGCCTCGTTGAGCACTTCACTAACCGTGCTCAGCCATTGGGTGTGAATAGCGGCTAAACTAGGTACCTTTCCTTCGGCCTGAAGCATTTGGTCTATTTCATTTTCGTAGAACAACTCGTTGGTGTAGCGCCACAAATGATCGATGGCATCTTGGGCGCGCTGATGAGACTCTTCGGTGCCATCGCCCATGCGAATCACCCACTCTGAGGTGTGTTTGAGGTGATAGCGCGTTTCTTTCACGGATTTAGCCGCAATTGCAGCTAATTGCTCGATAGGGCTTTGCATCAAAGCTTCGTAAAGTGGCAAGCGAAAAGCGTCAAAGAAGAACTGACGAAGGATGGTCATGGCAAAATCGCCATTTGGCTGTTCGACGAGCAAAACGTTCTTGTATTCGTTTTCGTAGCGTAAATAAGCAAGTTGGTCGTGGTTCCTGCCTGCGCCTTCAAGTTCTCCGGCTAAATCATATAGGCTTATCGCCTGGCCAAGTAAGTCTAATGAAATGTTGGTCAGGGCGATATCTTCTTCGAGGATTGGGCCGTGGCCACACCATTCGCTAAGGCGTTGGCTCAGAATAAGGCTGTCGTCTGACATCCGTAAGACGTATTCAAAAAGTGCGGATTGCTGCATCTTTACATGTGTTTAACGCCGTCTGGCACTTCGTAGAAAGTTGGATGACGGTATATTTTGGTATCCGATGGCTCAAAGAAAGAATCAGCTTCGTCTATGTCTGTAGCGTGAATGTGCGCAGACTCCACTACCCAAATACTGATACCCTCTGAACGGCGGGTATAGACGTCGCGGGCATTTTCCAGTGCTAAGGTAGCGTCTGGTGCGCGCAAGCTACCGACATGTTTGTGATTGAGGCCTTGTTTGCTTCGGATAAATACCTCCCAAAGAGGCCATTCGTTTGTTGACATCGTCTTGTAAATTTAATTATGCTGATTGTTTCATGGCGCGCTTTTTGGCAAAGGCAGTAGCAGCTTCGCGCACCCACATGCCTTCTTCTTTGGCTTTAACTCTTGCCGCCAAACGTTCTTTGTTACATGGGCCATTTCCTTTGACTACTTGCCAGAATTCTTCCCAGTTGATTTCAGAAAAATCGTAATGGCCGCGCTCCTCATTCCACTTTAAGTTTGGATCAGGAATCGTGAGGCCAAGGATTTCGGCTTGTGCTACGGTGGCGTCTACAAAGCTTTGACGGAGTTCGTCGTTGGTAAAGCGCTTGATTTTCCATTTAATCGATTGATCTGAATGGGTAGAATCTGCATCGCTTGGGCCAAACATCATGAGAGCTGGCCACCAAAAACGATTCATGGCGTCTTGTGCCATAGCTTTTTGCTGAGGCGTTCCGTTACAGAGTTTCATGAGTGATTCGTAGCCTTGGCGCTGATGAAAAGATTCTTCTTTGCAAATTTTGACCATGGCACGTGCGTAAGGGCCATATGAAGTGCGGCAAAGCGCCACTTGATTCATGATGGCCGCACCATCGACCAACCATCCGATTGTGCCAATATCGGCCCAAGTAAGTGCAGGATAATTGAAAATCGAGGAATATTTTGCTTTTCCAGTGTGGAGGTCATCAATAGTTTGCTCGCGGCTGGTGCCAAGCGTTTCTACCGCTGAATACAAATAAAGGCCATGACCAGCTTCGTCTTGAACCTTAGCAAGGAGCACTGCTTTGCGACGCAAATTGGGTGCGCGGGTAATCCAGTTGCCTTCAGGAAGCATTCCAACTACCTCTGAATGTGCATGTTGAGAAATCTGACGAACCAATGTTTGACGGTATTCATCTGGCATCCAGTCATTGGGCTCGATCTTGATTTCCTTGTCGATTTTTTCCTGAAATCGTTTTTCTAGTTCTGCTTGGGTCATGGTATCATTATTTCGATGAAACAAATATAGAAAATTACTACGCCTTCAAAACATGATTGTCGTCAGTTTGTTCATTGATTCATGTTAGTTGAGGCTTGCGCATTATTGCTTACTTTTGAACTCGATTATACACTACTATGTCTACGCAGTTTCATTCTTTAAAAGTCTCCGACCTTCAACGAGAAACAGAAGGTTGTGTTTCAGTGGCGCTAGAAGTGCCTGCTGAGCTTCAAAATCAGTTTGCTTTCTTATCTGGTCAATACCTTACATTCAAAACGACAATAGCCGGCGAAGAACTCAGAAGATCCTATTCTTTGTGCAGCGCGCCACACGAAAACGAATGGAGAGTTGCTATCAAAGAAATTCCAAACGGCAAATTTTCATCCTTTGCCAACCAACAATTGCATATCGGCGACACCCTTGAAGTAATGGCCCCAATGGGTAACTTCAAGTTTGAAGCCAACCCAAATGCCGAGCATCATTATGTTTTATTTGCGGCGGGGAGCGGCGTAACGCCTATTTTCTCTATTCTCAAAACAATTCTTACAGCAGAGCCGAAGAGTTCGGTTACCTTATTTTACGGTAACAAAGGCTTTGCCGAAGTGATCTTCAGAGAGGAAATCGAAGCCCTCAAAAACCGCTTTTTACAACGCCTGAACTTAGTGCATGTGTTCTCCAGAGAAAATATTGGCGTTCCACTGCTCAAAGGGCGCATCGATGCCAAGCGCACCAAAGATCTTCTTGCTGCTTTTCTCAAAAATCAAACCATCGATGCCGCCTTTATCTGCGGGCCACAAGATATGATTTTGGCGGTAAAAGAGGAGCTTGTTCAATTTGGAATGTCCCCACAGCACGTTCACTTTGAACTTTTTCATGCGGCGCCAATCGAGAAAAAAACGACAGAAGCAAATGTGCAACAAGCCGCATTTGATTCTCATGTAGAGCTCATCATGGACGGCGAAGTCACTACGTTTTATTTGTCTTCTGATGGACCGACAATTTTAGACGCAGCCTATAAAGCTGGCGCCGATGCGCCTTTTGCTTGTAAAGGAGGCGTTTGCTGCACTTGCAAAGCAAAAGTATTGCGCGGTGAAGTCATCATGGACGTCAACTACGCGCTTACGCCAGAAGAAGTAGAACAAGGATACGTGCTTACTTGCCAAGCACATCCAAAAAGTAACGATGTACTCATCTCATTCGACGATTAAATATGGGTTTATTTGACCGCTTTAAATCAAACAAAAAAACGGCCTTGCCAAAAGGCGCTCATTTGTTAACTATCCAGTCTGTTGAGGCCTTGAGCCAGCAGGCCGTGCAAATTCAGTTTGCCGTGCCAGCAGAACTCAGCCAAACATTCCAATTTCAAGCAGGCCAGTACCTCACCTTGGCACTTGAACTCAATGGCGAACAACTGCGCAGATCGTATTCTATTTGCAGCAGCACTTCTGAAACACTGAGTATTGGAGTCAAAGCCATTGCCAACGGAAAGGTATCCAATTACTTGCAGCAAATAAGCGCTGGTGCTGAACTCGTGGTTTTTGAACCAGAAGGGCAGTTTATTTGGAAACCTGCATACAAGAAAGTGGTAGCCATTGCAGCAGGATCGGGCATCACCCCAATCATGAGCATGCTCAAAACCGCAGGTGCAGGTGCCGAATTCCATCTTTTTTATGGTAACAAAAGCCAAAAAGAAGCGCTTTTTCTTTCGCAAATACAAGCCCTTAGCAACACGCAAACGCATTTATTCTATTCTCAAGAAAATGTAGATGGTGCTCACCATGGCCGCATAGACGACGCCGCCCTCAAAGAACAAATCAAACAAGACTTAAGCCTACTCCAAGCCGATGCATTCTTCTTGTGCGGGCCACAGCAACTTGTTGAAAATGCCGAAAAAACACTTCTTTTCTTTGGTGTCAGTACTCAAAAAATCCACAAAGAACTTTTCTTCGTTAGCGAACCCGAACCACAGCAAACTGCACAAAGCAACTTCTCGGGCAAAAGCCAAGTGAAAGTGATGATCGACGGTGAAATAGCCACTTTTGAAATGCAAGGTCAAGACAAAAGCATCCTTGAACTCTCCGAAAAAGCTGGGCTAGACGCTCCTTTTTCTTGCCGAGGTGGCGTATGTTCATCTTGCAGGGCAAAAGTATTGAAAGGAAGTGCAGCAATGCGCATGAACCATTCACTAACGGACGCTGAAATTGCAGATGGATACATACTCACCTGCCAAGCGCATGCAACTAGTGCTGAATTAATTATAAGTTTCGATGAGTAACAGAATCGTGGTTTTGGGTGCGAGCCAAGGAATTGGTGCTGCACTCGTTGATCATTTTGCGCAAATAGGAGACACAGAAGTAGTTGCTTTGTCTAGAAACTTGCAAAAAATGGAACAACGCTTCTTGCAAAAAAATGTAAAGTGCTATGGACTCGATATCTCAAAAGAGGTACATGGTCAAATAAACGCGCTCAATATAGCAGCGCCTATCGATATATTAATCAATAACGCAGGCCTCTTGATCAATAAACCTTTTGAAACTTTGTCGCATCAAGACTTGACAGAGAGCTACCAAGTCAACGTTATTGGAATCATGGAAGCCACGCAAGCCTTTTTACCCAAACTTGCCCCCAACGCACATATTGTTAACATCAGCTCTATGGGAGGGGTTCAGGGCAGTCTTAAGTTTGCTGGCCTTGCCGCCTACTCTACTTCAAAAGCGGCGTTGTGCGCATTTACAGAACTCTTTGCAGAAGAATACAAAGCGAGCGACATTCACATGAATTGTCTGTGCTTGGGTGCTGTACAGACCGAAATGCTAAGCGCGGCCTTTCCAGGATATATTGCCCCTACTTCACCTGAGCAAATGGCCGCATTTATCGCAGATTTTGCACTGAACTCAGGTGCCTTTTTTAATGGCAAAATTATTCCTGTTTCTAGCACCAATCCATAATTTATATTCCGAGTGCTTTTTTGTAACTTCGTTACGTGAAGCACTTCTGGCGGATTCTATTATTACTCGTGGCAGCCAACTCTCTGGCCCAAGATATCCATTGGACACAATTCAATAACAACCCCATCTTTCAAAATCCGGCCGGAGCCGGTAATTTCAAGGAAGACATCCGCCTCACTGCCAATTACCGAACGCAGTGGCGCAGCGTCAGTATTCCTTTTCAAACCACCGCCCTTGCCGCCGACACCAAATGGAAACAATGGGGGCTTGCCTTCAATTATTTTCACGATCAAGTAGGCGATGGAAAATTTCAGACCAACGAACTCCAACTTAGCTTCTGTAGACCCATAGCCATCAATCCGCAACACACAATTAGGCCCGCGATTCAATTTGGCTTCAATCAAAGACAACTCAATAGCAACGCGTTCTACTTTGACAGCCAATATAATGGCTACATTTTTGATCCCTCCGCACCTACCAATGAAGTTTTCCAAACGGAGTCCATGACCAAACCAATGCTCGGTTTGGGGCTCATTCATGCATTTCAAATCAATAAGCAATACAGCTTACAAAGTGGTGCTGGTTTTTTTAATCTTACCCGGCCCAAT
>Ga0315905_10007300_pt1 | contig 11210 bp, 8 predicted proteins | sample LakEriMetagenome_5_FD_203522 | JGI IMG/M metagenome (GOLD analysis project Ga0315905, IMG submission 203522) | Freshwater fungal communities from buoy surface, Lake Erie, Ohio, United States - Buoy 4 MA121 | ecosystem: Environmental > Aquatic > Freshwater > Lake | place: USA: Lake Erie, Ohio...
CCGCGAAGTACCAGTTGGGAGGCCGGTTCTCGGAACTGGACGAACAACAGTCTCGTGAGGCGTACTACGACGGTCGCCAGCGGGCCGAGAACACCCTGCAGGAAATCTACAACCTCGAAACGCAGCTGCGCCGTCTGTGCGGCCTGCCCAGTGCCGACGGGCAGATTCTGCGTCCTTCCGACGACCCCTCGATTTCCAAGTTCGATCCCGACTGGAACATCAGCCTCGCCGAGGCCCTCACCCGCCGGGAGGAACTGCGCAAGCAGAAGTGGAACATCAAGAGTCTCGAGCTGCAGTTGACGGCGGCCGAGAGTCTGACCAACCCGCAGTTGAACTTCGTCTCGGGGTACCAGCTCAACGGCTTCGGTGACAACCTGTGGGGGGCCAACGGCAACCCGGGCACCCCCGGATACAACCTGCAGAGCGCCTACCGCACGATGTTCGAGGGGAACACCACCGGCTGGCAGGCGGGATTGCAATTCTCGGTGCCGCTGGGCTTCCGCTCGGCCCTCTCGCAGGTGCGCAACTACGAGCTGCGCGTGGCCAAGGCCCGCGAGGTGCTGGCTCTGCAAGAGAAGGAAATCTCGCACGAACTGACCAAGACCTTCCAGGACCTGGCCTGGCGGTACCAGACCGCCCAGACGGCGTACAACCGCTGGCAGACCGCCGAGGCCCAGATCGCCGGGCGTGAAAGCCGGTACCGGCTGGGTGTCCCGAACGTCGAGACCAGCGTGCTGCTCGACCAGTTCCTGCAGACCCGGCGGCGGGCGGCGGAGGCCGAAGTGGCCTTCTACACCGCGGTCATCGAATACAACAAGGCCCTCACCGATCTGAACTACCGCAAGGGAACGCTGTTGGAGATCAACAACGTCAAGCTGGCCGAGGGTCCCTGGAACGAAGAGGCGCAACGCGACGCGATCCGCCGGGCGTGGGCTCGCACGTTCGCCTTCGACGCCCCCGACGCCGACCCCGTCCACACCGAGCCCGAGGCGTTCGCCAACGATGGGCCGGCCGGTGGGCTGGACTTCGTGGGTGGCCGGTCGGTCCAGGATCTGACGCCCGTCACCCCCGATGGCCTGCCTCCCCAGCCGCAACCCGATAACCTGCGAAGCAAGTCGGGTCCGCTCAAGATGCAGGGGCTGCCCAACGGGTCCACCGAACCGGTCCCGGCTCTCCCCGCGGAACCTCAATAGAGTTTCCCAACGCAGCGTTCTTCGCAAACGCCCGCCAGGCCCATCGGTCAGCCCAGTGACCGGTGGACCTGGCTGTTGGCGTTTCCCGCCCGGGGACTGCTCCCAGGGGGAGAAGGCCCCACGAGGACCACCACACTGTGAGGAAACTCCCGGCAAGCTGACCAACCGGGTGGTGCCGCGCTGGAGGATGTGGCGGGGAAAGGGCCATCCACCGCGACCTTGGAAGCCCACCACTCACCGCCCCGATTCCGCGGCCCGGAGGCCGGGAGGGGCGACCACGAGGGGAGCTGCGACCGCGGCTTTCAGCCCAGCAACTCGGGACGGACCCGGCCTGTTCCCGTGAGGGGCATGGGCCGTCCTTCGGGATCGGGAACCGTCGTGTCGGGGTCGAAACCCAGCAGGTGGAAGGCGGTCGCGAGGATGTCTTTGGGCGAGATGGGGGTGGCTTCGACATCACCGGCGTGACGGTCCGTCCGGCCAATCACCGTCCCCCGGGCCAGGCCCCCGCCGGCATAGACCTGCGAGTAGGCCCGCGACCAGTGGTGGCGGCCGGCGCCGGCGGGCTTCGAGTCGATCTGGGGCGTGCGCCCATGCTCGCTGATCACCAGCACCAGCGTCTCGTCGAGCAGCCCGCGCTGCTCGAGGTCGAGGATCAGTGTGCTGAACGCCTGGTCGAACACCGGCAGCAGAAACTCCTTCAGCCGGCCGTAGTGATTGTGATGCGTGTCCCAGGAACCGGCATTGAGGCCGTAGGCGTCCCAGAACACCGTCACGAATCGGCCCCCGGCCTCGATCAGCCGACGGGCCGCGAGGCACGACTGGCCAAACAGCGTCATGCCATACGCCTCACGCACCGTCGGGGGCTCGGCGGTGTAGTCGAGCGCCTCTTGCAGGCGGCCGGTGGAGAGCAGCCCAAACGCCTGCTGTTGCTGCAGGCTGAATGCCGCCCCGCGTTCGTGGCGGTCGAGATCAATCCGGCCCTGCTGCAACTGGTCGAGCAGGGTCCGCCGCGGCCCCAGACGGGTTGGATCGAAACCGCTCGCCGACGTCCCGGCCAGTTCGAGCCGGTCGGTCGGGCGGATCCCCAGCAGCGGATCCCGGAACGCCTTGCCCGGGTTGATCTCGGGAGCCAGCCGCGTTCCCTCCGGCCGGAAGTCGGTGAAGACTGGATCGTACTTCTGGCCCAGCATCGCCCCATAGGGACCCGCCAGGGGGGGATACTCGTTCTTCGACCCCATCACAAACGGCAGGGCGACGTTGCGGGGAAGTGCCGGCAGACCGGTGTGACCCGCGCGCAGCCCGCGCTGTTCATCGAGGTAATCGACAATCGACCCGATGAACGGCCACTGCCGCTTGTGCCGGGGCATCGCCTCGATCTTCGTATCCACATCGGGAATGCCCGTGGTGGCGTAGACGGTGCCATGCAGCGGATAGGGATGCGTGAGCGACCGGACCACCGTGAGGCGGTCCATGATCTGGGCGATGCGGGGCAGCCGCTCGCCAATGGCCACCCCCGGCAGGGCTGTCGGAATGGCCTTCAGTTCCCCCTGGATCTCGACAGGCGCATCGGGCTTGGGGTCGAAGGTCTCATGCTGTGGCGGAGAGCCGTATTTGTAAATGAGCAGGCACGACTTGGCCCGGCCAAATTTGGGCAAGTCAGCGGGGCTGGCCTGGACCGCCGGGGCGCAGGCCAGTCGATTGGCCAACAGTCCCCACGCCCCCAGCCCACCCACCTGCAGCAGCTCGCGCCGGGGGGACCCGGGCCGACGAGGTTGCAGGGTTCCGGACGGGGGGGACATGGCACGAACCCAAGGGACAGGGAAACAACACGACTGAATGATCGTCGACGGCAGTGGGTTCAATCAACCGCAAATCCATCGGCTTCCCCGCCTTCTTCCCACCCGGGGAGGATGCGGAGGGCAGGAGGGTGGTTCAGCGAGGGCGCAAGACCTCGTCGGCCTCGGGGTAGCCAGTGGGGAGCGCAATTCCGGTGCGGTCGGCTCCGGCGTCCAACAGCGTGACGATCGATTCGGTTGTCCGCCGCCCGGTCCACCACGAATCGACACACGCCTTCACCGCCAGATCGAGCGCGGTGCGGCCCAGGCTGTCTTTCCGGTGGATGTCGGCACCCCGCGCGACCAGCAGCGCAACCACGCCATGCCGGGCCCGCCAGGCGGCCACATGCAGGGCTGTGCTGCGGGGAGGAATGCCGAAAAAATCGAGACCTTCCGGCCACTCGGCATCCACGGGCAGCCCCAGGTCGAGCAGCGCACCAACACTCGCAGGATCCCCCGAATTGGCAAACCGCCCCAGCCAGCGGCCCGCCTCCAGAGGATCTGGCCCGTGCGTTCCATACAGTTCGGGGGCGAGGCAGCCAGCCTGGGCAACGTCTCCCAGGGCACACGCCGCCAGCAGCCGGTCGGAACCGGTGAACTCCAGATTCCAGCCCCGCTCGCGCAGCAGCCGCAGGATCTCCCCCCGCCCTTCGCGGGCGGCCAGCACAAACCCGGGCGTGCCATGAAAAGGAAGGGTCGGATCGGCCCCATGGTCGAGCATCGCCTGAACGATGGCGAGGGGATTGTTGCGGATCACCGCCTGGTGGAAGGCGGTCCGTCCCCAGCGGGTCTGGCGGTTGGGATCGGCCCCAAACTGCAGCGCCAGCCGGACTCCCTCGACATCATGCCAGTCGCACTTGCGCAACAGCACCGTGGCCAGACTCTCGGCGGTGAAGCGTCCCGAGTCGAGCAAAATCCGCAGCACGGTAAGGTCGTACGTCTCGGGGACGTGGTAGGGGGTTTCTTCGTCATTCGGGTCGGCTCCGTGTTCCAGCAACAGCCGGGTCAGGCCGGGGTGCTGCGCGATCCCCGCCGCTCCATACATCACCGCTTCGAGAATGACCCGGCCCTCGGGGAGGGTTTCGTTCCAGCCGGTGTTGGGGTTCGCCCCGGCCAACAGCAGTTGCCGTGCCGATTCAATGAGACCCTCGGATCGGCTCGGGTCGAGCCGGAGATAACGTGAGAAACAGAGGTGCGTCAGCGGATCCCATCCCCGGGGTCCGCCGGGTGCCGTGGCCAGGCCCGGCTCGCGCCGCAGCAACCGGGCGACGGCCGCCGAGTCTCCCAGCACGGCGGCGGCGTGGATGCTGTGGCTGGCAAGCTCGGGATGTGCGTTCAGCAGGCTCTGGGCTTCACCCAGTTCGCCCCCTCCATGCCAACCCTCGACAGGGACTGTGGCGGCGAGCAGGAATTGTTCTTGGGGAGTGGTCATGGTGCACTGCGGTGGCAGAAGCCGGGCGGGGCGCAAAGTGTCGATTCCGACTGGGTGTCGAGAGACTCACCCCGGGGGACTGACAGCGTGGAGTCCCCTCCCTCCACGTTCAACAACCGGAACGGGCCGCAGCACCAGACGAGGTGGGCTCTGCCCGGGGGACGGCTGGTGCCTGGCCTACGAAATCAGGCCATTCGACGGCGAAAAGATACCACAACTGCAACTGGCACGGCAGGCGACCGGGACTCTCTCGTAAAGGGGCTGAGCCGAGAGCATGCATCGAGAACGGGCCACTCACGAGAGAGTGGCGAATTCCGCTGCGCCAACAGCTCACCCCAGTGGACGCGACCATTCAAGGAAGCGGCGCAGTTGCTCGCTTTCAGTGACCTGGGAATCGATCGCGAGGAAGGGGGCGATCTGGGAAGGGGCCAGCCAGGGGAACGACTGGCTGGACTCGGCGGTGCGATAGCCGGCGTCAGGCTGCCGCAGCAGGCATTCGACCGAGGTTCCATCGCAGCGCCAGATCTCGGGAACACCCAGCTGGTGATAGATCTCGAGACGGTCGAGCAGCGAACGGCTGATCTCGACCTCGATGGCCAGATCGGGAGGGGGGAGGGGGTCGGGGTCGAAATCCGTCACGCCGCGCACCTGCGGCTCATGGGCCAGCCAGTAGCAGCGGTCGGGCTCGAGTCCCCGCAGCAGGGCGGACCGGCGAAACGTGGTGGCGCCGCCGCTGGCGAGGGGGATCCCCCGTTCCTCGGCGAGGCGTTCGACAAACCGGCCCAGCAGCGCACTCAAACGCTCGTGGAGGAACGACGGCGACAGGATTTCAAGATTCGTTCCGTCGTAGGCCATCCGCACAGCGGGAGTCTGGACGTCGTCTCGGATCTGGCCGTAGGTTTCCCAGCGGACGTGACGCAGCAGAAGCCGTTGCTCTTCTCGGGAACGAGCTGGTTTCGAGGCCGCTTCTTTTGGAAGGTCGAGGAGCGAGACCATGCACGTGACTCGATCGGGAATTGGGTCATTCCGATTATCAAAGCTGTTTTCCCCGTCCGGAACGAGCAAGCCTTGGAGAACGTCTGCTCTGCACGCTGTGCCGCCTGTGTCCCGGCGCAGCGAAAACCCCGGGAAGCGATTCGGCGAAGAATCGATTCCCGGGGCAGATTCACAAGACGCTCGCGAGTGGCGGCGACCGGCCTCGGTCAGTCCCGGAGAGAACCGGGGTGTCGGGAAGGTTCGCCGGTCGACTCAGGTCGCCTCGTAGCAGGTGCGGCCCGCATCGCGGCAGGGTCGGTCACCGACGAGCTGGTCGTCGGGGCCGTAGGTCCGCTGGTTCTTGGCGCACCAGAAGTGCCCATCCCCGGTGACCCGGTCCGCCTCACTGAGGCCGTAGTTGAGGTACATTCCCTTGCAGCGCAGGCTGCGGCAGCGTTCGCCCAGCTCGCTGGCCGGCTGGAGCACGTTGAAGTCGCTCATGATTCAGCTTACTCCTTCCAGTTGACCAACGGCGCGAAGCACAGCCCGCTTCACGGCGGTGCGTGCGATCTGAACCTTGTACTCGTTGTGGGACAGCGGAGTGGCGCGGGCCACGGCGGCGTCGCCGGCGGCCTGGGCGGTCGCCTCGTCGATCGACCGGCCCCGCAGCGCTTCGGCGGCGTCGAGCGAGACCCAGGGGGTCGGCGCGACATGCCCCAGCACCACGCGGGCTTCCTTCACCAGCCGGCCATCCATCTCGAGAGCCACACCAGCCGCGGCCAGCGGGTAATCGAGCCCTTCCAGCTGCAGCACCTCGTAAGTGGCGCTGAGCAGGCTGGGGCTGACCTCGGGAATCCAGATGTGGGTGACGAACTGGCCGGGGGTCAGCACGGTGATCCCCTGCTCGGCCGACTTGGGAGTGACGAAGAAGTACTCCAGAGGCAACAGCGTGATCTGGTCGGGCGTGGGACCGACAATGCGGACCTTGGCACCGAGGGCGATCAACGCCGGAGCGAACCGCGAGGCCGAGACGTACTTCGCCGGGCCCTGGTTCCCCAGGATGGCGTGGTAGTCATTCCGTCCCTCGGCGGGCAGCGACTCGCCCCCCTGGTTCCCCAACAGGCCGTAGCCATTGCGGAAGTACCAGCAGTTGGGGAGGTGGCACAGGTCGCCGCCGAGGGTTCCCTGCGACTGCACCTGGATGGCGTGGACACCGTCGGCCACCTGGGCGAGCGCGGGGTGACCCGCCAGCAGCGGGTGCACCAGGATCTCGTCGAGGGTGGTGAGGGCCCCCACCATCAGGCCGCCGGTCACCGCGGTGACCCCCTTCAGCGAGCTGATGCGGGTGATGTCGACCACCCGGCGGGGGGCGACATGCCCGGCCTTCAGCAGGCTGACGAGGTCGGTACCACCGGCCAGGACGGTGGTTTGACCGTCGTGGGCCCGCAGCATCTCGACCGCTTCGGCCTCGGTCTCGGGGCTGGCAAATTCGAAGGAACTCATGCGTTGCCTCCTTTCTTGAGGGCGTCGAGCACGCGCTTGGGGGTGAGGGGGATGACCGGCACGCGAATGCCGGTGGCGTTCGCCACGGCATTCGAGATGGCCGCTCCGGGAGCGATCACCGGCGGCTCGCCCAGCCCCACCACGCCGCGGTCGTACTCGCTGGCGGGCTGGTGCATGATCGCCACCAGTTCGCCCACATCGCCGATGCGCGGCAGTTTGTAGTTCTTGAGGTCGGCATTGATGTACCGCCCCGTCTTGTTGTCCATGATCCGCTCTTCGGAGAGCGAGTAGGCGATTCCCATGATCAGCGCCCCGAGCACCTGGCTCTTGGCGGTCAGCTCGTCGAGAATCAACCCGCAGTCCTGCACGCAGACGAACTTGTGAATGCGGATGTTTCCGGTTTCGGTATCGACCGACAGGTCGACCATCTGCACTCCCCCGACCTGGTCCGAAGTGAGCCCGTCTTTCTTCGGGCCTTCCCCCTTGACCACCAGAGGCATCTGCCCCAGCAGCCCGCACGCCTGCTTCCAGGTGCAGACTTCCTTGTTCCCCGCCAGGATCTTGCCATCCTTGGCGCGGAGGGCGTCGGCCTCCACCTTGTACTTCTCGGCCACCTTGTCGAAGATCGTCCAGAGGGCGTCCTGGGCGGCCCGGCGATGGGCTCCCGAGACACCACCCACGGTAATGCTGCCCCCCGACGCGGCCGACGGTGGGTACTTGCTCGACCCGAGGTTGACCTTCACCCCCGAAAGGGGCAGGCCAAACGTCTCGGCCAGCACGATCGAGATGATCGTGCGGGTCCCGGTGCCGATGTCCTGGCTCCCCAGGAACGTCTCCACCGAACCGTCGGGATGCACCTTGACCTCGCAGGTGCAGGGACCGGCGCCCCCACCCCAGCGATGCAGGGCCATGCCCAGCCCGCGCTTCACGGGGCCGTTGCCTCCCTGGCCGCGGGGATGCCACTTCTCTTTCCAGCCAATCGCCTTCGCGGCGATTTCCAGCTCCTCGGCATACGTTCCCGCCTTGTCATTCAGCGTGAACTCGAGGTTCTTCAGGAAGAAGTCGTAGCTGTTCATTCCCAGCTTGCCCGCGACATCGTCGAGGGCGGTCTGGGTCATCGCGCACAACTGGGGGTGCGGCGGCGCACGCCAGGCCCGGTTGGGGCCGGTGTTGCACTCCAACCCGGTCTGCGACTTGCGCGTGTTGGGAAACTTGAACGGATACGGAAGCTGGCCGACGTCGACCCCGCCTCCCGCCATGCCGTCGCTGCCCCAGTGATGGCTGTCCCAGGCGATGACCTTCCCCTCGGCATCGGCCGCCACGGTCACTTCCACGAAGCCCGAGGGACGGGTTCCCGCCACCTTCAGTTCCGTGGCGCGGTCGAGCATCAGGCGGACGGGACGGCCGGTTTCCTGGGCCATCTTGGCGGCGGCGAGCCCCCATTCATCAGCCTGGAATTTCGAGCCGAAGCCACCCCCCTCGTAGTTGCCGGTAATCGTCACGTTGGCCTGGTCGATTCCCAGCGGCTCGGCGAACTGCCCGGCGGTTCCCGACACGTTCTGCGTCGAGAGGTGCACGTCGAGCTCCTCCCCCTTCCATTCACAGTGCGAACCGTGCGGTTCGAGGCACATGTGACTGATGGTCTGGATGCCGTAGAACCCCTTGTGCACCACCTTGGCCCCCTTGATGGCGGCGTCGATGGCGGTGTCGATCTCCCCTTCGTTCTGGGTCTCGACGGCGGCTTCCTTGGCATTGCCCCGTTCACGGGCGCGATCGGCCTTCTTGCCCGCTTCGAGGTCGGCCTCGTCGACGAAGTGTTCCAGCACTTCGTATTCGATGGTGGCCTCGATCGCCTTCACGCCATCGGCGGCCTGCTCGACACGCTCGGCCGCCACGGCGGCGATGAGGTCGCCATCCCAGCGGATCTCGTCGTCGAGTTCCTTGAAGAGGTGGACCGCCTTGACGCCGGGAATCTTCTTGGCCGCCTCCACATCGATCTTCTTCAGGATCGCGTGGGCGTGCTTGCAGGTGACCACCTTGGCGAAGAGGGTCCCCTTGGTGTTGATGTCGGCCGAGTACTTGGCCGCCCCCGTGATCTTGGGAAGCGCATCAATGCGGGTGATTTCCTTGCCGATCAGCACATTCTGATCGCGGGGACCCCAACCATGCTTGCGTTCAGCCATCTCATTTGCCTCCCTTCTTCGAGCACTCGAGAGCGGCGGCGATGACGCCGGCGTAGGTGCCACAGCGGCAGATGTTGCCACCCAGCCCCTTGGCGACGTCTTCGACCGTGGCATTCGGCTTGGCGGCGACAAACGCCCGCGTCGCGACGACAAACCCGGGGGTGCAATACCCACACTGGGTGGCGTCATGCTTGACGAAGCACTGGGCGACGGGGTCGTTCTCGCCGGTGGCCAGGCCTTCGGCCGTCTGGATCTTCTTGCCGACCGCCTGGTGGGCCAACACACTGCAGGCATAAGCCGCCTTGCCGTCGACCAGCACTGTGCACGATCCGCAGTTGGCGGTGTCGCAGGCTTCCTTCGCGCCGGTCAGACTGAGGTCGTCCCGCAGGACGTCGAGCAGGGTGACTCGCGGCTCCACGGTGACGGAGACCGCCTTGCCATTGATATTGAGCTGGATGGCCGACGCCTTGCCGGGGGCCACCTTGGTGCCCGCCTGCTGAGCCTGGGCGGTTTCGGCCACACCCTGGCTGAGCGTGGTGGCGGCGACAGCCGCTCCGGAGCCCCGGAGAAAATCGCGGCGACTGAACCCGGATTTGCTCCGGGCTGTCTCTTCGCGGTGGGAAGGACCTGGATCGGGCATGAATGCTCCTCTCTCTGTCTGAAGAAACCGCACGAGAAGAAAACACGAGAAGAAAACGAGAGGTCTGTTGGGGAACAAATCCCCTCCCGGTCTCGGCCTCCCCAGGGGGGCCGGGCGCCGTCGCTGATTGTACCGGCCAGTGCGGTGGTCACAACCGAGGAGGGCAAATTCCCGGCAGAATCCACCAGGTCCCCCGCAGGGTGGAAGGGAAATCATTTCGCATCCCCCCCGTCGTGCGGTATGATATTTCCACCACAGGGCTTTCCGGCAAACGCCGTGGCGCACTTTGGGCCGAAACGCTTGGCCCCGCCCGGCTGGCACAGGAAGGCGAGTCCCCGCGCTGTTGGGTCTGGGGAAGAAAGGTTGTCTCAATGATTGTTCTCCGCCATCTCTTGTGCGGACTGCTGGTTCTGGGCGGCACTGCCGCCTGGGCCCAGGACAAAGACGCGGAAAAGACCGAAAAACCGGCCGCCAAGAAGTCGTCGGTGGAATTGAACGACGCCCGCGGGAAGGCCAGCTACGGCATTGGGCGGAACATCGGCAACCAGTTGAAGAACGACGAACTGGATGTGGATGTGGCGCTGTTGGCCAAGGGCATTTCGGAAGCGCTGGCCGACATCGAAAATCCCCTCTCGGAAGACGACTTCCGCGAGGCGATCACCGAGTTCCAGAAGGCGATCCAGGACAAGGCCGCCTCCAAAAACGACGAATTCCTGAAAAAGAATTCGAAGGAAAAGGGAGTTAAGTCCACCGACAGCGGTCTGCAGTACCAGGTCATCAAGGAAGGCAAGGGCAAGAAGCCCACCGCCAAGGACACCGTCGAAGCCCATTACAAGGGAACCTTGCTGAACGGCAAGGTGTTCGACAGCTCTTACGACCGGGGCGAACCGGCCCAGTTTCCCCTGTCGGGGGTGATCAAGGGTTGGACCGAAGGGGTCCCCCTCATGACCGTCGGCTCGAAGTACAAGTTCTGGATTCCTTCCGACTTGGCCTATGGGCCCCGTGGTCGTCCCCCGGTCATTCCCCCCAATTCGCTGCTGGTCTTCGAAATCGAACTGATCGATGTCGTGCCCGCCGAGGGGAAGCCCAAAGCGGATGACGAGGGCGAAGACGAAGAGCTCGATCTCAAGGTCAAGAAGAAGGTGGGCAAGTAGTGGCGTTCTGGGGAGTTCGCTGGATCTCCCGGTGAACAGCACCCAAGCGCCCGGACCCTCCGGGGCCACATTGAGTTAAGATCCGCCCGGAACTCTGCATGGAGTTCCGGGCGGATTGCATTTCCGCCTGGGGACGCTGGCCGGGGTCAGCCAGGGAGCCTTGAAAGCCCCCCCCCCGACCGGGCAGCCGATCGACATTTGTTCGGACGGCGACACCGTGATCCCTGTCGACACACCTCCGGCAGCCACACGATTCGCAGTCAACCCGTTCGGTTCCTCTCGAGGTTGACCTGCA
>Ga0315905_10007301_pt1:0-7500 | contig 11210 bp, 11 predicted proteins | sample LakEriMetagenome_5_FD_203522 | JGI IMG/M metagenome (GOLD analysis project Ga0315905, IMG submission 203522) | Freshwater fungal communities from buoy surface, Lake Erie, Ohio, United States - Buoy 4 MA121 | ecosystem: Environmental > Aquatic > Freshwater > Lake | place: USA: Lake Erie...
TCGACGCGCCGCCGGTGCTCTTCACCAAGACAGTGGTGCGCGCCGCGGTGCGCAAGGCGCTGGTGCGCGTCCGTGGTGAAGGTGGCGAGCGCTTCGTGGTGTGCTGTAAGGACACCGCGCTGGAGGTTCTGCGCGACACGGGCGGCGGCCTCCAGCTTTTCTTCGAGGAGTGCGTCTTTGGCGCCGTCTGGGCGCTCCAGGCGCTGCCCCTCGACATTCTCTCCACCCGCCCGCGGCAGGCGCTCCCGCCGTGGCTGCGGCATGGTGGCTGCGATCAGGTGTGCAGCCTGGCGGCTCTGTGCCCCACCCAGCGACCCCGGTGCCCTGCGCGCAGGGGCTGCGTGCGCAGTGATGGCGTGCCGGTGCTCGACGCCTGGCGCCTCGCATGCGCCGCGCTGCCCGCCCGGCTTTGCCGTGCTCACGGGACCGTGCGCTCCCTTACTCGCAGGACCTCTTGATAGCGACGTCAGAGTCAGGCAGCCTCTCCGTGCTGCAGGTCGATGCGGCACGGCGCCGCATGCGTTGCATCGAGCAGGTGCGCCTGCCAGACACCTCCGTCTTTCCCGAACTCTGGGCAGGGCAGACGCACGCGCACCTGGAGCCACGCCGGCTCTACGGACGCTACCTGCGCGTGGATTCTTCGGGCGCTGCAGTTGCCGTAGCGTCCCTGGACGGCAAGGTCGCCATTCTCCCTGTGCAGCACGGTGGCGAGCACGACCGTCTCTTTGCCGCTGCTGACTCCGCCGACATGCTTCCGTCGCGCCGTTCTGCACCGCCAACTGCCAGAGTCGTCGAGTGCGCGTGCGAGCACGTTACGGGTATTGTCGCGGACCTCGCATTCGTGCAGCTTGGCGCGCAGTCTCCGCGCGTTGGCGCCGTGCCGACGAGCCCTGCAGCTCTGCTGTACTTGGCTGTTCTCCTCTTGCTTGAGGGCAAGGTGACTAAGAAATTTTTCCACGCGACGCAGTGTGTCTTCTTTCTTTGCATACGTTGCAGGGCGCACACCGTCAATGCGGATTGTGTGTGTGCGCGCGCGCTTGCACACGAGGTGCGTGCGTGCGTAGCACTTGCGCGCGTTCATCACTGTGCCTGACGACCATGTCAACAAAAAAAACCAGGGAGGAGCAACAGCGCTCGTCGTCCACCAAGTCGACCCTGCATCACAGACAAGCAAACCCCTCTTGTGTCTAGACTCAGTTCAGTGTCTCCTCCACTTGACCGTCGCGTCAGTAAGCCCCGCCGACCGCACAGTCGCTCCTACACCACCTCAACACCTCCCTGCAGCATTGCTGGGGGTCTCCGGCGAAGGGGGCTTATTTGTGCTGGATTTCACGCGGTGGCGTCCTGAGGCGACAGCAAGCAGAGGCATGTCCCGCGAACTAATGTCCGCGTACGCCGCTGATGTGCAACAAACGCACACAGGCGCAGCTCGGCAGAAGGCGACCATGGACGCATTTCGAGACAAGTTCTTCGCCCTCCACCTCTCCCTTCCCGCCACCCCCCAGCCTCACGCCATTACTGCCGTCAGGGCACCGCTGCTCGTCACGTGTGCGCTGTGGATGCCGGGGGCGTGGTGCGCGGCGCTCGGGGCATGGTGTTGGGAACGTGCGGAGGCGGGACGCGCTCCAAGAAATCTGGCACCCGGGATGAGCAGCGGATGCGACAGCTGTCCGGGTGGCGCGTGGAAGTCCTCGTGGCTGCTCGTGGTGGCCACGGAGGAAAGGAGCATATGGGTGCTGCAGACGCAGCATGGTGCGGCGGAGCGCGTGTCTGCGCACGTAGGAGACGGGGACACAGCGATGGGTGATGTGCCGGAAGATTCGCGCACTGGACTGGTCCAGGTGGGCATGGTGACGTGCGGGATCGTGGCGACGCACATGGTGGCACTTGGCAACGGGAGACTGCTGATCTCGGGCGATGACGGCGACTCGAAAGTAGTGTGGCTGCAGCACTGTCCGGATGGTACGCAGGGCGGAGCAGACATGGGCAGTGGCGATAGGGCTGACGCATGGCTTTTGGAGGAGGAGGTGAGTGTGCCACAGTTTGGCGCGGCGGCGGATTTCGCCGTGGTGTCGCACGGTGCGGAATGTGCGGGGGAGGATCTGGACCTTGTCGTTTGCTCTGGGCTAGGGGCGCAGGCCTCATTGTACTCAAAGTCCGCATATAGTAGGTCTCTTTTGCCCCTGTAGTAGGTCTCTTTTGACACTTGTTTTGTCGGCGCAGGCGTCATTGCGACGTGTGCGGTCTGGCCTGCGCGTCGAAACCCATATCCAATCTGAACCAGGGCAATACGACGGCGTCACTGGCTTGTGGGCTGTCGCAAGCCCACGGTGGCTGCGCTGGTTACAGTGCTCAAAGGGAGATGATTCGTGGCAAAACGATGGGCAGGATGGTGTGCCTGATATGGGGTCGCTGCTAGTCATGTGCTTCACGAACAGCTGCCGTGTCTACACGGTGCATAGCGAGCTGCGCGACGTGACGGAAGACGTGGGGCTCAACCCCGGCGCTGCAACCCTCTATGCTGCTGCCACCCCCTCGGACGTGCTGGTCCAAGTGATGGAGCGTGAGATCCTGTTCGTGTCAAAGGACCTGGGCCTGGACAAGCCGATGCTAGCAGAAAGGGCGAGCGCGACAGGTCCGGTGGTGGGGTCTGCCGTTTGGCAAGTGCCGATGGGGTCTGATATCAGCGTGGCAACGGCGAGCGGGCATCTTGTGCTGTGCTGCACGTCGAGCGAGCGCATGCTGCGTCTTATTGATGCCACCAATGTCTGCGAGGTACCGGGGTCCTATGCCATCCGCGGCGAGATTCTCTCCTTCCGCTCTCCAGCCGAGGCCTCCTCTCTCGCGCTCGTCAGGCTCGGAGGCGCAGCGGGAGTGGCAGGGGCTCCTGCCCGTGGGCAGGAAGAGTGGCTGGCGATTTGGGGCACGTATGGAGATGTGCAAGTGGCGACGCCGGCGGCGCTACACGTGCTGCGGTTACAAATAGACACCACGCTGGGCACTGCCGTAGCAACGCCGCTGCAGGTGTTGGATGTGTCAGTGTACTCCGCAGGGGATGCTGCGGGCAGTGTGCCGCAGTCGTTGACGTGCTTGCAGGACGCTGACCAGCAGCAGCGCCTGCTCGTGGGCCTTCGTAACGGCCGAATCGTCAACTACCGCATCGCGCCTCAGCGAGCAGAAGTGCTGTGTGGTGCCACCCTCAGACGTCTCGCCGAGTCTCCCGTTACTTTGGTCAGGGTCGCCTCGCCGGCGGGCCCCGCATTGGTTGGCCTTCTCCAGGATCGCACGCTGTTTTTGCGACCGTCGCGTTGGTCGCTGGCCTTTCAACGCATCAGTCTCCAGGGGGAGGTTGCGTCGCATGTAGCGCCATTCTGTTGCCCTGCATGTCCTTATGGACTGGCAGTTCTGGTGGACATTCTCAAAAGTCTATCTGCGTTGACTTTGCATACGAACATGTACTAGGGCGCTGAACTGTGAGAATTTACTCCAAGGTGGACTCGCAGCTCCGCATTGTGTCTTTGGATGAGACCCATGGTTTAGATGTCACCACTGTGTCCCTGGCCCCGCTCGGCGGCACGCGTGAGTTTGCCCTTAGTTGGCTCGACCAGCCCGTCCCCTTCGCAGAGGAGTTGAAACAACACAAGCTTTTTGCTCTTCAACACACAAGTGCGGGTCCACGTGGAGCGGGGACATCAGGCCCTGCTCCCATCCCACCAGCTCCTGATGGCGCATATTTCGAAAGTGCAGTTTGGTGCAAGGGGGCGGGGTCGGTGGCTGCAGGGGAAATGGTAGATGTGGGTATGGGGGGGGGGGTGCGGGACGACTTTATTGCATCGCGGGTGGTGTGGCTGGCACACTGCCAGTGTGCTTTAGTGGCATGCAACTACTTGGGGCTGAAAGGACCTGGGGGAGGGGAGTGCCGAATGCCGTCTGCATGTGAGCTGCGATTGATCGACTTGACGCGGGGCGCTGAGCACGTGGTAGAAGCTATGTTTCTGGGCCGGGAGGAGCGCGTGCATTGCCTGACGCTCGTCACATCTCGCGATGGCGAGCTGCTCGTCTGTGTCGGAACTGGCTGGTTTGCCCTTGTTGCTTTACGCACGCACATGTTGCCCTTGTTGCTTCACGCACGCACATGCACAGTCATAGTGCTCGCGCGTACGCGCGCTCACACGCCTTCATGAGCGCGTGCCTGTTTGTGCGCAGGGTGATGATCGTGTCTGAGACGTTGTTGGCATGACGCCAAAACACCATACACACACACACACACACTAAATTAAATAGTATAACCTATTATATAAACTATGTTAAATAGTGTAATATTAATATGATATCAAAAACACTACAGGGAAAGGCGTGCGTCTGTGAAGCGCGGGGCGGGCAGCAGCAAGGACAAAGCCTGTCGCAGCATGACAGCCTTTGAAAAAGCCCCATCCCGCGTCGACCGTGCTGCGTCTGATGATGACATCATCGGCATGAATTTTGAATCGAATGACTCTACCGATCGTGCGCAAGATTACGCGGAGGGTGGTGACCGGGAGGCGGATGCTGTCGCAAGCATGGATGGCGCAGCGCACTCGCAATTGTCCGACGAAGACGGCGCACATCGCCATGGGCACGATGCTGAGGGCAGTCGGTCGGCAGGGGTGAGTGTTGGCGTGGGTGACCCCGGGGGGGGTGGAAGCGAAGCAGGGGCAGGTAGCTCGGCATCAGAGGACAAGGATGTGTGCGCGGCTGGAGGGCTCCCGCAGCCTTGGAGACGGGCGCCGTTTTCTCGTCTGTTGGTTTTTCGAGTCACGTACGGGAAAAGAAATCGTGACGGACGGGGGAGTGCGGCAGTGAGTGGACACGGCGGGGGGAGAGGAGGGGCTCTTGAGTGCTTAGCGTCAGTGGCGCTGCGTGGTGTGTGCCGTGCGATCTGCCAGCACCAGGGCTACATTATTGCTGCGTGTGCGGATCGCCTCTGTGTGTTTGACCTTGCCAGCACACCGGCGCCTGCTGTTGCAGCGGAGGCGGCTGCCGAGGGCGAGTCTTCGTCTCGCCGGCAACGGGGTGGGGGGGGTCACGCGAGGAGTGAGTTGCGGCTGAAGAAGGTGGCGGAGAAATCGATGAGATCGCCTAACAGCTTCCCCATGACGGCGCTGTCAGCGGATGTGTGGGCACTGGCCGTGGGGGACGCCGCAAATAGCGTCAATCTATGGCAGCTTGCCGTAAGTGCGTACTCGGGACACGCGGTCACAGGGCTCGTCTCCAGCTCGCCGGGATGTGGCTCTGCGTTGTATGTGATGCGGCGCCCGGTAGACGTTCTCGAAATGTCAGCTCCCTAAGCGTGAGTGTAGTGTTGCTGTGCATTCTGTTCACTTTCTAGAATCTCAGGTGGAAATGGCCGCGATCAACACTCTCTGGCTTCGTCTTCGATGCTGGGCTCCGCGGGGCTCATGTACAGGAGCCCCGTCGGGCGAGTCACGTGCAGGGACATCCAGAGCTGCTGCCGCGGCGGGCGGGGGTTGGCGCGAGGGCGCACGGGGTGTAGAGGGCGCGATAGCTGAGAGCGGGTGTCGTGTTTGGGTGTTGGTGGGCGTAGGGCGTGGGCCTAGACTGACGTCACATCACGTCATGCTCGGTCCACTTGTGGCACCGCACGCTGGCGACCCCATGCGGGAGGTGAGCCATACAGTGGTCCTGCCCTCGTGTGCGTCTCACCTCAAGGCGGGGGGCACGTCCGAGGAGGCCGCTGTGTATTTGATGGTGCTGGTCGAGGCCAGCGACGACGTGGCGGTGCGCAAGGAGGCGCTTGGTGGCGGGGTGAGTTCGTGGGAGCTTACTCCCGTGCTTGTCAAAGAAGGCACGTCGGACGAGTCTTCTTCCATCTGGGGGAACGCTGATGGGAGCAGGGGCGGCGCCACGAAGCTTTATTGCGCTGCGGCTGAGCGTGGGGCGGAAGGGCTCATGGAAGAGGATAGAGATCGCATGGTGCAAGGCGTAGAGATGTCGTCGTTGAGCGACAGCAAGCCTTTGCGCCGCAGTTTTTTCGTATACAGCGCGACCAATGCGTCAGTGCTTGTAGGGGCGGAGCCTTGTTCTCTAGCATCCGACCAGCCGGGGCTCGTGCGTGAGGTACTGCGTGTACTTGCGTGTACTTGCGTGTGAAAGAGACCTACTATACTGTCAAAAGAGACCTACTATACTGTCAAACGAGACCTACTTGCGTGTACTTGCGTGTACTTGCGTGTACTTGCGTGTACTTTGGTATGCGTGCACGCCTTTGTTGGTGTGTGCACGCATGCATCAACATGTCGCATGAAACATTCCTTGCTGCATGTCTTGGTCATCTAGAGACCCACCTAGGAGCCATAGACACGACACACACATATTCAGCACACACGAGCACACACACGCATACACACGCGCGCGCACACACACAGGGTGCAGCGTACGGGCCAGTGACAATCGCTTTCGGAGGTGAGTGCGCTGGTCCGGTCCCAAGCCCACTGCGACCCCTGCAACTCGTCCTCGACGATGCTGCCTCTCGCCACGGCCTTGCCCTTTCAGTGCGCAGTGCCACTCCCGGTGGCGCCTTGAGCGCAGACCTCCATCAGACCATCCTCCACGTAGATCGCGCGCTGCCGGACGGCAGCATTCTCTTCCACCACGCAGCCCCGTCAGCACACGCCTCCCATACCGGGGAAGTTCTACTCCAACGCCTGTGGGGCGATGCCAAGGAACGATCCTGTGTGAGCAGCTTATCGTGGCGTCAGCAACCTCTTGCGCTAGGGGGCAGCGGGGGAAGGGCTGGCAGGCCAGGGGGGGCTGCAGTGGTGCCCATGGTTGAGCATGGGGGAGATGTGCTGGCGACGGACGCGAGCGGGCACTTGTTTCTCTTGTCGCACCAACCGCCGCCGCGTGTAGAGGATCTCGCCCCCGGCGTCGTTATGGCTGGGCAGGTCTCTCTCTCTCTCTCTCTCTCTCTCTCTCTCTCTCTCTCTCTCTCTGTGTGTGTGTGTGTGTGTGTGTGTGTGTCCCTCTTTCTCTCCCCCCCCTCTCCCCACCCTCTCTCTCCCTCTCTTACTCCATACCCTTCTCCCGATCTGCCTCGAATGCACCCTGCGCGCACAGAATGTCGGGGCAGCTTGTGAGGTTTAGGGTAGTGTGTCTCACATACCTAAACCCTAACAGAATGTCCGGGCAGCTTGTGAGGTAGACTCCTCCTCATATGACATGTATCCTCCTCCTCATATGACAGAATGTCCGGGCAGCTTGTGAGGTAGACTTGGGCTCACGAACATGGGTGCTACGGGAGCGTGCGGACTCGGCGCAACGAACTTTGCTTGCATCAGAGCGCATGCAGTCCCTCTTTCTTTCGCTCCCTCCCAAGCCGCCCATCGGTGCCCATGTGTATGTGTGCGTGCTGTAGTGGGGTAGTTCGGTAATCTGTGTGTATTCATGTGTGTGTATTGATGCGTGTGTGTGTGTGTGTGTGTGTGTATGCGCGCGCGGGCG
>Ga0315905_10007303_pt1 | contig 11208 bp, 11 predicted proteins | sample LakEriMetagenome_5_FD_203522 | JGI IMG/M metagenome (GOLD analysis project Ga0315905, IMG submission 203522) | Freshwater fungal communities from buoy surface, Lake Erie, Ohio, United States - Buoy 4 MA121 | ecosystem: Environmental > Aquatic > Freshwater > Lake | place: USA: Lake Erie, Ohio...
CAAGAAGCTAGATTGCGAGGGCGGCACTAAAATGGTGCAAATTGTTCCCACTCTCAGAGTGGCAGCCATGTACCCGTCAAGTACGTCCGAGGCCCTAATCAGCAGCCGCTTGAGCGCAACGCGATACGCCACACACAGGCGCAATTCCGCGTCATAGGCCACGATCCCCTTGTCTTGCCTGTCGAGCCATTCCAAGTCCTCCTCCAGGGAGGTCGGCATCCTGGCGAGGCGCATCTGGCAGGCGGCTGAGAGAAGACGCCACGCGGCCAATTCGTTGTGCAACTCCAGGGGTTTCCCGGTCGCAATGCGCGCCGCCAAATGATCCAGGCGGCCGTGATACATGGCCAGGGCTGTGCGGTTGAGAGAAAGCACACGGGCGACCATCATCAGCTCCTTGGTTGGGCCTGTGTGCTTCATGAGCAGGCGACTGCTGTCTTGCGTGTGCGAGAGGGCGAGAGAGTTGTCGTTGGTGAGGGATGCCAAGATGGTAAGTCGGTCAAGGCGGTCGGCCTCGGAGCCGATGGCAGCACGCGGAATCACTGGCGCAAGGTGCGTGAGACTCATGTACACGCTGTCGTGCGCATTATGCTCAAGCACAAACCCGTAATACTGCAGTAGGTCGGCATTGCTCAGTTCCCCATACGTTATACGCACTTCCTGCTGCTTCGCCCAGGCACGGCGCGTGCGCAGCTGAAAATGTGCCCGCTCCGGGCTGAAGTCGAGAGAGGCCGGGGCAGCGGGGTCGTGGTTGAAGAGGTCCGCCATGGGGCAGAGACACACGCACTTTGCGCCCTGCAGGGTGTCGAGTGCAAATGATCTGCTTTGCACGCAGTCCAAAGCCCACCGAAACTGCTCGAGCGTCGGCGGCTCCGTCATGATACTCGACAACATCTCAAACTTCCTCTTCTCCCACGTCTCTTGATCCACACCCTCTTCCCCTCCTGCTGCGGCCCCTGCCCCTCCTTGGCCCCAAAGCGCCAGGGCACCTTTCCGCATTTCCTCAAGGGCCATCCACTCACTCTCATTTACGGCAGAGCCTACTTTCGGAGGAGGTAAAGCCCCACCCTCCGCGCTTGCCCCGCTCCCCATGCCGCTGCTGCCGCGTTCTCGTGCGGACTTGCGGACGCGGAGAATCATGGTGTCATCTGCGAGAGTCATGGTAAATGAGTGTCAAATGCCTGACGGGAATGCCCAGCCCTAATCTTCAAAACGGCTACCACCCATACACCGAGGCATTCACAATGATTGAATTTGAACCTCCTGCGTTGTCAGGAAGCAGAACCACGGGCACAAAAATTTCTGCCGTGAAACTGGTCATACCTTGGAGTGCCTGTAGAAGCTCGTCCGGCATGTTGCGGGCGGTTTGGAACGTGTGCGGAAGCGACGCGATAAAGGGCGCCCAGGCGCTGGCGTGCTCAAGACGGTGCTCATGCAGGAGCATCAAGGCCAATTTTACGTTCCAGTCTTCTCGCAGCTCCTGCTCCCACGCTGCAGCGGGCAGAAATGAGGGTGGAAGTGGGCATACGTCGCCCGTGAAAGTGACGAAGCACTTGGACCGGGGAATGGACACAAGCACCTGACAGAGACGTTTCACCGCATTCATCAGCACCTTTTGCTGGCTTACATCACCCGCAAATCCTCCTATTGTTGTACCATCAAAGGGGCAGTTGCCTTCAAGGCAACAACATAGGCGCTGAACCGCCAATAGCACAGCGGAATCTTCAACAAGGTTACTACCCCTATGATGCCACGCCTACATAGGCACTGAAACGCAGCGCGTTCACCGCGTTCGCTCTCTGGTACCTCGCCTTCGGCAATGTCGTCCCTGGCCAGTGCGCCCCTGGGGCCTCCTTCGGCAGCTCCGACCCCCCAAGCGCTGTGCTCAATGCCGACGGCCCGCGCCCAACGCTCGAGGATGACCTGCCCCCGCTCGCTTGCGGCGGTCATGCGGCACAGCGCAGGCCATACCGGCTGCACAGGCCGCACAGGCCCCACTGTCCCACGCACCCGCCAGCCGGGGCAGGACGGCGCCGCGCACACGCGGGCCAGCTGCGTTTGCCATCGACTGGCAGCAGCACCGCGCAGGGGCGGGGCGAGGGCAAAGGCCGGGCGACGCGAGGGAGAGGCCACAGAGGCCCGCACCGCCGCGGGATCCGACGGGTGCGTGCATGCACATGCCACCGCAACCGCGCGCAGCAAGTCGATTGCTCTCATGGTGCACGAATTCGTCATTGTAGAGTGCACGAACATGGCGCCGGTGAGACTCGGCCTCGGTCTGGTCGTGGTGATGCAATGGGCCGTCACCGCTGAACTGCCGGCGCGCGGGGTGTCGCTCCGGGCCCGCTCGTGCGTGGCCGTGCGGGGTGCGGCTGCGCGGCAGCGGCACGAAGGAAGGATGCACATGCTGCACGCAGGAGAGGGCGGTGCGCCGGTGCCAACAGTGCTGCGACTTCGAGGAGGGGCCAAGAGCATTTCGACGAAGCCTCGCACGTGGAAGCAACAGTCCAAGCACCACGCCGAAATGCGCAAAAGTTCGATCCGCAAGAAGCGCGGTAAGAATCCCCAGGAGGCGACCTGGACACAGGAGGCCAGGGCAAACATTCGCACGGTTGCAGACGCGCGGCGGCTCCGGGAGATGGCGGAGAACGAGGAACGCAAATTACGCCTCAAGGAGGAGCGCGGCACAGACTTCAACCACCAGCTGAGACTCGAGTACCTGCAGGCAAATGAGGAGGCCGACAGACGCCGTGAAGAGAGATACCAAACACTGGAGGATATTAGCGACTCTGTGGAGCGCGAGATTGAGCAACTGCGGCAAAAGCGCGGCGAATCCCGCGGCCTCACCGTGCCCGACTGGCGCGGCGAACATCCGAGCTACTGGAAGGAGGTTGAGCAAGAGGTGGCCAACGAGCGCGAGGACCTCAGCAACCCCGAAAAGGTATGTATGTATAGACGGATGTATAGCAGCCCCGAAAGGGTATGTATGTATGGACGTATGTATGCTTGTATGAATATATCTCGATATTTACTGCTTCAATCTTGCTTTCTCTCTCCCACTGCCACTGCTGCGCCCCAGCGCGCCCCTCCCAACCGCTTTCGGTTGGGCGTTTGCGCTTCTTGACTGCGGTATAAGCCAAGGCGGCCTGTTGTGACCCCTTGTGTGTGTGTGTGTGTGTGTGTGTGTGTGTGTGTGTGTGTGTGTGCGTGCACGCGTGCGTGTGTGCGTGCGTGTGCTTGTGCGTGCGGCGGCGGAGGAGGAGGACGAGGAGGAGAGCATCCAGACTAGTGCGCCCACTCCGGAGTTTTTTCCATCTCTGACACACGGCGCATCTCGCTCTCCCTCCCTCTCTCCCTCCCTCTCTCCCTCCCTCTCTCCCTCTCTCTCTCCCTCCCTCTCTCCCTCGCTTCTCCCTCTGCCTCTCTCTCCATGCCCCCCCCCACCCCACTCCCCTGCCGCTCGTGTGCCGCAGGTGTGGAAAGAGGCCACCGAAGAAGGCAATGTATGGAAGGTCGCTGCACTTAACCGCTACCAGGACGGCAAGCAGCAGCGGGCGCCCCCAAGACTCGCCCTCACCCTCGACGCCTCAGGCGGAAGCATCGTCTCCGGCGACGGCGGCGGCGGCGGCATGCAGCTGGCCGAGCGGCAGGCTGCAAATTTGGACCCAGGGCCAATGCAGTTTGAGGAAGCGTCGTCATCCTACGAGCGTGAGGAGGAGGAGAAAGCGAAATCGTCGGCGGCGCGCGAGGCCGAGCAGTCGCGCAAGCGCAAGGCAGAGCGCAAGAACAAAATACGCAAGTTGCGCGAGGCAGCGCGACAGCGGGAAGAGAGCGAGCGAGCGAAGGTGCGGCAAGAGCGCGAGCTTGCTTGACTATGAGCACACACAAACAACACTCGCGCGCGCACTCACGCTCTCGCCGGCACTCGCGCGACAACGGACACCACCCGCGGAGGGCCAGAGGTTACGTGGCGTCCCAGAGCGTCACTGCGGCAGTGCTAAAGAGCCGGTTTTGCGCGCGCGCAAGGAGTCGCAGGGGCAAACGATCCCCTGGGGTGGTCACGTGCACCTCATCTTTTAAGGTCGCCGGGATATCCAGGGTCGGATTGGCCCTGAGTAGTACAAAGCTTTCAGGGCCTTCCTTTGTACAAAGCTTCCAGGGCCTTCTGGGTGTTGTGGTTACCACGAAATAGTCAACCTCCAAAGCCGGGCCGTAAATAAAAGAGTGCTGCAAGCCAAGTCGAGGGGACCGGCAAACACTAGGCTGGCTCGTCGAGTAAACACTAGGCTGGCTAGTCGAGGGGATTGGCAAACACTAGACTTGAAGACTGGCTGCGTGATGAGCACTGCATGCTGCGCTGCTGCATATGGCATCACGATACGCGCGGCATGCTGCTGCAGCATGCGCGCTGTGCCGTGCGTTGTGCCAGGCTGAGGATGTGCAACACCTTGCTGACGCCTGAGAGGCTGGCTAATCACACCTTTGGACTTTGGAGTTCATGAGAGTGGTATAACTCCTGAGCACGTGACCTTATTAATGGGCTTATTAAATGAATCCAATAATAACACACCAGAGAGAGAGAGAGAGAGAGAGAGAGAGAGAGAGAGAGAAGTTTATTGACAAACAAACGGATGACTGAAGGTCGGTAAGTCCAGAGAGAGAGAGAGAGAGAGAGAGAGATGCAGCCGCGTGCGCGTGTGAATACATGTGCGAGGGTGCAAGCACGGTTGTGTGCGCGAGCTGAAGCCCTCCAGTTGCTCTTTGCGCTCCTATGGGGCTTTATTACAAAAAAAAAATAACTCTGACAGAGTATGATAGAAATGTAAACGATTTAATTAAAATGAGGCTCTTGCGCTTCTGTGGGGCTGCAGTGTGTGTGTGTGTGTGTGTGTGTGTGTGTGTGTGTGTGTGTGTGTGTGTGTGTGTGTGTGTGTGTGTGTGTGTGTGTGTCATGTGCCGCGCACTTGGGCTTGCAGGGCAGCTATTCTGCTTTCCATTTCCTTGCGCTTGGCCTCCATGTCCGCCTCCATCTTGGCCTTGAGCTGCGCGCGGGAGTGCGTGTTAGTGAAGAGGGGGAGGGGGGAGGGGGGTGAAGGAAGCCCCGGAAGAGGGGGCGGAAGAAAGACAGAGCGCGAGCGAGAGAGAGAGAGACCTCAGCAATCTGGGCATTGACCTTTTCCAGGACGACCTCCTGCAAATCAGGAGGCACCTTGGCATTATCCAGATCCTCCTGCAACCAACATCACGTCAGTTTAGATTAGTTTAAGGTCTAGGGCTTAGTTCGTGTGTGTGTGTGTGTGTGTGTGTGTATGTGTGTGTGTGTGTGTGTGTGTGTGGTAGGTCTGTCATATGTAAGATCTATGTCTCAATATGTAAGACCTATGTCTCTATAGGTGAGACCTATGTCTCTCCTGAACCTCATTAACCTTAGGCATATGTAAGCGAGACCTATGACTCTCTATAGGTGAGACCTATGTCTCTATAGGTAAGACCTATGTCTCTATCATTAACCTTAGGCATATGTAAGCGAGACCTATGTCTCTATAGGTAAGACCTATGTCTCTATAGGTGAGACCTATGTCTCTCCTAAGACATAGGTCTCACCTATAGAGACACCTCTCTAACCTGAGACATAGGTCTCACCTATAGAGACACCTCTCTAACCTGAGTCACCTAGGAAGCCTCATCCCTCAGTCTCTCTAACCTGAGTCACCTCGCCCTTAATTACACTTGCACTACCTCAATTTGAGGCCCTTAATTACACTTGAACTTGAGGCTCATTAAGGGCCTCCAATCTCTTTGCCAGGCTCCTCAAGAGCCTCCCATCTCGCTTCCTCTTCCTCCTCCCACATTTAGGATTTAGGGTTTGGTGCCTTCGTGACCTCAACTTGAGCCTCCTAACTTGCTTTAGTTAGTGTAGTTTAGTACCTTAGTGACTTCAACTTGAGGCTCCTTAAGAGCCTCCAATCTCTCCGCCTCCTCCCGCTTTAATTTTGTGGGCTCGTCCTCCCCCGCAGACAGCGGCTGCATGAAGCCCTGTGTGTGTGTGTGTGTGTGTGTGTGTGTGCGTTCAACTGTATGCGTGCGTGTGCCTCGCGCAATTGCGTATGCATGTTTAGTTTAGTGTTTAGGCTGTACCAGGTAGACAAGGCAACGATAGAGTTACGTAGGTCCAGGGTCTAGGGTGCAGGATCTAGGGTATACGGTTTAGGCTGTACCTCAGGTAGACACGGCGACAGTTGCGTGTCGTCATCAGCAATGGAAAGGGTGTAGGTGTAGATAGTAGAAAATGCCATTTCTGAGGTCCAGTCTCAAAAGTCAGTGCCCTAGTATAGTTCCTAAACTAATCCCTCTATTTAGTAACTAAATTAACCCCTCGCGCAGAGGTCCAGTCTCAAAAGTCAGTGATGAAATGTTTTTTTTTTTGAACATTTCAGATGAAAAACATTTCAGATGTCAGAAGATGTCTTCTTGGTGCACCAGAACTTGTAGAGGGTTTGGGGTTTAGGGTTTAGTTTAGAATAGGGTTTAGTGCCTGAAAAGGGTTTAGTTTAGAATAGATATTTAGGGTTTAGTTTAGAATAGACAGGACCAGTCTTCTTGGTGAAGCAGAACTTGTAGAGGAGGTAGTGCCTGAAAAAGGTGCGGGAGGCAAATGTCAGTAATGTCAGTAATGTCAGTAATGTCAGTAATGTCAGTAGTAACGAACTACTGGGTCAAGTAGTGACGGCGCATGTCAGTAGTAAAGAACTTGTAGAGGAGGTAGTGCCTGAAAAAGGTGCGCGAGGCAAACTCGGTGATGGCCGTTGCGTCCTGTCGTGTGTGTGTGTGTGTGTGTGTGTGTGTGTGTGTGTTTGCGTGTGTGTGTGTGTGTTTGCTTACACGTGTGAGACTCACAGGGGGAAACGTATGCACGTGTATGCACACGCATAAGGCGTTATGGACACGCATACGGCGTTTGAAAGCTCATACGGCGTTTGAAAGCTCATACGGCGTTTGAAAGCTCATACATGAGCCATTTAACAAGTTCTTTACTCCTGACATCTGCTGTTTCTACTTTACTAATATAAAAGGCGTTTGAAAGCTCATACATGAGCCATTTAAAGATTCGTGCATGTGGGATGATGTGGGATGCCTGCATTGGCGACGGGGATGAGGCAGTGCATGCAAGCCCTATATAACATATACATACATACACATATCTGTAAATGTATATGTACATATATGAATGTGCATATAAATGTATATATGTGTATGTACATACATAATGCGTCCTAACTAGTTCGCGATTATGTCCTCGCTGAAAACACTTCATAATTTTGCGTCCTGTTGAAATTTTACTTCATGAGAGAGCTCACCCAAGGGTCCCCCCCTTGCAACGTCCTTGATTTTTTTTTTAAAAAATTATGAAGCAAACACTTCGATTTTTTTTTAAAAAAAATTGCTTCATAAAATGGCTTAAAGCATACGTACATATATGGTAGCAGAGCATGTATCTAGGAGAAGATGCGGGGCTTGCTGGGTACGATGAATGTAGATATATGCACATGTGCAATATGCATCTCTCTCTCTCTTTCTCTCTCTCTCTCATTCTCTCTTCTCTCTCTCTCTCTCTCTCTCAGTATGTGCTTGTGTGAGGCATTTCGCGCGCACACACACCACACCCACACCTACACACACTCTCTCATAACAGCCAGGGTACCTGGAGCGCAAATAGCCCGACGCTGAAGGGCGGGCGCTGCACGCTATGCTGCAGGAGGAGGTCGCGAAAGTAATTGAAGCTCGCCTTGGCTGTCAAGAACTTGTTCATCGACTCATGAAAGGTCTCTCTCATGATCGAATACAGCACAGAAAGCTGCACACACCCACACACACACAGTCACAGGGTGTCTTCAAATTACATGAAACATGATGTGTGTTCCCGTCCATCCACCCACCCACCCAACAAAACACGCACACAAGTGATTCTTCAGGCTGGTGAGAGAAACTCAGACATCATGCATAGTAGCCGCCGCGAGTCCGAGGCCGCACACAGGCACAGCGTCCGACATGCATTGCGCCACACGACACATCGCCCGGTCTCACGCCTGGCCGTGCGCGGCCGAGCACTAATGATGCAGCACCTTGTCGGCTGTAAAGGCCTGCTGCATGCCGAACTGCAGCGCATAGTAGTAAAGGTCAAGCACAATGTCGGCGCGATCCTGGTCCGCAGGGAGCCCGTCCTTGGCATGCTGCCGCAGGAAGCTCAGCCGGTCCTGCGAGCTCTTGAGCGCCATATACGCCTCCACCTGCTGGATCTTGAGGTCCTTCCACATGAGGCCCTGCCCCTTCATCGTCCCCATCTCTGCTTCGCCGACACTGGAGAACAACGGACGAAAGCAGTTGCAATTGATGACGTGACGGGTGGAACAGAATAATAATTTGAATATTTGAGCGTTAACACAGACCCTGGCAGAACCTGGAAGCCTAAGATGCCGGACGAAGACAACGCGGAGGGGGAGAGCGCTAGAAGCGTAGAACACCGCCTGCGACGCCTGCTCGGCGCGGCCACGACACGGTTTGAGCACTGGCGCTCCGACATGCGCCAGCTTGAGAACTACAAGGCCCAGCACGACGACTTACTCCAGGGACTGGAGATGCTGCTCCAGGTGAGCAGAGGTGGAGGGAGCTGTTTTTTTTGTTATCAGAGGGGCAGGGGTGGGTCACGATGCGCTGGCCTGGCAGGCTCGAATACATAGAGGGTGCTTGCGGAGTGATGGTGCAGACTAAGCTTGCTGATTGGTTGAGGCGCGAGCAGACCCACAAGAGCAAGGTGGCCGGCGAGCGCAAGCCGCATTCCCCGGTGCCAGACTCATCGGCAGAGGCCCCGTCTGCGCGATCGAAGTCTCCGTCCAACGCTAGCCTTTGCAGCGCGGTCTCGATCCGCGCCCTGCTCGGCAGGATTGACGACACGCTGGCGCACGTCGATCGGGTCTTGGAAGACGGCGGGAGAGAAACGAAAAAGTCAAACTCCGCGCCGGCGCCTGGCCCGCGTGGCGACAGTAGCCCGATGAATATGGATGAGCTGCGGGCGCACGTGAGCAAGATCTCGACCGAAATGGCGAAACAGGAGAGTCCTGTCATGTCTCACCATGCCGAGCAGGCAATCTATTTGCACACCGAAGTCACCGGCAGAGAGGCGCTGCCCGACCTGTTACCATGCTTGACGCAGACGCAGTCATCTTCGGGCTGCCCCTCTGTTCCTTGCAAGGAGAGCACGAGCCCTCTGGCCTTCTCCAGCAAACCCTCGCTTTGTTACACGTGGGATGCGCCGCCCACAGAAGTGGCAGCGCAGCAATCGCAGGCAATCCACATAGCAAAGGAGAAGGCGCTGCGAAAGGCGAGAAAGGATTGCGACCGCGCGTTTCCCTCTGGCTCCAGATTAGACCCTGTTGGATCCGGGTCGATGCCGTACGATCAGCGGCTCGCAAGAAAAACAGAAACGTCGATTCTGATCGACGTGCCGTTGCCGCAGAAGGAGAACACACATGCTCCACTGCATGCTCGCAGCAACGGGACTGAGCCCGCTGGGCAGGTTCAGTGTCATCCTGGGCACGCTGTGCCGGTGCAGTGTCCTCCTGGGCACGCTGTGCAAGGCCACAACGTCAACATCAACCTATCCAAAAGCGCGTTGTATGCAAGCCAGCAACCCAGCGGCCGTAGCTCAGTGGGACAGCCGATTGTCATCAACTTGGGATTCGCCCAGAAGCATATGCCACAGCAGTCTGTGCGGCAGGTGCCCTTGCAGGTGCTCTCACAGCAACACCCATCACGGCATTCAGTCCAGCCCCTCCAGCATCAACAACTTGCACAGCAGCACCATCACCATCAGCAGCAGCCAACAAAAGCCAATGTCCTGGCCACGTACACGCAGGTGCATTTTGACGCGCAGAGGGGCCTAACGCCAGATGGCTATGCGATTGCGCAGCCGTCAGCCTTTGCCTACAACACACCGTGCAGTGCCCAAGGCAACTGCGGGATGAGCACGGGCGGTAGCATTATGCACCGCGGCCCACGCTTACTGCCCAAGGAAGAGGAGGAGACGCGGAGGAGGTGGAGAGCGCAAGACCACACGGAGGCAGACTTCAACAAGGAAAACCTCAACGTCCAACGTTGCAACTAGGCAGAGAAGATACTCATGCTCCCGGCCAAGTCCTCTGCTTGCAAGAGTCGACGACCAGTCTTTTGCTATTCTTTACCGCATGTGCTCTCAGCCCACTGCGTCGGTGTTCTAGCCCAGTCCGAGCAGCGGTGGCCCGTACATGATGTGTGTTTTGGGCACCAGTCAGTCACGTGCTCATGCGAGCTTCTCCCTTTGAAGGCAGGCCCCGGCGCGCAGAAGAACCTTTGATCCCGAGCACCCTCTTGTGGGGGACTCCAAGGGCAGACGCCTTGCGCTCGTTTTATATCTTTGTTTAATACAGTTTGTGCTTCAGTGCTGTGTTGTGTCCTCGCACTACGTATCTCGCACCCACCCGCCGACCCCTTGTCGTCCCTTTGCCCGCGCGCTCGCTTTGAAATGCTCTATGGGTTGGGGTGCACTGAACCTGCCCGCTGCACGGTAGTCTGCGAACTGAGCGTTGTGACCCGCTCCTCCCTCCCCTCTAAAATTTTGAGTTTAGCTATGCTGCTTGTTTCTAGACAAGACTCCTTCTGCCCCCCCCGTTGCGTGCACGCCAGAAGGAGCAACTCCTGCACGGGTTCTGAAGCAGTCGGCCAGGGTAACCGTGTGACTGTGATCCCGTCTTGATTCTCGACAGGTGACCGTGGCAGATGGCATGCAGCACATGCTGATTATCACGCACAACAATGTTGTCCGCTGCTACGCCCCAAGTGGAGTTTGATTTACGGCCCTCAGCGCTCCATTGTCACCAGGAGCCCGCGTTTATGAGGGCTCCTCGCGCTTCTGGTGTCTCTGCAGGGGGTTCGCACGGGACGACAGGGCGACGACATCAGTTTCCGTTGTTTCTGCTCCTGCGGGTTGGAAATAAGGGTTCATTGTAATATATATATTTACGTGCTGATCAACCCATACACGAGAGAGAGAGAGAGAGAGAGAGAGAGAGAGAAGTTTATTGACAATCAATAGATGACTGAAGGTCGGTACGTACAACGCCTCTGTCGGGTGACATCGCCTCTGGGCGCTCGGCTCCAGCATATGACGGCGAGTCC
>Ga0315905_10007306_pt1 | contig 11205 bp, 9 predicted proteins | sample LakEriMetagenome_5_FD_203522 | JGI IMG/M metagenome (GOLD analysis project Ga0315905, IMG submission 203522) | Freshwater fungal communities from buoy surface, Lake Erie, Ohio, United States - Buoy 4 MA121 | ecosystem: Environmental > Aquatic > Freshwater > Lake | place: USA: Lake Erie, Ohio...
CATTCCGAGCTGCGCAGCCTTGTGACCAAGTCGGCGCGCGGGGCAGGTCTTGCTTGGGGACTGGCTGAGGAGGCGGGTTGGGCGGCCGAGTGGCTGGCGCGCCGGTCCCTGCCCGCTGGGGAATGGGCCGCCATATGGCTGGCTGCTGCGGTCGAAGGTCAACCCGGGCCCATCGAATTCGGGGTGGGTCTGGCTGACAAACTGGCCAATGACGCGGGTGATTTGAAGCCAGAGGTGGTGCCGGATCAAATGGCTGCTCCGGGTTACATTCTTCCGTTCTTGCACCTGATTGCGACGCGGCGTGGCGCCGTGGCGATCACGGGCGCTGTCGGAACAGTCGTTCGTGTCGATCAAGACGGTACAGTGGCCTTCGGCCCTTCATGGTCGGATCGCGCATGTAACTGGCAGATTACCATGGCGCCACCGCTCCGCACCACCTCGCGGGCATATCTGTCATCTTCTTTGGTAGACTGCCTTGAAGGTCTCGCCCTGCGCACGACGGTGCCGCCCTCGGACGTCTCTCGTAGGAACGCCGGGTCCGCGACCTCTGACAACGATTGATTGGCTTAGACTTTAACCCAGCGGTGCTGTCGTTGTGGAAAGAACGCTTCAGGATGCGCCGACGGCGTCGAATACCGCCGATTTACAATATGCGCGATTGCGCCGGCAAAGGGCTCATAGCCGTGTATCCACAGTGCAATTGGGCTGCAATCTCCAGGGTAGGGCTTGAACTGATCTGGCCTCCGCAACCATCATTAGTTGCTAAAGTCCGCACCAACAGTACAGGTTTTTGCATGCGCGTCGGCAGAGTCCCAACATAGCATCAAGAAGACACCAAATTGCCCGTTTCGCTCGAAGGGCGATATGGGCTCCAATATAGTCGAGCTCAGCGGGATTTGGGTCTGCCTATTCTTTGGGTCTGCTTCGAGAACCAAAAGCGGCTTTGTATCCGGCGGACAACATAGGAACGCGCCGTTGACGGACTTGGTCAAGAGGGGCCTTCGTTGCCCGCGCCAGTCATGCTGTTAGCGGTTCATCCTGCCAGAAGCGCGTCGATCTCGCTGCGGCTTGGCATGGCTGGGGCGGTGCCGGGGCGGGTAACTGAGATGCCCGCCGTGGCGCAGCCAAAGCGCACCGCATCGATGACATTGCGCCCTTCGGACAAGGCGACGGCAAAGCCGCCGTTGAAGGCATCGCCTGCACCTGTGGTTTCCACCACCGCTCCGGCCGAGATAACCGGCACATGCACCGATTGGGTAGCGTCGTGGTAAAGCGCGCCGTTTTCGCCCAAGGTGATGATCACCGCGCCAACACCTTTGGCCAGCAACGCGGCAGCTGCGATCCGCGCCTCGTCGACCGAGGTCACGGGCAGGCCGGTCAGGGCCTCGGCCTCGGATTCATTGGGCGTCAGGAAGTCGCACAGTGCCAGCATGGTATCGGGAAGCGTAGCCGCTGGGGCGGGGTTCAGGATGGTGGTCACACCCGCCGCGCGGGCAATCTGCAAGCCGCGCAGCGTGGCCGCAATGGGCTGCTCGAGCTGAGTCACAAAAATCGCGGCGGATTCGATGAGATCGGCCTTCGCCTCAACATCCTCGGTCGAGACCCGGCCGGCCGCGCCAGCAGCCACGATGATGGCGTTGTTTCCGGTGGACTGTTCGATAAAGATATAGGCGGCACCGGTGTAGCTTTCGGCGTCAACCTTGACCTCGGGCTTGACGCCCGCCTTGGCCCATGTCGCGCGCGCGATGTCGGCAAAGGCATCGTCGCCCAAACGGGTGATGATATGCACGTTCCCGCCGGCCATGGCGGCGGCGACAGATTGGTTTGACCCTTTCCCGCCGGGCCCAAGCACAAAGGAATGCCCCAAGATCGTCTCACCCATCTTGGGTTGCCGATCCGCCCGATAGGCGGTGTCGGCGACGAAAATACCAAGAACGACGATCGGTTTTTTGCTGGGCGCCATGGCTTATTCCTCGGGCCCGATCACGCCTTTGCGCAGCATGAAGCAGCCATAGAACCGCCGCTCACCAGTCTGGATAACCGCATAGGCTTTTCGTGCGATGTCGTAGAAGGCAAAGCGTTCAATCGAAACCATCGGGCGCGCACGGCCTTCGGCGGCGTCAATCTCGGCCTGAACTTCGGCCTGAACCGGAGGGATCGATCGGGCATCTCCGACGATTTCCATGCGTCCTGCAAAGTCATCGACAAAGGTATCAAGCGGGAATACCGACAAGACCGCCTGCACCGCTTGGGCTGCTGTCAGGTTCTCCATACGCAGAAGCTGGCCGGTGACCGTTGCCCGTGCCACGGAATCGGACGGAAAGTTGGTGTCAGCGATGATCAGCACATCGCCATGCCCCATGGCGCGCAAGCAACCCAAGACTTCAGCATTCAGCCGATTGTCTATTCCTTTCAGCATGGTCGTCTCCCCCTTAGATCCGTTGCCCCGTGGCCTTGTCGAAAAGGTGCGACGCCGCGGCATCGGGCGCAAGGGTGATCGTGGCACCCGGCACGAACGCCACGCGATTGCGGAACACCGCCGTCAGTTCTCGACCGGCAAGGCGCAGGACGACATGGGTTTCCGACCCGGTCGGTTCGATAACCGAGACAGTGCCGCTCAGCCCTTGGTCCGCTTGGTGTAGGTGTTCGGGACGGATGCCGTAGATCACCTCACGCCCCTCATCGGCGCTGACGCCCGGGGGCAGAGGCAGACGCGCGCCCGACACCTCGACCATGCCGCCGGCAATGCGCCCCTCAATAAGGTTCATCGAGGGGCTCCCGATAAACGCCGCTACAAAGACGTTCGCGGGCCGGTCATACAACTCCAAGGGCGCGCCGACCTGCTCGATGCGACCGCCTTGCATGACCACGATCTTGTCGGCCATGGTCATCGCTTCGATCTGGTCATGGGTGACATAGACGGTCGTGGTCTTCAGCCGCTGGTGCAGCTCCTTGATCTCGGTCCGCATTTGCACGCGCAGCTTGGCGTCAAGGTTCGACAGCGGCTCGTCGAAGAGGAACACCTGAGGATCCCGCACAATGGCCCGGCCCATGGCCACGCGCTGGCGCTGGCCACCCGACAGGGCGCGCGGATAGCGGTCAAGATAGGGTGTCAGCCCCAGAATTCCGGCGGCATGATCGACCTTGGCACGGATGGCCTCTTTGTCCATGCCGCGCATCTTCAAGGCAAAGCCCATATTGGCCGCCACGGTCTTGTGCGGGTAGAGCGCATAGTTTTGGAACACCATGGCAATGTCGCGTTCAGACGGCGGCAGGTTGTTCACCCGATTGTCGCCGATCATCACATCGCCGCCTGTCACATCCTCGAGGCCCGCGATCATGCGCAGTAAGGTCGACTTGCCGCAGCCAGACGGGCCAACCAACACCACAAAGGCGCCGTCTGGAATATCGAGATCAAGCCCGTGAATGACCTGCAAACCACCATAGCTTTTGCGCAACGCGCGGATCGTCACTTCGGCCAAACGCTTGCCCCCCTTGAAGCCTGTTAAGATTTCTAACCGCACAGGACCGGCTCTGTCCATCCGCTGACCATACTAACATGTTAGAATCTTGACAGAGCCTTATTGCCTTGCGAAGCTGACCTAGGGGAAGCTGCTGTGCCGGGGACTAGGAGACCCCGAAACGTTTTTTTCAGCCCAAGACCACGCAAGATTTCGGCCGAGGGCTGGCACCGCAAGAAACACCAAAATCAGAAACCAGACCCGAGGCGGGAAATCCGATCCGGGCATGTTCCAAAGGGAGAAGCTATCTTGAAGGTTGATCTGTACGAGGCCATGTCACGGGCCAAACTCAGCCGTCGCCGCATGCTGCAGGGGTCTGCGGCTTTGGGCGCCATGGCTGCTATGCCGAGCGTCATGGGCTATGGCCCGGCTATGGCACAAGATTCGTTGCGCGCCCAGATTCTGGCGATTCCGGGCGTGGGCAATGGCAGCCCGACCGATGCCGATTGGCAAAAGGTTGGCGAGCTGTGCCTTGGGGCCACCAAAGCGAACGTCGCCGAGGGCGAGTTTGCGGGCGTTGAATTGACCTTCATGGGTCTGAACAACCAGAACCTGCACAACCTGTTGTTCCGCGGCTTCCTCAAGCCGTGGGAAACCTACACGGGCGCCAAGATCAACTGGATCGACCTTGCACAGGCCGACTATAACCCGCGTCTGCAGCAAGCCATCGCCACCGGAACCGTTGATTTCGACATCATCGAAATGGGCGCGCCCTTCGAAGGGGAGACCGCAGGCAAAGGCTTGCTGGACGAGATGCCGGATTGGGTTAAGACCCAGATCGAAGCAGACGATCTCGTGGGCTACCTCCAGCCCCCCGTCGGCACCTGGGATGGCAAATCTTACCGCATCACCATCGACGGCGACTGCCACACCTTCGCGTACCGCAAGGATTACTTCGGCGAGGGTGCCATTGGCGGCGCCGAGGTTCCGAAGACCTGGCAAGAGGTCAACGCTGTGTCGAAGGCCCTCATCGGCCAGACCGATCCGCTGACCGGCCTGCCGGCGCATGGTTATCTTGACCCGCTGAAGGGCTGGGGTGGGTTTGGTTTCTACTTCCTCGCCAACCGGGCCACGGCCTATGTCAAGCACCCCGACGACCGCGCTTGGCTGTTCGATCCTGACACCATGAAGCCCCGCGTCAACAACGAGGGCTGGGTGCAGGCGATCCAGGACGTGATGGACCTGATCGCAGCAGGGGCCTATCCGGCTGACCAGATCAACGCTGACCCCGGCACCACAGGCTTCTCGCAGTTCCTTGCGGGCACCGGCTCGATGCTGATGTGGTGGGGCGACATCGGATCGTCCGCCCGCACCTCCGATACCTCGGTCGTCGGCGATGTGGTGGGCTTCGGCATCAACCCGGGCTCCAGCCGCCGCTACAACTCGGTCGCGGGCGCTTGGGAAGAAACCGCGAACGAAGCGCCGCTCATGGCCTACATCGGATGGGGCATCTATGTCACCAACCGCGTGTCGGGCGACGAGCAGAAGCGCAAGGCAGCTTGGTCGGCCGCGGCCCATCTGGGCGGCAAGGACCTGTCGCTCTGGACGGCAGCCTATCCGTCGGGCTTCCAGCCCTATCGCAACAGCCACTTCGACTATGACGAATGGGCAGCTGCGGGCTATGACAAGGACTTCGTTGCCGACTACCTTGGCTCGAATGCCGACAGCTACAACCACCCGAACGCCGCCATCGAACCGCGTATCCCCGGTATCTTCCAGTACTACTCGGTTGCTGAGGATGAACTGGCCAAAGGTTATTCCGGTCAGTACGCTTCGGCTCAGGAAACTGCAGATGCGATCGCAGCAGCTTGGGAAAAGATCACCGACCAGATCGGCCGCGACAGCCAGATTGCGCTGTACAAAGCCAGCTTGGGCATGTGATCGGCACAAGGGTGGTGGGGCGATCCCGCCACCCAACCTGCGATCTGTCGGTGGGGATTTGCCTTATCTCGACGCCATAAAACCAAAAGCTGCGCAGGATATGCGCAGCTTTTCTTCCCAAGCGAGGCAGTCTTGTGAGCAGTTCAGGCGATCTTTTGCACGTTGTCACCAATGATAGCATTTCGGCGGGGCGCAAGACCTTTGGCCGAGTGATGATTTGGGGATCGGGGGCGCTGATGCTGCTGGTCGCGGCGGCGCAATTGCTACAGATGACCGGCTCTGCCGAGTTTGGTTTTGAAAACTGGCGACCCACGCTTTACGCCTACATCACATGGGCGATCTGCCTGTGCTGGGGGCAGGTTTTGCAGCACGGCGAACATGGCAAGCGCACGCTCTTTGTGCTGCCCGCGGCGCTGTTTGTGATTTCCTTGACCGTGTTTCCGCTGCTTTTTGGCCTGATCATCGCCTTTTCCGATTGGAACTTGTCCAGCCCTGATGGCCGCTCGTTCAACGGTTTGGACAATGTGCGCCAGATGTGGGCCGATCCGTTCTACTGGAACGCCATGCTGAATATGGTTTGGTATGTGCTTGCGATCCTTGTGGAATATGCCATCGCCTTTGCCCTTGCGCTGGCCCTGAATGCCGAGATCCGGGCGCGCAAATTCTTTCGTGTGGCCTTCTTGTTGCCACTGATGCTGTCGCCGGTGGCGGTCAGCTGGATGATCGGCAAATCCATGCTAGAACCGCGATTTGGCCCCATCGCCAGTCTGGGGCGGGCCTTGGGTTGGGACGATCCGTCGTTCTTTGGCAGCCCGTGGATTGCCAAAGCGACCATCATGGTGATGGACGCATGGACCTTTATCCCGTTCATGATGATCATGATCTTGGCCGGCTTGCAGGCCATTCCCAAAGAACTTCATGAAGCTGCCAAGGTGGATGGCGCCAATGGCTGGCGTGCCTTTTGGGAAGTGACCTTCCCGATGATGCTGCCGGTGTCGATCACGGCCATCCTGATCCGCATCATCTTCAAGCTGAAACTGGCCGATATCGTCATCGCCGTCACCTCGGGCGGACCGGGCGGCGCGACGGATACGGTGACCAGTTTCATCTTCCGCGAATATCGTGACCGCTCGAACGTCGGCTACGGCACGCTTTTGGCCATGGTCTATCTGGTGGTGATCGTGATCGCGATGACATTGCTGATGAAACTAGCGGAACGCATTTCAAGGCCAAGAACATGACAGACACCCAGATCTTCCATGACAGCCCGGCAGACCGGGCGCATCGGGTCAAATGGTTCTCGGGACGGCTGGCGGTCTACGCCCTGTTGATCCTTTGGGCGATCATCTGTCTGTTCCCGATCTACTGGACGCTGACCACCAGCTTTAAGATGGCCCCTGACGTGATGAAGGGGAACATGGTGCCTTGGGTCGATTTCACGCCGAAATGGCTGGGCTGGAAGTCGCTGGGCCTGTCACCTGACACCTGGGGCAATGAAAGCACGGTGCGGGCGGAGTTTTTAAAGCGCTTTGCCAATTCTGCGATCATTGCGGTGACCTCTTCGGTGCTGGCAGTGGCCTTGGGGTCTTTGGCCGCCTATGGGCTCAGCCGGTTCAGCTACAAATTCGCATGGATGCGCAACAGCGATATCTCGTTCTTCTTCCTGTCGCAGCTGATCTTGCCGCCCGTGGTCTTGGCGCTGCCGATGCTGGTTTTGTACAAAGAACTGGCGCTCTTGGATACACGGATCGGGTTGATCTTGCTGTACACGCTGTCGGTGCTGCCCATCGTTATCTGGATCATGCGTGACCAGTTCTCCTCGATCCCGACCGAGCTGGAAGAGGCGGCACTCGTGGATGGCCTGTCGATCTGGGGCGCCTTCGTGACCATCATTCTGCCCATCGCATTGCCGGGGATGGTGGCGGCGTTCATCTTGTCTTTGGTCTTGACGTGGAATGAGTATTTCTTTGCCGCCCTTCTGACCTCGACCCATTCCAACACATTGCCCGTGATGGTGGCCAGCCAGACCGGCAGTCAGGGGATTTCGTGGTGGTCAATGGCCGCTTTGGCTTGGGCGGCGATCTTGCCCTTGATCATCATCGGCGTGGTCTTGGAACGCTATATCATCAAGGGCATGGCCGCAGGGGCGGTCAAGTAATGCTGAAGGGAATTGACCAACGCCTCAGCGCCGAGATCGTGCATGTGCTGATGCTGATGGGGCATGGCGACGATCTGGTGATTTGCGATGTGAACCATCCAGCGGCAACGATTGCGGCTGAGACGACCTATGGCACGCTGATCGATATGGCGGGGTGCGATATCCCCACGGGGGCCGCAGCGATCCTGTCGCTCATGCCCTTGGACACGTTCGTGCCTGCCCCGGTGGCGCGGATGCAGGTGGTGGGCAACCCTGACGGAATCGTGCCGATTTTCGCCCGGATGCAGGCCGTGGTGGACCGTGCCGAAGGTCGCGCGGTCACGATTGAGCCTTTGGAGAGGTTTGCCTTCTACGAGGCCGCCAAGAAGTCCTTTGCCATCATCCGCACAGCGGATTCAGGGCCTTATGGCTGCTTCATCCTCAAGAAAGGCGTGGTGGATTTGCCAGAGCTTTGATGGGGGCTTGGGTCTATCCCTAACACCTGCCGCAGATGGGCAAGTGCAAGTTGCACCCCGGCCTCGCCGAGTCCTGCGGATGCCGCGGCGGCACCTTCGGTATACCAATGCCCGCCGTCATTGACGCGGACGATGTCAACCGTCTCTGGCGCAAGCGCCTGCATCAACGATGTCTCCCCCTGTCCAGCATGGTAGAATGGTAAGGTTGCGCCCTTGGGAAAGAGGGGATGAATCTGAATCCAATTGAACGGATTGGCTTTGTGGGTTTGGTCGGCGTAATAGTCCTGCATCCTGAAGTCGCCCCACCAGCCTGCGCCGCGTGTGCCTTCAAGGAACTTCATAATCGCGTTGCGGCCAGCCAGCCGAAAGGCAAGGTCCGTCGGCATGCCCTGATCGAAGGATTCGGTCTGGTGATGGATCACCCCATGAATGTTGCGAAAGCCCGCGCGCAGGAGGGCGGTGAACAACTGCTCGGCCAGTGGCAGAATGGCATTGGCATCAATATGCAGCGTGCCGGTGCCATCGGGACCCGCGACAGCATGGGATGCGGCCCCATAGGCAAAGGGCGGCAGTGTGATGATCGCATCGCCCAGACGCTCCAGCACCTCGGTCACGGCCAGAAGGTTGACACCAGCTGGCAAGTGCTGTCCGTGATATTCCATGGCGCCGATCGGCAGGACGACAGGTGTGTTCGCAGCAATCCCGGCCTGCAGTTGATGTGGGCGCAGGCGGGCAAATTGCGTCATGGGAGGGCCTGCATGATATCGCGGGTCTGGGCGTAAAGCCGTTTCCACAGGGGATATTGCACAGCATAGGCCGGAACGGATTCTGGCTGAACCGTCCGCTCGTTGGGGTTCCAACGGGCAATATCAGCCGGTTTCACGGCACCGATGGCAACAGCGGCCAAAAAGGCATTGCCATAGCTGGCCCCGACCGTCTTGGCGCAGACCTGTTGCGCGACGCCCGCAAAGTCAGAGGTTGCTTGCAGCCAAAGCGTGTTCTTGGTGCCACCGCCCACGGCCATGACCTGCGCCGGGCTGGCCCCGGCCTCGGCATAGGTTTCCAGAACATGGGCCGTGCCTGCGGCGATGCCTTCGACCACGGCGCGGAACATGTCGGCGCGGGTATGGGTGAGGTTCAGCCCAAAGAAAGCCCCGCGTGCGTGGGGGTCATGGATCGGCGTCCGCTCGCCCGAGAAATAGGGCAGGCAGAGCAATCCCTTGGCACCCTTCGGGCTTTCCTGCGCCTCGGCCACCAAGGTGGGGAAGTCGGTGTCGCGTGCCAGTTGGTCGCGGAACCAATGGGTCAGTGTGCCTGACGTGGCGAGCCCAGCCATCGAGGCATGGGTGCCGGGAAACAGCCACGGTGCATACCATAGGCGCGCATCGTGGACGGGATCAGCGGTGACCTGAATGATGAAAATGGTGGAGCCATACATCATCATCATCTGACCGGGGTGCTGAACGCCGACCGACACCGCCTCGGCTGCAGCATCAATGGTGCCGCAGGTGACGGGCGTGCCGATGGCAAGGCCGGTCTCAGCGGCGGCCTCGGCTGTCACATGGCCCGCAATCTCGGTGGACCACATCAAGCGCGGCAGTTTTTCCAGCGGTAGGATATTGGGTGCCAGATCGGCGGTCCAATCCTGCCGGGCGATATCATAAAGCGGTGAGAAATTGGCGGCGGTATAGTGGTCGATCACATATTCGCCGGTCAGTTTCCACGTCAGATAGCTGGTTGAGGTCAGGACCATTGCGGTCTGGTCGTAAAGGTCGGGATGGGTTTCCTTCAGCCACAGGATCTTTGGCCCAACCTGCTGTGAGGTCAGGGCATTGCCGCAGCGTCGGTGGATGGTGTCCGCCCCGATCTGGGCATTAAGGGCCGCGATCTGGTCGGTGGCGCGGGTGTCGACACCATAAAGCACGCCATTCATCAAAGGTGCACCCTTGCCATCAACGGGCAGCATGCACGGGCCAATCGCCGAGGTGGCAACCGCCTTGATCTGGGCAGGGTCCAGCCCGGACTGCGCCAAAAGTGCGCGCGACAGAAAGACGAAATCGCCCCACCAATCCTCATCCGCGCGATGTTCGGCCCAGCCCGCGCGCGGCACGATCATTTTGTGGGGGCGGCTGGCGCTGGCGATGATCTGGCCTTGGGCGTCCACCAGAACGCCCTTGGATTCGAAGGTTCCGATGTCGATGCCAAGGGTGTGTGTCATGTCTTAACGCGTCAGGATTATGCTGGGGGTGATGGCGGAAAGGGCGGTGTCGAGGAGTGTGACAAGTCCTTCAAGATCGGCTGGGTCAACCACCTCTAGCGCCGAATGCGAATAGCGCATCGGAAAGCCCACATCGAGGCAGGCCACGCCTTCGGTTCCCATGAACTGAATGTAGCTGAGGTCCGTCAACGCTCCGGTATGGGCCGACCGCTGCAATGGGAGGGCGGCGGTTTCGGCCGCGTGTTCCATCAGCTGCACAAGGGCAGGGTGGGGGATCACGCCGTTCAGTGTGCCCCGGCCGTGAAAGGAGTAAAGCGAGATCCCCGGCCCACCACCCAACGTAACGTCGCCGCGCGCGGTCATGTCTGGGGTGTCGCAGGCGAGCAGAAGGTCAATCTGCAACGCAATCGCTGGGTTCAAGGCCGTTGCGGCCGGCAACACGCCGCGCAGGTTGTATTCCTCTTGCACCGACCAGACGAAATGCACGGTGGGGCCGGGTTTCCTCTGCCGCGCCTCGACCAGCTTTAGGAGCGCCGCACAGCCCGCGCGGTCATCGACCGAAGTGCCCGCGATGCGGCCATTGGCCAGCGCAAAGGCGCGCGGCAGATAAGTCACCGGCGTGCCGATGCGCACGCCTGCGGCTTCGGCCTCGGCTTTGCTGGTAAAGCCTGCGTCCACATAAAGATCTGCATAGGGCAGAACCTTGTACTTTTCATCCGGCCCAGTGGCATGGTGGCTTTTGTTGGCGATCAGCGCCGGCAGGTCGCCGCGGTCAGTGCACAAGGCCACCGCTTGGGCGGGCAGCGCGCGTTCGGGCACGCCGCCAAGCCGTTCCAGCCGGATGAGGCCGTTGGCCTCGATCTTGCGCACGATGAATCCCAACTGGTCCATATGGGTGAAGATCATCACCGAGGGCAGGGAAGGGTCGCCTGGCAGGGTGCAAGAGAGGTTGCCCAACCGGTCCGAGCGATG
>Ga0315905_10007307_pt1 | contig 11205 bp, 3 predicted proteins | sample LakEriMetagenome_5_FD_203522 | JGI IMG/M metagenome (GOLD analysis project Ga0315905, IMG submission 203522) | Freshwater fungal communities from buoy surface, Lake Erie, Ohio, United States - Buoy 4 MA121 | ecosystem: Environmental > Aquatic > Freshwater > Lake | place: USA: Lake Erie, Ohio...
TTGATCATGCAGGAGGATGTGGGGAACAATTCCCGGCTCGGTCGGCACTGGCTCTACAACGTGGCTGACGATTCGCTGCTGGAAATCGCCACATTTGACTCGGCGCGTTTCGGTGAAGGGCCCACGAATGGCGCTCTCACCACCCCAGTCACTGCGCCCTTCACCCGGGATGAAGAGGCTTCGGGCATCATCCCCGCCCCGTGGCTGGGAGAGGGCTGGTTCCTGGGAACGGTGCAGGCGCACTACAACATCTCGGGTGAATTGGTCCAGGGTGGGCAGTTGTACGCCATGTACGTCCCCCAGACCGTTCCGGAACCCAGTACTTGGGTCCTGCTCTCCCTCGGAGCCGTGGCGGTTGGCCTGAACCAGCGGCGGCGGACGCGGCAGTCATCCCGCACTGGGAAGTAATTCCGAATTGCGGCGGACGGCAACGTTCGCTGAGCCTCGTGCGTACCAGCCACATTTCGCACACTGCGAAATGTGGCTGTGCTTTTTGTCCCGACGAGTCGGGTGACCAACCCCCGGCAGAAACACCCCCGGCAGAAAAAAAACCGGCAGAAAAAAACCGGGCAAAAAAAAACACCCCCCGGATGGATAACCACCGGGGGGTGTTTTCGAAGCGACTCCGACGGGACTTGAACCCGCGACCTCTGGCGTGACAGGCCAGCGCTCTAAACCGACTGAGCTACGGAGCCGTGAATGCTTCACGAGTCCACATTCTATCGACTCGCGGCGGGTCGTCAACTCACTTGACGGGCTGTTTTCGACGGCATACCGTCGCGCATCACCCAAACCCGTTCCCGGGAGAGATTTGTGAGTTGCAACGGTCGTGTCGCCCTCATCACCGGTGTCAATGGACAGGATGGTTCCTATCTGGTGGAACTTCTTCTGAACAAAGGCTACGTGGTCCACGGGCTGGCACCCTATCTCCGTTACGGATTGCCGGCCGATCCCCGTGTCACCTTCCACAGCAGCGATCTCTCCGACGGCTCCAACCTGCCCGAGATTCTCGACTCCAGCCGCCCCGATGAGGTCTACCACCTCGGTGCCCAAAGCCACGTGAAGCTGTCGTTCGACCTGCCGGTCCATACGGTCGACGTCACGGGGCTGGGAACCCTGCGGATCCTCGAGGCGATCCGCCAGCACCAATTGCGGACCGGGCGCCAGGTCCGGTTCTATCAGGCGTCGTCCAGCGAGATGTTCGGCCGCATCGTCGAAAGCCCCCAGACCGAACAGACCCCCTTTCACCCCCGCAGCCCCTACGGCTGCGCCAAGGTCTACGCCCACTGGCAGACGATCAATTATCGCGAGTCGTATGGCATGTTCGCCTGCTGCGGCATTCTCTTCAACCACGAGTCCCCCCGCCGGGGTGAGGCGTTCGTGACCCGCAAGATCACCCGCGCCGCCACCCGCATCAAGCTGGGGCTGCAGTCGGAACTGCGCCTGGGAAACATCGATGCCCAGCGCGACTGGGGGTTCGCCGGTGATTATGTCGAGGCCATGTGGCTCATGCTGCAGCAGCCCACCCCCGAGGATTACGTCATCGCCACCGGCGAGAAACACTCGGTGCGGGAATTTCTGGTGGAGGTGTTTGGCCACCTCGATCTCGACTGGCAGCGGTCGGTGGTGATCGACCCGGCCTTTTATCGCCCCGCCGAAGTCGACATGCTGCTGGGGGACGCCAGCAAGGCCCGTCGACAACTCGGCTGGCAGCCGAGAGTGTCACTGCGCGAGTTGGCCCGTATGATGGTGGAATCGGACCTGCAGTTGGCCCGACGTGAGGCAGCCGCGGCGCAGGTCGGCTGATTTCCGCCCCGCCCCGTCCCATGTCCGTTTCCTTCCCCCGTCTTGGCCCCCCGCGTCTGCGCGGTCTTTCCGCTTGATGAACTCCGAGCGCACTCAGCCGGTCTCTTCCCCCCCCGCCACTTCCGCCGCGCTCGCTCCCCCCGGTCTGGAAGATCGGCTGCGGGCGGCGGGGTTCCGCGAAGTCTCCCTGGCGGCCGAACGCCTGCGGCAACTCTTCGCCCCTCCGCAGCCCGACACCGTCTGGCAGGTGGTCTTTCCCACCCTGCTGCTCTGCCTGGCCGACTCGGCCCAGCCCGACCACACCCTGCTCAACTTCGAGCGGTTCATCCACAACGTTCCCGACCGCGCCGCCTTGTGGCAGACCCTCGCCACCAACCCCCGCGGCATCGAGATCCTCATCCGGCTGTTCATCGGCAGCCAGTTTCTGACTGACATCCTGCTGTGCAACCCGGGCTATCTCGACCGGCTGATGGAGCAGAAACGTCTGGCCGATCTCAAGAGCGTCCAGCAGTTGTACATCGAGGCCCAGGGGGCCCAGTTGGGGATCTCGGACCCCGAGGCGCAGCTCGACGCCCTGCGCCGCTTCCAGCGCTGGGAGCTGCTGCGCATCGGGCTGTGCGATTTCTTCGGGCTGTTCGACCTGCGGCGGGTCACCACGCAGCTCTCCCTCCTGGCCGACGCCCTCACCCGCGCCTGCCTCACCCACTCGTGTGCCGATTCGGATCCGTCCGAAGAGGGCTTCTGCGTGATCGCCATGGGGAAGCTGGGGGGGGAAGAGCTCAATTACAGCTCCGACATCGACCTCTTGTTCCTCGCCGAGAACAACTCATCCACCCACTGGCGCAGCGGGCAGAAGCTCATCAAGGCCCTGACCGGGGTCTCGGCGGCGGGGTTCATGTACCGGGTCGATATGCGGCTGCGTCCCTGGGGCCGGGCGGGAGAACTGGTCTCGGCGGTCGACAGTCACCTCCAGTATCTGGCCCAGCATGCCCGCCTCTGGGAGAAGCAGGCGCTGCTGAAGGCCCGGGTCATCGCGGGAGACCTGGCCCTGGGGAATGACTTCCTCCGTCGGGCCGCCCCCCATCTGTTCCAGTCTCCCCCCGAGCAGGTCCGCGAGGCGGTCCGCTTGATGAAGGCCAAGATCGAGGATGATCTCCGCAAAAAAGGGCGGCTCTGGGGCGAGGTGAAGCTGGGGGAAGGCTCCATCCGCGATATCGAGTTCGTCGTGCAGTACCTGCAACTGGTGCATGGCGGGGCCCAACCGGCCGTCCGCAGTTTCAACACGCTCGACGCCCTGGTCCGGCTGGCCGAACTGGGCTTTTTGCATGCCGACGAATATCGCCTGCTCAGCGATGGCTACGTCTTCCTCCGTTCGGTGGAGCATTCCCTGCAGCTGATGCACAACAAGCAGGTGCATGAGCTTCCCCGCGACCAGGTCGAGCTGGGCCACCTCGCCCGCCGGCTCGATTTTTCCAACAGCGAACACTTTCTGTCGCAGTACCAGAAGCACCGCGAGTCGGTCCGCCGTATTTACAACCGCTACCTCGGCGACCGCGACAAGGTCCGCGAGCAGGAACAGTCGCAGGCCCGCCCCCAGGTCAACCGCCATCTCGCCCGGCTGCGCGAAGAGTATTCCCAGGCGTTCAGCGAGCCCGACATCGAGCACCACGCCCGCCTGGCCGAACAGGTGACCGCCGCCCAACCGGTCATCGTCGAGGCCCTGCCCGACCGCGACGACTGGCGGGTCACCATCGTCGGGTACGACTACCCGGGCGAACTCTCGCTCATCGCGGGCCTGCTGCTGCTCTATGGCTTCGACATTGTCGAGGGGCAGATCTTCACGTACGCCCCCCTGGCCCCCGCCCAGTCCGAGGGAGCCAAACGCCCTCCCACCCGCCCCGCCTGGTCGCGACAGGCGTTCCGCCGCCCCATGAACCGCCCCGCCGCGGGGGACCGTGCCGGGGCGGCCGATCACCGGGCCAAAATTGTCGATGTCTTCACGGTCCGCCCGACCGCCGGACCGGTCAACGCCGAACTCTGGACCTCGTACACCAACGACCTTCGCGAACTGCTGCGGATGCTGCAGGCGGGACAGCGGGAAGAGGCGCATGGCTCGGTCCTCAAGCGGGTCGCCGGCCGCCTGCGCCCCCAGACCCTCCACGCTCCCCGCGTCCTCTACCCGCTCGATGTGCAGGTCGACAACAGCTCGTCCGATGAATACACGAAACTGGTCATCCAGGGACAAGACACCATCGGCTTCCTCTACGAGCTGACCAACGCCCTGGCCCTCTCGGGGGTCTACATCGCCCAGGTGCGGGTCCTCTCGGAAGGGAACCAGATCCACGACACCCTGTATGTCACCGACGCCCAGGGGCAGAAGATCACCGATCCCCGCCGGCTCTGGGAACTGCAGGCCACCCTCGTGCTCATCAAGCACTTCACCCATCTGCTCCCCCAGTCTCCCAATCCCGAGTCGGCCCTGCTGCACTTCCGCGACTTCCTCACCCAGTTGCTCAACCGCGACGACTGGGCGGCCGAACTGGCCTCGCTCGAACAGTCCGACGTGCTCGAGGCGCTCGCCCGTCTGCTGGGGGTCAGCGATTTCCTCTGGACCGACTTCCTGCGCATGCAGCATGCCAACCTGTTCCCGGTGCTGCGCGATCTGCAGGGGCTCGAACGCCCCCGCTCCCGGCAGGAACTCGAAACCGAACTGACCCAGGCCCTGGCCCAGGCCCCCTCGCCCGACGACCGGCGAACCGCCCTCAATGCGTTCAAGGACCGCGAGATGTTCCGCGTCGACATGCGGCATATTCTCGGTCGCATTCCCGAGTTCTCGCAGTTCTCCGAGGAACTCAGCGATGTGGCCGAGGTCACGGTCGCCGGGGCCTGCCGACTCTGCCTCTCCGAACTGTTGACCGAGCATGGCGAACCGCGGGACGACACCGGCCACCCCTGTCCCTGGTCGGTCTGCGCGTTGGGGAAATGCGGTGGTCGCGAGCTGGGTTTCGCCTCCGATATCGAACTGATGTTCGTCTACCAGGGAGAGGGCAAGACCCGCGGTCCGCAGGTGATTGGCGTCACCGAATTCTACATCCGCCTCGTCGAGCAGGTGACGCAGGCAATTCGCGCCCACCGCGAGGGAATCTTCGAGATCGACCTGCGGCTGCGCCCCTACGGCCGGGCGGGCAGCCTGGCGGTCTCCGTCTTGGCCTTCGAGACCTACTTCGGTCCCGACGGTCCCGCCTGGCCCTATGAACGCCAGGCGCTGGTCAAGCTGCGGCCCATCGCGGGAGACGCCACCCTGGGAGCCGAGCTGGTCGCCCTCCGCGACTCGCTCATTTACCGCGGGGCCCGGTTTGATGTGGTGGCGATGCGGGGCATGCGCGAACGGCAGCTGCGGCAACTGGTCACCGCGGGCACATTCAACGCCAAGCTCAGCCCCGGTGCCCTCGTCGATGTCGAGTACCTCGTGCAGGGACTGCAGATCACCCATGGTGCCGAACGCCCCGCCGTCCGCTCGACCAATACCCTGCAGGCCATCGCCGCGTTGGAACAGGCGGGCATCATCCCGCCGCGTGACGCCGCCCGGTTGTGCGAGGCGTACAACTTCCTGCGGCAACTGATCGGTGCGCTGCGAATCGTGCGCGGTAACGCCCGTGACCTCACTGTTCCCCCGGTCGACAGCGAGGAATACGCCTTCCTGGCCCGCCGCCTGGGGTACGAAGACAATTTCCCCCGCCTGGCCGAAGACCAGCACCGCCACACCGAGGCCGTGCTGGAAATCAGCCAGCGGCTGCTGGAAGGCTGATGGGCTGCGAACGTCCGCCGGACATGGCGGCTCCAGCCGGGTGCCGCCCGTTCGTCATCGCCGCCGGATCCCCAGCATCACGGGTACCGGTCGGGGACCAAACGAGTCGGACGGGCGGTTGACAATCTCCAGCCGCTCGTTGGGCCGTCCCAACAACAGGATACTGCTCCCCCCGCCATCGAGGTTGAACGCCGCGCGGCAACCCGCCTCCCGCATCAGGCCCGCCAGTTCCCGCTCGCTGACCCCCTCGCTGTAACCTGTTTGTCGCCCATCGACCACCAGCCAGGTCAGCCAGCGCCCCGTGGCGTCGAGCCCCAGGGCCGAGCGTGGGTGCAGATCGCCGCCATCCCCCGGCAGAATCTCCCCCTCCTGCAGCAGTCCGCCAAATCCCGCCACGGCACAGACCGCGGCGCGGGGCTGTTCGACGGTCGGGCCCAGATGACCCCGTCGTTCGGCATCGAGCCAGAACACCCAGAACCCCGTTTGCAGCGGGCTGCGGGTTTCCGTCCGGGTGCGGGCCCAGCCCAGGATGTCGGCCTGGCCGCCGGCGAGGTAGATCGGGCGTACCCCGGCGGGGGGCCGCGGCAGCATCTCCCAGGCGTTGGTGTTGAGTGCGGCGATGAACCCGGCCTTCCCGGCCAGGTCGCGGGGTGGCGTCAGCCGGGCTTCCACCGGGCCGTCGCCATCGGGGTCCGGCCCAACCGCCACATCGAGTTCATACTGCGGGGCCTGCAGGTCAACCCGCAGCCAATGCAGACGCAGCGGACGGGGTTCCGCGCGGGACTCGGTCCAGACCCGCCACGGGAAGACCGGCGAATCGCGCCCCTCGGTCAGCCACTCGAGGTTGCACCGGGCCAGGGTCAGCCGCGTGTAATCGTGCGATTCATACAGCAGCAGAATCGTCCCATCGAGGGTGACCGCCAGGTCGCTGTAGCCGGCCATCCCCGGTTCGACCACCCGGCTGACCGGCCAGTCGTACCCTTCGTTGGTCGATAGTCGCAGCGTCAGCTCGGCCCGGGCGGTCTGACTGGCGGGGGTCGCCAGCAGCAGCCGGTTGCGGTCCTGGTCGCGCGCCGTGCTGAACCGGGCGAGGCTCCCCTGGCACGAGAGTTCCGGCAGTCGGGCGTCGTAACTCACCGGCGACCAGGTCTGACCGCGGTCGTGGCTGGTGGCGACCGCCCGCTGTTGTTTCCCCCGCCGGCTGCGGGCATTGAGATAGAGCACTCCATCCACACGCTCCACCACTTCGCACTCATCCGACGCGTCGCGGTCGAGCGCTCCCCCCCGGTGCCAGGTCTGTCCGCCATCATCCGAGTAAAACACGAACGACAGTTGCGCCTCCCCCAACTGGGGGGTGGCGTCGGCCCAGCAGGGAATCACCAGCCGGCCGTCAGCCAGTTGAATGCCATGCCCCGGGCCGGTTCCCACCCAATGCCAGGCGGGGTCAACCACCTGTGCCGTAATCTCGACCGGCGGGGCCCAGGTCTGCCCATCGTCGGTGCTTTTGGTCACCCAGACCTGGCGGTTGTCGCGGCAGTAGGGGAGCCAGATGACTCCCGTCCGGCGGTCGACCACCGGGCAGGGGTTGCCGATGGTGTGGTCGCCGTCATCGCCGATGATTTTCGGCTCCTGCCACGTGAGCCCCCCATCGAGACTGCGGCGCAGGGCCAGATCGACATTCCCCAGATCCGAAGCATCATTTTTCCGGGCTTCCGCCAGCGCCAGCACGGTCCCCCGCGTGCTCACCACCAGACTGGGGATCCGGAAGGTGTGATAGTCGAGAGTCCCCGACTCAAACAGGGTCTGCTGTGTCAACCGGGGGGCGGTCAACACGTCCGTCTGGGCGAATGCCAGAGTTGGACCAGATCCTCCCAGCACAAATCCCAGCAGCAGACGCACGCAGGTGGAACGCATGAAGCAACTCTTCGAAGGAAGGCGACCGCGATGCTGGCAGTCTGCCGAGTGGTTTCCCCAGACGCAAGCCGGGGCGCTGGAGCCAAACAACACACCCCCCCCCAGACCCGACTCAGGAAACAGCGGCGACCATCCACCATCTCCGAAAATGTCCCATCGATGGACTTCACAAGGGGGTGTCACGTAACCTTCTCGTCCTGCCGTTTCGGGAACAGGGTGAGTGCTGGCAGGGCATCCCACCGCGGCACGACTCTCGGCGTGGAGATCAGGGAGTCCTGGAGTTGGGGGCGGCCAGACAAACCGGCGATCCTTGGGGTTGTCGATTCCGGTGTTCCCCACCCCGGGGTGGGTGCCGCAGGCTGTGTCTCCCTCGGCCAGATGGGTTGATCGGGGTCTTGGAATGTCCAGTGAACGTGATTCGCAGAAATCCCAACGGTCGAGGGCGATCTCTCCGCGCCTGCGCAACCAGGTGATCGAGGGGTTCGATCGGCTGCTGGCCGACCAGCCCGTTTCCGGTACAAACGAACCGCAGTCCTCGTCGGGAATTTCCCCCGAGATTCATCGGCGTCTGCTGGACGAGTTGCATCTGACTGAGCTCTCCTCCGCCGCGTTTGACCCGGCGTCGAACGCGCTCTGGCACGATTCGTTGGGAGCCGATCGCTTCGAGATCATCCGCCCCATCGCTTCCGGCGGCATGGGGCTGGTCTCCGAGGCGATCGACCGCGAATTCGACCGCCCGGTCGCCCTGAAGGAAATCCTCCCCGCGGGGGCCAATGATCCCGCCTATCGGCTGCGGTTCCAGACTGAGGCCGAGATCACGGCCCGGCTCGATCATCCCGGGATCATTCCGGTCTACGGCCGCGGGCGGCTCCCCGATGGGCGATTGTATTACACCATGCGGCTGATCTCGGGAGAACACGCGGGAACGCTGCAGAAGGCGATCCGCGAGTTCCACCACACGCCGGGGTCTGGTCCGGCCATCCCTCTGGCCAGTGAGCGGGACCTGGCCTGGCGCAGCCTGCTCCGTCGGGTCATCGATGTCTGCAACACCATGGCCTATGCCCACCGGCAGGGGGTGCTGCACCGCGACCTGAAGCCGTCCAACATCCTGCTGGGCCCCTGTGGTGAGACCCTGGTGGTCGACTGGGGCCTGGCACGTTTCGTACACGCCACCTCCGAGCAGCAGCTCTCGGGCCTGCAGGCCGGAAGTACCGATTCTCTCACCACCCAGGTGACGTGGGGCATCGGCACCCTGGCTCATGCGGCCCCCGAGCAGTTGGTGGGAGACGGTCTGGTCGCCAACCGATCGACCGACATCTACGCGCTCGGCACGATCCTGTATGCCGTGCTGACCGGGCGCAGCCCCTTCGCCACAATCGGCTCGGAAGATACGGCCGATCTGTCGGCCCGGATCCGCTCGGGATCGTGCCCGACTCCCACCCAGGCCAATCCGCAGGTCGACCCGGCCCTCGAGGCGATCTGCCTCAAGGCGATGGCGCGTGAGCCGGCCCAGCGCTATGCCGACGTCGGGGACCTCGCGGATGACCTCGAGCGGGCTCTGGCCGGGGAACCGGTTTCCGCCTGGAAGGAATCGTGGAGTCGGACGGCGCGGCGGTGGGTCAGTCGCCATCGCACCCTGGTCTGGACGGCGGCCCTGGGGCTGCTGATGTCGACCGCCGCCCTGGGGGGCCTGTCGATCGTGCAATCGTGGAATCGCGCGGAACTGCAGAAACAGGCACTGCAACTGGAACAGCAGGCCCAGGCCCTGGCCGAGGCCCTGCGGGAATCCCGGGCGGCCGCTGAGCGGGTCGCCGCCGCCCAGCAACGGACCGAGCAGTTGCGCGTCAAGGCGATTGACAACGCGCGACTCGCGATCGCCGCCGTCACCCGGTTTCATCAGACCGTGGCCGCGAGTGAAGAACTCAACAGCCAGCCCCGGTTGGCGCCGCTTCGCGAGCAGTTGCTGCGCGATCCCCTCCCTTTCTTCGAGGAGCTCCGTCAGCGGCTGATGGCCGAGGAAGAGCCCTCTCTGGAATCGCTGGCCCAGCTGCGCGAAGCCACCATCCTGCTGGCCCAGGTGCATCGGGAGGTGGGTGATACCGGCGAGGCTCTGCGACTGGGAAGAGATACGATCGAACTGTGCCAGTCGGTGCTCAAGTCCGCCGCCAACAGCGACCTCCCGACGCGCCGCGACTGGCGACTGGCCCTGGCCCGGTCGCACTTCGCGCTGGGCAATCTTCTGCCCCAGGGTGAACATAAGTCCGAACGTTTGCAGACAACCCGGCGGGCGATCGTCGAATTCGAAGCGGCGCTCCCGTTGTTCAGCGAAGACACCACCGGGATTCTGGTCGATCTGTCGACCGCCCACAGCCGGGTCGCCCTGATCCAGGCCGATCTCGGCCTTCTTCCGGAAGCGCGCGAATCTCTCGAAAAAGCCCAGCCGCTTCACCGGGAGTTGAGCGCCCGGTCCGCCGACAACTCCCAGTTGCGGACGGTCCTGGCCGGCAACCATGAGCGGTTCAGCGTCATCTTCGACTTGCTTGATGACCCCGCTGCGGCGGCCGAGCAGTCGCAACTGGCCGACGAAATCTATCGAGAGTTGGGCGAAAATCACCCCGAAGATCAAAAAGTCGTCAGTCGCCGGGCCATTAGTCATCTGAATCGTGGAGTGGCCCTGTTGCGGCGCGAACAGCACCAACGGGCGGTCGAACAATTGCAGATCTCAGAGCAATTCTGGCGGCAACTCTGCCAGCAATCCCCCGGTCAGAATGAGTTTGAAGATGGACTGAGATTCGCACAACGCAGCCTGGCTCAATCACTCGAACATCTCGGCCGGCAGAGCGAGGCCATCGCGGTGCTTCAGAATGCCATCTCAGGGCTGCGATCAACCATGCAGAAGAGCCCGACGGTTGAGAATTTCCAGGGCATCCTGGTCGAGATGCTGCACCGGCTGGGGCATCTGCTGGAGCAGACAAGTCGCGGTGCCGAGGCCCGGCAGACTTACTCCGAGGCACTCGAGCAGGTCGGTGTGCTGTTGCAGACGCAGCCCCAGCAAGTGCAGTGGCGCTTGCAGGCAGTGGACCTGCACATTCACCTCGGCCAATTCGAGATTTCCGAAAATGCCCTGGTCCTGGCTCGCGATCGTCTGGCGCAATTTCGGGAGTTGGCTCGCGAGCTGGCCACCGCGACGCAGTCGTCATCCGAAGCGCGGCAGCTCTACCGTCATCTCCTGACCATCCTGTTGACAGTTTACGAACGCCTGGGAGCAGACGTCGAAGCGGCTCAGTGCGTGGTTCACCTGCGTGACAGCGCCGCGCAGGAGCCCCAACTGCAACCCCTGCTCGACCGGCTGCGACAGGCCCGGGAGGGTGTCGACCCCGCCAGCCCGGCGGAATGCCTCAAATTGGGTGCGTTGGCGATGGATCATCGCGAGACCGAAATCGCCGAGCGTCTGTTCCGGCGGGTCCTCGAGCAACAGCCCGAACTGGCCGCCGATCGCGAGAAGATGATTCCCTACCATGCCGCCCGGGCCGCCCTGTGGCAGGCCTTTCAGCACCAGGCCGCCGATGCGGACCGGGCCGCCACACTCCGGCAGCGGGCCCTGAAGTGGCTGCGGGAGGATCTGCGCGCCTGGCAGGAATTGGCCATCCAGAATCCCCTCGTCGTCGCTCAAAGTC
>Ga0315905_10007309_pt1 | contig 11205 bp, 5 predicted proteins | sample LakEriMetagenome_5_FD_203522 | JGI IMG/M metagenome (GOLD analysis project Ga0315905, IMG submission 203522) | Freshwater fungal communities from buoy surface, Lake Erie, Ohio, United States - Buoy 4 MA121 | ecosystem: Environmental > Aquatic > Freshwater > Lake | place: USA: Lake Erie, Ohio...
CGTCCGCGTCCTCTTGCAGGGCTTCGGAGCCGCCGTGGACCCGCGCGGACTCGGAGAGGTCCCAGTCGCCCCCCCCCCCGGGGGGGGGGGCCCGCCGCGGCCCCCCCCCCCCCCCCCGGCGCGTCTTGTCCCGCGGCGCCGCCTGCTCCGCCTCGACCACCCTTTCATTGCGCCACTACGACCACGGCCGTGCGCGGTCTTCTTGGCGAGGACGCCACATAAAAAAACTATGCGCGCGCGCGCGCGCGCGCGTGTTTGATGATACGTAACAAACCTCTTCATCTTCTTTTCCTCCGCCGCCGTCTCGTCGTCGTCGTCTCGTCGTCGTCGGCGGCGCGCGCGCGCACAGACCACACAAAAAAAACCGCCACCACCCGCGTAGCTTCTCTCTCTCTCTCACTCACTCACTCACCTCCAGTACTGCGCAAACCGGTGCGTGGCCTCGATCACCTGCGGCATCAGCGCCGACGACGACTCGTCGATCAGCGCCTGCATCCAAGCCACGGCCTGCTCCTCGCTAAACTCCAGGCGGAGCTTCTGCCGCACGTGCAGGAGCGCGCCCTGCGGCGACGCGCGCACGGCGGCGACGCCCGACGCCGCCATCAGGCCAAAGAGCGACAGCAGCAGGGGCGCGCTCTTGCGTAGGCAGTTGTACGCCTCGCAGCACAGCGTGCGGAACAGCTGGAACTCGGCCGAGCCCTGCCCGCCCATGGCCTCGATCATCTCGCGGCACAGCTTCATCGGCGGCGGGAAGGGCTTGGGGTCGGCGCCGAGGATGAAGCCAAAGTCGATGTGGAAGAGCCGCCCGTCGGGCCGGAGCATCAGGTTGTCGAGGTGCCGGTCCCCGACGCCGAGGACGTAGGTCGCGACGCAGTAGCCCGCGCACGAGCGCACGAAGGCGTCGAGCACGGGGCGGGCGAGGCCGTAGGGCGCCGCCGGGTCGGCGTTGGCGCCGCGGCGCTGGGCGAGCAGCCAGCGCTGCACGGAGCGGTGCTCCGAGGCGAGGACGCGCGACAGCGGGCTCGACGGCACAAACTCGACGAGCCCCTCGTCCGCGCCCGTGGGCAGGACGCGGTAGGGCGTCAGGCGGAGGTCCAGGCCCTCGCGCTTGAGGAGGTCGTCCATGAGGGCGATCATCTGGAGGACGAACTGGTCCTGGCGCAGGTCGTCGCCCTTTTTGTAGATGAGCTTGACGAGGCCGCGCTGCCGCTTGGGCGCAGAGGGCGCGCCCTCGCCGCCGCCGCCGCCGCCGCCGCCGCCGCCGTCCGGCGCCGCCGCCGCCTCGTCTGCCGCCGAGCCCGCAGCTGCCGCCGCCGCCGCCTCCGCAGCCGCCGCGGCCGCGGGGCACGCCCAGTCGGGCGGGCACGGCGACGACGCGCGGAACACGAGCATGACCGGCAGCTGCGCGCTCTTGAAGCAGAAGCACTCGTCGGGGACGAGGCCCTCGAGCAGCACGTCGGACGGGTCGAGCGGCGACGGCAGCACGGCGCCCGCGAGCTCGCCGCACGGGCCGTCGGCCGGCGACAGGAAGGCGCGCAGGCGCTCGGTGGCGCGGGCCGCGCGCAAGCCCGACTTTTTGAGCTGGGAGACCATGTAGCCGAGCTGCGCGACCATGTCGGTCTGGCGGCGGATGGCCTCCCAGACGGCCTCGCCGCCGAGGATGGGGCGGCCGGCGGCGGCGGCGCGGCCGGCGGCAGGCGAGGAGGGCGCCGCGCCCCCGCCTCCCCGACCAACCCCGCCCGCCGTGAGCGCGTCGACGAGCGCCCCGTGCACGGCCGACGCGCGCGGGCCAAACTCCGGGTCCTCCCACTCGGCGAACAGGCACCAGTGCAGGAGGGTCGCGAGCGGGGCCGAGCGCGCGGCGCGCGACACGACCAGACGCGCGAGCAGCGAGCGGTCGCCGCCGACGACCATCGTCCCGCCCGCGCCGACTGCGCCTCCGCCGCCGCCGCCGCCGCCAGCCCCGTCGCCAGCCCCGCCGCCCCCGCCCCCGCCGCCGCCGACGACGCCGACGCCAGCCTGGTGACGCCCGGGTTCGAACCGCAGCGCCTGCACGAGCTGGAGCAGGTAGCGCAGCAGCTCCGCGTCGCTCTTGCGGCCCAGGAGGGCCACCGCGTGCGCGCGCACGGCCTCGTCCCGGTAGGCCGGGGACAGCAGCTCGAGCGCGTCGGCCAGGGCCGCGGGCCCCGCCCACCGGGCCATCAGCAGGCGCGCCTGCGCGGCCTCGTCGGCGTCCGACCAGTCGACCGCGCGCAGGAAGCGCGTGAGGGCGCGCGGGTGGTCGCGCGACAGGGCCACGCGGAAGCGCCAGAGGAGCTCGCGCTCGTCGGGCGAGAGCGGGCGGTCGGGCGGCGCGGACAGCGCGGCCTCGATGCGGCGGCGCTCCTCGCCGTTGGGCCGGAGGCTCGCGTCGAGGAGCAGCGCGTTGCTCGCGGCCGCGACGCTGCCGCCCACGCCGCCGGCGGCGGCGGAACCCGCCGCGCCGCGCCGCTGGCGCTGGAGGGAGCGCGCGAGCTTGGCCGCCTTGGCCTCGCAAGGGTTGTCGAGGCCGACCTCGGTGTCAAAGAGGGCGCGCGGCACGGGCGGCGGCGGCAGGTCGGCGGCGCCATCGTCGTCGTTTGAGAAGGCGGCGGCGGATGCTGCTGCGGCCGCGGAGGAAGAGGGCGCCTGCGAGGCGGCGGCGGCGGCGGCGGCGCTGCTCGCGGCGGCAGCGGCGGCGGCGCTCGAGGGGATGCCACCTCCTACGCCGCCGCCGTATGCGGCCGCCGCCGCCGCAGAGGCGGCGGCGGCCGAAGCGGCGGCGGCCGCCGAGGCGGCGGCGGCGGCCGCCGCCGCGGCCGCAGCAGTCATGGTCGGGGTGGCTCCTCCTCGCGGCGGGTGCGGCGGCGTCATGGACGCCATCGTCGCACCTGCAGGCGTGGTCGGCCCCGTCTCGAGCAGCGACCGGCCCGCAGCGGCGGCGACGGCCGCCGCGGGGCCAGAGGGGCCGGGCGCCGCGACGCCCCCTGCTGCCGCTGCTGCCGCTGCTGCTGTTGCTGCCGCCGCCTGCGCCGCCCCGACCCCTGCGGCCGCAGCTGCCGCTGCAGCCGCCATGAGCCCGCCCGCCGCGGCCCCGCCCACGGGCGCCTGCTGGTACAGCACGGCGTGCGGGAACGAGGGGAGCGCGACGCTCAGCTCGAGCGCGGGCCGCGCCGCCGCGGCCGCCGCCCCCGCCGCCTGCGCCAGCGCGGCCTCGCGGCGCGCGAGCGCGTCCAGCCAGGGCACGCCCGGGACCTCGCCGCGCGCGTGGAGCTTCTGCAGGTGCTCGGCGGCCGCGGCTGCTCCCCGCTCGCGCAGGGGGCGCTTGCCGTCGGGCGCGAGCGGGAGGGCGTCGACGACGGGCCGGCGGGGGGGAGGGGCGGCCGAGGCAGAGGCGCTGGCCCCGCCGGCGGCGGCAGCAGCAGCAGCAGCGGCGGCGGCGGCGGCGCGAGACGGGCGGTGGGCCAGCCGCTCGACCGCGTCGCCCTCCACGAGCTCGAGGCGCTGCAGGCCCGTCTTGAGCCTGCCGCGCTTGTTGAAGAGGCGCATGCCCGCGGCGGCCACCAGGCGCGGCGCGGCCGCGGCCTCGGCGGGCGGCGGCGGGAGGTTGCCGCCGTCGCCGCCGCCGCCGCCGTCGTCGTCGCAGCCGCCGCACCGGACGCTCCAGAGCAGCACCTCGAGCCGCGCGTCCGAGGGCAGGTCGCGCACCTTGACGACGAGCGGGAGCCACTCGCGCCACGCGGCGCCGCCCGGGGCCGCGTCCGCAAAGGTCGTGCGCGAGTCGAGGCCGAGCAGCGAGCCGTAGCAACGACACGATCGGGGGCCGCCGCCGCCGCCGCCGGTCGTCCCGCCGCCGCCGCCGCCGCCGCCCAGGTGCACGGCGGACGGCGCGACGACGCGCGCCTGCACGTACAGCGCCGAGGGCTGCACGCGCCGCGCGGCCGCGAGGGCCGCCGCGCCGGCGGCGCTGGCGGGGGGCGGCAGCAGCAGCGACGACGAGGGGCAGGAGGAGGAGGAGGAGGATGACAGGGTCGCGCGCCCCGCCGCGGCCGCGCCCGACAGCGCGGCGGCCGCCTCGGCGACGGCCTCTGCCTCGGCGGCCGCGGCCGCGGCGATGCCGGGCGAGCGGTACTCGGGCAGCAGGCCGCGCAGCTCGGCCACGTGGACCTGCAGGGGCACGTCCACGTCGCCGCTCAGGTAGAAGCTGAAGGCGGGCGCCATGATGGTTTTTGGTTTTGGGGGGGTGGGCGGCGCGTGCGGCGGGGCTGCCGGCGTGCGCGCGCGTGCGCGCGTGCGGCGCGACGCGACGCGACGCGACGCGACGCTTTCGCGCGCGCGGTTCAAGGAGCAGCTGATGCTGCGCGCGCAGAGGGATGCACACAGCCTCAGGCGCTGGATGCCCACGGCCGCATGCCTGGTGGGGGGTGGGGGTCAGTCGAGCTCGCGAGGGCGCGCGCGCGCGCGGAACGATCGAAAGACTTCTCCGAGACCGCGCTCCGCGCCTCGTCCTCGTCGCCAAGCCTCGTGAGCTGCCGCTCGGGCTTGCGTGCGCGGGGAACGGGCAAGGAGGGGGTGACGGCCAGGCACGGGGATTGAGGCGGGGCGAAGGGATTGAGAGAGGAGGATGGGTGGAGCCCGGATGCGGCGTCGGCGTCGGCGTTTTGAGTGGGGGGCGGCGCGAGGGGGCCGCGCGCGCCTCCCCCGCTCTCTCCTCCGTGGCGCGCCGCCACTTTGTGTTCAGCGCGAGCCTCGAGGACAAAAGACACGAGGGCGCGCGCTTTGCACCTGCGTCTAAACGTTCATTCCATGCTCCTGCTCGGGAGCCGCCTCCGTCATGTCTGCCTCCCCCCGCTCATAGCTCGCCCCCGTGCGGCAGCGGCTCCCCCGCCCCCGCGCCGTCCTCCTCCTCCTCCCCCGCGTCGCCGCCGCCGTCGCCCTCGCCCTCGCCGCCCCCAGTGGTGGACGCGAGCAGCGCCTCGTCCACGTCAAACTCAAACGCGCTGCCGAACACGGCGTGCAGGAATAGGGCCTGGTTGCGCATCGCGACGTCGAACGGGTCCTCCTCGTCGGCCGGCGCTGTGCCCGCCGCTGCCGCCGCCGCCGCCGCCGCCGCCGCCGCCGCCGCGTCCGCCGCCCCCGCCAGCCGCGGCGCCGCGGCCAGCGCGCGCAGCACCCCCGGCCGCGATGCATTGACGACCGCCTCGAAGCTGACGTACCGCCCGCGCTTGGAGGCGCTCACGTAGTCCGCGACGCCGGCGGCCAGCGCGCGGTCGGCTCGCGGGACGATGCGCCCTCCCCCGTCGCCCAGGTGCGGCGCCAAAAAGGCGAGCGGCACGTCCACGCGCGGGACGTGGGGGTCGCGCGCGAGCGCGCGCCACCGGGGCAGCGCGAGCACCGCAAAGGAGGCGCGGACGAGGGGCGCGCGGGGGCTCGCGCGCGCGTCCCCGACGCCGCCGCCGCCCGCCCACGCGTCGAACAGCGGCGCGGGCTCGTCGCCGCCGCCGTCCCCGTCGCCGCCCGCCCACAGCGGCGACCACAGCGGGGGCTCGGCGCCGACGAGCGCGCGCGCCGCGTCGCGGAGGCCGCGCAGCGCGAGGCGCGACAACGCCAAGGCCGCCTGCGCGGTGATTTTGACCCTGGCCTTCCTTTCGCCCGGGGCTCTTGCGGCCGCCGCCGCCGAGCGCCGCCGCGCCGCCGCGCGCAGGAGGCCCCACCCGCCGGCCTCGGCCTTGACGGGCCACGGGCTGGCCAGCACGACGGCGCCGACGCGGTCGACGCTCTGGCCCCCGAGCGGCTCCCCGGCCGCCGCGCCCGCGGCGGCGGCGGCGCGCGCCGCGGGGGACGCGGACCAGTCCCAGGCAAAGAGCGCGACGCGCGCGGCGGCGGGCGGCCGGCGGCGGCCGGTCGTGCTGCTGTCGCTGCTGTTGCCGCCGTCGCCGCTGCCGCCGACCGCTTGCTCGGCCCTCCTCTCGGCCTCGGCGGCCGCCGCCACCCGGTCGCGCGGCAGCGGCGCCTCGAGGCGCGCGAGCAGCCACTCGGCGGCGTCGGACCAGTCGCGCGCCAGCCCGGCGTGCGTGGCGGGCGACGGGGTCCAGGAGGGGGCGGGGAGCGGCGGCGGCGGCGACGAGGCCGGCGCGCGGCGACGAGGCGGCGCCGGCACCGCCGCATAGTCCATCGCCAGCACGATTAATCCGGCGCGCGCCAGGGCGTCGGCCGGGCGGTGCAGCTCGCCGCGCCGCCAGGCGCCGAGCGGGGGGGCCATCACGACGCCCGCGCCGGGCAGGTGGAGGGGCGGCGGCTGCCCGGCGGCGGCGGTGGCGGCGGCGGCGGCCGAGGCGCCCCCGCCACCGCGCTGCTGCTGCCGTCGCTTCTGCTGCTCCGCCGCGGCCAGGCGCCCAAACGTCGTCGGCAAGGGCGCAAGCGGCTCGTACAGCCATGCGTGGCAGATGCCGCGGGGCAGCACCCATCCGCCGCCTCGACGGCAAGGGACCTGGACGGCCGAGCGCGTGTATGCGGCGACCCCATCCTCGGACGCCGCCGCCGCCGTCGCCGCCGCCCTCGCGCGCGCGGCGGCGGCCGCGTCGCGCGCGTCCAGAGGCCAATGCGCGAGCGCGACCAAAGCAGCGGCCAACACCGCGAGCGCCCACGCGGCCGAGGTGAGTGCGCGGATTCGAGGGGCGCCTGCGGATCGCTGTTTGCCTCTATTGCTCGTGCGATCGGCCGGGCTCGCCATTGCGTTCCGCGCACGCGCGGATTGAAGGAAGGTCTCGACGGAAGGTCAGGCGGAAAGGTCGGTTTGATTTCCTCTCAACCTTTGCCGCGCGCGGGTCGCGCCTGGTGCGCCCAAAAAAAAAGGGGCCAGCGATCGAGTACTGGAGGCCAAAGAGGACGCGTAAATAGCGAGCCAAGTTTGCTTGGAATGTGGCGCGTTGTGCCGCGCAAAGAGGGGTGGCGGGCGATTGATACGCGGTCGCGCGCGCGCGGTCGCCGCGACCGCGTATCGCGCCTGCCCCCTCCCGCGCCCTCCGGTCTCCGTCGCCCCCCTTTTTTTCGTCCCAAGGCGCGTCTTACGATAATTTAGTTACATGAAATAGGCGCAGCGAGAAAAAAATCGAGTTGGCTGGGGGGGGGGGGGGCAAAAGGACCGGAGAAAGGCGGGCGCGTTGTCGTGCGGCGAAAGCGCGCGGGCGGCGGCGGCGGCGGCGGCGCACAAAAAAAAACCAAAAGAGAGAGAAGACCGGACGCTCGATCTCATGATCATCATTCATCACACCCCGGCCGCCGGCCTGGCCCCGCCGGCGCAAAGAGCCCCGACGCCGCCGCCGGCGCGGCGCGCGGCCCGCTTGGCGGCGCGCGCCTCCCGGGCGGCCGCCTCGTCGGCCGCCTTGGCGTCGGCCGCGCGCGCCGCCTCGGTCAGCACGAGGCGCGTGTGCTGCGTGGCCGCGACCGCGTCGGCCACGTTGGTGAAGACCCACGCGCGCAGGTTGCCCTTGGACAGGGCGCCCGTGCGCTCGAGCGCGCGCAGCACGCGCGGGTTGGCCCCGGCGAGCGCCACCTGCACGCCCCGGTTGGCCATGCGCTCGGCGATCTCGGTGCCGATCGACTGGCAGCCGCCGCTGTCGATGTGGCCCGAGGCGAGCATGTCGAGGATGACGTACTGGACGAGCGGGCTGGCGCTCGGGTCGGACCGGTGCGCCCGCTCCGCGTCCACGACGATGTCGTCGACCGTGTCCTCGAGGGCCTGGGTGTTGTTGAACGCGATGGGCGCCTGCAGGCGCAGGGCCACGACGCCCGCGGGCAGCGGCTGCGCGAGCCCCGGGAACTGCGCGGCGTCGACAAACGTGTCGACGGCGGTAGCCGGGGTGGCCGCCGCCGCCACCGCCGCCGCCCCCGCCGCCGCCTTGGTGGTGGCAGAAGACGACAGCGGGTTCTGGTCGGCGAACGCGTCGTCGCTGCTGCTGGCGGGGTCGTCGCCCGGCAGGCGGCCGCTCTTGGTGTCGACGACGACGGCCTCGCCAGCGCCGCCGCTGCCGCTGCCGCTGCCGCTGCCGCTGGGGCGCGCCTTGCCCACTCCGACGACAAAGCGACCGAGCCGCTGCTTCGAGGGGAAGCCCGTCTCGAGGATGTAGACGAAGAGCGAGAGGCCAATGCCGACGCCCAGGCCGATGTCGATCGAGTAGAAGATGACGACGCAAAACGTGACGAGGAAGATCAAAAAGTCGCGCAGGTCGGTGCGGAAGAGCGTGTAGGCGTATCGGACCTCGATGAGCGTCGAGACGCCGCCGATGATGACGGCCCCCATGATGGTGTAGGGCAGGAGCGCGAAGAGCTTGGTGAGGAAGAGGAGCACGCACATGACGATGAGGCCGACGCACACGCCGGCGAATTGGCTTTGGTTTTATTGGGGGGGAGGGGGGGGGGGGGGGGGACGGGGGCGAGAAAAGAGTGAGGGGAGGAGGAGAGGGGTGAGGAGCGCCCATTCTTCCCGGCCCCCCCAAAGCCCAAGAGCCAAACAAAAAAACTCACGTCTTGGACCGCGCCTGGTTCTTGACGGCCGTGCGCGAAAACGAGCCCGTCGTCGAGTAGCAGTTGAACGCGGCGCCGACGATGTTGGCCACGCCGAGCCCCCAGATCTCGCGGTTGTACTCGAGGCGGTAGTTGTTCTTGCGCGCCATGGCGCGCGCGATCGACGTCGACTCGAGCAGGTCGACGACGGTGACGACAACGGCGAGCGGGATGATGGTCTGCGGGAAATCAAGGGGGAGCCACTGGTTGCCCGTGTACTTTGGCAGCCCGCTGGGGATGTACATGATCGTCTTGAAGGGGGAGCCGGGCCAGTAGTTGAACTTGCCCACCGCGACGACGACGATGCCCACGATCGACATGAGCATCGGCGACGCGGGCTTGAGCACCTGCCAGAGCTTGCGCTTGGGCTGCAAGGACGCGAGCAGATTGATGCTCAGGATGAACGCGAGGGCAGAGCCGCCCAACGCGAGCTCCGTCCACCGGAAGTTGGCGCGCCCCTCGACGAGCGCGGCGATGTTTTCCTGCACCGAGTCGCGGCGCGGCACGTTGTACCCGAGCAGGTACTTGACCTGCGACACGGCGATCGTGATGGCGGCGCCCGACGTGAAGGCGTACGTGACGGGGGTGCTGATGAACGAGATGAGCCAGCCGAGGCGGAGGACGCCGACGGCGGTGTAGAAGACGCCGACGAGGAAGGCGAGCTGGATGACGGAGCTGTCAATGGAGTGTCGTGTTTGTTGTTGTTGTTGTTGTTGTTGTTGTTGTTGTTTTGTTGCGAGCGCGCGGCGGGGCGGCGGGTCAGCGGCTGTCGTCGGGCCGCGATCGTTTCCAAATCTTCTTCGACCCCCTTTTTTTCTCTTTCGACCTGCCAAAAAAACACCCGCCCCCCTTCGTCCCAACTCACCGGTTGTACTTTTGCTGCACGTCATACTGGAACGTGTCGAGGTTGTTTGGGTCGGCCACGAACTCGGCGCCGGGCACGATCGGCTTGAGCCCGTTGCCGATGATGATCGACGTGACGGCCACGGGCCCGACCGACAGCTGCTTGGACGAGCCAAAGACGGCGTACGTGAGAACGGGGAGGAAGGCGCCGTAGAGGCCCCACACGGACGGCACGCCCGCGAGCAGGGCGTACGACATCGACTGCGGCACGACGAGCATCGCGACCGACAGCGCGGCCAGGAGGTCCCAGGGGAGGTCCTCGCGGATGCGGTACTCGCCGATCCACTGCGCGCACGGCAGCATGCACGCGAGCTTCTCCCACCACTTCCAGTCGGCGCTGCGCGCCTTGAAGTCGCGGCGCGCGCCGAGCACGGCCTCGCGCGCGCCGACGATCTCGTCGCGCAGGGCCGAGCGGCGCCGCTCGGCGTCGAGGTCGGGCAGCGCGGCGGGCAGGGCCGGCGCAAACGCGGCCTCGTCCGGCACGCGGTAGAAGCGCGGGGGCTTTGGGGGCGGGGTCGCGGCGAACCAGGAGCGCCAGCCGGTGGCGGCGGCGGGGGTCGTTGCGGCGGGCTTGTCGTTTAGGGGGTCCGTCGGGATCGGGGCTGCGGCGGTGGTGGTCGCGCCGTCATCGCCTGCGGCGGCAGCGCCGGCGTTGCGGCGGAGCCAGGCCATTGTTGGTCGGCGGACGGTCGACGGGGGGGGGGGGGGATGTGGGGAAACGCTGTGCGAACGAGCTTTGATTGCGTGCGCAGAGACGCGATCTCTCGCCGGGATTGCGTACCAGACGGCAAAGTACCTATCAAGGTCGCTGTCGCGCTATCGAGCCCGACCGAGGGGATCGCGACGCGGGGCGCGCGGGCGTAGGAGCGAAAAGCAAGGTGGGGCCTGCCTTTTTCTCTTTGAGGAGAGGGGTTTGGGGGGAAGGCCGGCGTTTGCCTCTCTCCTTCGATCGGGTGTGTAGCTTTGGTGTGTGTGGTCGTGCGCGCGCGCTCGTAATTTGGGGCGCGTCGTTTTTTTTGTGCGATTGCTGATGCCGCGGGAGATTTGGGGGGGCAGGGGGGCCGCCGCCATTGAACCCCAAGTTAGGGGGGGGACCAGGATTGCACAATGCGCCATCGCGCGCAGGCCGCCCCCGCGCTGCGGGCCGCCCCCGCGGGCCGGCGCGGCAGGCCGCGCTCGCGTTTCGGCGGCCGGGAAAAAAAATTGGTGGGGCTCTGCGAGAGGGTTACTTCTTCCTTGCCCGCCTGGTTACGACCAGAGCGTCGTCTCGCAATCCTCATCGCCCTCTCCCTCTCGCTCGGAGCGTACTCCGCCCCCCCCCCGCTTTTCTCGAGCGTGTTCTCGTTTCTGTTCCTTTCTCTCTGTTTCTGGGCAAGGAAGGACAGCCGAAGGCTCATCATGGCGAAGAAGGTCGCGCTGGCGGTCGCGCTCGTGCTCGCGCTCGCGGTTGGTGAGTGGGCCGTTCCTGAAGGACCAGAGCAGAGGGTATCGGCGTCAGACCGGGGGCAGAGGGGGCGCGGGCGGGCGCTGATCAGGCGGGTCCTGGGATTCCTGTCTCTCCGCGCCGTCGCCTCCCCCAACCCAACGCGACAACGCGACCAACACGAAGTTGGTTGTCACTTCGAGTTTTAAACAATTGACTTGGGGGGGGGGGGGGGGGGGGGGGGGGGGGGGGGGGGGGGGGGGGGGGGGGGGGGGGGGGGGGCGGGGGGGGGGGGG
>Ga0315905_10007312_pt1 | contig 11204 bp, 9 predicted proteins | sample LakEriMetagenome_5_FD_203522 | JGI IMG/M metagenome (GOLD analysis project Ga0315905, IMG submission 203522) | Freshwater fungal communities from buoy surface, Lake Erie, Ohio, United States - Buoy 4 MA121 | ecosystem: Environmental > Aquatic > Freshwater > Lake | place: USA: Lake Erie, Ohio...
AGAAATTGCTGCTTGGGAAAAACACCGAAATGAAAAATTGCGTACCATTGATTGGCAATTTACCTCTGCTGATGCTCGCACCAAACTCAAGCGACTTTATCCATCAATTACTACTTGACTGACTACTCTGGCAAGCTTCCCTATCGGACTACGCCTGATATTCATCGTAAAATTTATCTGGCTGCAACTAAGGCCGGAAAAAGTATTAATGCTTGGATGGATGAAGTTTTAGCGCAAAAGGTCAAAGAGATTTTAGGATAATTCAGCTTGGTTGCCCCAGTTAAAACTAATACTCTACGAAAAATTTTAATCAAATTGATAATGGCTGAACAACCAATTTTCTGCTTCGCTTTTAGTGGTCAAAACTTGATCCAGAGTGGCATAGAGTAACGAATCTAAAATGTCTTTAAATTGGGGGCCGGGTTTATAGCCCAAACGTTTAAGATCATGGCCGGTCAAAAGCGGTGTTACTTGGCTTAATTGCGTTAAATACTGCCAAATTTGTCGTCTTAAGGCTTTATTTCCCCTCGCTGCGATGATAAATAAACTAATGCGGTCATAGCGTTGTAAGGTTCTGACAATTTGACTGGGGCGGGGAGTTATGGCGGAGGGTAAGGCTAGGACGATCGCCGTTTCGGTGTGATCCAACTGACTTAAAACATCAATCATGGTTTTCGGCAATTTCAAACTGGCGGCGATCATGGCCCTTTCCTGAACAGGCAGATCCGCTAACAAAATGCCTAGGCGTAATAACCAATGGTCTAATTGGCGATCGGGATCAAGCCACCGCAACCAACGGGACACGCACCGCACCTGCCACCAAAGGCGATCGCCTAACACCAAAGCCGGATGTAAACATTTCAACGCCCCCAAATCCGACAATAAGGTGAGTGCTCCCTTCCAATAAGGCGCTTTTAAAATCACCGACAATTCAGCCTTTAAGCGCGTCGTCAAAGCTGGGGCCGGATTATCGGTTAAACGCAACCGTTCATAAACGCCACTTTCGATCGCATACCGAATATAGGTTTCCGTTTGGGGTTCCAACTCAAAGCCCAACCGCACCACAAACCGCACCGCGCGATAAATACGGGTGGGATCTTCAATAAAACTATTGGCATGGAGTACCCGCACCTGTTGGGCTTGCAAATCCGTCATGCCGCCAAAAAAGTCCAATAAATCCCCTTTTTTCGGTTCCGTTAGCCGAATCGCCAAGGCATTGATCGTAAAATCACGGCGGTAAAGATCCTGACGAATGGAACTGGCTTCCACCTGGGGATTGGCCGCAGGATACGGGTAAAACTCGGTTCTCGCCGTGGCAATATCCACCCATAACGACCCAAAATCGGGATCATGATGCCACAGTAACGCCGCCGTTTGGAATTCTCCATGTACTGACAATCGCGCCGCCGGATAATCCCCCTGTAACGCCTTGGCCAGTTCAACCCCCGCCCCCACATCCGCCGCTTGGTGAAAGCCATCCACCACTAAATCAATATCTTGGAGCCAAATATCCTGGGATTCTTTCAGTAATAAATCCCGTACTGCCCCGCCCACAATATATAAATGCCAACCCCGTTTTTGGGCCTGCTTTGCCGCCTTTTCCAACAGTTGCCAGGTGGAAGGGTGTAAATGGGTTTGTAAAATCCCTAAGAGGGTTAGCTGATCGGGTTGTGTTGGCGCGGACTGCGTGCGAAGTGTGCTTTCAGCATCGGGTAGAGGACAAAGGCGAGCAGATCGATCTTGGAGTAATTGCCTTAACACATCGGTGCGGGTAACAATGCCCACCAATTTACCGTCCTGCATGACAGGCAAGCGTCCTACATCGTCGGCTACCATGATCGCTTCAATTTGGGGCAAGGTCGTATCGACGGCGATCGTTTTCACATGACGGGTCATATAGCCTTTAACGGGGGCATGGCTAAAACCGTGGTGCAGGGCTAAATCTAAATCTCGTCGGGAAATAATCCCCACCAGTTGATTGGCCTCATTGACCACCGTTAACCCTGAATGACCATAGCGGAATAAAATCCGTTGGGCCTGTTCGATGCTGGTGGTGGGGCGGATGGTACGCACAGGGGAAGACATTAAATCCCGCGCCAAGGGGGGATGGGGAATTTGGGCTTTTAAGGCGTTGTACAGGTTTTCCAAGACGACTTCCGGCTCCACGTCCCGCAAATTAACGGAAGCGGCCTGGGCATGACCTCCCCCGCCATAGGCTGCAAACAAGTGGGTTAAATCGGTGTCGGGAATGCGGGTGCGGCCAATGAGGGTAAAGCGTTGTTCTGGATTTTGACTGGCTTTGCCTTTGCCGTAAACGTGGCCAAGTAATAGGGCATCACACTCGGTTAGGGCTAATAATTGTTCGGTGAGGTTGGATAAACCGGGGACAAAATTTTCGGAGTGGAGTAGCACTTGCCCAAGACGATAACCCCCTTTGATTTCTGTGGTTAAGGCTTGCATTGCTTCGGCGAATAAAAATTGCAGCGGTGGGGTAAAGCCTGGATCAGCATATTCGGCCACAATCCGAAGATTGGCTCCCTGTTCCATTAACCAAGCCAAGGCTTTAACGTCCCGTACCGTGGTTTGGGGAAAGAGCAAGGAGCCGGTATCAACGTGGATTCCCAACGCCATGGCCGAGGCTTCCACGGGATTGAGGATGACCGATGCCTGTTGTAATTTTTCAACAATTAAAGTCGTGCTGGCCCCGATCGCCTCTAGTTCAATTCGGGTGGCGGGAATATCACAGGCACTATTGAGGTGGTGGTCATAGATCACAATTTGCTCAAGCTGGGGCAACATTAACCACTCCGCCGCTTTCCCCAGGCGATCGGCCTGTTGATTATCGACAATATAAATCGAGCGAATCAGGGAAGGGTTAACGCTCCGCAATTCAATTAGATCAAACTCATTACGATGGAGGGCTAAAAATTCCCGCACCGTTGGATGAGCCCCTCCCGTTAACACAATGCGACTACCGGGGTACAAACGGGATAACCCCACCGCTGCGCCCAACGCATCAAAATCGGCCGTTTGATGGCAAAGAATTAAATCCATTTAAGTCTGATTTGATGGCTTAATTTGGCTTTGCACATAGGCCCGAAAAGTTCGTTCTGCTTCAATTTCATCCTGCTGGGCTTGGGCTAAAAATTGATATAAATCGGTTTTGGTTACCCAAGAAAAAATCGGACTTTGTTCCCGTTCTTCGTAGTTACCATCAACGAGACAGTAAATTCTGAGTCGTTGGCCATCGTACCGCCAAAACTCTGGCACGCCCAATCCACTGTAAAAACGATTTTTATCAATATCTGTGTGGGTAATATCCACTTCTACGACTAAATTTGGGAGCGGATCGACGGCAAAATTGACCTTGCGTCCCGCTACTTGGGATTGATTTTGAATGTAATAGGCACAGTCCGGTTCTGCCCCCCGTTCTTGTTGCTCGACATTCATGGTGGTTGACCCCATGGTTTTCATTTTCAGGCCCATTTCATAGACAAGAACCCGAATAAAAACCTCAATCAAGCGGAGAGAAAATTCATGCTCTTCCGATGGCATAGTAATTTCCAACGTTCCCTGGTCATAGGTTAATCTTGCCCTCCGACTCTGGGGCAGGGCTTGGAGTATTTGAAGATAACCTTCCCAGGTCAAACCCCCTAATGTAACTCGTTTTTCTCCGTAGGCTGGGGAAATTTGTGGCTTAATCGGTGTTGTGACCATGTTTTTCTGAGCCAATTTTTAAGCACTATCTGGCCATGATACTCTGCCCTGACTTGGCGCACTGCGTAGCGGATCTCTGCGAGATCGCCTATCTATCCCAAGGATCAAGGCAATTGACCCAGAGAGAATAACCCAACGGCGTTCAATTAGTAAGCTTAATGTTCTTCTTCTAGGCTGTTCATTAACGGCATTAAATCTTCGTCCAATCGACCAACCCGAATTAATTCTGCATAGGTTTCCACTTCAATATCTAAGATGGCTTGATCAAATTTCTCGTTGGCTACGGTTTCTAATTGGGGATAGTTTTCTAGCAATTTTTCGAGCTGATCGGTGACGCTATTTAACTGAGTTTCTACTAAAATTTGGCGTTCTTTAAATCGTTTTGGATCAATTTTGGGCAAATTTTCGGGGTGTTGCAGTTTGTTTAAAATTTCTTTGAGAGCCAGTTGTCTTGAAATTAATGCCGCATACTCCTGTCTTTGGGGATAATCACCAATTAAATTCAGTTTTTTTAATAAAAATGGTGTGGTTATGCCTTGCACTAATAGGGTAAATAAAACGACTCCAAAAACAATGTCAATAATTTCCTGACGAGCAGGGATATATTCTGGCACACTCAACGCCAAGGCGATCGCCACCGATCCCCGTAAACCGCCCCACCATAACACCGTTTGTTCTCGGAAACTAATTTGGGATTTTGCCACCTCATTACTGATCGCACTCAGGGCAAAAATGGCGACGAAACGACTGGCAACGACTGCCCCAATGGCAATTAGAATCAGATAAAAGTGATCTGCTAAACCCCCTAGGCCAATTTGATCACCAATGAGGAGAAAAATGATCGAGTTGATAAAAAAGGCCACAAATTCCCAGAACATGGAAACCACCAGTCGAGTGCGGGGATTCATGCCGACGCGGGAGCCATAATTACCCAGTACCATGCCCACCACCACTACCGCAATTACCCCCGATCCCCCCAATTCTTCCCCTAAGAGGTAAGCACCATAGGCGGAAACCAGGGTCAAGGATTGTTCTACGAACGGTAATTCAATGCGTTGGGTTAAAAACGAGAGGCTGAAGCCGATTACTAAACCACAGGCCACTCCCACTCCGACAAATGTTCCAAATAAGGTTAATGTGCTACTCGGATCAATGATTTTTGACCCTAGGGGTAAATCCGCCAAAATCACAAAAATGGCAACGGCGACTCCATCATTAAATAAACTTTCCCCTTCCATTAAGGTTCGGAGTTTTTGGCTAGCTCCCAGTTCTTTAAATAAGGCCAAAACAGAGACGGGATCGGTGGTGGATAACGCCGCTGCCACCAAAAGGGCGATCGCCAAAGGCATACCACCAAACTGATGGAGGGGAAAACCAATCCCTACCACCGCAATAATTACCCCTACCACCGCAAACAAACTGACTGGGAACCAGCTAGCTTTCAGATTTCGCCAAGAAACATTCCACGCGGCTTCAAATAATAAAGGCGGCAGAAAAATTTCTAGGATGAGTTCCGGCGAAAGGTTAATTAGCCGAATATCAATGAAGGTTAAACCCACCCCCACAATCACTAATAGTAGGGTGTAAGGAATTTTACGAAGGACGGCGAAGGTTTTGGAAAGGGTAGCAATACTGAGGGAAACAGACAGAACAATTAAAAAATGTTCTAGGTTATAGGAAATTGTGACGCTTTCGTTAGTGACGGCATCCACCGGTAAAACTCCTTATTGGGTCAAAATGAGCGAGCGATCGTAGCTAATGGAATGATCAAGAAAAAAAATCCCTTGTTGTCGCAATCACGAAACAAAGGAAAATTAGAAACACTAAATTGTTCAAACTCTGAGCGTAAATTACACTAACTGAAATGGAATTTTAAAAAATTAGAACAAACCTAAAGTTAAAGATTTGTCGATGGGAAAGGTGGCTCCAGCTCCTAACCATAACGCAAAAACCGTGCCAAACAAAAAGACGGTCATGGCGATCGGGCGGCGGAAAGGATTTTGGAACTTGTTCACGCTTTCAATGAAGGGAACTAGCATCAAGCCCAAAGGAATAGCGGCCATCGAAGCAATACCCAGCAGTTTATTGGGAAGAATCCGCAACATCTGGAAGGCCGGATAAATATACCATTCTGGCAGGATTTCCAAAGGCGTGGCAAAGGGATCAGCGGGTTCACCAATCATGGCAGGGTCAAGGATTGCTAAGCCAGCAATTAATCCCAAGGCCCCCAAAATACAAATGGGGAACATATAAAGGATATCGTTGGGCCAAGCGGGTTCACCGTAATAGTTGTGACCCATCCCTTTGGCTAATTTGGCCCGTAATTCGGGATCACTGAGATCCGGTTTCTTGAGAATTGTCATGGGGCGTAAGCTCCTAAAGCAATATTGTTAAAATACAAAAATTTGTCGGGGATTGACAGGGGTAACAATCAAACAACCTGGGTTTTTGTGATCATTTTTGAGCAATACCCAACACGGAAACGAATTTACAAAGGGCCAGAGATCCCTTGTTTACGAATCATCAAGAAGTGCAGCAATAAGAGGACTGCAATCACCCAAGGTAAGACAAAGGTATGAAGACTGTAAAAACGGGTAAGGGTGGCTTGGCCGACGCTTTCACTACCCCGCATGAGGGTAACGAGTTGATCGCCTACTACGGGAATGGCCGCAGGAACCCCAGAAACAATTTTGACCGCCCAGTAACCGACTTGATCCCAAGGTAAGGAATAGCCTGTTACCCCGAAGGTGACGGTGGTAACGGCAAGCATTACGCCCACAACCCAGGTCAACTCCCGAGGTTTTTTGAATCCACCGGTGAGGTACACCCGAAAGACGTGAAGAATCATCATCAACACCATCATGCTGGCGGACCAACGGTGAATGGAGCGAATCAGCCAACCGAAGTTGACTTCATTCATGATGTATTGAACAGAGGCAAAGGCTTCCGTGACCGTGGGTTTGTAGTAGAAGGTCATGGCAAACCCAGTGGCAAACTGGATCAAGAAGCACGTTAGGGTTAAGCCGCCCAAGCAGTAAAAGATATTGACATGGGGAGGAACGTACTTGCTGGCAATGTCGTCGGAAATGGCTTGGACTTCCAAACGGTCATTAAACCATTGAAAAACTTTTGATTCGGTGACTTCTTTTGAAAACATTTGAAGCTGGACTTCTCTAAGGATCAGGGATGGAACGGGTTGACTCTATTTGAGTCTTAAAATCGCATATAATCAGCGTACTATTACAGATTCACGAAGAGAAAGAGTGTCTTCTTGCTCTTGGCAAAAATGAGAATTACTCATAAAAAATGTAACACAGCTTGAAGCGTGGGGGGAAGGTAAGATCTAAGTTCAGAGCCTTTTTGAGCGGCGATCGCCGGATTACCCATTGGCGCTTGTTTACTCAGATTTTCCCCAGGGATGGTCTGGCTGTGATGGATCATTCACGTTCAAGGGGGACTGTTGTCGAAGGAGTTGTTGCTTAACGGCAATCAGTTCTTTATCCCGTTGTTGCAACATTTCTGCCATCTGTTGAATGGCCCGCGCTAGGGCCCCTAATTCGTCGGGGCGGGTGGTGACTTCTTCGAGGCCGAGTTGATCGGATTTGAACGTATTGTTTTCGATGGCGGCGGCGATCGCCGCAGTGACGTAATAAATTTGGGCGAGGTCTTCCACACTGCGATGGTGACGTTCTTCAAAGGCATCCATGACTTGGTTGTAGCGTCCGGCGATGTGGCCGACTTCAGTGAAGGGATTAACGGGAACCCGCAGGCTTAAATCATGGGTTTTGGCCTGGCGATCCATGACTTTAAATAATTCATAAGTTTCGGTGGTGGCGCGATGTTCCGACACGTTTAAGCCCATTTCTTCATCTTCGGGGGAAATTCGGAGGATAAATACCCGATTTAACAGGGTTAAAACTACCCAGGCCAACCCAAACGACCAGAGGGCGCAGGTGCCAATGCCCAATAATTGCACCCCACATTGTTGCCAACGGTTTAAGCCCGTGTCCAGCACGGTTAGTTGTCCAAATAGCCCCACACAGAGGCTTCCCCAAGCACCACCACCGCCATGCACCGCCACCGCATCCACCGCATCATCTACCCCCCACCGTTGTAATTGCTGGGCTAACAGATAGGCGATCGCCGCCCCCGTGGCCCCAATCACTACGGCGATCGGAGTAATCACCCCATTAGCACTGGCCGTAATCGCCACCAAACCGGCTAAGGAACCATTCATCAACGGCTCCACCTCAATCATTTTTTCCTGCAACAAATTCAGCAGCGCCGCCATCAACATCCCCCCGACTCCGGCCAAAACTGTATTGACCATGACCCCCGGCACCGCAGGGGTTAAACCGAAAGTACTGCCGCCGTTAAAGCCCAACCAGCCAAACCACAACAACAAGGTTCCTAACACTGAAAAGGGCATATTAGACCCTTGGATTTTCACCATTTCCCCCGGTTTCGGAAACCGTCCTTGCCGCGGCCCCACCACTAAAATGGTTGCTAAACCAACCCAAGCTCCCACACTATGCACCACCGTTGAGCCAGAAAAATCCCGAAAGCCTAAGTTTTCCAGCCAGCCCCCGGCCCCTTCAATCCCCGCCACTGTCCCTAAGCCATTCCACACCCAATGGCCAAAAATCGGATAAATTAACCCCGATGCTAACCCTGCGACCAGGAGGTAAGCGGAAAATTTAAGCCGCTCCGCCGCGGCCCCAGAAATAATGGTGGTGGAAGTGCCGCAAAACATAGCCTGAAACAGGAAAAAGACGGCCAAGCTCGAGGATTGATCACTGAAATTGAGAAAGGCGTAATGTTGTCCCCACCAGCCCCAGGACGACACCCCAAACATGATCCCAAAGCCAAAGGACCAAAACAGGGCCACGGAAATGCCAAAATCAGCAAAATTCTTAATGGCGACATTAATACTATTTTTTGATCGGGTCATCCCTGACTCCAAGCACATAAACCCGGCTTGCATCAGAAAGACTAAACCAGAACACAGGAGCATCCAGAGGGTATCAATGGTGGTCATGGGGATAAAGCAGCTTGCTCCCAACGGGGTTTTAATTGTTTGCGCTTGAATTGATAACATTCGGCAAAACGGGGGATTTCGGCTTGGTGACCAATGACGATCATGGTGTCGTTTTCGTGCAGAATTTGGGATGGATGGGGATGCAAGATCGTACTACCATCGGCCCGACGGAGGGCAATAACAATAAATGCCCCCTTACTGCGGACTTCCATTTCCATGATGGTGCGTCCCATGGCCGGCGAATCTAACAGCACAATTAATTCATCCATTTGCACATCAATATTGGCTAATAAATCATTTAAAAAACCCCGTTCATCGGGACGATTAATAAAATCCCGTCGATTAACATGGGTAATCAAATCCGCCATTTGAATGGCCCCAACGGTTAAGGGCAAAATGACTTGATCCGCCCCCGCTAAGCGCAATTTTCGTTCTGTTTCCGGTACTTCTCCCCTGGCTAAGATCAAAAGCTGGGGATTGAGTTCCCGCGCCGTCAGGGTGATAAAGACATTGGTGGCATCCTCCGGCAAAACTGTCGCCAAGGTATTAGCCCGCATAATGCCCAAGGCTTGCAATTGTTCTTCCCGCGTTGCATCGCCACAATGGGCCAAATAACCTAATTCCTGGGCGATCGCCACCTGTTGGAGTTGATGATCAATAATGCCAAAGGCTAGGCCGGACTCTTGGAGTTGTTTCGCCAAAACCTGTCCCATACGCCCAAAACCACAAATAATCGTGTGATTACTTAAATTGGCCATTTGTCGCTGCCGTTGTTGACTATCCAAAGCGCGATGAATTTCCCCTTCCGTCACCATTTGCACAAAGGCCCCCACAATGTAAACCGCTGAGGTTGTCCCGGCCAAAATCACCAAAATGGTAAAGATCCGCTCTGGGGGAGTGGTCAAAGGTCGCACTTCTCCGTAGCCCACCCCAAAAATGGTGATGATCACCATATATACCGCTTCCAGGGTCGTCCAACCAAAGTAGATGTAACCTAAAGTTGCGAGAACAAAGGTGACGACAAAAAAGAGAACGCCGATTTTTAGCCGTTGGTTAGATGCTTGCATCCCATAAAAACCCCCAACACAGTAGTTTAACCGGATTGCCATAAACCACTGTTACTGTTGACACCAAATCGGCGATCGCCGAAAACTATTTGAAACCCCGAACTAACCCATGACCTTCGATCCCGTAGCCCTACCGCCCCTCACCAAAACGACCTTCTGGGCAATTATTCACCAGGAAATTAGCGACGCAGTGGTTAACCAATTACTGGCCCATTACCTCGGCTATCGTTTCGATCACGCCACCCAATCGTGGGATTTATCGCAGGTGGAAAGCAGTTGGGCCGCAGAGTACCCCGAACCGCCGGATTTCATTGCCAATCGTCCCCCGACGGTGAAACTGACCCGTTCCATTCCCAAAGAAAATAAACAATTACTCAAAGAGTGGCTAGGTTTTGAAGGTTACAAACTAGGGGAATTTACCCCCACCCATACCCGGCGAGCCACAGCGGTGAATTGGCTGTTGAGTTATCTGGCCAGTCACAATTTGCCATTGGTTTAGGGGAAATTTTTCTTCCTCTTTTTCTCCATTGACAATGATTTTAGTTCTTGGGGAATGCCATATTAAAGTTTATTAAATACCGTAATCAGATACCCAGGGGTCTAGTTTAAATTCTTCTCGCAAAAAATCAATAAAGCAGCGGATTTTAGCGGGATAAAAACGACTGCGACGATAGACGGCATAAATAGGAAAGGGCGGCGGTTGATAGTCTTGTAAAATAACCTTGAGATCCCCTCGATAAATTTCTTCCCCAAACATCCACACCGGGGCGATCGCAATTCCCAATCCCGATAAAACAGCCGCTCTTACCGCCACCGAACTTCCGGTTTGTAAGTGACCATTGACTTGCACTTTGATTAAGCCTTCTTGACCTTGAAAATGCCATTCGTTCACGGGAGATGACCGCGTATAACTAATACAATGATGGTGCGATAACTCATCGGGAATTTCGGGTTCTTTGACCTGTTGGAAATAACTAAAGCTGCCAACCGTAATGCGTCGAGTTAACCCCAGGCGATCGCCAATTAAAGACGTATCTTGATGTTCACCAACGCGAATAAAAAGATCCAACCCTTCTTCAATTAGATCCCCCATATAATCTGTCATAACCAAGTCAATTTTAATATCAGGATAACGACGGATAAAAGCCTTCAAACGGGGAACAATTTGCATTTCTCCAAAAAGCACAGAACACCCCAAACGTAAAATACCTGTCACCTTTTCTTTGCCAACTAAATTGGCTTCCGCTTCGGCAACGGTTTCTAAAATTTGCTGACAATACTGATAATAATGTCTGCCTTTCTCCGTCAAACTTAGAGGATGTCTGAAAAGTGTTCTGATGGAGTACTGGCAAGACTAGAGTATGGACAAGATTAGGTAAAAA
>Ga0315905_10007314_pt1 | contig 11201 bp, 13 predicted proteins | sample LakEriMetagenome_5_FD_203522 | JGI IMG/M metagenome (GOLD analysis project Ga0315905, IMG submission 203522) | Freshwater fungal communities from buoy surface, Lake Erie, Ohio, United States - Buoy 4 MA121 | ecosystem: Environmental > Aquatic > Freshwater > Lake | place: USA: Lake Erie, Ohio...
CGTCCAACTGCCTGTGCCAGCAGGACTCCGGGGGCAACAGCGTCCAAGTACGAAGTGAACTTTATACCGGCGGATCTGGCCCCTATTGCCGCTCCAAGCGCTCCAAACATCAAGGCTCCATATATTGCAAGCCCGCCCTCCCAGATTCTGAAGACGGCCAGTAAATCCGCGCCTGGAAAAAAGTAATCATTCGGGTGAGTCACAACGTGGAAGAATCGACCACCAAGAATTCCGAGTGGAATCGCCCAGAGAGAAATGTCCAGTGCTAGTCCGGATTCAGCTCCCCTAGCTTTCAACCTGGACTCTGTAAGAATCAGAGCGAGAATAATTCCAGCAAGTATGAACAGCGCATAGAAGTGAATCCGCAGTGGTCCCAGCTCGATGTAGCTCACATCTGGAGATGGGATGGCTAGGAGAATGAAGTTGTTCATTTCGACTTTCCTTTTGCTAGTTCAGATACCTTCGCACGAAGTGCTTCGATACCCCCTTGTTGATAAGCGCGGACAAATGCCGACCCTACGATGGCTCCATCGGCATAACCATTTATCTCTCGAACCTGAGAAGCCGTTGACACCCCAATACCAACAGCCGTCATTGACTCTGGAGACTGCGTCCTGACTTCTGAGACGACCTTCTTTGCGTTCTGGTCGAGATCATCTCTAGCTCCAGTGATGCCCATAGTAGAAACCGCGTAGACAAACCCCTTTGAGCTGGCACAAGCTCTCTGGGTTCTTGTGCCATTGGAAGTCGGTGTGGCAAGAAAAACTCTATCCAGCCCTAATGAATCGGTTGCCCTTATCCAGCTGGTAGCTTCGTCAGGAATCAGATCCGGAGTAATGGCCCCCGCAGCCCCCGAATCAGCTAGATCTTTAGCGAAGCGTTCTTCCCCGTACTGCAAAACTGGATTCCAGTAAGTCATCACAAGAACAGGCGCATCTACTCGAGATGTCACAGCCTTCACTGCAGCAAAGGTGTCCTTGAGCTTGAAACCATTTGCCAAAGCGGCTTCTGTAGCTTCTTGAATAACTAGGCCATCCATAACAGGGTCACTATAGGGAATACCGAGTTCAAGCACGTCACAACCGGCTTCACACATGGCAACCGCCGCTTCAACGGATTCCTCCAAGCTTGGATAACCCAATGGAAAATAGCCAATTAGCGATCCACCGTTTTTGCTATTGTCCCTTAGGGTCTGTTCGGTCTTGCTCATTAGATCAACCCGAAGTACTTCGCTGCGGTTTCCATGTCCTTATCGCCTCGACCGCTTAGATTGATCAGAATCTTGGCACCCGGCTTTAATGACGGCATGAGCTTCTCTACGCCCGCCAGTGCGTGGGCAGTTTCTATTGCTGGAATGATTCCCTCTGTTTGGCTAAGGAGCTTGAGCGCTGCCATGGCTTCAGTGTCCGTGATTGGGATGTACTCAGCTCGACCTATATCCTTCAACCATGAATGCTCAGGGCCGACACCTGGGTAATCGAGACCAGCAGAAATTGAATGTGATTCTAGGGTTTGGCCGTCCTCGTCTTGCAATAGATAGCTCTTGGCTCCGTGCAGAACCCCAGGTCTTCCCATGCTAAGTGTTGCTGCATGACGAAGTGTTTCAACACCATCTCCAGCTGCCTCCATACCGACAAGCCTTACGTTCTGATCGTCAAGGAAGGCGTGGAAGATTCCGATTGCGTTTGATCCTCCACCTACGCAGGCCGCGACAACATCAGGCAAAGCACCGAACTGATCGAGCATTTGCTGACGAGCCTCAATGCCAATCACCGAATGAAAGTCTCGAACCATCGTGGGAAAAGGATGCGGACCGGCAACAGTGCCAAGTAAGTAGTGTGTGTTGCTTACATTCGCAACCCAATCACGCAGTGCTTCATTGATAGCGTCTTTTAGTGTTCTTGAGCCAGTCACTACGGGAATAACTTCTGCCCCAAGTAATCTCATGCGAGCAACATTTAGCGCCTGTCGTATTGTGTCGACTTCTCCCATGTACACAACACAATCCAGTCCCAGCAAGGCGGCGGCAGTTGCGCTTGCAACTCCATGCTGACCGGCACCAGTTTCGGCAATAATTCGAGTCTTTCCCATTCGCTTTGCTAGAAGGGCCTGTCCAAGGACATTGTTTATTTTGTGCGAACCTGTGTGATTTAGATCTTCGCGTTTCAGAAAGACTCTTATGTCCCCAATGGAAGCAGCAAATTTTGGAGCCTCGGTAATGATTGACGGCCTGCCGGTGTAGGTCTTGTGTAGGTTTGCAAGCTCCTGAACAAACGATGGGTCAGTTTTTGCGTGCTGATAAGTTGCATCAAGCTCGTCTAGTGCACCAATGAGCGATTCGGGTACAAACCTGCCACCGAAGTCCCCAAAATAGGGGCCCACTTGCTCTGAGAGTTTCTGCGCCATCCTAAAAGTCTAAACCTTGGCTATTCGGGAAAATTCCGCCACCAGTGACTCGTAATCCCCCGTGACCAGAGCTTCACCTACCAGGACACAATCGGCTCCAGCAGCGGCATAGGCCCTAACGTCATCAACACCACGAACAGCGGATTCAGCCACCTTGATGCAATCAAAAGGCAAAAGGTCTACCAACTCTTCAAAAAGACCTCGATCGGTTTCAAAGGTGGTCAAGTCTCGAGCGTTTACTCCGACTAGTTTGGAGCTAATGGAGGCCGCGAATTCCACCTCAATTTTGTTGTGGGTTTCGATGAAAGCTGTCATCCCCAAAGACTCGATGAGTGATTTCAGCCTCATCAAAAGTCCAGGCTCCAACCCTGCAGCAATAAGAAGGACGATGTCCGCACCATGAGCGCGTGCTTCTAGTACCTGGTATTCGTTCGCGATGAAATCCTTGCGAAGTATCGGCACGGACACCGCTGAGCGAACTGCATCTAGATCATCAAGACTTCCAAGGAAAGACCGCTGTTCAGTTAGAACACTTATCGCCGATGCTCCTGCGGATTCGTAGACTCTTCCAAGGCCAGCCGGATCAGCGATTGTTGCAAGATGGCCTTTAGAGGGGCTGGCTCGTTTTATCTCCGCAATAACTTTTATGAAATTCCCAGAACCCAAAAGATCGGCTGAATTTAAAGCCGGTTTGGCCTTCGAGGCCAGCTTTTCAATTTCAGGTAATGAAACTAGCTCTCGGCGAGAAGCGGCGTCTGCGAGAGCGCCGGCGAAAAGTGACTCAAGCACTTAGTGCTTAGACTTTGATCCGCCGACCCCGTAGCCAGCCTTTTTCAGATAGTAACCCGCAACCACACCTGCAACAGCTAGACCAGCGGAAGCCCATACCAAAGCAGCTATGTCCAACCAGAAAAACAGAGTGCCAAATGCAAAAGCGGCGATAATGATGCTCACTGTGGTCCAGGCGGCGACTGAATCCCCATGACCCGGTTCCATGTTGTTCTCAGTCATAAATACTCCCTCTGGCTAATACTTTATCAATTCTGCTGCTAATTCTGAGCCTCCCAGAGGTCCTGCTCATCGACAAAGGACTCTTTGGGCTTTCTTGGTTCCAGTTCAGGGCCTCTTGATAATGCCCTAACGAATAAAACAGCTACATTCAAGATGATTGCAAGCAAGTATCCGACCCAGAGATAGGTATTTCCAGAAAAAGCTACAAAACCTTCTTGCCCTGCAAACCCGGCGACACCTGTGATTTCTGTCACTTTCGCCCCTATTGCAGCTTGCGTACCGGATTCAACACCAATTGCTACATAGACTCCATGAACCAGCATAATTAGCCCAAGCAAACCAGCGATAGCACGGCCGACTATTTCTGGAGTCAAGAATGAGACAAGAATTGCTGCAACCTGCAGCAGCAACAACGCAGAAATTATTGGGAAAACCTGGAAACCAGAAATCCCGAACTCTTGTGCTCCTGCCTCTGGAGCAAATGCAAGTTCGATCCAATTCACACCAGCAAAAATCGCAAGCATGACAGTGCTAGATATCCAGAAGATAGCTACTTGTCTAGAGTTCAAGCTTTAAACCTCACCAAGGTGTTGGCTGCCCGAATCGCCCGCAGTGGAGCCGAAGCCTTATTTATGGTCTCTTGGTTCTCAAGCTCGGCGACGCTGTCCAAAACAATTCCTGCTCCTGCTTGAACGTGGGCTACTCCATTTCTAATAACAGCAGTTCTGATTGCGATAGCAAGGTCAGCATTTCCGGCAAAGTCGAAGTATCCAACCACTCCGCCGAATAACCCTCTGTTAGTTGGCTCAAGATCTTCAATCACTTCCAAAGCTCGTGGCTTTGGAGCCCCGGATAAGGTTCCGGCGGGAAAAGTTGCTCGAAGAACTGATACTGCGGAGACTCCGTTGCGAAGTGTGCCCTCGACCGTTGAAACAAGATGCATGATGTGGCTATAACGTTCGACAGTCATAAACTCCGTTACGTTGACCGAACTTGCATCGCAAACCTTTAGAAGGTCATTTCTAGCAAGGTCAACTAGCATCAAGTGCTCTGCTTTTTCTTTGGCATCACCAAGCAGTTCTTCGGCAAGTGCTGCGTCGACTTCAACGTTTATACCCCGAGGTCTTGAACCGGCAATTGGATGGAGGACTGCCGTACCAGCTTTTACTCTAACCAATGCTTCGGGAGAAGAACCTACAACCGAGAATTCGCCATCATCGTCGAAAAAATTCAGCAAATACATGTATGGGCTCGGATTTATCGCCCTGAGCATTCGATACACATCCAACGGTGTAGCGGAGACTTCTGCATCAAATCTTTGGGAAACAACTACCTGAAAGACATCGCCTGCAACTACATGTTGTTTAGCCTTGTTGACAAGATTATGGAACTCAAAGTCACTAGATCGTCTCGAGAAGACAGGTTCCGCTTGCAAATCCACCTTCGCGAGAAATGGAACTATCGGACTAAGTAGCTTTTTCTCCATCACATTGATTCGCTGCACAGCAAGCTCATACTCAGATTCTGCGTCTCGTCCTTGGCCTAAGTAGACGTTGGAGACTAGCTTTAACGAAGATTCCTGGTGATCGACAACCACTAGGTCTCGTATTACAGCCATAGCCAAATCAGGAACAGCTAGTTCTTTAGGTTTACGAGAGCCAAGTCGTTCAATCTGATGAACGGTGTCCCAGCTCAGAAACCCGACAAGTCCTGAAACCAAAGGTGGAAGCCCTTCCACGACAGCTGATCTCCAGCTTCCTTGCATGAGCTCCAAAGCTTCAAGCTCTGACAATCCTTGAAAGTCTGACTGATCGAACGGTAAAGGTAGGTTTCCTTCTTTACTTCTCCAAGTCACAGCACCATTTGAAGACACAAGAAAGCCGAAATTCTCAACTCCTATGAAGCTGTACCTCGACCAGACGCCTGCTTCGGCCGACTCCAAAAGAAAGCTGCCTGGTTTAGCTAATGCTAGTTTTTCGAATATTGTCGTGGGCGTCTCCGTGCCCGAAAATACCGAATGCACAATTGGAATAACTTGATAGGACTTTGAAAGCTCAAGAAACTCACTCTTCGAAATCACTTTTGCTCCAAAGGCTCGTAGTTATCAAAACAACTAACAGCTCCCGTGTGGCAAGCATTCCCAGCAGAGCCAACAAGAACCAATAGAGAGTCGCCGTCACAGTCTGCATGCACCGAGACTATGTCTTGTGTGTTCCCTGAACTAGCGCCTTTGTGCCAGATTTCTCCGCGAGATCTTGAGAAAAAATGTGTCTGACCTGATACCAAGGAGAGCTCTAGGCTCTGTAAAGACATGTAAGCCACCATCAGTACTTTGTTATCGGAAGCACTCTGCACAACAACAGGTATCAAGCCGGCACTATCAAACTTCAAATCTGAAATCTTCATGGAACAGCTCTAACCGGTACTCCAGCGTTTGATAAGGAGTTCTTTACCTCAGAAATAGTAAGAACTCCATGGTGGAAAACTGATGCAGCAAGTACTGCATCCACACCACATTCGGCTACCGTCAAAAAGTCATCTAGCGAGCCTGCTCCACCAGATGCAATCACAGGAACATTTGCGATAGCAAGGACTTTTGCCAATAGTTCAAGATCGAACCCTTCACCAGTCCCATCTGCATCGATGCTGTTCACCAACAGCTCCCCGGCTCCAAGCTCTTGAACTTTAGAAATCCACCTGAGCGCATCCATGTCTACATCTACACTCCCCCCATGGCTTGTTACTGTGTAGCCGCTGCCCATATCCGTTTTGCGTTTTAGATCAAGCGAGACTACAAGCACCTGTGATCCAAACATGCTCGCTATTTCAGCAATGAGTTCCGGCCTCGAGATTGCTGCTGAAGCTATCGAGACTTTGTCGGCACCAGCTTCTAAGGCTGCGGCGACATCGTCTACTGATCGAATACCACCCCCGACAGTCAGTGGTATAAACACCTTCTCGGCCGTCCTTCGAACGAGCTCAAGTACTGTTCCTCTTCCCTCTTTCGAGGCATTGACGTCGAGAAAGGTAATCTCATCAGCACCCTCGAGGTAGTACTTGTAGGCAAGTTCAACGGGATCTCCCGCGTCCACCAGGTTTTCGAAATTAACTCCTTTCACTACGCGACCATTGGCCACGTCAAGGCAAGGAATGATTCTCGTTCGAAGCGGCATTAGATTCTCGCGGCATGGATAGCGCTCACCAGAATAGCTCTGGCACCGAGCTTATACAGCTCGTCCATCTTTGCATTTGTCTCAACAGTTTTTACTAATGACCGTATTGCGACCCAATTCTGGTCCCTGAGCGGAGAAATTGTAGGAGATTCAATGCCCGGAGTTACCTTTGATGCTGCTTCAACTAGATCAACTGGGCAATCGTAATCAAAGATGACATACTCCTTAGCAACTCGAACGCCCTCAAGTCTCTGAAGTAAGCCATCGCAGGCAGATTCTTTGCCCTGAGCGACAATGAGTTGGGCCTGGCTTTCCAAGATAACTGGTCCGAACACCGCTAAGCCTGCTTGTCGCAATGTGCTTCCTGTGGAAACAACGTCGGCAACTGCCTCTGCAACCCCAAGCCGAACCGCCACTTCAACGGCGCCATCGAGAGTTATAACTCTGGCATTGACTCCTTTTGACTGCAGAAAGCTATTAACTAAGTTTGGGTATGCGGTTGCAACGGAACGACCCTCGAGCTCCACGATGTCAAGAAACTTTCCAATCGGACCAGCAAATCGAAGTGTCGACGATCCAAAACCTAAAGCCGCAATTGATTTTGCACTCGACTGAGAATCAACTAGTAAATCCATCCCAGTCAGACCCGCGTCTAGTGAACCCGAGCCGACGTAAGTCGCGATGTCCCTGGGTCTAAGATAAAAAAACTCAATTCCAGCAGACTTATCAATGACATGCAGGTCCTTTGGGTCTCGGCGAACCAGATAACCAGCCTCTCTAAGCATGCCGATTGCTGCTTCGGAAAGAATGCCTTTATTAGGTACTGCTACCCGTAGCAATTAGAGCTCCCTTTCCAGTTCTTCCAAAGAAATTCCTTTATTGATCATTAGCACCTGTAGGTGGTAGATCAGCTGAGCAATTTCGATAGTTGTGGCCTGCTTGTCTTCGTGCTCGGCGGCCATCCAGACTTCTGATGCCTCTTCAACAATTTTCTTCCCAATTTCGTGGGTTCCTAAACCTAGAAGTTCAGCAGTTCTTGACCCAACGGGTTTTGACACAGCGCGCTCAACAAGAGTCTCAAAAAGTTGATTAAATGTGGTCATACCTTAAAGCGTAATGGCAAGAGACCTAAGCCGGTCAATCTCAAAGTTTCTATCAGATGCTTGAAACACCGCAGTTCCAGCAACGAAAGTGTCAGCACCAGCCAAAGAAAGTTCTCTGATATTGTCGGCCGTGACTCCCCCGTCCACTTGGATGGAAAGTTGTAAACCATTACTGCTGGCGTAGTCACGAGCCTCGGTGACCTTCGGCACTGTTTCCTGGATAAGCGATTGACCTCCGAATCCTGGTTCAACCGTCATTACTAAAAGCATGTCCAAGTCTGGGATAAGTGTAGATACCTCGGAAAAGGAGGTTCCAGGTTTTATGGACATTGCCGCTTTAGCTCCGGCTTTCCGAATCTCTGAGATAGCCAGCTTTGGATTAGTTGCGGCTTCATAGTGGAATGTCACTGAGCCTGCATGTTTTGCGTACTGGTTGACCCACTTCTCAGGCTCCTCAATCATCAAGTGCACATCTAGCGGAACGCTGGTCACTTCTGAGAGTCTCTTTACGATGGGGATTCCAAGTGTCAGATTTGGTACAAAATGGCCATCCATGACATCTACGTGAATCAAATCTGCGTGACTAATAGTTGCAAGTTCAGCTTCTAAGTTTACAAAGTCTGCACTCAAGATGCTCGGCGCGATTCGGACCTTCATGAAATCAGTTTATAGACTTACGCATCAAAGCCAGGAACATTGCATCGGTTCCATGCACATGTGGCCACAGCTGGGCAGTTCGTAAAGATTCATCGAGTCCGAGTGCAGGATTCAACGAATTAAGAATTTCATTCGCGTTCAACAGCTCAAGCTCTCCCCTGAACTTACCTTCAGCCCAAGAAACTTGACCAGTTGTTTCTGATAGGTGTGGCGAGCAAGTCACATAGGCAACTACCCCACCCGGCTCCAATGCCTTCCATGCACTCTCGATTAATTCGCGTTGCAACTTGACTAGATCAACAAGGTCATCTGTGTTTCTCCGCCATCTAGATTCTGGTCGGCGTCGCAACGCCCCAAGACCTGTGCAAGGGGCATCTAGCAAAATTCGGGAGAATCTCTCTCTTCCTTCTCCATAGCTCCTACCATCCAAGGTTCTTACCTCGAAGCTTCCCAGAGGTTTCAGCGCGTTTGACACTAACTGAGCTCTATGTTCGGAAACTTCATTAGGAACAAATCTCTGATGGGAAGATAACGACAACGCAGCCAGGAGTGCAGCTTTGCCGCCTGGTCCAGCACACATGTCGAGCCAGCTTTCATCCGCTACTTCAATAGGGGCCGAAACTAAGGCCAGCGTCACCAACTGTGATCCCTGATCTTGCACGCGAGCAAATCCATTACTGACTAGTTCGATGTCTGCTGGGTTACCAGAAATTTCAAATCCGATTGGAGACATGTTCTCAGCTTGTTTATCAAACCCGAAATCTTCGCGCGAGCAAAAACCAGGAAGCGCCGCGATAGACACCTTAGGCGCAAGGTTGTTGCTCACCAACAGATTCTCTAGCTGGTCTTCCATTCCCCTAGAAGACAGAGCGGTTTTAAACGCTTGAACGATCCAAGTTGGATGAGAATACTGAATCGAAAGCGCTTCTATCTCAGAGAGACCTTTAGTGACATGGTCAATCCAATCGTCCTTGTCCTTAAGTGCGATTTTCCTAAGTACGGCGTTAACAAAACCAACTGAACCTTTACTCGCTTTGGTCTTTGCCAGATTGACACTCTCATTGATAGCAGCGTGCGTAGGGACTCTCATTTCTAAAAGTTGATGGACGCCGAGTACCAAAACAATCTGAGCATCTGGTTCAATGTCATCAATTTTTCGTGATGAGGCCGCCTCGATAATCTTTTCGTAGAGCAACCAATTTCGAATTGTGCCGAAGGCCAATTCCTGAACAAAGGCTGCATCTCGTGAGTCGAGCTTTGCTCTGTTGATCAGGGTTGGCAGTAGAAGGTTTGCAAATGCGTCGTCTGACTGAATTCTGTCAAGAAGATCGAAGGCAATCTCTCTGCTCACGTTAGTGACAACGAATCTCGATGCAGACCCCTGAACCAATCGGCCCCTAACATAGGCTTTTTTCCAGCTGGTTGAACGGTTAGGAGAGTAACTGCTTTCTCTGAAGCACCTACAACAAGGTCACCATCTACCAAAACTGCGACGCCTGGAAGCATTCCGGAAACCTCGGCAATGGAAGCTTCTAGGACGCGTACCGGTTGGGATTCAAGTTCAAACCAAGCAACAGGCTCAGGGTTCATCGCCCGAACTAGATTCACAATGGCATGGGCAGGTAAGTCAAAACCAATCTTGGCTGATGCCCGGGTTAGCTTTCGGGTCAATGGCTCAGTAGAGTCGTGTTCTTGCAGAGTCTTATTCTCAATGTAAGGATCAAGATCCTCCAAGGTTCTCACTAGAAGTTCAGCACCTGCAGCAGTCAGCTTCTCAAGAAGAGAACCGGCGGTTGCGTCGGAAGAAATCTGAGTCATTGACTGGGCGAGTATTGGACCTGAATCAACACCTTCGTCTAGCTGGAAAACCGTGACCCCGGTTGTTGAATCACCTTCAAGCAGCGTCTGCTGAACCGGTGACGCACCTGGGTACTTTGGAAGCAGCGAGTAGTGAACGTTTAGCCAACCCTTTTGAGGAATCTCCAGCAAGCTACGCCTGAGAATCGAACCGTAAGCAACTACTACACCGAGTTCTGGTTTCAATGAGGTTATCCACTCAGCCACCTTGGTGTCGGGCTTATTGGATTTGAGTATTTCCAATCCATGTTCATTAGCAACGCTTGCTACCGGGGATTCTGTAAGTGTGCCGCTTCTGCCTGTAGGCGCGTCCAAACGGGTCAAAACGCCTACAACTTCGTGGTTTGCATCCAAAAGTGCTTGTAACGTTTCTGCCGCATTGAACGGCGTTCCTGCAAAAATGATTCTCAAGTCTTCTCCGGAATCAGACTACTTCAGGGTCGTTCATCTTTATGGTAATAGCTCTGGCGCTTCTTCCAGAACTTGCCGTACGAAGCTTTCCTACACTTAGTCTGGCGACTTCGACTTTCAGCATTTTGGCTAGCGGTAAACCAATTGAGTATGGGTACTTGAACAAAAGCCTCCACTGCTCTCCAGTAGAGCTTGCCTCCAAAGGAGCAGGGCCTATTCGGACTACCGCTTGTTCCTTTGCAAGAATCTCGGAAAGCTCTGAGACCAAAGAAAGTTCAGCCGTAATGCTACCGAGTCGCAACGCAGGAGGTAGGCCGAGTTCTTGGCGAGATTTGTACTCGTTTTCAGCAATCTTGTCGTGATTCCAGAGTGAGAACAACTGTGATAACTCCCCCGATACTCCGACAAGAACACATGAAGCTTGTGGGGCTGATTTTGAGACAGCATTAGACCAGGCACGAACAGCGTCTTCTTGGGCACGAAGGTTTTGCCGAGAAAGTAGAACTTTCGCATCAAGCAGCACTACCGCACTATAACCACCGTCCACATAAGGTTCGGCTCCTGCGGTTGCTATAACGAGAGT
>Ga0315905_10007316_pt1 | contig 11199 bp, 6 predicted proteins | sample LakEriMetagenome_5_FD_203522 | JGI IMG/M metagenome (GOLD analysis project Ga0315905, IMG submission 203522) | Freshwater fungal communities from buoy surface, Lake Erie, Ohio, United States - Buoy 4 MA121 | ecosystem: Environmental > Aquatic > Freshwater > Lake | place: USA: Lake Erie, Ohio...
TTAAAAACTCGCGCCCCCCCCCCAACAAAAAAAAAAAAAAAAAAAAAACTCAAATGTATCGAATCAACCGCCAAGCATCTTGCATTAACACGCAGTACCGATCACGCGCGCTGCTTGCCCCGCCCTTGGCCGCCGCCCCGACCGGGTCCTGACGCTGACCCGCGCCCCCGCTGCGTCGACTTTGCCGCCTTTCCCTTTTCCCTCTCGCGCCTCTCCCTCGCCGAAGGCGGCGCCTTGACCGCCGTCGCAAACGCCCCGACCGCCCCGCCGACCTTGCCCCGCACGGCCTGCCCGCCCGTCACCAGCACGATGGCCCGCGCCCGGCCCTTGGCGCTGGCCGCGTAATCGCCCGCCGCCCCCGCCGCCGCCGAGGACGCCTGCGCCTCGCCGCCGCGCTCGACCTTTTTGCCGCCCCCCGCTCCGCCGCCTCGGGGCAGCCTCAGGGGATCGATCACGACCCCCGTCTGCTTGATCACGGCCGGGCGCGTCAGGTCGCGGAACGCAGCGTCCGGGTTGGCGTCGCGCCCGAGCGGCCGGCGCATCGACGCCGCGTACGCCTCGGCCGACGTGAACGGCCACGGCAGCGCGGCGGCCTGGTAGCGCTCGGCGTGCCGCCGGTCGTGGCGCTCGCAGACGACGACGCTCTTGAGCCTCGCGTCGCGGCGCGACATGGCGGCGCGCTCGCGCTCGCGGCGCGCCTTTTCCTTGGCCTCGGTGGCCCAGCGGGGCTCGCGCTGCGACGACGCCCACGTGCCCCACCCGGGCATGACGCCGAGCGACGCGGCGCCGGCGTTCTTGTTGCCGCCGCCGGCGCCCCCCCCCGCCTCGGCCGTCGGCGGCAGCTCGGCGTCGACGTCCCTTTGCTTGGCCTCCTCAAACTCGCGCTCGGCGAGGGCGCCGTCGGCCGCAAAGGCCTCGCGCAGGAGGTCGCGCTGGCGGCGCTCGGGGTCGTCTTCGTCGTCGTCGTCGCTGGAGGACGCCGAGTCAGAAGGAGCAGGAGGACGGGCGGCGTCGTCGTCGTCGTCGTCGTCGTCGTCGTCGTCCTCCTCCCCGTCGCCCTCGCCGCCGTCCTCCCGCTCGCCGCCGCCCGCCGCAGCGCCGCCGCCGTTGGCCGACGAGAGGAGCGGGTAGTACCCGAGCCCCAGGTCGCCCGTGCGGAACGCGTAGCCTGGTTTGGCGCCCGCAAACGTCGCCGACCGCACAAAGTCCGCGACGACGGCCTTGCTGCTCTTCTTCTGCTTGCCCGCCGCCGACGCCTTGGCCGCCGCGCCGCGGCCGCCGCCACCACCGCCACCGCCGCCGACCTCGACGACGGCGCCGGCGCGGCTGCCGCCCTTGGGGCCGGGCAGGACGTAGGCGGCCTCGGCGCGCGCGGCGTCCGCCTGGGCCTCCTCGCGGCGGCGGTGGTCGCGCGCCTCCTCGCGGCGGGCGGCGGCGGCGGACGCAGAAGCGGCGGCGGCGGCCGCCGCCGCCGCCGCTGCACCCGCCTCTCCGCCGTCGCGCCGACGCTGCAGCGCGGCCGCCAGCCGCTCGGCCTTGGCCTCGACGTCCTCGTGCTCATCGTCGTCGTCGTCGTCGTCGTCGTCGCCAGCGTCGTCGCCAAAGGCGTCGCTGTCGTCGTAGTCGCCGCCCATCGCAGCGCCACGCTGCAATTGCTGCTGCTGCTGCTGCTGCACGGCGCCAAACGACATGCGCCCCGCCGCTCCGCCGCCGCCGCCGCCGGCCGCGCGCGCGAAATCGTCGTCGGCCTCCTCCGCCTCCGCCTTCTGCTCCTGCTCGTCCCGCCCCCCCTCTGCCGCCGCGGCGTTCTCGGCCTCGAGCTCGGCCAGCAGGTTGCGCGCGTCCGCCTCGGCCTCGGCGCGCCGGCGCGCGAGCGCGCGCGCCATGAAGGGCAGCGCCAGCAGGCCGCTGCCGGCGGCGGCGGCCTTGTCGTCGCCAGCGGCCGCGGCCCCCTCCTTTTGCTGCAGCCCCGACAGCACGTCGAGCACCTGCTTGCGCGCGCGCGCGGCCGCGGCGCCCCGGCCGCCAAGCGTGCCCGCATCCGCCTGGCCGCCATCACCGTCGCCCTCCTCCCCCTCGGACGACGAAGCAGACGCCTCGGTCGACTCGTCGTCGTCGTCGCCGCCGTCGCCGCCATCACCTGCACCGCCGCCGACGCGCGCCACGCGCCGCCGCAGCGACGCGCCGATCGCCAGCTGCTCGGCGATGGCGCTCTTCGTGCCCTCGTCGATCAGCGACGCGCCGCGCTTGAGCGCGCGCCGCGCCCATCGCGTCGTGCTGCGGTGCCGCAGCGTGAGGCGCTCGCGCGCGCGCTCGAGCTCGGCCGCCTCCTGGTCCTCCTCCTCCTCCTCGGCCTCCCCCTCGTTGGCGCCGCCGCCCTTGCCGCCGCCGCCCCGCCCCTTGAGCGCCGCCTTGGCCGCGCGCCGCCGGTGCGCCTTGGACTTGATCTTGGACAGGCGCTTGGCCTTGGCCTCGGCGAAGAACAGCAGCGAGCGCATCTTGGCGAGCCGCGCGCGCCGCTCGCGCGCCTCCTCGAGCGACAGCTGCTTGAGCGCGAGCGCCTCCTCGCCCTCGGCGTGGGCGCGCGCCGAGCCCGCGCCCGCCGCCGCCAGCAGCGCCGCGACCTCGGCCTCCATGGCGTCGGCCGGGTCGGCCGGCAGCGACCCGTCCGGCAAGGCCGCCGCGGGCTTGAACGTCGCGGCCAGCGCGCGAGAGGTCTCGGCTTCGGCGCCCTCGGCGTCGGCGCGCGGGGCCACGAACGCCAGCGTGGGCGCCTCGCGGTGCGCCTTGACGACGGGCTGCCAGCGCGCGACGTCCTCGGCGGCCGCCTCGTAGCCCGCGCGGCGCTCGGCGCGCTCGCGCACGGGGCGGGGGAGCGGGGCGGCCACGGGGGCCTCGCCCGCGGCCACCTGCTTGGCCTTGGTGGAGGAGGAGGGCGGCGCGCCCGCACCACCGCTAGCCGCCGCCGCGCGGCCCATGCGCTCGAGCGCCCGGCGCGTGGCGGGCGCGCCGAGGGCCGCGCGCGCGGCGGCGCCGTCGAGGCCGCCGAGCAGGTCCTGCAGCGTCAGGGCGCCGCCGTTGGCCGCGTCCGCCGCGCTTTGGCCTGCGTTTGTTGTTGTTGTTGTTGTTGTCGTTATTGTTGTTGTTGTTGTTTTGTGGTGTGGCGCGGAGTGAAGGAGGAAGCATGAGCGGCCGACAGGTTGCCACGTGGCGCCTAGGGGTTCACGACGCGGGCGGGCAGAAGGATCGAACGCCCCGTCCCGCGCCGCCGCGGGTTTTTCGCCCCGCGGAAGGCCAGCCCCGCGGCCGTAAAATCAGCCGCCGGCGCTCCCCGCCCGCCCGGAGGCGAGCGAGAGGGCGCCGGGTGGTTGTCGCACGAACCCTTCGACGGCCCCGAACGGGGTGAACCAGGGCCATCGTACACTTGTTGTGCTTTTTTTCTTTTTCTTTTTTTTCCCCCGAGAGCGGGGAGGGGAGGTAGAGCCGCCTTCCCATCCCGCTGCCGCCGCCCCGCGCGCACGCTCCCCCTCCCGTCCCCCGAAAAACAAAAACAAAAACGACTCACCTGCACCCCCGCGGGCCATGGCCGCGTTGAACTCGGACTCGGGGTAGGCCTCGGTGACGACCAGGTTGGCTGCGGCGGCCGAGGCGGCTGCGGCGCCTGCGGCGCGCTTGCCCTTGTCGCCGCCGTCGTCGCCCCGCCGGCCCTTCCTGCCGCCGGCCTGTGCCTCGCCGCCGCGGGTTGCTGCTGCGGAGGCGCTCAGTCCCGCGGCGCGCAGCATGGCGACGTGCTTCTCCTCGTCGTCGGCCTCGTCGGCGTCGTCGTCGTCGTCGTCGTCGTCGTCGTCGTCGCCGCCGCTGCTGCTGCCCATGCCGTCGTCGTCGTCGTCGTCGTCGTCGTCGTCGTCGTCGTCGTCGTCGTCGTCGTCGTCGTCGTCGTCGTCGTCGTCGCTCCGCTGCTGCTGCTTCTTCTTGCCGCGGCCCGAGCGCCGTGCGCCGTCCTCCTCGTCCTCGCTATAGTCGTCCTCGTCGCCGCCACCACCGCCGCCGAAAAAGTCGTCGAGCAGCGCGGCGGCCTCGGCCTCCTCGGCGTTGGCAAACTTGCCACCTCGGCCGGCCGCGCCCGCGCCGCCGCCCTCGTCGTCGTCGTCGCCGTCGCCGTCCCCGCTGCTCTCCAGGTCGGCAAAGTCGCTGCCGAGCATGCGCTTCTTGGTCGGGGGGGCGCGGCGGCGGCGGCCCTGGTCTTTGGCGTCGAGGTCGTCGTCCTCGTCGTCGTCATCGTCGTCCTCATCGCCGCCGCCGCCCTTGCCCTTGCCGCTCGCCTTCTTGCCGCCGCCGCCGCCAAACCACGCGCCAAAGCGCTTTTCGTCCTCGGCGGTGAACGCGGCGTCCTCGTCGATCTCCTCGTCCTCAAAGTCCGACGGCATCTCGTACTCGTAGTTGTCGACCTTCTGTGGTGGGTGGTGGGTGTGGTGTGGTGTGTGGGGGGGAGAGAGACAAGGGCGGCGGGTGAGTGATGCCCGATTCGAGGTCGCGAGGCGGCGCAAAGCTTGGCCTCCTCCTTCCGTCGTCCGACTTCACTCACGTCAAAGCGCTGCGTGTCGTGCGCGTCGGGCGCGTCCGCGTCCTCCGCCTCGTAGTAGTCGTCGCGCGGGCGCGCGCGCCGGTTGGCGCGCGCGATGGCCTTGCGGCTGCGCGTCGTCGTCGTCGTCGTCGTCGTCGCTTGCTTGTCGGGTCTGCCTCTCGGCGCCGCGGCCCCCGCGGTGGGGGCCGCCTCGGCCTTGCGCTTCTTGCTCATGGTTGCTGAGCGAGTGATCGGTAGCTCGGGGGCTATAAGTGATGATTGGGAGCAATGGCGGGATTGGCAGGATGGTCGGCGGGGGCGGCCTCCATTTGTTCGGGCGGCGGCGGCGGGCGGGCGACGCGCGCGTGAGGCGGGCGGCGGCGGCGCACGTCGAAATGCCGCGACCGCTCTTTTGCCCGCGCGTCTCCGCCCCTCCAGCTTCACAGCGCGCACTGCCCGCGCGTCAATGATGCGCGCCATTTGAATAGTACCTACCGATCGAGCGTCTGCACCAGCCCCGCCCCCAGCTGCCGCGGCCCACGTCTGCTCGCGAAATACTCTCGACGAGACTCCGGTCTCGTCCTCCCCCGCCCGTCGTGCTCATCGGTCCCTGGCGACCGCCGACTCGATCGCCATGCGCGCCAACCTCACCCCAGAGGACACGCAGCCGCTCCTCAAGCGCGCGCGGCGCGCCTCGCCCCCTTGGTCGTCGTCGCCGCCGCGCCGCTCCCCCTCCTCCTCCTCGCCCTCCCCTCCGCCCCCGCTGCCGTTCGAGCTGCTCCACTCGCCGCCGACGCCGACGCCGCCGCTGTGCCCGCGGACCGTCCCCGTCGCGCTCGCCCACCTGAGGAGCGCGGACCCGCGCCTCGCGCCCCTCATCGACGCGCACGGCCCTCAGTGCATCGAGCGCCTGGGCGCCACGACGGCGGCCAAGGCGGCAGCATCAGCATCAGCAGCAGCAGCAGCAGCAGCCGCCCCGGCGACGGCGGCATTCGCCACTTTCGCGAGCGTCGTCCAAACTATCCTGGCGCAGCAGCTGAGCTGGAAGGCGGCGGCGACGATCCACCGGCGCGTCCTGGTGGCGGCGCGCCTCCTCCCGGCCGAAGAAGAGTCGCCCAAAAAGGCGCCGGTGCCGTGGGCCGTCGACGACGACGGCGGGAGCGACGCGCGCGCCGCGGCCGCCTTGCGCCTGACGCCGGCGCACGTCCTCGCGATGCCCGAGGCGGCGCTGCGCGGCGCGGGCGTCTCGGGCGCCAAGGCCGCGGCGCTGCGGGACCTGGCGCAGCGCTTCGCCGACGGGCGGCTCTCGGAAGAGCTGCTGCTCGGGGCGGCGTCCGCCGCGCCCGACGGTCTCAACGCCGCGCTGCGGCGGGAGCAGCAGCGGGGGGAGCAACAGCAAGAGCAGGGCCCGGGCGCGGCGGCCGCGGCCGCCCTGCTTGCCGTGCGCGGGGTCGGCCCTTGGAGCCTGGACATGGTGTCGATGTTTGTGCTGGGCGCGCCGGACGTGCTGCCCGCGGGTGACCTGGGCGTGCGCAAGGGCCTGGCGCGGCTGCGCGGGGGTGGTGGTGGTCCGGGGGAGGTTGCGGCGACAAAGAAGAAAAAGGGCGGCGGCAAGGCTGCGTCGCTGCCGGACGCCGACGAGGCAGCGCGCCTCACGGCGGCTTGGCGGCCTTACCGGACGGTCGGGTCGTGGTTGATGTGGCGGCTGGCCGAGTGACTTCGCATTTTCTTTTTAAATCCACACGCGCGCGCGCAAGTCGTCACGTTGTTCGGTCGTCGCCGCCGCCGTCCTCGGACGACGACGACGAGGAGCCGTACGCGCCGAGCAGGCCCCCGAGGGCGGCCGCGGCCGGCGGCGGCGGGGGTTGCGGCGGCGGTGACGTTGCCCGCTTCGACGCCTCCTTCTCCTGCTTCCGCTTGGCGCCCACCACCACCAGCGGCACGGGCAGCACGCGCAGGCCGCCGCCGCCCTTTTTGGTGTTCTTTGCGGCCGCCGCTGCTGCCGTCGCTCCCGCTGCGGCTGCTGCTGATCCTGCGGCAGCCGCTGCCGGCGCCCGCTCCTCCACACCCGCCGCCGCCGCCGCCACCGCCGGCCTCTCGCCCCCCTCTTCCTCCTCCTCCACTCGCCGCCGCTTCCGCCGCTCCTCCTCCTCGAGCACCGCCCGCCGGTACTCGGCCAGGCCGCTCGCCTCCTCCTCGAGCCGCGCTCGCTCGGCGTCGCGCTCGGCGTCGCGCACGCGCCCGAGGAACTCGAGCTCGTCGTCGTCGAGCGGGCGGGCGGCGCCACCGCGCTCGATCAGGCGGCGCTGCTCGTCGCGCTCGCGGTCACGCGCCTCCTTGCGCTCCTGCAGCTGCTCGGCCAGCGACTTGGACGTGTACGGGTAGGGCTCGGGTGCGGCGGACGACGTCCCCGCCCCCTGCTGCGCCGCTGCCGCCGCCTCGTCGTCGTCGCCGTTGGCGCCGATTTTGACCGTCTCGCCCTTGACGAACCGAGTCGCGCCGATGGCGTCGCGCATGCGCGCCGCCGCCTCGAGGGCGGCGTCGGCCTGCGCCTTCTTCGCGGCGTTTGGAAACAGCGAAGTGACGTCGCGGGCGGCCATGGTGGGATGGAGCTTGGTCTGGTGTTGCGTCGTGATCGAGCGCCGCCGCGCACGCGTGTGCGGGCGCGTTGCTTTAACGGCGTATGTCTCGGGAAAGCGGCCGGGGTGGGTGGGTGGGTGGGTTAGTAGTGAGGCATCGAGCGCAGAGCGCCGCGAGGCTTTGTGCTGCTCGCAATGCGCGCGCGCGCGCGCCGGCGGCGGATGGCGTCCCCGCGCCTACCGGCTGTCGCGCGCCGTGAGGGCGACGCCAAACAAAAGGGCCGCACGCGCTGCACCTACGTCCCTCATTCGCACGTGAGCCGCTGTGTTGCCGGAAGAGTTGCCCCTGCTGTGACCCGGAGTGTCCTCTGTCCCGCGCCATCCCCGGAAAAAAACACACGCAACGCACGCGGACGCGCGGTTCACCACGCCTGCCTCCCTCCCTTCCTTCGTCCGTCCCGTCCGCGCTCCCCCCAACCCAATCCGAATCGCACACACACAACAAACGATGCCGCAAGCCCCGGAGGCGTGCGACCGCTACTTCGCGGGCAAGCACGTCCTCGTCACGGGCGGCTCCGAGGGCCTGGGACTGGCGATCGCCGCGCGCGCAGTGCGCGGCGGCGCCGGCGCGGTCACGCTGGTCGCGCGCACGCGGGCCAAGCTCGACCGCGCGGCCGAGGCGCTGCGATCGGAGCGGCAGGAGCAGGGAGATGCGAGGGCGAGCGCCAATGGCGCAACAACACCATCAAAGACGCTGATCCAGACGTTCTCGGTGGACGTGACGGACGCGCGGGCGCTCGAGCGCGCCGTGCGCGAGGCGGAGCGGGCGGTGGCCGAGCACCGGCGGGCGGCGGCAGGGGCGGGAGAGCAGGCATCGGCGGCGGCGGCGGCAGCAAGGGGAGCAGCAGCAGGACCACCCGCATCCTCCCCCGCACCAAAAAAAACAGCCCCGATGAGCGATGGCGGAGGAGGCGTCGACGTGCTCGTCGCGGCCGCGGGCGCCGCCGAGTGCGGCTACTTCCACGAGGCGGCGAGGGGCGGCGCCTTTGCGCGGCAGCTCGAGCTCAACTACCTGGGCGTCGTGCACGCGGTCCAGGCGGTGTACGAGGGCATGGTAGGGCGCGCGGGCAGGCTGGGGCGGGCTCGAGCGAGGGCGGCGTCAGAGGCGCAGGGTCGGTGGCGCCGGCGGCGACCGCAAGACGCCGCGCCGTTGCCGCCAGGGCCGGCCAACCCTCCTCACCAGCAGCACATCCTCATCGTCGCGTCGGCCATGTCGCTGCTCAACTTTGTCGGGTACGCGGCCTACAGCCCGAGCAAGTGGGCCCTGCGGGGGCTCGCCGAGGGCCTGCGCAACGAGCTGCAGGGGAGCGGGATCGGGGCGGCGGATGAGGAGGGCGACGCTGCTGGCGGCACCAGCGGCAGCAGCAGCGGCAGCGGCACCAGCGGCCAAAAGCCCCGCCGCGCACCCCTATCCTCCTCCTGCTCATCATCAGACGTGCGCGTCACCATCGCTTTCCCGCCAGACGTCGACACCCCCGGCTACGCCCGCGAGTCCCTCGCCAAGCCCCCCGAGTGCGCCGCCATCTCGGCCGGCAGCGCGCTGTACAGCGCCGACGCCGTCGCGCGCGCGATCGCGCGGGGGATGGCCGCGGGGGCCTTTGTGGCGCCCAACCCCTCCCCAGTGCTGGCGCTCCTGCAGGCGCTGTGCCGCGGCGTCGTGCCCCCGAGCGCGGGGCCGTTTGCGTCGTTGTTTTGTTGGTGGGGTCCCGCCGCCGCCGGCCGCTCGGCCCTCGTCTCCCGCTCCTCCCCGCCGCCGCTCGCCGGATGGCTCGCGCTGCCGCTCGAGATGCTGCTGGGCTTCTGGGCTCCGCTGATCGCGAGCGTGGCCGGGTTGGAGCACGACGGGGTGGCGCGCGCGATGGCACCCGGGCGGTTCGCGCGGCTGTGGGGCGCAGGGGCGTAACACACGGGGTTGAGCGGATGGGGTGTTGGCGCGTGCGGCAGCGGCGGCGGCGACGACGACGACGACGACGGCGTTGCTGCTGAAGAAACATCGTTTTGTTTAATGCATCGTTTCGTCTGCCTTAAAAATAAGAAGACATCCTGGGGCCGATGGCTCTGCTTTCGTTTGAGGGGAGGGAAGGCGCGTGCGCGTTCGGGGGCGTTGTGGTGTGTCTACCTATCCTTTAGGCGAAATATCAAGACGGCGCGCGTGGTTTGCAGCGGCCAGAGGGCGAGAGAGGGCGGCGGGGGAGGGGGAGGGGGCGCGGGCGCAAGTTCATTGGGCGGCTGCATCATCATCATCATCAGGCCTCGACCGCGGCCGCCTGGTCGTCGTCGCCGCCCGCGGCCTTGGCCACCTTGGCCGGCTCCTCGCTGCTGCTGCCGCCGTTGGCGCTGGCCGCCGTCACCGTGGCCGTCGCCGCCGCCTCGTCGTCCTCCGCCGGAGCCGCCGCCTCGTCGTCCTGCTTCTTCTCGCCCCCCTCCTCCTTCGGCGCGTCCTCCTCCTTGGCCTCCTTGGCCTCCTCGGTCGCCTTGGCCTCCTTCTCCTCCGGCTTGTTCTCACCCTCGGCCGCCTCGGCGCCCGCCGGCGCCGCCGCCGCCGCCGCCTTGCCCCCTTCCTCGCCCGCCTCCGCCTCCGCCGCCGCCTCCTCCTCCTCGTCGTCGCTCGCCGCCTCGCCCGCCGCCTTTTTGGCCTGCCACTCGGCGCGCTGGCGCGCGTAGTCGGCGCGGCGCGCCTCGACGCCCTCGAGCGCCTTGGGCACGTCGTCCTGCGTCACGGGCAGGGCCACGCCGAGCTTGCTGAAGGCCGTGATGAGGTCCGGGGTCATCAGCAGGCGCGCGGGGCCCGAAGTGGCGCGCTGCTGCGCCGACGCGGCCGCGAGCGCCCCGCGCTTGGCGCCCTTGCCGCGGCGGTTGGCGCCCGTGCCGAACGCGCCAAACCACTCGTCCTCGTCGCCACCGCCGGCCTGCTTGCTGGACACGAGCTTCTTGCCCGGGGCGGCCGCGGCGCCGCCGCTGGCGCCGGCGTCGCCCGCGTCCGCCGCTGCCGCCTCGACCTCGGCCTTCTTGTCGGCCGCGACGGCCGCGGCCGCGGCCGCGGCGGGCCGCTGCCGCCGCAGCCACGCCAGCGTCGTGTCGCACAGGTAGACCTCGTCGACGAAGCGCTCGGGCCGCGCGGCCTTGGCGGCCGCCTTGCGCGCCGCCTGGCGCTCGTCGTACTCCTTCTTCTGCGCGGCGCGCTGCTCGGCGCGCTGCGCGTCCGCCACGCTGTACCACGCGCGCTCCGCGCGCTTGAACGCGTCCCACTGCGCGTCGTGCGCCGCGCGGATCTCCCCGGCCTTCTGCCGCAGCGACGTGACGATCTTGTACGCCTCCTTCTTCTCCTCGAGCAGCGCGGGCACGTCGGCGAACGCCTCGTCGCCCTTCTTGCGCAGCTCGGCCAGCTCGCCGTAGCACGCGTCCTGGCGCGCCTTGATCTCCGTCAGCTGCTTGTCGAGCGCCGAGATCTTGTCGCGCGACGCGCCGGTCGCCGCCTTGAGCTCGTCCAGCTTGGCCGACAGGGCCGCCGCCTTGGCCGCCGCGGGCCGGTCGACGCGCTCCATGCGCTCCTTGGCCTCGCGCAGCCTCTTCTCCTCCTGCACGGACAGCGACTCGTGCGTGAGCTTGAACTCGGCCTCGGCGATGCGCTGCTCGAGCTGCTCGGCCGACTGCGGGCCGCGCGAGCCGCCGCCGCCGTCGCGCAGCCCGCGCAGCTCGGCCATCGCCTTCTCGCGCTCCGTCTTGCGGTCGTTGACGTCGGCCTGCAGGCGCTGCTTCTGGAGCTGTTGGTTGGTTGGTTGGTTGGTTGGTTGGTTGGTTGGTTGGTTGGTTGGTTGGTGATGGTGGTAGTTGTGGGTGTGGGTGTGGGTGTGGTCGGGGTGGGAATGATCGGGGCATTAGTGCGTGTTGTGGTGTCTCGGCGCGCACGGTCGCCAAACAAAGCGGGGGCCCGCGCCGGGGGGGGGGGGGGGGGGGGGGGGGGGGGGGGGGGGGGGGGGGGGGGGGGGGGGGGGC
>Ga0315905_10007317_pt1 | contig 11199 bp, 6 predicted proteins | sample LakEriMetagenome_5_FD_203522 | JGI IMG/M metagenome (GOLD analysis project Ga0315905, IMG submission 203522) | Freshwater fungal communities from buoy surface, Lake Erie, Ohio, United States - Buoy 4 MA121 | ecosystem: Environmental > Aquatic > Freshwater > Lake | place: USA: Lake Erie, Ohio...
CGCCACGCGCGCCGCTCGGCGGCGCGCGCGGCGGCGCGGCCGCGCCGAGCGGCAGGCCGTCCGCCCCCGCCTGCCCGCCGAGCCCGATCGCCGCCAGGTTGAGGCTCGGGTCGGGCGCGGCCGGGCCCATGTTGGCGGCCAGGCCGGCGTTGTAGTCTTTGGGCCGGCGCACGCGCATCGGCGCGCCCTCGAGCACCGCTCCGTCGAGCGCCAGCGCGTTGCTCGCCTCGACGACGGTGCGAAACTCGACAAACGCAAACCCCTTTTCGCCGTTGACGTTGCAGCTGGCGACGGCGGTCCCCGGGAGGCCCGGCTGCGGGCAGAGGCCCCCGATCGCGGCGAGGGCGGCGTGCAAAAAGTCGGCGAGGACGGCGCCCGTGACGCCCGGGGCGAGGCCGCCGAGGTAGAGGCGGCGCGCGTGGCGCGTCGCGTGCGTCGGGCCTTGCGGGGGCAGCGGCGCGGCGCCGCCGCCGGGGGCGCCGCCAAAGCCGGCGCGGGGAGGATGGGGCGGGGCGGCGGCAGGATAGGCGGCCGCCGCGAATCCGCCGCCGCCGCCGATGGCCGCGGCGGCCGCGGCGGCCGCGGCGCCGACGATGGCCGCGGCCGTGCTGGCGCCGGGCATGGCGCCGGCCGCGGCGCCGAGGACCGAGGCGCCGACGTTGCGGGCGGCGGCGGCGGCGGCGGCGGCGCCGGGGTGCCCCGGGACGGCGGCGGCGCCGACGGCGGCGGCGCCGACGGGCACGGCCGCCGCGCCGAATCCCAGGGCGGCGGAGGGCTGGAGGTGAGCCGACAGGGCGGCCGGGTTGCCCTGGGCGTCGCGGTCCCACTTGGTCGCGCGCGGGGGCAGGCGTTTTGGGCGGCGCGGCGGCGACTGGGAGCGCGGAGACCGCGAGCGGCGGCGCACGCGGCGGTCGCCGTCGGCGCTGCGGCTGCGGCTGCGGCGGCGGTGGTGGTCGCGGTCGCGGTCGCGGCTGCGGCTGCGGCTGCGGCGGTGGTGGTGGCTGCTGTAGGGATCGGCGCCAGGGGGACCGTAGTGGTGCTGTGTTGTGTGTGTCGTTGGAGGGTGGGGCGCGCGGGCGGGGTAGAGAGGCGGACGAGCAGACAATGGTGAGTCGCGAGCCGTCCCTCGTCGAGCCTCCTCGCTCTCTCGCTCGCGCGCGGACGCAAGAACCAAAGACGTACCCCCATCGGAGGCGGAGGCCCACCGCCGTAAGGGTCCATGGCGTGGAGACGGCGCGAGGGTGCGACTGCGAAAAAGTGACTGCGGGGGGTTGTGCTTTGTGTTGCGACGCGCGCGCGCGGGCTGCTCGTGTGTGTTTCGGTAGCTGCAGGTGGTCAACAGAGAAGCGGATCGGTACAACACGTGTGTCTGCGAGCCCGAGTGTGCGCGCGGCAAAGGACCGGGCGCGCGTGCCCGTGCCTTGCAGTGCCCGCGCGTCGGCGCTCGGACGGCCCGCGCGACGGCCGGCGGCGCCCTTGCCGGCACGTTCACTCCTCCCCGCCCTCCTCCCCGTCCGCCCACCACCACGGCCGCCCGGCCCGGAAGGCCACCCACCCGTCGGCCGACACGCCCGCCCCCATGCGCCCCTCGGGGTCGTGCACGTGCAGCTCGGCCGCCTGCAAGCCGAGCGGCAGCGCCTGCCAACTGACGACGGGGGCGCCGCCGCCGCCCTTATCGCCGCCGCCTCTGCCTCCTCCTCCGCCGCCTCCGCCTCTGCCTCCTCCTCCGTAGAGCGCGTCGCCGGCGAGCGGGCAGCCGAGCGCCGCCATCTGCGCGCGGATCTGGTGCGTGCGCCCCGTGCGCAGCTCGACGAGCGCCTCCCACGCATTATCGCGCGTCGTCGGCGCCGCTGCCGCCGCCGCCGCCTCCTCCCCCTCGTCGTCGTCGCCAGGAGGCGGCGAGAAGGCGGCGCGCGCGCGCGCCGACAGCCCCGCGGCCGCGGGCCGCGCCGACAGGACGACGAGCTCGCACCGCTTGGCCGCGGCGGGCGAGACGGCGGCCGCGTTGCCCCCCGCGCGGCGCAAGAGCCGCTCGGCGCGCGCCCCGGGGTCGGCGGCCAGGAAGCGCTCGGCCTCGTCGCGCGAGCCAAACATGAGCGTGCGCTCTGGCAGGAGGGCGGCGGCGGCGGCGGCGGCCGCCGCCGACGCTGCTGCTGCTGCTGCTGCTGCTGCTGCTGCTGCTGCTGCTGCTGCTGCTGCTGCTGCTGCTGCTTGGGCGTCCCCAGTCGTCGCCTGGCCGCCGCCCAGCGCAGGTCGGTAGCGCGTGACGGCCCAGTGCACGTGCGCGCCGAGCGGCGGCGGCCCCGAGGATCCGAGCGTGAGGCACCGGTAGAGCTTTCTGACGAACCGGCGGTCGTCGCCGCCCTCCCCCTCCTGCTCGTCCTCCTCGTCCAACGACGACGCCTCGGTCCGCGCGCGCTGCCGCCCGGCCCACCACGACGCGAACGCCCGCGTGCGCGCCATCACCAGCACCCCGCTCGTGCCCGTGTCGAGCCGGTGCACGGGCAGCAGCGCCGCGGGGGCCGCGGGCCCGAGCGCGGCCTCCTCGATCGCGTCGAGCACGGCCGCCTCCTCCGGCCCGCGCGCGCGCACGCCCTTGGCCCAGCGCCGCCGCCGAGGAGCCGAGCCAGGGGGCGGCGACCGGCCCGCCGGCGCGCCCAAAGCCGCGGCCGCCGCGTGCGCCGCGCAGTCGACGGTGTTGTCGACGGCGGGCGGCACGGGCAGCCCGGGCGGCTTCTCGACGACGGCGCACTCGTCCGAAGCGTGCAGGACGCGCAGGGCCGCGGCGGCTTCCGGAGGCGGCCTCCAGGGCCTCAGGTGCACGCGCGCAAAGCTGTGGGCCGGGCAGGGCGCCACGTCGCAGAAGACGCGCCGGGGCGCGGCCAGGCGCGAGTGGGCGCCCCAGCGCTTGAGCGCGGCGGCGCGCGCAAGGGCGGCGCCGGCGGGGCCGCAGGGCGCGTCGACGACGGCGGTGCCCGGCTGCAGGGGCGGGGGGACGAGGCAGTAGTGGACGGCGCCGAGGCGCAGGAGCTCGTCGATGCGCGCCCGGGGCAGGCCGAGCTCGCGCGATAGGGCGGCGGCCAGGGAGGGTTCGTCGCGCGGGATGATGAGGTGGGCGCAGCGGGGGGGTTGTGGTGGTGGTGGTGGTGGGGGGCGCGACGGGCCGGCGGCGTCGGGCGCCGCAGCCGACGACGGCGACGACGACGCTGCCGCCGCCATCGCGCTGCCCCGTCGCCTGCCGCCGCCGCCGCTAGCCCTGCGCCTGCTCGCGCTCGGGAGTAGCGCGGCGACGCGCCGGCTCACCGGCAGCAGCAGCATTGAGCGGGTCTCCTCGTCGGCGTCATTGGTCGCGGCGGGTAAGACAGAGAGAGAGAGAGAGAGAGAGAGAGGTGAGTGTGCGGTCTATCGGCACTGGTGCGCGCTCTGCACGAGGCAGTCGAGGATGGGAACACAGGGTCGCGCCAGAGCTGGCAGCGAGCGAAGAAGGCAAGGCTGCTGATTTACAAGCGACGCTCCTCGTCTCTGTCTCTCTCTCTTTCTCTCAAATCGCCGCCGACGCCCACGCCTCGAGCCCCTCGGCCGCCGCGCGCGCGGCGCCCCGCCGCCGCCGACGACGCTCCTCCTCCTCCTCTGTGCTCCCCGCTCCATCGTCCTCCTCCTCCAGAAGCGCCGCCAGGACGGCCGCGGCCCAGCCCGACGGCGGCGCGGGCGGCGCTAGGGCCGCGGCCGCGGTCAGCGCGCAGGCCGGCAGACGCGGGCCTCCCCGGCGCGCGGCGCACGCGCACGCGCGGTGCAGCGCCGCGGCCAGCGCGCCGCGGGGCAGCAGCGCGTCGAGCGGCGGCGACGACGGCGGCGACGGCGAGGACGGCCGCGGGTGCAGCAGCCGCAGCGCGCCGTCCAGCGCGAGGGCCAGGTGCGGGGCCGCGGCGGCGTAGGCCGCTTCGTTCCCGTCCCCTTGCCCCTCTGCGCTGCTGCTGCTGTTGCGGCCGTGGGCAACGCGCTGGCGGTGGCGCTCCAGCAGGCCGCGCGCGGCGTCGGCGGCGGCGGCCGCCGACGCCGCAGACGCAGCAGCAGCAGCAGCAGCAGCAGCAGCAGCGGCGGCTTCGCCGCGCCCGTCGTCCGCCGCCGCCTCCTCTGCCTCGGCGGCCGCGGCCAGGCCCTGCAGCAGCTGCGCGACGAGCGGCTCCGGCAGCGCGCCCGACGCCAGGTCCACGCGCAGCGACGGCAGGGCTGCGCCGACCGACGCGAGCGGCAGGCCGAGCGCGAGCGCGGCGCACAGGGCGGCCGCGAGCTCCTGCCCGCTGCTGCTGCCGCTGCTGCTGCTGCTGCTGGCTGCTGCCGGGGCCGCGGCCGCCGCCGCCCGGGCCAGCAGGAGCTGGTGGAGAGGCGAGGATTCGCCGTTGCCGTCGCCGTCGCCGTCGCCGTCGCCGCCGCCGCCGCTGTCCAGCGGCCGCCGCAGGCCCAGCGTGGCGAGGGCCACCAGGGCGCGCGCCGCCGACCGGCCGTCGAGCAGGTCCTGGCGGGGCGCGAGCGCCCGCATCGCGCGCGCCAGCCGCGCCGCGGCCGCCTCCCCGGCGGCGGCCCCGACGGCGGCGCTCGGGCGGGCGGCGGCGAGGCCGTGCAGCAGGCCCGCGTACTCGGCGGCCTCTGCGGCGGCGGCGGCGGCGGCGGGGCCCGAAGAAGAAGGAGCAGGATGCGCCGCCGCCGCCCAGGCGTCCCAGCGCGGCAGCGACGCCTCGACCAGCGCGCCGACGCTCTCGTCGCCCTCGATCAAGCCCATGCGCGCGGCCGCGGCGAGGGCGGCGCCGAGCTCCCCCGGGGAAGGAGGAAGCGGGCAGTCGTCGGGCGGCAGAGGCAGAGGCGCCACGCGCGCCCACAGGGCCCGGGCGAGCGCGGCGTTCGCGGCGGCGCCGGCGGCGGCGGCACCCTCGTCGGCGAGCGCGCCCTCGGCGGCGGCCAGGCCGGCCAGGGCCGTGGCCGCGGCGGCCGGGCCGAGCGTCTCGGGGCGCGTGAGCGCGACGAGGGAGGGCAGGAGGAGGCCGCCGCCGCCCTCGGACCGCCGCCGCAGCGCCGCGGGCGCGCGCCGCCACAGGGCGGCCACGACGCTCTGAGGCGGCGGCGGCCGCGGCGGGGCGTTGTCGTCGGCGGGCGACGGCGGGCTGCCGCCGTCTCCGCGGGCGGCCAGATGGGCCAGGCGCAGGAGCTGGCGCGCGTCGTCGCAGGCCAGGATGCGCCGCACGAGCAAGAGCTCTTGCTGCTGCTGCTGCTGCTGCTGCTGCTGCTGCTGCTGCTGCTGTTGTTGCGGGTCCGTCGTCGGTGGCCCCCCGCTGCCGCCGTCCGCGCGCGCGCGCGCCGGCGTCGAAGCGCGCGGCCGCTCGAAGCCACTCGGCGGCCGCAGCCGCGCGCGTCCCGCACTTTCGACGGGTCTATAAGTTGGTAAGGACCATCTCGCGCGCGCTCGCGGATGGCTTCGGGCAGCTGTCGCTGGCGGGCGCGTCTCGGCAGTCGCGACGACGACCGAGCAGCCGACGCGACCACCGCATCGCCGCATTATCATTGGATGAACGGGGGGGGGCGCCCGTCGCTACCTTGATGAGCAGGACTGGCTGGAGGAGGTCATCATTGTTGTCAATTGAGAGTGTGGAGACAAGTCTGACGCGCGTTGCTCTCTCGACTTTTCACCGCAGCCGCCGCCGCCGCCGCACCGTCGCCGTCGCCCGCGGCTCCGCCTCCTCCGCCTCCCGCGCCTGCCCCTCCCACTCCCACTCCCCGACCGACCGCCGCACGGCGCTCCACATCGCCCGCGTCTGCGCGCGCTGCAGGGGGGTCGCGTCGTCCCCGTAGGCCAGCAGATCGACATTCCAGAACCCCAAACCGCGCAGGCCCTTGCGCGCGGCGACGCGCATCTTCGGCAGCAGCGTCTGCGGGTCGTCGAACCACAGCTGCCGCAGCGGGCCGCCCGGCGCCTCGCGGTAGTTGAAGTACAGCGACGTGGAGAGGGGGTCGAGGCGCACGGGCGTGACGTTCTTGGACGACGCGAGGACTGTGTGTGCGAATGGTTTATGGTGTGGATGCGCGCGGGGCGGGGCGGGGGGGGGGGGAGGGGGGGGACGTCAGAGAGAGGACGACCCCGTCTCGACGACGACCGCGCCCGCCCTTGCTCTCTTTTTGGCCCCCACTCGCCCACACACACACAACGACTCACGCTCCATGATCTGCGCGTACCCGATCTGCTGCCCGCCCGCGTCGCTGCAGGGCGCCCCTGCGTACGGCACGGGGGCGATGCGGCACAGGTCGCGCGCGTCGCCGCCACCGCCGCTGCCACCTCGGCCGTCCTCCTCCTCCTCCTCCTCCTCCTCGTCGTCGTCGTCGATGCACTCGTACGTGTAGCCGTACCACGGCAACCCCAGGATGAGCTTGTCGGCGGGCACCCCGAGCGCGAGCCACGCGTCGACGGCGCGCTCGACAAGCGGCAGCGGGGCGTTGGCCGCGGCCACGCACCGGCCAAACATGAGCGCCTGCATGTCGTACGCCATCACAAACAGCGCGTCGGCGGCCGCCGCGAGGCCGGCGTAGTCGTAGTCGCGCCCGTCGCCGTCGTACGGCAAGAAGGGCACGTCCACCGTGACGCGCGCCGCGCCGAGCGTCGCCGCCTTGGCCGCCGCGGCCGTCGCGGCCACCAGGCCCGTGTAAGCGTTGGCCACGGCCGGGTCGTCGATCGGACTCTCCAGGTCAAAGTTGACGCCGTCGAGCCCCTTGGAGAGCAGGGCGGAGACGGTCGCGGCGACCCACCGCGCGGCGTCGGCGACCGTGCCGCGGGCGACGGCCTCGGCGACCCCAGCGCGCGCGTCGAGGTCGACGCGCCGCCCGTGGGCGCGGGCGGCGGCGACCGTCTCGCGGTCGGTGCGCCAGGCCACGGTGGTGAGGACGGACCAGTCGTAGCTGCTGTTTGGGTCCGGGGGATCGGGCGGGTCGCCCGGGGCAAAGCCGTACACCTCGACGGCCGGGCGATCGGGCAAAGGCGGAGGAGCAGCGGCGGCGGCGGCGACGAGGGCGAGGGCGGCGCCGGCGACGCCGGCGAGCGCCAAAAGCAGCGCGCGCGCGCGGCGGCGGCCCATTTTTCGACCGTGGGTGGGGTTGGGGGGCGCTGTAGAGCCGACCTGCGTGGTGGGCCGGGTGACTGGCGCGGGCGCGGACCACGGACGACTTTTGGAATCGAGCCGCTCGTACCACCGCCGGGAATGGTATGTTGGCCCGTGGCCGCTAGCCCTCCCTCGATGTCGAGCTTCGGCCTGGAAAACCGCGTCGCGTGATCAAGTGAGGTACGAGTACGACAGGCACGGAGCGATCGGGGCCGGGGAAGAGAGGTGGCGGCGCCGGTCCACCGGTGACGCCGCCGCCTCGCGGGCGCGGGGTCGGGTCGGGCGTGCCGGCGCCGCCGCGCCGCGCGCGCCAGGGCGTCGCCCCGCTCGGTCGGCGACCAAAACGCCGTCACACGCACGACGCACGCGCAGCGCTCACAAACGTGCGCGCGCGCGAGAGCGGTCAACCCCTCGCGTCTCCACCCTGTGCTCTCCCTCGAATACAGACCGCCCCGCGATCCATTTTTTTCCCGGTGCACGGCGCGCGCGTCCAACAGTCTCGACACAAACCGAAACCCTGCCGAGCCGCGTGCGATCGCCCAGCGCGTCGGCGCGCGCGCGCGCTCATCCCAAGCGCGTGTCGATCCTCACCCCTCCTCCGGCTCGGATGCACGCGCGCGGCAGCAGCACCACCTTCACGGCGCTGGGCCGACCCGGCAGCGTCGGCGGCGGCGGCGGCGGCGGCAACGGCGGCGGCGCGAGCGGGGGGCCGCTGACAAAGACGACGCCCGTGGCAGCCGCCCGCTGCATCCTCCCTCGCCGCCGCCGCGCCGTCGTCGTCGCCGCAGCAGCCCGCAGCAGCCGCCGGCGGCAGCGCGGCGCCCACGAAGATGATGCCCCGGCAACGCTGCTGCCGTCGGGGCCCCAACGGCGCCGGGCCCCGCGAGTCGCGACCGCCGCCGCCGCTCCCGACAGCAGCAGCAGCAGCAGCAGCGCCGCCCCCGCCGACCAGACGTCAGACGACGGCGACGGCGACCTATCCGGCGCCTACTCCGCCGACATGCAGGCCAAGATGGGCACCTCCCTGGTCTACCGCCACGAGCTGGGGACCAACTGGGACCGCATCACCCCGGACCTGATCGTCGGCTCGTGCCCGCAGACGCCGGCGGACGTCGACCGCTTGGCCGAGGAGGGCGGCGTGACGACCATCTTTTGCCTGCAGGAGGACTGCGACCTCGACTACTTCGGCATCGACGTGGCGTCGATCGCCGCGCGCTGCGCCGAGCGCGGGGACGTGCGCCACGTGCGGTTCCCCATCCGCGACTTTGACCCGTTCGAGCTGCGCCGCCTGCTGCCGCGCGCCGTCGCGCGCCTCGCGCTCGCGCACCGCCCGCGCCCGGCCCCCCGGGGCCCCCGCGGCCCGCGCTCGGCCGACTCGCCCCACCCGGCCACGCTCCCGGCGGAAGGGACGGGGAGCGTCTACATCCACTGCACCGCGGGGATGGGCCGCGCCCCGGCCACCGCCCTCGCCTACATGGCGTGGCTGCGCGGGTGGGACGTCGATGACGCATACGCGCACCTGCGCGCGCGGCGCGCGTGCTCGCCCAAGGTCGAGGCGGTGCGGTCGGCGACGGCCGACCTGCTGCTCGGGTGCGACCCGATCGACGTGACGGTCAGCCTGCCGAGGCGGGGGACGGTCTCGGACGCGCGCGTCGCGGGCCTCGACGTCGGGTGGGGCGAGCAGCTGCCGATGGCGTTCAACCCGAAGACGGGGCGGCTCGAGGTGACTCGGCGCCTGATGCCCGGGCGCTACCCGTTCAAGTTTGTGCTGGACGGGCAGTGGGCGGCGTCGCTCGACTACCCGACCGTCCTGGACGGCGACAACGTCAACAACGTGCTCGAGGTGCTCCCGCGGGACGAGGCCGAGGGCGGGGCGCTGACGCCCGAGGAGGCGGCGCGGCGCGCGGCGCAGCGCGACCGGCTGACAGGCCCCGGGGGGAGGCTGACGGACGAGGAGCGCATGGAGCTCGCGGCGATGCTGTGCCCCTGGGCGACGCACCGCAAGACGGACCACTTGACGCCGGTGGATGGGTGATTTGATGTGTTTAGTGGACGTTTGTGTTTTTGCTACAGCTGCCGCCGCCGTCGCCCGCGCCTCTGCGGCCTCTCTCCTTGCCCACCCACCATCAAAACAAAAAAACAAAAAAACAAAAAAACAAAAAAAATCAGCCCCGTCAATCGAACGCGTCCGACAGGTCCGAGACCAGAGCGCAAAGGGCGGCGTCCTGCTGAAAGTAGGCGCCCGCCACGGCGAGCAGCACGCCCGCCGCCGCCAGCGTCGCGGCCGCCTCTGCTTGTTGTGCCTCGTCCTCGTCGTCGGCGTCGTCGTCGTCGTCCGCCGCTGCCGCTGCCACCAATGCCGCCTGCGCGACCTTCACCGCCTCCTTCAGGCCCCGCACGAGCGCGCTCATGGTCGCCGCCATGTCGGCCGTCACGGGCTTGTCCAGCCGCGTGGCCAGCGCAAACAGGAGGCGCGCGCGGCCCAGGCCGCCGCCGACGAATGCCCTTTTCTTCTGCGGAGCGGCGGCCGCCGCCTCGGCGCTGCGTGCAAACGCGGCCGCCACTTCGTACGGCTCGAGCGCGTCCACCATCCCGGCGGCCGCGTCCGCTTGGTCGGCAGAGCCGTCCGCGAGGGCGGCCGCGGCCCGGCGGTCCCACTCCTCCGAGTGCGGGCGCGGTCCCGACGCCAAAGGGGGCGCGGCAGCGGCAGCGGCGCCGCGCTGTCGCCGGCGCGCGCGCCGGCGCGCCTCGGCGCGCAGCGCCGCAAAGCCCAGAACAAAGTCGCGCAGCCACGCGACCTGCGCCTGGGTCGGGGCCGGGGCGCTCTTGTCGCCTCCGGCGGCCATCCACGCCGCTGCTGATGTTGGCGGTGCTGATGGGTCTGTCGCCGCTTCCTCGCCCACGACGCCTCGCTGCTGCTGCTGCTGCTGCTGATGCTGCTGCTGCTGCTCCAGCCCCGCGCGCCGCTGCCCGTCCGACTCGACGCGCACGATCGCCGGGCACCGCGCGGCCTGATGGCGCACGAGACGCAGGTAGCGCTCGGCGCTCATGCCCTCCTCGACGGCCCAGTCTCCGTTGGTCGTGATCCCTGCTGCATCGTCGTCGCCGTCGCCGTCGTCGTCGTCGCCGCCGCCGCCGCCGCCCAGCGGCAAGGCCTGCATGATGCCATACATGCGGCGGTTGTACTCCTCGTCGTCCGACGAATAGTCGCCCGCGTCTTCATCGTCGTCCTCGTAGTCATCGTCCTCCTCGACCTGACCTCCTGCGATCGTGACGTGCGCGAGGGCCGCCGCCGCCGCGTCTGCAGCGTCCGCCGCTGCGACCGCGGCGCCCTCGGCGATGGCGGCGGCCAGCGCGGCCTTGCGCTCCTCGTCGGTCTGCGGCGCGCGCGACGAGTCGGGCGCGCTATAGAGCAGCGGCTCGGCGGCCTTGGTTGGTGGGGGCTTCATGGTCGAAGTTTGAGCGGCGCGCGTTGTCGGGACTTGGGGATTGGATGGCAAACGTCTGCGCGCCCGAGACCCAGTGCCTCGTCGTGCTTATTCACGTACGCACAACATCGTTTGCGCCGGTTCTGCGGGCGAGGCTTTGAGAGAGAGTCGGAGTGAACGTGGGCGCGCGAGACAGCGCGGGCTGGCAACAGCGCCTCGTTGTCACTCGGCCGCGCGCCCCGCGCCATCCGTTGGCACCGCTCTAGGCGGTCTGCCGGCGAAGCAGCGCGCGACCGCCTGTCATGCGCGCCGCGCGCACACGGTCGCGCCGCAATCACACACGCTCGTACTATCCCGCTCTTCCGCGCATACAGATCACCAACACGTTTTCCTCCCACGTGTCCCTCTGTCCGCGCGCGCGGACAAGCCACGCTGCGATCGCAGCACTCTCCCCAAACCACTCGCCCGCCCGCCCGCTTCAGCTCGAACCAATCGACGGTCGTGCCAGCCAGCGATCCGCGCATAGACAGCGCTGCCGGCGTCACTTCCCGCGGCCCAACCGAAGCGACCGCGGGAGCGCTTGTCAGAAGCGAACCCAACCCGCGGGCGCGCCGCCGCCGAAGCGCCGC
>Ga0315905_10007318_pt1 | contig 11197 bp, 11 predicted proteins | sample LakEriMetagenome_5_FD_203522 | JGI IMG/M metagenome (GOLD analysis project Ga0315905, IMG submission 203522) | Freshwater fungal communities from buoy surface, Lake Erie, Ohio, United States - Buoy 4 MA121 | ecosystem: Environmental > Aquatic > Freshwater > Lake | place: USA: Lake Erie, Ohio...
TAGCCTTAAGCATTGCACGTAAGGCGGGTGATTTACTTGTTGATCGACCTGCATCGTGGGATCTGACAGTTAAATCCACTGCAATCGACATTGCAACACAAATGGATCTGGCATCCGAGAAGTTAATTGTTGAAAGTATTTTGGCAGCTCGCCCTGATGATGGAATCATCGGAGAAGAAGGCGCATCACGAGAAAGCAAAAGTGGTGTTACCTGGGTAATTGATCCAGTTGATGGCACTGTTAATTACTTTTATGGATTACCTGGTTGGGCGATCAGTATTGCCGCAAAGGATGAAAGCGGAACTTTGGTAGGTGTTGTGCACTCACCAACAGTCAACGCCACATGGCATGCTTCAAAAGGCGGGGGAGCATTCCTTAATAATGTGAAAATTGCTTGTAATGACCCCATTGAACTGAACCGCGCGCTACTGTCTTCAGGTTTTGCATATGATGTTAAAAATCGAATTGAACAGTTAAAGATTGTTAATGCCTTGTTGCCACAGATTCGAGATCTTCGCCGAATTGGATCTGCAGCTGCCGATATTTGTCATGTGGCCACCGGAATGGTTGATGGGTATTTTGAAACAGGATTGTATGAATGGGATTTGGCTGCCGCCGAGCTAATTGCCCGCGAAGCAGGAGCAACGGTGACCACCCGGCCATGGCATGGTTTGAATCTGACTGTGGCAGCTGGACCGCACCTTTTTGCCGCCCTTAACGCTCAGATCCCCGAGTGATCTAGCCCGTTTTCACCGATTTACGCTCAAGCCATCCTCTGTGGCACAATACGCAGTCTGCACCGCCAAAGCGTGTGCTTAATAGAAATGACAAAAGGATCCGAATATGAACATTCTTGACGCCGTAGATGCAGTATCCCTGCGCAAAGACATCCCACAGTTTCGTGCCGGTGATGAGCTCAAGGTCCATGTTCGTGTTATCGAAGGTAACAAGAGCCGTCTTCAGGTTTTCCAAGGAATCGTTATCCGTCGTCAAGGCGATGGCGTTCGTGAAACTTTCACAATCCGTAAGGTTTCTTACGGTGTTGGTGTTGAGCGTACTTTCCCAGTTCACACTCCAGTTATTGAAAAGATCGAGTTAGTAAAGAAGGGCGAAGTACGTCGCGCCAAGCTGTACTACCTACGCGATCTTCGCGGTAAGGCTGCAAAGATTCGCGAAAAGCGCGATGGCATTGAAGGTTACGGCGATGGAATTCTTTCTACACCAGAACCAGTAGTAGTTGCAGCTCCTGTTGTTGAAGAGGTAGTAGAGGCACCTGCTGTTGTTGAAGCAGTTGTTGAAACTCCAGTTGAAGCAGTTGTTGAAACTCCAGCTGAAGCAGTTGTTGAAGCACCAGTTGTTGAAGCAGTTGCTGAAGAAGCAGCTGAAGCTCCAAAAGCTGAATAATCTCTTCAATGCGTAAAAAGGGATCGCTCCTTAAGGAGCTCCCAATCCTTGTTGTTGTTGCACTTGTTGTTTCGCTATTCATAAAAACTTTTGTGGTTCAATTTTTCTATATTCCTTCCGGTTCAATGGAAAACACCCTGCAGATCAAAGATCGTGTTGCCGTTAATAAGGTTCCATTTATTTCAAGATCCATTAACCGTGGTGATGTAGTTGTATTCCGTGATCCCGATGATTGGCTTCCTGAAATCATTGATTACGACACTAACAAGTATGTTTCAAAGGCCAAAAGCGCACTTGTTGCCGTTGGAGTTCTTCCCAACCCTACAAAGCAATACTTAGTCAAGCGTGTTGTTGGCGTTGCCGGCGATCACATCGTGTGTTGCACAAAAGCTGGCAACTTAACTATTAATGATATTGAAGTCACTGAGCCATATATTTATGCGGGCAATAAGCCATCTGAAATGAAATTTGATGTGACCGTTCCTGAGGGCAAGTTGTGGGTAATGGGCGATCATCGCGGTGCAAGTGCCGATTCTCGCTATCACCAAGAAGATATCAACAAGGGATTTGTACCTGTATCAAGAGTGACGGGCCGAGTTGTTGCAGTCATCTGGCCCTTTAAAAATATTACATATGTGCCAAAAGTGGATGTATTAAAAAAGTAACCTGATGAAGGTTATCGAGCAGTTGTTGGCAAGTGCTGGAATTTCACCGATTGCAGGTGTTGATGAAGCCGGTCGCGGAGCATGTGCTGGTCCCTTAGTCATTGCATCAGTTGTCTTGCATGATCCATTCGCTCCTGAGTTAGCGGTAGTGCGTGATTCAAAGGAGATACCAGAGAGCAAGCGAGATGCGGTCTTTGAATTGATTCAAAGCATTGCAGCATCTGTCAGTGTTGTAATAGTTCCGGCAGCAGAGGTTGATGCACGTGGTGTGCATGCAGCAAATCTTGATGGAATGCGACGAGCAGTGCAGGGATTAGGTGTTGAACCTGCTTATGTTTTAACAGATGGTTATGCGATTGAAGGTTTAGGAGTTCCAAACTTGGCTGTTTGGAAGGGCGACCAAGTTGTAGTTTCAATTAGCGCAGCATCTGTGATTGCAAAGGTAACTCGTGATCGGATCATGCGTGAGATGGATGAAGAGTTTCCGGTCTATGGATTTGCTGGCCACAAGGGATACATCACCGCAGCCCACACTAAAGCCCTGAATGAACATGGGCCATGCGCCCAGCACCGCACCTCTTTTGCCAATGTTGCTGCCCTCATCCACAAGTAATTTCTAAGAAAGAGTGTTCGGCCTGGCATCTGAATTAATTGGATCCATGAGCATTCACAGCAAAGTATTGATAGATGAATATGAAGCCCGCTTAACTCTTTTTTCCGCAATAGAGCCGGGTCATACCGGTTGGAGCCAAGAGATTCAGCGCGTTGGCGCAGTGATGGTTTTGCAAGGATTACTCGGGGGTCAATACAACTCGCAATCATGTTCGAAGTTGCTTGCAAAAATTGAGCAGACAAACTTTGAAATGCTCCAAACTGCAGTGGCGGTGAGTGATTCTGAGTTCATCTATCCGGGGCATGCACAGTGGCCACAGCAGGTAGATCAGCTAGCAAATCCACCTATTGGACTTATTGTTAAAGGTGATTTGTCGCAGTTGAGTGAGAAATCAATTGCAATTGTTGGCACGCGAGAGCCCAGTGAATATGGACAAGAAATGGCAGCTGAGTTCGCAACAGCCTTTGTCAATCACGGCTGGAATGTTGTTAGTGGTGGAGCGCTAGGAATAGATACCTGCGCCCATGTGGCAGCCCTTAAGTCATCTGGAAAAACTGTCGCTGTGATTGCATCAGGAGTACTGGTTGATTATCCATCCTCTAATTCGCGGTTATTCAAAGCAATTAGTGCACATGGCGCAGTGGTCAGTGAGGTGATGCCATATGTTCATGCGGCGCAAAATCGATTCTTAACTCGTAATCGGTTAATCGCCGCACTTTCTTGCGCAACTCTTGTTGTTGAAGCGGCATATAGAAGTGGCTCACTGCGCACCGCGCGAGATGCCGCAGATCTCATGCGACCAGTAATGGCCATCCCAGGTCAGCTCAATTCACCAACTAGCCAGGGTTGCCATCGCTTAATCGCAGAACGTGCAGCAGAGATAGTGACTTGTGTGGAAGATGCAGTGGAGTTTGTCGGAGTTAAACAATGAGAGAATAAGCCTATGAGTGATTTCCGTTCGGGCTTTGTGGCCATTGTTGGCCGCCCAAACGTTGGTAAATCAACTCTGATTAATGCTTTAGTAGGTAGCAAGATTGCAATTACCTCACACCATCCCAACACCACTCGCACAGCAATCCGCGGAATTGTTCACGGAGATAACTTTCAAGCAGTCCTTGTTGATACACCTGGAGTTCACAAACCAAAGACATTACTAGGACAAAGACTTAATCAAGTAGTAGATCAAAGTATGGATTCAGTTGATATTGTCATTATGTGTATTCCAGCTGATGAGACATCAGGTGCTGGTGACACATTCATCGCCCAAGAAATTGCAAAGCACCCAGGGGCAAAAAAGTTTGCAGTAATTACAAAGACAGATTTAATTGCAAAGGAAAAGCTTGCTATTCGCTTGCTGGGCATTATGAAAATTGCTGAAGGGTTTGCCTGGGATGAAATCATTCCTGTTTCTGCTGCAATCCATGATCAAGTTGATTTACTTAATGAATTAATCGGTAAGAACTTGCCATCTGGCCCTGAGTACTACCCAGCCGGAACAACAAGTGATCAAGCGATCGACCAGATAATTTGTGAATATATTCGTGAAGCAGCGCTGCAAGATGTGCGAGAAGAGCTACCACACAGCATCGTTGTTACGATCGATGAGTTTGGTGAGCGCGAAGAAAAGGGTTCACGTCCCTTTTATGATGTTCATGCAACTATTCACGTAGAGCGTGACACACAACGCGCAATTTTGTTAGGCCATCAAGGTGCTCGACTAAAAGAAATTGGTATTCGAGCACGCGCAGATATCGAGCGTGTATTAGGTGCAAAGATTTTTCTTGGACTCCACATTAAGGTTTCAAAGGAGTGGCAGAAAGATCCTAAGCTGCTTGCAAAGTTAGGCTTTGGCGAAAAGTCTTAAGCTGTTTTTTTACTTGCCAAGTATGAGCCAACGAGTACTAATGGCAATCCCACAATAATTCCAATTGTTAATGGTTCACGCAGAATAATCACGCCTAATAGAACTGCGATTGCAGTGTTTAAGTAGGTAACAAGCGAGCTACGTGCAGGCCCGATTTCAGCCATCACCTTAAAGAACAAGATAAAGGCAATGGCGGTGCTAAATACGCCAAGTGCGATGAGTGAGAGCGCAGAGTTCATTGAAATACTCGATGGCCATTGGGCTATGGCAACAGGTGCCCAAAATACTGTTGTGATCGCCATTGCAAGACCATTGATTGCGATTCCATCGACTAGTGGCAAATTGCTTGTCACCATGATCACCGCATAGGCATAACCCATTGATGCCACAATCACCATGGCAATTGATAGTGGATCGCTGTTGCCAGACAAGCTTTCAATTCCAACAACCAGGATTAAACCGATAAAGCCAACAACAATTCCAAAGATTCTCTTGAATTGCCAGACAGAGTGATCACCACGAAGAGATGTAATGATGGTGGCAAAGATCGGAACAGTTGATACAAGTAATCCCGCTAACCCTGAATTAATCTTTTGTTCTGCCGTAGTAATGAGGATCCAAGGGCCGATCATTTCCATGAGCGCATAGAAGGCAACGTACTTGAATCCAAGAACTGCCCCGCCGAACCTCTTGCGGTAGATGGCGATAGGAATCAAAATAGAAGCACCAATTAATGTGCGACCTGCAACGACAGCTGCAGGAGGGAAATCTTCAACAGCAACCTTCATCAATAAATATGGGATTCCCCAGAGCAGGCCAACTAAGGCAAAGTGAAATGTGGATTTACGTGTCATTACGGTTTAATCACCAGTTCTGCGTATTATTTTTTAATTCGCGGTATCTCATCATGACTTCTGGTGTTACTTCACTCTTATGATGTGAAACTTCACCTAAATCCCAAGTTGGCATACTACCAAGAAGCGCCCATGCTGCTTGCTTGGCAGCGCCATCGGCAACATATTCACCAGCCGGTGGCACAAGTACTTCGCGACCAAATAGCGCACTTGCAATAGCAGGAACAGCAGGATTTTTAGCAGCACCGCCAATAAGCAGGATCCGATTGACGTTAACTCCTAATGTGGTGAGTGAATCAACAGCATCTGCCAAGCCAGCCAACATGCCTTCAACCATTGCACGAGCAATATCTTCAGGATTTGAATTATTAAGGTTCATTCCAGCAAAAACACCGGTTGCGGTGGGACGGTTTGGTGTTCGCTCGCCTTCAAAGTATGGCAAGAGTGTTAAGCCATTAGCACCAGGCTTTGCAGAAAGAGCTAACCGTGCAACCTCATCATGGGTTTTGCCAAGAATGCGACAGGCTGCATCTAATATTCTGGCAGCGTTTAATGTGCAGACAAGTGGAAGATAGCGCCCTGTTGCATCTGCAAATCCTGCAACAGCGCCACTTGCATCATGCGTTGGTGTGTCAGAAACTGCAAATGCAGTTCCACTTGTTCCTAATGAAACAACAACATCTCCGGGTTGTGCCTGCAGGCCGAGGGCAGCACCTGCATTATCACCAGCACCTGCAGCAATCGGAGTTCCAGATGTTGTTGTGCCACCAAATTTGTCTGGACCAATAATTTGGGGCAGTGATAGTTCTTGATCATGTTTGAGTGCTAAACGAATAATGTCTTCGCGGTAGTGAGAGGTGCTTGGATCGAAGTAGCCCGTACCTGATGCATCGCTTCGATCTGTGAACAATGTGTCAAAGTTTTTCCCACCTTGCAACTGCCATGACAACCAATCATGGGGGAGCGCAATAGATGCAACCTTGGCTGCATTATCTGGCTCATGATCTGCCATCCAACGAAGTTTTGAGGCGGTAAATGATGCAACTAATTTTGATCCAACCTTGCGCGCCATCTCAGCGCCGCCACCTACTTCAGCATTTAATTCATCTGCCTCTTTGGCAGAACGTGTGTCATTCCACAACAGTGCGGGACGAATAACGTCACCATTAATATCAAGTGCGACCATTCCGTGTTGTTGACCTGCAATTGAAATTGCTTCCACATCATCTAAATCTCCAGCTTCAGCTATGGCTGTATTTAATGCACTCAGCCAATGCTTGGGATCGACCTCAGTACCATCTGGGTGGGAGGAGCGACCCTGGCGCACAAGTTCGCCCGTATTGGCATCACGAATAACGACCTTTACGGATTGAGTCGAAGAATCCACGCCCGCGATGAGTTGTCGATTAGCCATGGGGGAAGGCTAGACTGTTCCAGTCAGCGTTGACCACAAGTGGCGGAAATTTTGAGTCACTTAATCAAACAATAAAATTGTTGGAGTAAATCATGCGTATTGGTGTCCTCACTGGCGGCGGCGATTGCCCTGGTCTAAATGCAGTTATTCGCGCCGTAGTTCGCAAGGGTGTTAAAGAGTACGGTCACGAGTTTGTTGGATTCCGTGATGGATGGAAGGGACCTCTAGAGGGTCTCACCATGCCTTTAAATATTGAAACAACCCGCGGCATCTTGCCTCGCGGTGGAACGATTCTTGGATCATCACGTACTAACCCATTTAAGATCGAGGGCGGCGTAGAAAAGATTAAGGAAAATCTGGAAAAAGCTGGCATCGATGCGTTGATCGCAATCGGCGGCGAAGACACATTGGGTGTTGCAACCAAGCTAGACGCACTTGGCGTCAAGGTGATCGGTGTTCCAAAGACAATCGATAATGACCTTAACAACACTGATTACACATTTGGTTTTGACACATCTGTAAACATCGCAGTAGAGGCGATTGATCGCCTTCACACAACTGCTGAGTCACATCACCGTGCTTTAATCGTAGAGGTAATGGGCCGTCACGCAGGATGGATCGCACTTCACTCAGGTCTAGCAGGCGGTGCGGCATGTATTTTGATTCCAGAGCAGAAGTTCTCTGTGGACAAGGTGTGCGAATGGGTTGAATCTCGCTTCAAGTCTCATTACGCACCCATCATCGTTATCGCCGAAGGTGCAGTTCCTCAAGATGGCGACATGGTTGTGAAGGATCAAACTCTTGATTCATTCGGCCACGTCAAGCTTTCAGGTATTGGTGACTGGCTAGCAACTCAGATTGAAGAAAAGACCGGCAAAGAAGCACGCACATCTGTCTTGGGGCACATCCAACGTGGTGGATCTCCATCAGCATTTGACCGTGTTCTTGCTACACGCTTTGGTTTGCACGCAATCACCGCCGCTCACGAAGGTGACTGGGGCAAGATGGTTGCTCTTCACGGCACAAACATTGCCCGTGTGCCATTGGCATCAGCAACTGAGAAGCTAAAGACTGTTCCTCTAGAGCTATACAAGGAATCAGAGATCTTCTTCGGTTAATTGCCTCGCGCGATTACTTTCGAACTCTCTACACTTTCCCGATGAGCACAAACTTAGACTCTCTGTTTACACCTGGACTTGTTGCTGCCCAGCAACCAACATGGCCAGGTGGACCAGAGGGCGAACCAGTTAAAGCAGCGGTGGCACAACTTAAAGCCTTGCCACCACTTGTCTTTGCTGGTGAATGTGATGATCTAAAAGCTCGAATTGCACTGGCTGCAGAAGGAAAAGCATTTTGGTTACAAGGTGGAGATTGCGCAGAAACATTTGCAGCAGCAACGGCTGATTCAATCCGAAACCGTATTAAAACTATTTTGCAGATGGCAGCTGTATTGCAGTATTACTCAAGCTTGCCGGTTATCAAGGTTGGCCGTATGGCGGGCCAGTTTGCAAAGCCACGCTCTAATGACTTTGAAACTCGTGGTGATGTGACACTTCCTGCATACCGCGGAGATGCTGTTAACGATATTGAGTTCAACGAAGCTTCTCGTACACCAGATCCACAACGCTTAGTTCGTGTCTATAACACCTCTGCTGCAACCCTTAACTTGGTGCGAGCATTTACACAAGGTGGTTTTGCAGATCTTCGCCAAGTCCATGAATGGAACAAAGGATTTATTCGCGATTCCAAAGTCGGTGAGCGTTACGAACAAATGGCTAATGAAATTGGCCGAGCACTTGCATTCATGAAATCTGCTGGCGTAGATCCAGCAAGTTTCAAGTCAGTAGATTTCTTTTCAAGCCACGAAGCGCTCATCATGGAGTATGAAAAGGCATTAACTCGTATTGATTCACGCACAGGTGATGCCTACGATGTTTCAGGTCACTTCATCTGGATTGGTGAGCGCACACGTCAACTAGATGGCGCACATGTTGATTTTGCATCAAAGGTCCGTAACCCAATCGGTATCAAGCTGGGACCTAAGTCCACAGTTGAAGATGCACTTGCCTTAATCGACAAGCTAGATCCAAACCGTGAGCCAGGACGCATCACATTTATTACACGTATGGGCGCAAAGAACATTCGCCAAATCTTGCCTGCGCTAGTTGATGGTGTGACAAAGTCTGGTGCAAAGGTGTTGTGGGTGTGCGATCCAATGCACGGCAATACCTACGAAGCACCCACGGGCTATAAGACCCGCAGCTTTGATGATGTAATGGATGAAGTAAAGGGATTCTTTGAAGTTCACAAGGCGCTAGGCACACATCCTGGCGGAGTTCATATCGAACTTACCGGAGATGATGTTACTGAGTGCGTTGGTGGCGGCGAAGAGATCTCACACGAGGACTTAGCTTCACGGTATGAAACAGCCTGTGATCCTCGCCTCAACCACGCGCAATCTCTAGAACTCGCATTTTTAGTTGCTGAAATGTTGCGCGATCGCTAATTTTGGACAGTGCCGCTTTTAATTACATCCCACAAGACCCCTGTTGGCACCCTTAATCTTTTGGCCGATGATCAGATTCTGATCGGTGCAAACCTTTCTACGATTTCAGCCTTCAAAGCTGGAAAAGATGTAAAAATTGTTAAGTCGATCCCCGTAATTTCAGATCTCATCAACGATTACTTTGATGGAGATTTAACTGCGCTCAACGGAATTCAAGTTAGACAACCAGGAGCAGCATTTTCGCAAGCGGCATGGAAAGCAATGCGAAAGATTGCTCCAGGAAAAACATTTTCTTATTCAGATTTGGCTGAAAAAGCAGGCTCACCTGCTGCAGTGCGCGCAGCAGGAAGTGCCTGTGCAAACAATGCAATCATGCTCGTTGTTCCTTGCCACCGTGTTGTTAAAACCGGGGGAGCGTTAGGAAATTATGCTTACGGTGTTGAAAAGAAGCAGTGGCTACTAAGCCACGAGGGCTTTCTTTAAGATTTCTATTGCCTCAGCACATTGAGCATCATCAAAATCAAGATGTGTAACTAAACGCGCATACTTGGGACCAAGTGCGCTAATCCATAAACCTGCATCACGGCAACGCTGAGCAAGCTCTGCGGCAGTAATCGGAAGTGCTGCAAGATCTAATCCAACAATGTTTGTCTCAACAGTTGTTGGATCAATCAATGATGAATCAATTGCTGCAATTGCAAGTGCAAGTTCCTTGGCACGGTGATGATCTTCTGCCAAACGATCGATGTTGTTATCTAGTGCGTAGTGAGCACCTGCTGCTAGCAAACCAATCTGGCGCATTCCGGCGCCATAACGCTTGCGCCAGACGCGGGCCTTTGCCACGCAATCCTTTGTAGAAAGCATTACTGAGCCAACAGGTGCGCCTAATCCTTTTGAAAGACAGACACTGATGGTGTCAAAATACTTTCCATACTCTGTAAGTGAAACTCCTGATGCCACATGAGCATTCCAGATACGAGCACCATCCAAGTGAAGTGCTACTCCAATTTCATCTGCGCCTTTGCGAAGTGCGGCAATTTCACTAATTGGTTGAACAGTTCCGCCACCAAAGTTATGGGTGTTTTCTACGGCAATGGCTGTTGTTGAAACAAGGTAGGGACCGCTGTTTGGACGGGCAATCTCAAGGGCATCAGCTGCCTTTAATAGGCCGTTCTTGGCAGGAAAGGTACGTGTTGTTATTCCGCTAAAGACAGCGGCAGCACCTAGTTCGGCGCGCACAATGTGACTATTTGTTTCAGCAATTAACTCTTCGCCAGGTGCTACCAACATGCGAATAGCTAATTGATTGGCAAGAGATCCAGTTGGCGTGAATACACCAGCCTCTTTGCCAAACATGGCCGCTACGCGCTCTTCTAGGGAATTAACTGTTGGGTCATCGCTATAAACATCATCGCCAACAGGTGCGCTGGCAATCGCATCACGCATCGCTGCAGATGGGCGAGTAACGGTGTCGCTTCGAAGATCAATTGCCATAGCCCAACCTTACTTCTGTTCTTTCAGAACTATTAAATACATTGCTACTACTACCAAGATGCCGCCAATGGCAGTCTGAATCGTCAACCGTTCTCCGCCTAACAAGATTGCAAAGAGAGCAGCAAACACAACTTCCATGGTCAAAATGACCGCCACTTTGGTAGCACTCATATGAGCCTGTGACCAAGTTTGGACGATGAAAGCTACTGCTGTGGCAAAGACTGCCGTAAAGATAACAACGCTCCATACTCCTCTATCAGGAGGAAGTGAGTACCCCTCAACTACAGAGGCTAATCCAGCAAGAATTGCGCACATCGTTAACTGAATAACTGTCATCGCATAAACATCACGACCCGAAGACCATTTACTTAAGGCAATAATGT
>Ga0315905_10007320_pt1 | contig 11196 bp, 5 predicted proteins | sample LakEriMetagenome_5_FD_203522 | JGI IMG/M metagenome (GOLD analysis project Ga0315905, IMG submission 203522) | Freshwater fungal communities from buoy surface, Lake Erie, Ohio, United States - Buoy 4 MA121 | ecosystem: Environmental > Aquatic > Freshwater > Lake | place: USA: Lake Erie, Ohio...
CGCGGGCCTTTGTTCTCCTTCCTGGGCAGCCTCCGTCTCCTCCCCCTCAGCAGCTACGCGGGCCGCAGCATACTTATGAGGAGTGGGAGGAGGAGGCTCCTAAACAGTTAATTGATAATGCACTCATTATACAGACGACCAAATTTTTCAGGCCCCGCGAGCTGGAGGGATGTTGTGTTTAGGAGTGGATATAATAGAAATATGGATGTTTGGGTGTGTGTGTATCAATAATTTGATGTTTGAAGACAACGGGTCGGGACGTAACTTTGTGGCAGACCCCAGTGACGGGAGCTGGTCACAACGTGCGACTCTTCACCCAGCTGTAGAGAACATCAGAGAGATCTGGCTCTGTAGCACTGATGCCCTGCTCGGACAGCGTATCAACTAAAAGATGAATATTTTCCAGTTCCAGCATTTTCGGGCCTTGCTGCACCGCGGGCCTTTGTTCTCCTTCCTGGGCAGCCTCCGTCTCCTCCCCCTCAGCAGCTACGCGGGCCGCAGCATACTTATGAGGAGTGGGAGGAGGAGGCTCTACACCAATCAAACCCATCGCCGCTATGTTTGCGTTGTGGGCCAGCTCCTTGAGCAGTGCTGCTTGCGCAGCCACAGCCGCCTCGCCTTGCAGTTGGAGCGGGCCCAGTTGGGGGAAGACCTGGGCACTCCATTCGCTGCTCGCTGCCTTACCCTCTGGTCCCAGCGCAGACTCCTCGCGGCGCATTTTTACTGCGGCTGCCTCGCGCGCAACCTCGCCAATCGACGGCGCATGGACACGCACACACAAGAGCACCGCCTTCTGACCTCCTCCGTCGGCCAGACATTCTGGAGCCAGGACCAGCACCAGGTTCGAGCCATAATCTCCGCGTGACACGTTGCCCCCGCGTGGCTCGACATCCATTTGCCTGTACCATTGCGCCATTACTAGACCTGCTTCCGGTTCCAGCGAGCCCGTGACCTCCTCGGGGCCCAAGCTCACCTTGCACGCGGCAGCGTAGGCGGGCAGGCCATCCACCATGGCCTTTTGCAGCTTGCCAATGCGCGCAATGGAGTGATCTTCGTCAAAGAGCATCAGCTTCTGTTCGCGCAAGTTAGCGAGCAGGTAGCTGACGAGGCCGCGCTGTGCGGTGGGCTCATCTCCGCCGCTGCCGTCGTTGTTCACGCCAAATTTCCCCGTGCGCGCACGTTCGGAAGCCGCTTCGTCGAGCTCAGCAACTACAAACGGCGGCAAGTCTCCAACCGGCGCTGCGCTTTCGTCGACCGCTGCCTGCAGCAAAGCCTTCCGCTTGGCCGAGATCTCCGATGCCAGTTTGAGATTGTGCATCGCACGTTTCATGTGCGTCGCCTCCTGCTTCGGCACGAGCGTTGCACCATGTAGACAAGCAGCTTCGAGCATCACACACCGAGCAAGCTGCGCATCATAGCCGCCAGCCTCCACCGTGAGCGTCAAGGTCGCCTGCAGGTCCTGCACCACCTGCGCGTATGCCTGCTCCTCTTGCGACCTTGGAGGCGCATCTTCTTCGCTCTCGGCGGCTGGCGGTTCATCCTCTGTGTTTGGCAAAAATGTTCCACCCCACGACACGTGGGAGGAGCGAAGAACCAACAGTTGCCGCCGCGCCCGCGCGCGGAAAAAGTGAAAGCGTGCCCGTGTATGCAAACCCACGTAGGGAGCATAAGGTATGAGCAAGTCCACCTCGTGACTTAGCTGCAAACAATCATGCAGGGCCTGCTCAGAAGAGGCCTGCTGCAGCGCCAGGTCGGCACGCCGAACCTTGATCTTGATGAGCATCCCCACAGCATGCAAATACTTGGTGTCAGACTGCGGGAGGCCGCGAACGGCCAGGTGTTCTTCAACCATGGCCTCAGCTTGGCTCAAGACACCATCGGCGTCTGCCAATGCGCCCTGTGTGCGGTACAGGTCGCCCAGCATTGCCAGAATGGCGGCCAGGCGAACATCTTCTTGATGCAACATCATCGCTTTGCCGATCATCTCCTGCAGCGTGTTGACGCTGAGTTCCTGTTTGCCCATGTGGATGTCCTGCATGACGCCGCGCGCCATGACGTCGCGCGCCAGCAGCTGCTCATTGACCTCTGCCATGTCCTGCAAGGCACGCGCAGTCTCTTGCTTCAACTGCCCCCAGCGCGCCTGCAAGAACAGCAGCTCGGTCCGCAATCGTCGACATTCTAGCCACAGCATGGCGTCTGTGTGGTGGCGAAGATCGCTGGCCTTCTCCCCAAAGGCCTTGAGAGCGTCAGGGGACGCCAGGTCGCGACTATCTTGCTCGTAGAGCAAGGACATGAGATCGTCGAGCTTGGCCAACGCCTTGGTGTACTCTCCTCGTTTCTGCAGCAGACGCACACCGTACAGGTCGCACTCGGTCACCACTGACAGTGCAAGGCGGGTGTAGCCGGTGAGCTTCGGAGCAGGCGGCGGAGCGTCTCCTTCCGGCGCGGGTGGTTCCTGGCCTTCTGGTAGCGGAACCTCAGCAGCAGCGATGTCTGTCAAGGACTGCCGCAACGTCTGTAGCATGTTTTCGACATGCCCGCACAGCTCCTGAAGCTTTTCGTTGGGATGTGGCCATGTTGGGTGCGCATTCGTCACCTGCAGCAGTACCTCGATCCGACACATGCAAAGCAGGTTCTTGAGGCTGGGGGTGTACAACTCCAGGAGGCCGCCGGGCAGCGTGATTTCGACGAGAGCTTTGAGTATCGTCTGGTTGTTCTCGCTGTCCCCAGGCTCGAGCGCGTTGAATTGCCGAGTCTCCTTGACAGGCAATCCCTGCGCTCCCTGTGGCGGGCGCTCAAAAGGCAGGAGGTCGGGCAGGCCACAACCCGTGTGCAGATCAAAAAGCAATGCAACGGCCTCGCTGATGAGCCCCTGCTGCGCACTGGCACGCGCCTTCCACGCGCTGGCATTTACGTATGCCACACTGTCCTTGACCTGCGTCTTGGCACACCACTGGTAGAGCGACGACATGGGCAACATCTCCAAGCCGTAGCCATTGCGAAACAAGACTTTGCCGCAGAACTCGCACCCGTCCATCAGCGCCGCCGCATCCACGGCGTACGCGTCCTCGAAGGGATTTTCACCTGGCACCAGCTCCTGCGGCATGTACGTAGCAAAGTCCCGGGCACGCTGAGGGTGCGGAAGCCCACAGGTGAAGGGCATCGCGAGGAGATGCGCTGCAAAGAGCGCGTACTCCAGCTGCAGGTGCAGGTCCCTCGTGTAGATGCACTTGGACAGTTTGGCGGCAATGGTGGCAGCGGCCAGCACGGACCGCAGGCCCACACGCTCGAGGACGCTTGGCCCCTCGCTCTTGACCGGGGCGTTGAGCATCTGCTTGGTCGAAATTTGATCGCGCCAGTGCCGCCCCACGTTCATCACTGTGAAGATGGAGTCGAGAGAATCGTTCCACGCCTGACCTGCCCCCTGGACGTTGCCCAGAAACCAGAGGACCTCGCCGTATTCGTGCAGCGCCCACGGCAGCAGCTCTTTCTCGCGCTTCTCGCGCAGCATCATCACGCACTTGCTGTACTCTAGAGCTATTTTCTCCGCCTGCGCCCGAGCTTGCTTTTGCCGTTTCGCCTCCTTGTCCTTCAAGGCCTGTTCGTCGGCAATCTTCTTCGCCGCAAGACGCGCCTGCTGCTCATTCTCCTTTGCCTCCTTTTCATCCTCTGTAAGCGCTGTGTCATCCTCTGCCGGCGCTTCAGCACCTTCTTCGTCTGGCGGCCCGAGCGCCTTTGCCGCCTCAACCGCGGCGGCAGCAGCGGCGGCTTTATCCGCATCGCGCTTCTTGAGGAAGTCAGCCCGCAACGAGCGACAGCGCTGGAGCTCGAGAAGTGACCTGCTCTTGTCACGGTCGTACACCTTTTCCAGGTGCTGCCACTTGGTCCGCACCTCCTTTACCTTGATATCGGAGCCGGGCAGCGTCGGGATGGCAGTGAAGCGCACTTTCAACAGGATGTTCTTCTCCTTGGAAATTTCGGTCTCGAGGACTCCCATACGCTCCAGCGATTGCTCGCGCTCCTTCTTCCGCGCGCGCAAGCCCTCCATGAGACGACCACCGGGGCCTGTCTCCTTCTTGTGGTGTGCAAGCTCGGTTTCGAGCTCCGCCAACCTGGCAGTTGCCGCCGCCTTGTCCTTGTCGGCCTGCTCCAGCGCACTGAGCGCCTGTTGCATGTGCGGGATCATCTGCTCCTCGAGGGGGCAGCCCTCATCTATGCAGGCGTGCACCTTGCAGACAAGCGTCAACATGGCCACCCACCGCTTGGCGCTGCTCAGGGATTGAAGGCTCAGCAGGATGAGGGAAGACACCAGAGTTGCATCCAGTGCGTCATGCTCCGTCCTGTTCCCTTGGTCCATCCGGTGCAGGATCCCCTTGGAATACACAAGCGTCGTCAAATTCGGAGGAGGCTTGTAATTTTCGATCTCACCCGGCAACGATCCAGGAGGAGCCGCTCCTGACACGAGAGCCGTTTGGTGCACCAGGAATTCTACAATGCAGTCGCCTACAGCGCGCATGTATGGCGCCACCAATGCCAACTCTTCTGCGCTGGGGAACAAGTCGCGCACCATGTTGGACAGGAAGAGGCACGCATTGAGCATCCCGGCCCACTCACGTGCACGACACGACAGCACAGCCGCGCGCACCATGGCTTTGACGGCGTACTTGGGCGCGCGCAAATTGCCCGGTACATGCGGCAACGGCACGAACGCTGGGTCAGTTGACTGCATCGCGCGCTTCGGCAGTATTCTCTCGGGCGGCTCCGGCGGCTCCTCGCCTTCTGCCGGCTCCGGGATCTCAAGCGGAGGCGGGTCGTCCTCTTTGACCGGCTCGGGCTCGGGCCACTTTTCCGGGTCCTTGAGGTTGGTGCGCATGACTTGGTCGTACTGCAGCAGCCCTCCATTCAGCTTCAGCAACCCAATCCAGCGCTGCTGCCGGCTCACCAACTGCCGCTGCAAACGCCGCTCCCTCAATCGCTTTATCCTGGGCAACAGCAACTTTGCAATTCGACTGGACGCCTCCTCCGAGCGCGCAAGTCTACGCTCTTCCGCCGTAGCCCTGCGCGCCTCAGCGCGTTCTGCCCGCTCAACTTTGTTGTTCTCCCATTTCTCGACTTGCTCCTCGGACGGCGTCAAAAACTGGATCTCCAGATCCTTGAGCTCTGCGGCGTCTGCCTCAGCTTGCTCCTTATCCTGCCGTTCCTGTTCGACTTCCTCCTCAGGCATGTCGAGTGAAGGCAGAGGCCGCTTAAATGGATTTGGGGCCTCGGTAGTGAGCAGCTCGGCACGCTTGGCCTTGGCGGTTTCGATTGACTCTTCAATCCATTTCTGGGCGTCTTCCACCTTGTTTTCCGCAATCGCTTCTGCAACCACGCGGCACGTGAGCTCCAACGCACGGTCGCTCTCCTGGTCGATCTTGCCCTGCGCCTCCTCTGGGGTACCGCGCAGCAGCGCTAGCACGGGAGCCTCAGATTTGATGTGCGGGTTCTCCGGATCAATGGCGAGCGCCCGTTCGCGCAGATTGTCGATGCAGAGCAGCTTCTCGATCAAGGCACGCTCCTCGCTGGTGGGGGTGTATCCTTTTACTGTGCTCATGTAGAGCTCCTCGTTCATGTCGTTCTCCTGCACCATTTTCAGCAAGGCCGGCTCCTCTAGCTGCTCCGCGGTGCGCAACAAGGTGCTGCTGAGGCACGACATGACGCGCCGCACCTGCGCCGTCATTGTTGCCCCTTTGCCAGCACCCGCCTCCTTGCGCGCATCAAACAGCACGCGAATGCTGAGCCGCACTACCATCACCGCCTGCACCAAGGACGAGTGCCAGAATTTCATACGGAGAAGCGGCAACAGGAGGTGATAGAGCTGGATAGCAGCCTTACACGCAAGCTCCTCGTCATCAATGCCGACGGCCACGTAGACAGCCATGACGAGCTTCTTGCTGCCGCGCAACCGCGCCTTGTGCCGCGACAAATGGCTCGGTGTCACAATGATGCCGCGGTGGTCCTTCTCCGGCGGAGGCACGTCGGCGGCTTCAGCCATTTGCATCAGCACCATCACGAAGAGCCGCAGCAACGGCGGCGGCGCGCGCTTCACAGCATCCAGGTTGAGCACATCACGGCTCACTGGGACCTGCTCCCACAGCCTCCTCCCTGCGCCCTCGATCACCAGCGTGTTGTAGAGTTTCAGAGAGCTCACCCTCGCAATGTCGTAGCAGCGCATGACATGCGCCGTGAGGGCCAGGTGTGCCCAGATCTGCAGCAGCGGCAGCGGCAGCTGTGCCACAACGGGCACGCTCGTCTGCCCAATGCCTTCAATCACGTGCCCGTGCCGGTCAAAGGCAGCGAGGGCAAACACGTAGCTTTCATTCGGAGTCAGGCCCGTGATGAGGATCTTTTCGCCTGCCGGCCGCGGCACGCCGCTGCCGCGAAAGGACACGTTGTTGAGCGACACAGCCACGCCACTCCCCTCTTCCTTGCAAAAAAGCGCCAGTCCAACGACCTCAGGCACAGGAGGCACCTTTGTGCCCTTGGCGCCTGCCGCCGTGTGCTTGGGTTGGTGCCAGGGATCTGCCATCATAATCATCTCGGTCGCGCCGCGCATCACAAGACGCGGCGCTGTCGGCACCGAAGTACGCGCTGCCGAGGGCGGCTCGTTCACCTGCATCTCCACCCGTTTTTCGGCTCGCTCGCCTTCTTCCAGTGCTGCCACAGCCTGGGAAAGCAGCGCCTCCCGTTCCTCCAGCTTACGCGGCAGGCGCGCTAGCTCAATCAAGACAATGGCTTTCTCATACAGGTTGCGATTGCAGCCTGCAATAAGCTCGCGCTCCAGCGCTGGCATTGGAAGCACCGGGCGCTGCTGGTCCCGCTCTGCCTGCACACTCTCTTGCCGCAGCATCGTGCGGCTTTTGGCTCCGTAGAGGGTCTGGTCTTTAGCGCGCTGCAGGCGCTGGCGCGCGTGCTTGGCCTCGATCGCTGCTGCTGCTCGCCGCGCGTCGTCGACCCCCAGCTGCAGGATGATGCGGAATCTTGCATGCAGCAAGTCCACTTGAATGCACGCCAGCGCCTGGTCGAGCTCCTCGTTAGGGCGGCGGGGGACGTTGATGTTGGCAGTGTTGGTGCTCACAGACGACAGGGCAAAGCGCTCCTGCCAGTCTTCCGACGGAGAAATCTCCTTGAGGATCTGCTGGCTGCGCGCCCGATTCAGCGTCTCAATACCCTGCTCCACTACGCGCAGCGCATCCTCCTTTCGGTTTCGCTTCTCGAGAATGAAGGAAAGGCGTGCCGCCACAGTGCCGCACAGCAGCGCGTCGTCCAATTGCATCCACTGGAAGGTGCAATGCACGCCTTGCAGCACCAGCGTCGCCAACTGACGCAACGTCGGCGGCGGCCGCTTCCACGGAGTCTTGGTCGGCTTGGTCAGCTTGCTCTCTGACTGTTCTTTCGCGACGGCCTCGGCCTCGTGCTCGGCGGGCGGATCCTCCGCGGGAGGCTCTTCCTCCCCCTCGCCCTGCGCGTCAGGCTGCTCCTCGCCGTCACCCTCTTCCCCACCCTCGGGGCCCTTTGCGGGCTGATCCTCCTCCACCGGGGCCTCCTCGACAGGCGGCTGCGGCTTTGGGGGCGCTTCAGGGGGGTCGGGCAGAGGCGGGGGCACTTCTGGTGCCTCGGGTGCCGAGGCATCGACGGTGTCAAGCTGCGACTCTGCATGATTCCACACCAGCAGTGCTGCGTCTGCAAAGAGGTCCGGGCCGCTCGCACTATCCGGCTCCCATTCCACGTTTTGATCCGTGAGGGCTGAGAGCTCCCGCGCGACACGCGACAGGCCATGGAGCTTTCTTCGCACGCGCGCCTCATGCTCTGCCTCGCCCTCCACTACCGGCTCGCCTGCCTTCGCATCCACAGCCCCATCGTCGCGCGCCTCTTCTGGGTATTCCAGGGAGAAGAGCGCGTCCAGCACGCGCACTTGTGCCTTGAGTTTCTCGTCCACCTCCTCGTATTTGAGGCGCAGGAGGCAAGAGTTGCGAAGCTTCTTGAAAACGTCATTGAGCTCCAGGTTGTAGGCAAACTTAACCAACTCGACCGCCTCTCGGTACGGTAGCTCCTTGACAACGCGCTCATAGTCTTGCCCTGTAACGGGTGGGGGCTTTGGTTCGCCGTCGTCTGTCTTCACATCTTCCTCGCCCTCGGGCGCCGGGTCTTTTTCGGGTGGTGGAGCAGAGTTGGAGTTGTCATACTGGATTAATACCTCGAGTCTCGGCTCAATCAGCTCGCTCAGCGCTTTCAGCAGATCCGCCTTGTAAGCTTCGTAGTCTGCGACTGGAACGTGGCGGATGGTGCGGCGCTGCGAGTCTTCGATGCACTTGATCACTGCGCGCGTGAGCGTGAGCAGAGAACCTGGCTTGTCCAGCTGTTCCTTGAGTTGCGGCAACTCCTGCAGCTTTTGCATGGCCTCACTCCCCGACATGTTGTCACTGTACCGAATCACGTTCACCAGCATTTCCAGCTCTGCGGCGGCGAGGAGTCGCTTCATGGCGGCAGGCGGCGGAACGGGATCGAGGCCCTCGACCGTCTTCAGCTTCTGCACAGCCGTGAGCCCGCGATCGGCAAAGCTCTGCGCCTCGGTCTTCATCTTTGCGTCCGCATACGCCAGGCAGACCACGCTGTAGAGCCGGGTGCGCCAGCTGACATATTTGACCTGGCAGAGCGGCACCAGCGCCTCCATGGACTGGCAGGCAAAGAGCAGGAACTCGATGACGAGCGACGGGTACCCAAACGCAAGCAGCGGGGTGCACAACGTGAAAATGGTCACCGTGCCGTTGTAGACAAGCCAGTACAGCTCCTTTTTGGACGCCACGGCCTGGATCGCCGAGCGCGTCTGGCACAGGAGCTTGACGACCGTCTCCACCGTGTGCGGCTTGCGCATTTCGGGGTCGACCTCCATGGCCAAGAAAAAGTCGCTCGAGATCAGCCCAAACGTGCAGCGCGTCTCGAGTGTCAGCTGCTCCTCCAGGTCAATGTGCAGCCCGCCCCCCGTGCGCCGCTGCACGTCGGTCTTCAGGAAGCGGCAGTAGCACTCGCGCGCAGCCAAGCGGTAGTCCTTGACCTTGGAAAACTCGTCGCCACAGTACACCAGCCGCGGATAATAGACTGTGGCCGGCAGCCGCGGCGGCAGAAACTGCTCGATCACCTGCACGGCCCGGAGGTAGAGCACGCTCTGCGTGTGCTCGCGCGACGTGGTGGGCGCCTGCCCGGGCACGAGCCCGTTCTGGCGCTTGATCAAGTTGGCAATCTCCTTGATCTTTGCATCGAACTCGCCCGTCATCTTCAGCACCGTGAGGCTCATCTGCGGGGGATTGCCCGCGTCTGGCATGGCTGCTGTCGCTGTCTATCGTGCGCGGGCTCAGGTGCCCATCGACATCGAAATCCGTTGGACAAGAATATGTATTACTACGAACTCTCAAGAATATGTACTACGAACTCCTCCATTATGGCTGACCGGTCTTATCTAGCTGGACCGGGCCGGGCGGCGGACAGGGAACTGGAGCGGATGCAGGTGGCGCTCCCTTCAAATCCCCGCCGTGTGTATGCGTATGTGTATGTGGGGGAGAGAGAGGATGTCACTGGGCTGACAGGTGCATGCCGCAGGAGCAGCGCGCCAGGCCCGGCCCGGCGACGAGGAGGGAGAGGGAATGGTGGGAAGGGGCTATTGGGATCCATGCACCCTGGGGGGAAGACTTGCGTTGGATGCGCGACCCGGTCACCCACTACAGTCCTGCAGGGTCTCAGCAGCCGCAGCCGCAGCCTCGGCCGCAGGGAGTCCCTCGCTACAACCTGCCGAGCATCAACGAGCGGCGGTGGAAAGAGGTGCTAAATGACTGGGAGGAGCCTCGGAGGAGAGAGGCGCGGCGGCGGAGGGAGGTGTCGGCGGCACGCGCGCGGCAGGAGGCGGCGAAGCGAGCCAGCGCCGCTCTCAAAGAACAGCGGCAACATTCAGCGCGGCGCAGTAACGTCTTAGCAGTCCGGCGTCTACCGGCCGGTAGACGCCGGGTGACGCCGCCCCTGGAATTTACAAGATTGATCGAGGAGAGGGCTAGCGAGCGGAGCGGCGAGCCGAGCGAGGGGCTGGCGGCAGAGACGCGGATGGGTGCCTCCAGTCAAGCAGCGTCGGCGGCAAGACGTGGGCACTTGGGCGCGGGCGGCGCGTCTGGCGTTGTGAAACCAACACCCGTCGGGCTGCTCGCAAGAGACTTCCAGCACTTCATGAAAATCTCTCGCCAGCAGACGCACGCAGAGCAGCACAGGCGCTACGTTGAGGAGCAGCAGCGACGGGAGTCAGAGTACATAATGGAGAAGCACATGAACGCGCATCGCAGAAGCTGACAGATTTTTGCATCCATAATATTCCATATGTGCAAATTTACCTTTCGGGGATGATGTCTACAGCCCGGGGGAAATCATTTTGGGGATGATTTCCACAGCCCGCGGGCTGAGCTGTGGGTTGTTCGGGACCTGTGGTGGGGCGGTGTTGTTGTGCGCTGTCGGCTCTTGCCAGGAGCGCGGGTCGGTGGGCGTGTGCTTGGAGGAGGTGAGCTGGGGGCTGTGCGTACCCCGAAGGGCGGCACAGTTAGGCGGCACCAGTGCGTGACTTTCGCCAAACAGCCCTGTTCCTGGGGCAAACGCATGGACGGCGCCGCAGACTAGAGCTTCAAGACTGGCATGCGTGGGAGGCGGCCGGAATAAGGGCTCCTTCCAATCGATGCTTGTCAATGAGCCTCTCTTCATCTTCCCCTGGGAATCTCAGAGCGTGATGACCGTGACGTGACCGTGACAATGCAAGAGCGGGGGAGCAATTTGTTTTTCAAAGGCTAAATATAGAATGCACGCACACATTCTTCACACAGCGAACACGGACCTGGAGCATGTGCACACAGGGTTTCAAGGCTTTTGTCAGTTTCGTTTTAGTTTATTAGCAACGAAGCAATTTGCACCACGAAATGGTACAAACGTGAATAAAAACCCGTTTCCCTCGGGTTGGGAAAACCTGAGCATGCAAACATTTATGAGCGATAAAGGAGACCTTATGAGCCGGATACGGGGCCAACGGCCCTAATTTTAAGGGATTGAATAAGGTCAGCCTTTTCTAGACCGTTTATCCTAGTTTTGGGGTGATAAATTCCTGACCGGTGAACCAATTTTACCTGCGCG